>Ga0070694_100001520_pt1 | contig 13606 bp, 11 predicted proteins | sample KBSK1251metaG_FD_65470 | JGI IMG/M metagenome (GOLD analysis project Ga0070694, IMG submission 65470) | Corn, switchgrass and miscanthus rhizosphere microbial communities from Kellogg Biological Station, Michigan, USA - KBS K1-25-1 metaG | ecosystem: Host-associated > Plants > Roots >... | reverse complement strand
CGGTGCGCCCGGCTGCAGGCGATCGAGCATGGAGAGGAACGCATCGCGACTGAGCACTCCGCGCGCGTCGAAGGCGAGAGCGCTCCTTCGCTGGAGGATGACCTCGCGCGCTGCGCGCGCGGCCGGACGGGATCCGGGATCCGGGATCCGGGACCCGTGGGTTCGGGGTTCTTCGTAGCGGATTCCGGATCCTGGTTCCCGGGTCCCGGAATACCGCGTCGCGACGGTCACTTCATCGATGATCGGCCATTCGACGCGATCCGTGCTGAGACGATTGGCACGGCCGGCCCAGTAGCCCGTGCGCGCAGCGTCGACCAGAACCCTCGGATCCCCGATCCCGGATCCCGGATCCCGGCCAACGACGGCGATGCACTCCGGTTCCTCCGATTCTGCGCCGTCGTAGTCCACGGCGCGGTCGAGTCCCAACAGCGCCGCAATCTGCGCGTCCGACCACTCCGTCAGCAGCCGCATCTGCCACCCGAGCATGGACGCCGCCAGCCGCAGCGCGCCGATGGCGTGGCCTGTGTCGTGCTGGCAGTAGCGAAACGCGCGTTCGCCGTACTTCCACCCCTCGCGCCAGACGATCGACGTGAGCGCGACCAGGAAGCCGTCACCGGCGACGGAGACCTGCTCGTCGGCCGCCGCCGACGACTCGAACACACATCGTTGCTCCAATGCATGCTCGCGCGGCGCGTAGTGACAGACGCGGCCGTCGTGGACGATCCAGGCCTCGGTCGGGTGCAGGTTGCCGCTCGACGGGTTGACGCGCAGCGCCCAGCGTGACTGGCCGTACTGTTTCCAGGCGGACAGCCCCATCGAGCAGCGGAGGAACTCGCCTATCGAGTGTTCGGTGATCGGCTGAGGGGGAACGCCGCCCGTGAAGAGCGCGGGGTACGGAACATCGCCCGCCAGCGGCTCGTGCGGAAGCGCGCGCAGCGGTGCGCCCTCGTAGCGGCGGAATGGGTCGGGTTGCGTCGCCCAGTCGAGGTATCCGAGCGACCGCGCAAATCGATTGAAGTGGTGCTTGGTCGAATCGTGGTAGCGGACGGCGATCACGCCGACAGCTGTTTGATCCGCTTCTCGATCTCGGCGAGCGCCTGCGTGAGCTGCTGCTTGCGCGCCGGATGCGTCGTGAGCTCGAGCTGCCGTTCCATCTCGGTCCGCGCCAGCTTCAGCGACTCGACCTGGCGCACGCGCTCGGGATCGGCGCCCTTGCCGCCCTGCCGCGCCTTCCGCTTCTCTTCTTCCCGTTCTTCCATGCGCTCGGCGAGGCGGGATTCCGCGTCGACGAGTCCTTCTCCGGCATCACCCATGTCGTGTCCTGGTGCGAGGTTGATTCAGCAAGCGGAAGAGCGCAGAACATTATACGGGACCGCCGAGCGGCCGGCGCGAACGTGCTTAGATCGTCGTGTGGCGCGCGGCGATGTGCTCGAGCTTTTCGACCCGGCGGTGCGGCAGTGGTTCGCGTCGGCGTTCGAGGCGCCGACCCGGCCGCAGCAGCTGGGATGGCCCGCAATTGCACGCGGCGACTCGACGCTGATCCTCGCGCCGACCGGCAGCGGCAAGACGCTGACCGCCTTCCTCTGGTGCCTCAATCGGCTCATGTTCGAGCCCGCGCCGCCGCCGAAGCAGCGATGCCGCGTCCTCTACGTCTCGCCGCTGAAGGCGCTGGCCGTGGACGTCGAGCGCAACCTGCGCGCGCCGCTCGCGGGCATCGCCAACATCGCTCGCGAGCAGGGGCGCGCCGTGAACACGCCCGAGATCGCCATCCGCACCGGCGACACGCCCGCCGCCGAGCGCGCGCGCTTCGGGCGCGAAGCCGCCGACATCCTGATCACGACGCCCGAGTCGCTCTTCCTGCTCCTCACGTCGAACGCGCGCGAGCGGCTCGTCCCGGTCGACACGGTCATCATCGACGAAATCCACGCGCTCGTGCCCGGCAAGCGCGGCGCCCATCTCGCGCTGTCGCTGGAACGATTGGAGGCACTCCGCGCGAACGGGCCGGCTAAAGCCGGCCCCTACGTACCGGAAGGCGTGGGGGCCGGCTTCAGCCGGCCCTTACAGAGAATCGGCCTCTCCGCGACGCAACGGCCGCTCGACGAGGTCGCGCGCTTCCTCGGCGGCGCCGAGCCGCGCGCCGTGAAGAAGACGCGCGCCGCGGCCAGGCGCCCGAAGAAGCGGGAGGCGCAGGCCGTCGAGGACATCGAGAGCGAGCTGCACGACGAGTTCGCCGCCGACGACAAGAGCCCGTCCTATCGTCCTGTCACCGTCGTCAACGCCGCGGAACGCAAGGCGCTCAAGCTGCACATCGAGGTGCCGGTCGAGGACATGGCGCGGCTGGCGAAGCCCACTGACATTCCCAGCGGGCCGGCCGCACAACCAGCGGCACGCGCGTCGATCTGGAGCTCCATCCACCCACGCCTCCTCGAGCTGATTCACGCGCATCGCTCCACGCTGATCTTCGTTAACAGCCGCCGGCTCGCGGAGCGCCTGGCGGGCGCGCTGAACGAGCTCGCCGGCGAGCCGCTCGTGCGCTCGCACCACGGCTCGCTCGCGCGCGAGGCGCGCAGCGAGGTGGAGGATCTGCTGAAGGCCGGCCGCATCAAGGCGCTCGTCGCCACCTCGTCGCTCGAGCTCGGCATCGACATGGGCGCAATCGACCTGGTCATCCAGATCGAGGCGCCGCCGTCAGTCGCGAGCGGCCTTCAGCGCATCGGCCGCGCAGGTCACCAGGCCGGCGCGACGAGCGAAGGGATCATCTTTCCGAAATTCCGCGGCGACCTCGTCGCCTCCGCGGCCGTAGCGCGGGCGATGCACGAAGGGCTCGTCGAATCCACCCGGTATCCACGCAACCCGCTCGACGTGCTCGCGCAGCAGGTCGTCGCGATGGCCGGCATGGACACGTGGGACGTGAACGACCTGTTCGCGCGCGTGCGCAGCGCGGCGCCCTACGCGGACCTCAGCCTGCGCATGTTCGAGGGAGTCCTCGACATGTTGTCCGGCCGTTACCCGTCGGATGAATTCGCGGAGCTCCGGCCGCGCATTACGTGGGACCGCGTGCACGGCACGATTGCCGGGCGCGAGAACGCCAAACGCGTCGCCATCGCGAACGCCGGCACGATTCCGGATCGCGGGCTGTACGGCGTGTTCCTCGCCGGCGCCGATCGGCCCGTCCGCGTCGGCGAGCTCGACGAGGAGATGGTCTTCGAGAGCCAGGTCGGCGAGACGTTCACGCTGGGCGCGTCGACCTGGCGCATCGAGGAGATCACGCACGACCGCGTGCTGGTGACGCCGGCGCCGGGCGAGCCGGGCAAGATGCCGTTCTGGCACGGCGACCGCGAAGGCCGCCCCATCGAGCTTGGCTACGCGATAGGCAAGCTGGTTCGCGATCTCCGCGGGACGTCGAGGCCCGCCGCCATCGAGCGCCTCGTTCGGCAGCACGACCTCGACAGCGTGGCCGCGGAGAACCTCCTTCGCTATCTCGACGATCAGGCGGCATCGGGTGCGATCCCGGACGACCGCACCATCGTCATCGAGCGCTGCCTCGACGACCTCGGCGACTGGCGCGTCTGCCTGCTCTCGCCTCTCGGCAGCCGCATCCACGCGCCGTGGGCGATGGCCGCGACGGCGCACATCCGCAATCGCACCGGCATGGACGTCGAAGTCATGTGGGGCGACGAGGGCTTCGTCGTCCGCTTTCCGGACGTCGAGAGTCCGCCGGATCCCGCCCTCCTGCTGCCCGACGTCGACGAGGTGGAGCCGCTGGTGGTGCGGCAGCTGGGATCGACGTCGCTCTTCGCGGCGCGGTTCAGGGAAACGGCGGCACGTGCCCTGCTGCTCCCGCGGCGGCGGCCCGGGATGCGGACGCCGTTGTGGCAGCAGCGCAAGCGGGCCTCGGACCTGCTGGCGGTGGCGTCGCGCTTCGGATCGTTTCCGGCGCTGCTCGAAACGTATCGCGAGGTGCTGCGCGACCACTTCGACATGCCGGCGCTCGTGGACACGTTGCGAAAGATCGGCACCCGTACGCTGCGCGTCGCGACGGTCGACTCACGGGTCCCGTCGCCGTTTGCCGCGTCGCTGCTTTTCAGCTACGTCGCCAACTACATCTACGACGGCGACGCGCCGCTGGCCGAGCGCCGCGCGCAGGCGCTGTCGGTCGACCAGGCGCAGCTGCGCGAGCTGCTGGGCGACGCCGAGCTGCGCGAGCTGCTCGACGCCGACGCCATCGTCGCCCTCGAACGCCAGCTGCAGCATCTCGACGACAGGTACAAGGTGCGGACCAAGGACGGCCTCCACGACCTGCTGCTGCGCATCGGCGACCTCGATCTCGAGGAGGTTGCCGCGAGAAGCACGCTGGCAGATGCCGCCGTGACCATGCGCGAGCTCGAGAAAGAGCGCCGCGTGGTGCTGCTGCCGATTGCGGGCGCCAGGCGCTACGTCGCGGTCGAGGACGTCGCGCGATACCGCGACGGCCTCGGCGTGCCGCTGCCGCCCGGCCTGCCCGAGTCGCTGCTGGAGCCGGTACGCGATCCCGCCGGCGACCTGACGCTCCGCTACGCGCGATCGCACGGTCCGTTCACGGCGCGCGAGATGGCCGCACGGTACGGTCTCGGCGTCGGGGTCGCCAGCGGGCTGGTGCTGCAGCTCACCGCCGCCGGCAAGCTGATCGAAGGGGAGTTCAGGCCGGGCGGAACCGAACGCGAGTGGATCGACCCGGACGTGCTGCGCGGCCTTCGGCGCCGGTCGCTCGCGCGGCTGCGCCACGAGATCGAGCCCGTTGAAGCCGACGCGCTGGGCCGGTTCCTCGTGTCGTGGCACGGCGTCGGCTCGGGGCGACGGGGGCTCGAGGCGGTGCTCGATGCGATCGAACAGCTGCAGGGCGCCGCCGTTCCCACGTCGGTGCTCGAGCGTGAAGTCCTGCCGGCGCGCGTGGACGATTACACGCCGGCGATGCTCGACACGCTGATGAGCGCGGGCGAGGTCGTCTGGGCCGGCGTCGAGCCGCTCGGCGAGCGCGACGGCCGCATCGCGCTGTACCTGACCGACCAGATGACGCAGCTGCGACCGCCATTTGCCGCGAAGCCGGAGGTCGAAGGGCGTGCGGCCGACATCCTGGAACACCTGCGCGAGCACGGCGCGTCGTTTTTCAGCGCGATTCACGAGGGCACCGGCGGCGGTTTTCCCGCGGAGACCGTGGACGCGCTCTGGAACCTGGTGTGGCAGGGGCTGGTGACGAACGACACGATGCAGCCGCTGCGTGCCTACACGCATACCGAGGACACGCGCTCGCCGAAGCGGACGCGCGGCGCGCCGTTCCGCTCGCGCCGTCTCGTGCCGCCGCGCGCCGAGGGGCGCTGGTCGCTCGTCCCGGCGCCGCGCGCATCCAAGGGCTCCGCCACCGAGTGGGCGACCGCGATGGCGCAGCAGCTGCTCGCGCGCCACGGCCTCGTCACCCGCGAGACCGTCGCGGCGGAGTCGGTCGCCGGAGGATTCTCCGCGGTGTACCAGGTGCTCAAGGCGATGGAGGACGCGGGCCGCATCCGCCGCGGCTACTTCGTGGCTGGCCTTGGCGCGGCGCAGTTCGCGCTGCCCGCCGCGCTCGATCTCCTGCGATCGATGCGCGACGTCCCGGAAGAGCCGCGTACGGTCGTGATGGCGGCCACCGACCCGGCGAACCCGTACGGCGCGATCACGAAGTGGCCGACAACTTCATCCGGGGCGGGGCTCGCCCCGAGCGAGCGCAGCGAGTCGAGGGGTGCGACACGTGCCGCCGGGGCGCTCGTGCTGCTCGTCGACGGCCGTGCCGCCGCCTACCTGCGCCGTGGCGAGCGCGACCTGCTGCTGTTCCTGCCCGAGTCGGAGCCGTCGCGCTCGCGGGTCGGCCGCGAGGTTGCGCGGATGCTGCTTCACCTTGCCGCGACGCGCGAAGGCCGAAGAGGGATGCTCATCGCCGAAATCAATGGGACGCCGGCAACCGCGCATCAGGCTGCGCGGCTGTTCGTCGAGGAAGGGTTTGCCGCGACGGCGATGGGGATTCAGGCGCGCACCGATCGGCTGCGACCTCGAGGATACGGGTCGATCGATCCCTCTGGCATCGGCATTGCGGCGGCCAGCGGTGGAGGTGAACGCATGGCTCAGCAGAGGCGCAATTCATCCGAAGAGACGCTCGAGAACACGCGCCCGCGCGCGAATGAAGACAGCGACATCGAACACGACCGGGTGCGTTCATCGAACGATCAGGATCAGCAGATGGAACGGCAGGGCGTCGAGTCGACGCGGAACCGCGGCTACGACGGGGCCGTGAGCGGCGAGGACGTCGGTGACGTGGAGGAACGCGACCTCGATCCCGACAGCGCGGGGTCCGACGTCGATCGGGAGGATACTGTCGACGAGTAAACCCCAAGCCCAAAGCCCAAAGCCCAAATCCCAAGAAACCCCAAACTCCGGCGTTGGATTTGGAGCTTGGGATTTGGGATTTGGGATTTTACCCGTGCCCGAAGGCCCGTCGCGGAACTGACCAGCGCACGCGACCTCGAGCGGGATGCGGCCGTTCGCGAGCTCGGACCCGACATCACTCTCCGAACGGTTCGACGAGGCCGACGCCGTCTCGCGCATCCAGGCACTGACCGACGCGGAGACTGCGGATGCGCTGCTCGATCAGCACGCCGTGGCCGGAATCGGCAACATCTTCAAGTCTGAATCGCTGTTCGTTGCGCGCGTGGATCCGTTCGCGCGCGTCGGTACGCTCGCGCGCGAGGACGTCTCGCGGGTCGTCGACGCGGCGAGGCGGCTGATGCGCGCGAGCGCCGTCGAGCGCCCGGCGGAGTTCTCGGTGTACGGGCGGGGCGGGAAGCCGTGCCGCCGGTGCGGCACGCCCATCTCGCAACGGAAGCAGGGCGAGAACGCGCGCGTGACGTACTGGTGCACGCGCTGCCAGCCTGCCTCGCCGACTCGTCCGACGAAGCGCTAAGCGCGAAGTCGGAAGCCGCGCTAGCGGCGAAGGCGGAACGCCAGGACCTCGCGAATGAATCGACCGCGCTCGCCCGCATCCTCGAGCGCTTCCTCGTCGATCATCGGAAGGCCGGGTATCGCACGCCCGAGCGCTTCGGCAAACAACCCCCGGCCGGTCGCGGCCGCTTCTCCAACGGCGTGATGCACGAGGACGCCCGCGGGCCCGCAGCTCGGTGAGCGTGCCTTCAGGACGAAGCCGCTGATGTGCTCCGCGGTCAGCTCCGCGACGCGCGCACCGGACCACACGTCCATTCGGTTCGTCCAGTCGGCGCGCGTGTTCACACCGCGCAGGAGGACGCGCTCGCCTGCGGAAGGGACGCCGTGCGGATGCGCGACCAGTTCAATCGGCTCGCGCGGCACGCCCATCCCGACTTCGACTTCGGGACAGACCGGCACCCACTCGACGTCCGCGGAGAGCGCCTCGACGGCGGCGCTTCGCTTGTTCGTCCCGTCGTACCGCACATCGTCGCCGAGCAGACAGCGCGAGATGCCGACGCGTGGCTTCACATCAATTTTCCGACGGGGCCGAGATCGAGGTTCAGATCGTCGGGGAGTACGCCGAATTTCGCCGCGATGTCGAGGACGGTCTCCTCCAGCTTCATCAGCGCGCGGCCGAGGTCTTCGGTCTGCTCCGCGGTGAGCGTTCCCGCTTCCATGCGGCGAATCGCCTGCCGCTCGAGCAGCTTGCGGATGAATTCGACGAGCGTGAGCACCAGCTGCGCGACCGAGCGCTGCACGTCATCCGCGTCGGCATTCCATCGTAGCGGCGAGGCCGAGCGGCCCGCCCGTTCGAGCTCGCGGCGCAGGTCGTCGAGCCTGGCGACCTCGGTGATCGTCAGGCCGCCGCGCCTGGCCACCACCTTCTTCCTCGGGGACCGTTTGCGCGTTCCAGCCGGGCGGTTGCGGCTCCTCTTCGCCATTCACCAATTGTCCGCGAAGGCGTAGGGCGCCAGCGGGCCTGTGACGATCAGGCGCAGGCGGCCCTCGGTCGCCGCGCGCTCGACCGCGGCGAGGTAGCGCGGCACCGCCGCGCGCGGGATCAGGTGGTTGACCGTCACGACACCCGCTCGCCTCTCGACGCGCTCGTCCTTCACGAAGCGCCGGATGGCTGCGCGAACCGGCTCGAAGCCCGGGATCGCCCGTGCACTGGCAGCCAGCGCCGCCCTCTGCTGCAAATACTGCGTACCTCGAGTCGCCCCGTTTGCGAGTCGGAGTCGTGTACGACCCATCACCGTACTCCGACTCGCCGGCTCCGAGGTGAGCCGGATGGTCATCTGGCAGCGACCGCGGACCGCCCGCAGCCGCCTGCGGAGTGTGCCGCTCCGCGACCTGAGGGTGAGCGCCAGCTCGTCGCGGTCGACGAAAGCCGTCCCGAAGCGCGCGGGGAGGATCGCGGGCGTCCGGGCGGCAATCGCCTCGACCACCGCGGCATGCCGCCGCAGATTCCTGACGCTGGGTGCGGGGGCGCGCCGCACCTCACCGACGACGGCGGCGATGCGATTGACGGTGATGACGTGGAGCTTCTCGCCCGCGGCGCCGACGAGGTGCAGACGCGCGGGCGCGGGGCTGACCAGCGCATAGACACAGATGATCACGCACGCGACCGGCGGCGCACGTGGCGCATCTCGCGCCGCTCGTGGTGCCGCTCCATGAAATCGACCGGCTCACCGGGCAGCACGCGGTCGGCGGCCGACAGCAGCACCGAGACGCGCGCGTAGACGAGGTCGATCTGCGCGAGGCCGAGCGTCAGGTCGCCGGTGAGCACGACGCCCTTGGTCAGCAGGTTGTCGACGATGTCGAGCAGCGAGGCATCCTCGGGGCCGAGAATCTCTTCCGCCTCGGTGCGCCGGCGCGTCGGTGTGCGGGGGCTCATTGGATGAAGTTGTACGCCGGCCACGGCCCGGTCAGCGACGTGTCGATGCCGGCGCCGCGCAGCGTCCGCGCCTGCTCACGGATGACGGACTTGAACGCGCCGCTTTTCGCGACCGGCACGAGAAACGCCGCATCGAGCAGCAGCCGCGACCCGGGCGCCGCGCGCTCCAGGCTGGTGCGCCGCTGCGACGCCGCGGCCTTGCGGCCGATCGCCTTGTAGACGCGATTCGCGGCGGTGCGCGCCTCGGCGAGCTGCTTGCGGCCGACGTCGAGGACGTCGCGCTTGCGCGCGAGGAACTCGGTGCCGGTGCGCGCCGGCCTCTTCGCGGCCTTCTCGCGCGCCGCCTTCTCGTTGAACGTGAGCCGCAGCCCCCACTCCACCTTCTTCTCGACCCGCTTGAGGATGCGCCCGATGCGCGCGCGATCCGATCGGACATGCTCGGCCACGCGCTCGTCGGACGTGAACAGCGTGAACAGCTGCATCGGCAGCAGCGCGGCCGCCGACAGGAACGATTCGATCACGCGTTCGTGCGCGATCGCGCGCGGACCGACCCAGTCGAGATTCTGCAGGCCCTGCGTGAGCGCAGCCTCCGCGTAGTCGGCCGCCGGCACGGTCTGGACGATCGCCCAGAGGCCGTCGCCAACCTCGATCGCGCGAAGCTCGTCTCCGCCGGGCATGCCGTCGCTGATGCCGCGCAGGGCCGGCCGCCTGGCGCTGCGCACCAGGCAGAAGACGTAGCTGAGCGTCGCGCTCACGATCAGCGGATCTTACGACGAGGGCGGGCTGGGCGGGTTCGGCGAGTGGGACGGGCGGGGCGAGCCGGGCGCGTGCGGCGCGCCGCGCGCGCCTTTCCAGGCCTTCTGGTACGCGTGGGAAGCGGCAACGCCGGTGGCTTCAGCGTCTCGGCACGCACGGGCTCGATGTCGAGCACGTGCTCCGTCTGCCCGCGCTCGAGGCCGATGATGCCGCGGCGCGGCTGCTCCTCCTCGACGATGGTCGTGTGCGGCGCGGCCACCGGGTCGTGAAAGTCGCCGGACACGCTGGCCTCGATCTGGAACCGGTTGTTTTCGCCCGCTTCGATCGGCTCGCCGGCGCCAAAGGCAAGCGGACCGGACCCGCCCTCGCGCCGTTCCTTGATCTCGCGGATGCGGGCGAGCAGGTCGCGCTCGATATCGACGAATTCCTCGTCCGTGATCTCGCCCATCTCGCGCTGCATCTCAGCCGCCAGCAGCTGCTCGCGCAACGCCGTGTCGTCGTTCATCTCCGCTTCGGCCGCCGTGATGACAGTCCGCAGCGTCCACGAGATGCCGTTGATCATGAGCGAGTCGAGGATGAACATCGGAGTTGTAGGGGCGGACCTTCAGGTCCGCCCTAATGCTGTCCGGCCCGCTCCAGCTTCAACCGGATGTTGACGAAGTTATACGGCGGCCACGGCCCCGTGTACTTGAACGTCAGCTTGTCGAAGGTCGCCGCGATTTCCTTGATGCGCCGGTCGAACGCGGGCTCCTGGTCGCGCTGGACGAGGAAGGCGGCGTTCATGATCATCTTGTCGCCGATCGCCCGGTTCACCCGGGAGGCGACCGAGACGTCCCGGAGCCGCTGCAGGAACTCCGCGACGTAGCGCTCCGAGCGCTGCTGGAGCGCGCCGTCGATCAGCCGGCCGTACTGCATTCGCGCGAAGTAGGTCGAGCCCTTCTGCGAGGAAATCTCCGTCTTCAACCGGTGGATGTCCTCGTCCTCCTGCTCGATGGCGCGGACGATCTCGTCGCGGTCCCACAGCACCTTGAGGCCGAACTCGAGCTTGTCCTGCATCTTCGAGAGCACGTCGGCAAACGCGTCGTACGCCGACCGCAGCAGCTCGACGATGTCCTCGCGCGTCTTGAAGATGGTGCCGAACGACATCGGGATAACGGTGTGATCGCGCATGACCGTCTCGTTGACGCGCTCGTGCGCGAGGACGTTCTCGCGCGTGGAGTCGAGCGGCGCCAGCGGGATGTCGGAGATGACCGCCGCCATGTCCTTGAAGTTGATCGTGTAGACCTCGGGCCACTGCTCGTCCATGCCGATGGCGCCGAACTTCAGCGGCTGGCTCGCGCGGATGATGCAGTAGACGTAGCGTCCGCGGCCGGCGGCGCGGTCCACGTCCGGGATGCTCGGTCTCGCCGCCCGCTCGACCACGCGTTCGACGCGCGTCTCGTTCCCGCGGACCGCCGTTTCGTGCGTGACCCGCGTCACCGCCGTGTCGTCATCGTCCTTCTTCTTCGACGCCGGGCGCGGCGAGCGGACCGGCGGGGCCGCGGTTGCCGTCCGTTTCGGCGCCCGGGCGCCGGCGACGGCCCGCGGCCGGGCGGCCGCCGCGGAGCGGCTGGCGGACTTGCGCGCGGGGGGCTTGGGAGCCTTCGCCATGTCGATGTGTCCCTCAGGCCTTCTTCACGGTTTCGAGCATGCGCCGCACCTCGACGACGAGATCGTCAGGGAGGCACGGCTTGGTGACGAACGAATCGCACCCTGCTTTCCGCGCGCCTTCCGACGCGCCGGCGAGCGCGTGGCCCGTCAGCGCGACGACCGGGATGTGCTTGGTCCGCTCGTCCGCCTTCAGCAGCTTCGTCGCTTCCCATCCGTCCATCCCCGGCAGCGACAGGTCCATCAGGATCAGGTCGGGCCGGAGCGAAAACGCCTGCGCGACGGCCTCGTTGCCGTTTCTCGCTTCCGCGACGCGGAATCCGGAGAACTGCAAGTACTCAGCGTACATCTCCCGGGCATCCTGGTAGTCGTCGACGACGAGAATCAGCGGCGCCTCTTGCTCTGTCATTGTTCTGCTTCCGCGGGGATGGTCAGCGTAAAGATTGACCCCTTCCCCATCGTGCTCTCGAGTGTGATTCGTCCGCCGAGCGCGGTGGCCAGCCGGCGGCAGATCGCCAGGCCGAGCCCCGTGCCGCCGTACTGACGCGAGGGAGAGTCATCCACCTGCCGGAAGTCCTCGAAGATCTTCTCGTGGTTCTCGGGCGAGATGCCGATCCCGGTGTCCGACACCGCGACCGCCGCCGTCCGGTCCGCGGGATCGTAGCCGACCATGATCTGAATGCCGCCCTCGTGCGTGAACTTCAAGGCGTTGCTGAGCAGATTCACGATGATCTGCTTCACCTTCTGCCGGTCGCTGTACACCATCGGCAGCTCGGGACACAGCCTCGGCGTCACGGTCAGCCGCGACCGCGCGATCACCGGGTCGAGCTCGGTCATCACCTCGGGCACCAGCTCGTTGAGATTGAACTCGCTGAGCTGCATCGGCATCTTGCCCGCCTCGATGCGGGTGATGTCGAGGATCTCGTTGATGATCGTCATCAGGTGGCGGCCGTTCGAGTCGATGCGCTGCAGCTGCCGCTTGACGGCCGGCAGCAGGTCGCCCGCCACGCCCTGCAGCAGCATGTGGGTGTAGCCCAGGATGGCGTTCAGCGGCGTCCTGAACTCGTGCGACATGTTGGCGAGGAACTGCGACTTCAGGCGCGAGGCCTGTTCGAGCTCGATCGCCTGCCTGCGCAGCAGCTCGTTCTGCGTCGCCAGTTCCGCGGTGGCCGCCTGGACGCGCGCCTGCAGTTCGTCCGACGCCGCCTTCAACTGCTCGTAGAGGCGCGCGCGCTCGAGCGCCTCGCGGCGGTCGTGCAGGATCGTGACGACCGCCGTCAACTCGCCTGTCTCGGTCAGCACCTTGCCGGCGATGGCCTCGACCGGAATCGGCGCGCTCGTCGCGGGATTCATCAACCCGATCTCGCCGCGGCGGATTTCGCCGGGTCCCGTCTCGCCAAGCAGCAGTCCAGAAATGAAGGACGAGAAATGCGCGTCGTTGGCCTGCACGGTACGCGACGCCAGGTCGCTCGCGCCCGAGACCAGCGTGAACAAGTCTTCCGCGGGCGCGTTCATCAGGACGGTCGCGCCGGTCGAGTCGGTGACGATGATCGGGTCGGCGACCGAGTCGATGATGAGGTTCAGCCGATCGCGCTCGGCGCGCACGGCCGCCTCCGCCACGCGCAGCTTCTGGTAGTTCTCCTCGATCTGCTCGGTGGCGCGCCGCAGGTCGGTGATGTTGCGAAGCACCGAGACCACGCCGGTTCCCTCGCGCGGATCCTCGACGGTGGTCGAGAGGACTTCGAACAGCAGGTCCGAGCCGTCGCTCGGGTCCACGAGCAGGAGCTCGCGCGCCTCCTGGGAGCCCTCCACCGCCGAGCGCGAGAGCGCCGCGGAGAAGAGCATGTTGTTCAGCTCGACGGCCCGGCGGCGGCCTTCGCTTTCCTCCTCGCTGGCCGCGAACAGCTTTTCCGCGCGCGCGTTGGCGACGATCAGCCGGCCTTCGGTGTCGGTCAGCATGATCGGGTCGGTGACGGCGTTGATGATCGTGAAAAAGAGCGTCCGCTCGCGGCGCAGCTTCCGCGCCTCCTCGGCGAGGCTCCCGCGGCCGCGCACCTGATCGATCTTCTGGCCGAGGACGGTGACGACCCAGCTGATGTCGGGCGTGATCGCCGGCGCGCGGAACAACAGGAGGCCGGGAGCAATGTCGTCGCTGTCGACAAGGCCGCCGCGCATGCCGAGCGGGACCGCGGTGAACGGTCCGCGGCCGAGCGGCGTCGACGGCGCGTGCGCGGCGTAGCCGTTCGGGCGGTACGACTTGAAGTGGACGGGACCCGGCGACTGCAGCGCGGTGATCAGCGGATCGTAGGTGTCGGAGAG
>Ga0070694_100001519_pt1 | contig 13608 bp, 11 predicted proteins | sample KBSK1251metaG_FD_65470 | JGI IMG/M metagenome (GOLD analysis project Ga0070694, IMG submission 65470) | Corn, switchgrass and miscanthus rhizosphere microbial communities from Kellogg Biological Station, Michigan, USA - KBS K1-25-1 metaG | ecosystem: Host-associated > Plants > Roots >... | reverse complement strand
CCGGTTTGGCGTGTCTCGAAGACCGGCTGCACGACGGGCTGCTGAAACGCCGTCACGCCCGCGCGCGGCCGACTATCGCCCCACTGCTCCAGGGGATGATGATCAGGCAGGATCAGGTCGCAGGCGGCGGTCGTCTCATCCATGTAGGACGAGAAGCTGACCTTGTATCCAACCTTGCCGAGCGCCTGCTGGAATGCGCCGGGGAACGAGTGTGCCGGGTTCGCCCCATGGACCAGCAGCAGCGCGACACGTCCTGCGTCCATGTCCGCCTTGAGCGCCACCAGGTCGGCGAACGTGCCGGCGGATCCGACCGCGGAGTCGGCGCCGAACTTCACGAGCGAGCCGACGCTGCCCGCGACGTAGTTGAGGATGTTCACCGCGGCGACGATCGCCGCGCCGTTCTCATACTGGGTCGCCATTCCGCCGGCGACGGCCAGGCCACCGCCCGAGCTCGCGAACTCGCGCGCGAGGCGCACGATGGTGTCCTGATCGATGCCGATCGCCTCGGCCACGGCGCTTGGCGCATAGCCGGAGAGCAGGCCCACCAGGCGGCTCGCGTCCGCAGGCTGGCGCGCCAGATGCCGGCTGACGATGACCTGCGCCATCGCCAGAGCGAGCGTGCCCTCCGTCCCCGGCCGGGCCGCGATCCACTCATCGGCACTCATGCCGGTGAGCGACAGGCGCGGTGCGACGTAGACGAACTTGGCCATCGAGGCCGAACGGCCGCCCTCGAACGCGTGCGCCTGCGTGAAGCCGTTCTGGAACTCGACCGGCGAGAGCCAGGTGTCGAGGAAATCGGCGCCGAACGACAGGATGTACTTCGCGTTGGCGAGGTCGTAGGTCGGAAGCGTTGCCGTTCCGAATGCCAGGCGGTTGCCGGCGCGCAAGGCGTCGAAGCCGAACGCCTCGTAGCTGAGCCGCCGGCCGCCCACCTGCTTGAGCCATTCGTCCACGAGGTCGCCGAACGAGGAGACCTCGGCGCCGGAGACGAACACGATCCCCTTCCCGCGCGCCTCGGCGACTTTAGCGCGCAGCCGCTGGATCGCGCCGTCCCAATCGATCGCCTCGAACGTACCATTCGCGTTGCGGACCATCGGGTGCGGCACGCGATCGGGATTGTAGAGTCCCTGCAGCGCGGCCTGCCCGCGCGAACACAGCCGGCCCCGATTGATCGGCGATTCGGGATTCCCCTCGAGCTTCACCGCGCGGCCTTCGCGCACCCGCGCAACGACGCCGCAACCTGCCGCGCACTCGCGACAGGTGGTGGCGTAGTAGGTCGCTTTGCCCGGGATCTGGTCTTCGGGCTGGACGAGATATGGAATCAGTTTTTCGGTGGGCTCGGGACCAATGCCGCAGGCCGAGACGGTGGCGGCGCCGGCGCCCGTCACCCCGAGCACTTTCAGAAATCGACGGCGATCAATCGAGTCGCTCATGTCAGTAATGACAGACGCTGCAATCGCGCGTCACCTTTCGTTCGACGTGACACCGGACGCACCACCCCATGCGCAGCGTCGAGACCTGATAGACCTGCGGCATCGTTTGCACGTCGCCGTGGCAATTGGCGCACCCGCCCGTCCCCAGCACCTTGATGTGCCGCATGTGCGGGAAGCGGACGAATCCCGGCAGGGCGTGGATGCGCACCCACTCGGGTGCTTTCCGCTCGCGCCACGCGTCGCGCACCTTCTTGATTTCCGCCTGATGCGACGGCGTGGATCCGCCGACCAGCTGGTGGCAGCCCATGCACGTCTGCAGCGACGGCAGTCCCGGCTCGCTCGAGACCGCGGCCGAGTAGTGACAGTACATGCACGGGATCTGGTCCTGCCCGGCATGAATGTCGTGACGGAAGAAGATTGGTTGGCGCGGCCCCTTGAGGTCACCGGTGTCGCTGATGACCGGAGCCTTGTACCGGGACGCCGCAGGAGAAGAAGTCGATTGGGCCTGCTGACCGTACACGGCCGCAAGCGGGAGGGCGAGTATCAACACCACGACCGCAGCTGAACGCAGATGGCCTCTATCGGCTAATCAGTGGTTCGGTTTCGGTGTGGGACGACAACTGCTATCCGAAGGCCACCGAATGTAACAACGGCTACTCGGGGCGCGCCAGTAGTTGGTATTTGAGTCGGACGACGTTGGCGAATGCCTGCACCGAGTCGAGATCGGCGAATTCCATCCAGCAATGGCGGACGCCGTCGAACAACGCGCCGTCGCGCACCGCTTGCTTGATGACGCGCGGCAATCCGTTGGTGGCGCAGATTTCCTGCTCTTCGACCCCAGACAACACGAACGTGCCGCTGATCCCGGACTGCATGGGATGCAGGTAGCCGAGCTTTCGGCCGCCCACTTCGTACATCCAGACCCATTTCCAGGTGGTGCCGAGGTAGACGACTTGCTCGGTGACGTGACGCAGACTGCGCAACTCCTCGCGGGCTTTCTTGAACCGCTGCGCGGCGCGGGGCGGCAAATCACGCACCGGCTGATCTGCCTTGGGACGGTGCCGGGGGCTCATGTAGAGATGACCGGCCCAGTACGCGGTATCGGGTTTGTTCATCGCGCCAAAACTACTGGTGTGGTCAAGTACCTGAACCGACCCGGATCGAGCAGGCGGCCGCACGACTGTTGCGGCACGGCCATATGCCCGCCCGCCCCCATAACGAGCTTGATGACGTCTCCGTTGCGACCAAACCAGCGCGCCGAGGGCTCGAGGTCTGAGGGATAGACGAAAAGCGGCAGCGAGGCCGCCGCCAGGGCCGCCTGCGATCCGATCCCTGACTCCGGCATCGTCCCCGCCCAGAGCCTGGCACCGTACTCGGCCGCGAGACGGTAGATCCGGCAGACCTCGGTCAAGCCACCCACGCGATGCACCTTGATGTTCCAGACCTTTGGGCCGTTCAGCGCCATGATCTGACGCGTGGCGCGCGCGTCGCGCAGTGTTTCGTCCAGACAGATCGGCGTGCGCAGGTGCTCGGCGAGCCGTGCATGACCGACCAGCTCGTCGGGATGGAGTGGCTGCTCGATGTAGAGCAAGCCCGCGTCGTCGAGCGCGCGCAACGCGGCCTCATCGCGCGGCCACTCGTACGCACCGTTCGCGTCTACCGTGAGTGGGAGGCCCGAGCCCTCCAGCCCCACGCGTGCCGCGCTCACGGCCGCTGCATCCCAGCCCGGCGCCACTTTGATTTTGACGCGCGCGTAGCCGTGGCGCACCGCGTCGTAGACCGCGCGCGTCAGCTCCGCGGCATCACGCGCGGGCGGAATCCCCAGCGCCACGCCACACGGGACACTCGACGCGGGCGTCACGCCCAAGCGCTCGCCGAGGAGTGCGGCCAGCCCAGTGCCGCGCGCGTGCGCTTCGAGATCCCACCCAGCGGTTTCGACGCCCGCGCGGGCGAACCAGTTGCCCCGGACACCGTCGCGCAGAGCTGCATCGATCGCCTCCGGGTCTTCGAACTCGTGCCCGACGACGCGCGGCAACAGCACGCGCTCGATCATGTCGCGAGCGCTGGTGAGGGTTTCTTCGGAGTAGAACGGCAATTGAAACGGTGGCGACTCACCGTAGCCGACATGGCCGGCGTCGTCGTGGAGGACAACGACCAGCGAGCGCCGTTCGGTCATCGTGCCGCCCGAGATGACGAACGGTTCGAGGAGCGGGAGCGCCAGCTCGAACAGCTCAGCGCGAGCGATACGCATCGGGAAGAAGATCGAGAAAGTGCAGCTCGCCACCACGCCGCTCGAGCGAGCCGCTGCCTTCGCGCTCGAGCATCACGGCGATCAGACCGTTGCGCGGATCGAAGATCAAGGCGTGCAGCGCGCGTTGCGTGCGCGAGCCATGCGTCGCCGGATACTCCTCGAGCGGGAGCTGGAAGAAGGTATGGAGCTGGACCGACGCGCAGCCACGGAGGGCGTACTCGACGATGAGACGGCCAGAGTGAATGTTGCCGCTTCCGCAGAGGGACGGGCGGACGGGCGGGCTGGCGGACGGGAGGTCGAGCACGCGAAGATTGCGATCGCTGAGCTCTGGACCACCGTACGCCACGCCGAGTCTCGGATCGAACAGGCGGTTGAACACAATCAGCGCGTCGGCGCTCGCCGCGGCCTGCATCATCTCCAGCTGAAAGCCATCATCGAATCGCGCGTTCATCAGCTTCATCGCCAGGCGCACGTCGGCGTGATCGCGGATGCACGCGGGCACCTCCTCCAACCATCGCAGGATCTGCTGCTTCTCGTCCGCCAATGCATCCCCGGCGAGCGTGGGGGAGAAGTCCTTTTCGAGGAGCAGCGGCGGCTCGCCCCAAGCCTGCGCCAGTGCACGGGTCGTGTAGGCGTACTCGCTCGAGCGAAACGGCTCGTGGAGACGAGGCAAGTGATACTTGACGGAGGGGACCGTGAGGAGCCGTCCCGCTCGCGTCAGGTCACGCCCTGCGCGGACCAGCGCGAGATAATCCTCGAACGAGCGGTCCCACCCCCTGCCCTTCCAGGTCACGGTCCAGCCGCCGCCGCGGCGCTCGACTCGCATCCTGGTCTCGTGAATCGCCCACGCCGCCATCGATTGCGCCCCCGCGGCGTCTTGGGCGATGACCGTTTTCAGTACCGCGAACGCCAACCCCGCATCCGCATCGGTTTCGAGCTGGCCCGCGTTGAGCGAGAGCTGACCGGAGCCCTTCCCGATGGGATGCGGCAGCGACTGCCCGAGATAGCGCGCGGACAGATCGATACCGTAGCTCGCGCGGACGTGGGCCGCGCACTCCCGCGGCAGCTCGCGCTTGAACCGCTCGAAATCGTTAGCGAGCGAGGCGCGAAAGTCGGAATTGCTCATCGGGTGCCGCGCCGCTCAATACCAGGCGCGCCACGAGCTCTCCGAGCGCGGGCCCGTGCTTGAAGCCATGGCCCGATCCTCCCCCAATGATCCAGGCGTTGGACGCTCCGGGGTGGCGATCGATGATGAAGTGTTCGTCGGGCGATTGCTCATACTGGCAGACGCGCGCCTCCAGCACGGGGGCTCCCTTGAGATCGGGGAAGCGGTACGCGACGTAGTCTCGCGCGGTTTTTAGAGCCTCCGGGCTCGGGACTCGGGACTCGGTGGTCGGATCGATGACGGGGCCGCGCGTGTCGTCAGCCACTTTGAAGCCGCGCCACTCATTGCCGGGGATGCCGTACATGAACGTCGTGCCGTGATCCGCCCACACCGGCAGCGCCGGTTCGGTGAAACGCTGGTCCCCGGGCGGCGTGCCGAAGTAGAAGACTTCCTGCCGCGTGGCGCGGACCCGATCGCCGATCACGTCGGGAAAGACGGACCCGAGCCACGGCCCACAAGCGAAAACGAAGCTGTCTGCGGTCAGCTGTCTGCCGTCAGACAACGTCACGTTGGACAGATGGCCCCCGCTCGGTGCGGGGGGCCGGACGGCGAGCTGGCGATACTCACCGCCCTCCGCCAGGAATCCGTCCAGCACCGCGGCGCAGGCGCGCCGCGCGGCGAGATAGCCGCCGTCATTTTCGAAAATGGCCCAGCGCACGCGGTCGCAATTGATCTGCGGATAGCGACGGGAGACCTCGGGGCCGGTCAACTCTTCAAAACGGATGTTGGCTTCACGCAAGACCGGCAGCGCAGCCTTTTCATACTGCTCGTCGCTCTCGACCAGCCACAGCACACCGATGCCATGAAGCAGCTGCCGCTGCCAGCGGCGTTCGTGCTCCTTCCACAGGACGAGCGCGCGCGCGGCCATGTGCGTATAGATCGCGCGCGGTCCGTAGGTCGCGCGGATGACCCGGGTCTCGCCGCCGGAGCTCGCGCGCGAATTTCCCGGACCCCACGCATCGACGAGCGTCACGCGCGCGCCCTGGCGGCGCAGGAACAGCGCCGTCCAGCCGCCGAACGCCCCCGCGCCCACCACCACGACGTGCGGTTTTGTCGCCATGCGAAACGGACCTCCGAGTGCGGCCGTACCAAGTGCCGCGCATGATGCGAGAAACGGACGGCGTTTCAACGGTTGCCGCGAGCCTCGCGCACGAAGCGCCGCACCACCTCCCGCTCTGCCGCGGGCAGCGGCGGACCCCACGGATCGTCGCACGCCTCGTCGGGAATCACGCCTTCGGCCGCGAGCGCCCAGAGCATGCGACGGATGTAGCCCTCCATCGGGGCGGTGAAGGTGACGGCCCCGAACGCGTCTAGCTGCGTGGAGAGGCCTAGAAAGGCGTGCTCGTCGCCGTCCCTTTTCGCTCGCAGCAGCGCGGCCTGGATATCCGTGAGCGCTGCCCCCATCCCGATCAGCGCCGCGCGCGCGCCCATCATCAACGAGTAGCCGAGGAACCGGTCTTCGCCGGTAATCAACAGTTTCTCGGGGTGCTCCTGCATCACCGCCGCGATCCGTTGAAAGGTCATCACCGAATCGAGCGTCGCGACTTTGATCCCGATGACCCCGGGCAGCGCGAGAATGTCGTGCAGCGTGCGATCACTGTAATCCGTGCCGCCCGCGGCGGCGTAGAGATAGAAGGCAATGACGGGAAGCTCCTGCGACAGCTCGTCGTGAAAGACGACGGGGTTGTCGTGCGGCGGAAAGGCGAGGAGCGCATCCGCCCCGCCGCGCTTCGCGTCACGCGCCATCGTAGGGCCATTGGCTCCGGCGACAATGGTCTTTTCGGGAAGCGCCGCCCGCCACTCCTCCAGGACCACGCGCCGCTGATCCTCCGACAGATGCTGCCCCCGACCGGTATGCGCCCAGACCGCCACGCCCGCGATGGGCTGGCGGGCCATCCATGTCGCATAGGCCCGGTGCGCGGGGATGTCGATCACTGCGCCGCGAAACGGCACGGGAACCGCGGGGATAAGGCCCCACTCTAAACTGCGGCGGACGGGCGGGCGGTCGGGCAGGCGGGCGGCCTACGAGGTCAGAGCGTTGAGGTTGCCAGATTCAATGGCCGCGCGCTGGCCTGGAGACAAATCAAGCAAATCGAGCTTCGCGACGCTGTTCTCCGGCAGCCGCAGCGGCTGGCCCGTGCCGAAGACGAATCGCTCGATGCCAATCGTCTCGAGTAGTGTCTCCAGGTGGTCTTCGGGCGGTCCCCAGATCCAGCAAATGTCCCACCAGATCCGGCGCGCTTCGTCGGGCGTCGAACCAAAGTGCACCTCTTCGACGAAGCCTCGATCGGCATGAGTGACCAACAGGCGCACCTGATCATCGCTACGAATCAACGCGCGAACCGACGCAGCCGCGAGCTCGCCGATGCGATCATTCGGGTGGCGCTGGCGCCCGTCTTCGAGACGCACCGCGAGCACCAGCGGCAATCCCACGGCGCCGCATGCGGTTGCCAGCGCGCGCATCTCGCTGCCCGACGGCTCGAGACCGAGGTAGAGCGGATCGCAGCGCACGGCGGGAGCGCCGGCATCGACGGCCGCAGCCAACACTTCCTTCCAATGCGCGAGGCCGGGATGCACGGTGGGCACCGGCTTGAAGCGACCGCTGCCAGCCTTGCGGGCAGTCTCGTACAGCCACGCGTTCCCCTCGGTGGGATCGCGCCAGAACAGACCGGGGAGGTGGGTCACCCAGGCCGTATCAATGGTGACTCGATCGAGCGCTTTCGTGAGTGCCTCGGGCGACGTGCCGGGCACCTTCCGCCACGGATAGGCGCCGAGGAATGCGTTCACATCGACGCGCCCGGACATCAGTCGGTGGGGAACGCGCCAGGCGGGAAAATGCGCGCCGCGTTTTTCCAGCGAACCAGGGCCAGCTCGTCCTTGGTCAGCAGCAACTCCAGGTAGCGGAGCTTGGCCCACCCGGTATCCATGGTGAGATCGGTGCCCCAGAGGAGGCGGCTCACGCCGACGCTCGCCACGCATTCCTCGAGCATACCGCCGTCCACCCCGCTGCCCGACAGGTCGACATACACATTCAGCACTTCGCGGACGGCGCGGAGCGAATGCAGCCAGTCTCCGCCGCCGCCGATGTGCGCCAGGATGAACGCGACGTCCGGATGGCGGCGCGCGAGCGTGCACAGCTCAACGGCATCCGAAGCTTCCTGACCAGGCCAATCGCGGCGGCGATGCTGCCAGATGTGCTGCAGCACGGGCACGCGCCGCTCCCGCGCCAGCTCGGCGATGGGATCGAGCAGCCGGTCGTCGGCGCGGCGGCTCGCCGCGAGCTTGATGCCGATCATTCCGGCATCGAGACACCGCGTGATTTCGGCGCGGGCGTGCGCCGTGTAGTTGGGATTGACGCAAGAGTAGCCGCGAATCGCGTCCGGGTGTTCGCGCTGTAACGCGAGCAGCGCGTCGTTTCCGACGGTGACGTCGCGTGGCGACGGGAAATAGATCGGCGACGTGAGCCCCCAGCTGCCGAGGATCGAGGCGACATGTACCGAAATCCCGATCCTGGCGCCTGCCGTGAGCCGGCTCACGTTGCGCTCATGCCAGTCGGCGCGCGGCGTCCGGCTATGCAGAAAGTGGGCGTGCACATCGACAAGCATGGCAAAAAGCTAGACGCTTAGACGCCAAGACGCTAAGACGCCAAAGCGTCGAGGCTGGCGCGACGCGGCCCCGCTCCTATCTTGGGGGCGACCTTAGCGAGGGAGTGGGATGGAAACGCTGGTCGGTCGCGCCAAAGGCATTCTGTTCGAGCCCCGGACGACGTGGAAAGAGATCGACGCGGAGTTCACCAAACCGGGTGAGGTTTGGGGCCGCTATATCATCCCGCTCGCCGGCCTGGGCGCCATCGCGCGCACGATCGGCATGATCCTCTTCGGAAAACAGGTGGCCTTTACCAGCCTCACCAATCAGGTGCCGCTGACATCGGCCATCGTGAGCGGCATCGTGGTCCTGGTCGTCGCCCTGCTCAGCGTCTTTGTGTTATCCAAGATCATCAGCCTGCTCGCCCCCGGCTTTGGCGGCCAGAAGAACGATGTGCAAGGCCTCAAAGCCGCCGCGTACTCGAGCACGGCCGCATGGATCGGCAGTATCTTCGCGATCCTTCCCGCGCTCAACCTCGTCTCGATTCTCGTCTCGCTCTACAGCGTGGTGCTCCTGTACCTCGGCCTGCCGATCCTGATGAAGGTCCCCAAGGATCGGGCGATGGGGTACACCGCCGTCGTGATCATCGTCGCGATCGTCTTATTCGTGATCGGCCAGGCGGTGATTTCGGGCTAGGCTTCGCGCAGCGCCCCGTCCAACTGCTCCAGCGTGCGATCGACCGTCGCCTCGTCGTGGGCGAGGGACACGAAATTGTACGCCGTCCGCTTGAACAGCAGCCCGCGTTGCGCTGCCGCGTCCGCGACCCGATGCGACAGATCCTCACTCGCGTAATGCAGAAAGCACATCTGCGCGACTCCGGCGACGCCGGTGACCTTCGCGGCATGATTCCGCTGGAGGGCATGGAGACCGTGTAACAGCCGTGTGCCAACGCGCTGCAGGTGACCGCACACATCCTCCCGCTCAAACACATCGAGCGACGCGCGGGCGGCCGCCAGCGCCACCCCCTCCGTCGCCAGCGTAGAGGAAATCCACGTGCGGTTCGCCCCGCGCATCAGCTCGGCGCGGCCACCGACGGCAGCGAGCGGAAAGCCATTCGCCATCGCCTTCCCCAGGACCACAAGGTCAGGTCTCGGCTCGAGCTGGTAGCGCTCTACGGCGCCTCCGATGGCCAGACGAAAGGCCGTCTTGATCTCGTCGAAGACGAGCACGGCTCCCACCCGCTGCGTTTCCGCCCGCAGCACCTGCAGCCACTCGCGACTCGGCTCGGTCACGATGACCGGTTCGACGACGACCGCCGCAAGGCGATCGGCGCGCTCCCGAATCATCTCCCGCGTTCGGGCCACATCGTTGAACGGCAGCTCGGCGAATAGACCGCGGACCGCCGCCGGAACGCCCTCCGTTGCCCCCTGGCACCAGTCGAGCCATCCGTGGTAGCCGCACCCCAGCACGAAGTCACGTCCCGTCGCCACGCGCGCAAGCCGGACCGCGGCTGCGACCGCCTCCGCGCCGGTTTTCAGAAAGCGGATCCGTTCGAGCCAGGGAATGCGCGCGGCGAGGGCCTCGGCCAGCTCCTCTTCCGAGACGGGCGGGAGCGGCCCGACGACGCCCGCCGTGATCGCCGCCGCCGCGGCGCGATTGACGTCGGCATGCCCGTAGCCCAGCGCGACCGCGCCGAGGGCCATGATGTAATCGACGTACTCGCGGCCGGAGTCGTCCCAGACGCGACAGCCCGACGCGCGCGTCATGCGCGCCGGCCCCCGCCCCTCCGCGCCGAACAGGGCCTCCGGCCGTTTACTGCCGGTCGACGTGAAGCCTGGAACGCGCCAGTCGTTCACCGTACTTGGTCACCTCGATGGCAATCGCGCGCAGCAGTTTCACCTCCCGCAGGTCGAGCGGGGTGCGATGTGCGATTTCGCGGATGGTGCGCATGACGCCATCCGCGTTGCGCGTCTTGAAGAACTCGATCCCCCGCAGGGCGCTCGCGATGTCGACGAAGAGTCGCTCCAATTCCTCGGTCGGCGTGGGATCGGACGGGCGTCGCGGCGCCTTGTACGGCTGCGTTTCGGCGCCACGCGCGAGCGCGAGCTCGTAGAGCATAACAATGACCGCGTGCCCAAGATTCAGCGAGGAATAACTGGGGTCGCTCGGGATCGTCACGATGCGATGGCACAGATCCAGCGCTTCGTTGGACAAGCCCCGGTCTTCACGGCCGAACAGGAGCGCGATCGTGTCGGGCCCGGCTGCGGCAAGCGCGGAAATCTCGGCGGCCGCTTCGCGGGGGCGCTGCAGGTTGCGCTTGGCGGTCCGGCCGCGCGCGGTAAAGCCGACGACGTGGACGCAGTCGGCGATCGCCTCCTCGAGGGTCTTGTAGGTGCGCACGCGCGACAGCACGTCCTGCGTCTGATGGGCGATCCCCTCGACGCGATACGACTCGTATTCGCCTGGATTCACGAGGCGCAGATCGCGGAAGCCAAAGTTTTTCATGCCGCGCACCACGTGCGCGATGTTCACCAGATCCTGGGGCTCGTGGAGCACGACGACGATCATCCGACGAGCTCCAACACACCGAACCGCGATGGATCCTGCCGATCCCCGCGCAGCCACACCCATCCGTTGCCACCGCTCCACACGAGCTGGCCGCTCCGGCGCATCCGGCCCGGCAGCAGTTCATTCACGATGAGATCGAAATGCGCATGGGCGCCGGCATGCGGGCGCAGCCCCTCGGCGGGCGGCCACGGAATCGCGAGTGTGACGCGGTAGCCTCCGCCCTGCTCCATGCGCTGCCACGCACCCCGGACCGCGGACGGTGTGGCGATGCCGCGCGTATCGCTGGTCACGCTGGCGCGTATGCCACGACCGTTGGATTCCGGCACGACGAGGTACCCCACGGCGTCGCTGGCGCCGTTCGTGGCACGCGCCGACGCGATGTACAACTGCAAACCGTCCGAGTGGATGTCGTCGGGCTCGTTGTCTAGCAGCAGCGGAGCGGCGTCGGGCGGCCGCAAACAGACGTCCGGCTTGCTCACCTCGACCGCGAGATACAACGCGCTTTCGTCCCATGCGGCGTACGCAATCGCAGAAAGCTCGTCGGGGCCCGGATACGCATCCTCGCTGCGGCGATACTGATCCTCGAGCGTCAACTGCAGCGGCTCTGCCTGCTCGAAGCCTTCGAGGGTCCCGTCGAGCGCGGGCGGAGTCCCGACGCGGAACGCCGCCGCCGTCACGGGCGTCGGGAGATCGATCTCGACGATGGACTTGAAAGGCGGCGGCGTTTCGCGCGCACCGCGGAGCACCACGGGGGGCGCACTCGCCGTCTCAATCGTCCAGTCGGCACTCCCGGGGCGATGCCGATCGATCCCGGCGGTCGTTTCGACCTCGACTGCCTCGCCGCGGATGCGAACGGTTCTCACCGTCGCCTGCGCGGTGTGCGGCTCGAGGATCGTGACGATCCGGAGGTTGCGACCGCGCGCCCGGATCAGATAGAATGCCGCGCGCTCGGTCTGGCCGGGCAACGGCGGGCCTTCGGCCTGGAAGAGATCTCCCTCGAACAGGACGTGCGCCGTGAGCTGTGCGCCATCCGCCGTCTGTTGGAGCACCAACGGTCCCGGGGCCTCAGTGACAAACCGCTCCACGCGCGTCACGAATTCGACCGTCACGTCGTCGGCCGCGGTCCAGTGCCCTCTCGTTTTGATGTCTCCCGCTCCAGCGAAGTGCCACGGCAGCTCGACGAGATGCTCCTCATGCGCCGAGAGCTCCACGACGTCGACGATATATGACGGGCCGGTCACGACCGTGCGGCTCACCGTGCCGGACCGTCCTCGCACCCACGCCCAGTTACTCTCCTCTGCGAAACACTCACAGCGCGTATCGTCCGCAGGCGGCTCCCCGACGAGTTGCGGCGCGTTGTGCGCGAGCGGAGAGCGATACCAAAACAGGTCCCGGGTGACGTAGTCCCCGGTTCCGGGATCGGGCAGCCAGTACACCCCGTCGGCAAACAGCGTGAGGTGGAGCTGATCGGGATGTCCGTGTCCGCCGCCCGCCGACCGCGTCTCGAGGGACACATAGCGGTCCGCGCGGCGCAGGACCGCCAGCCCCTGAGTTTCCAGGAGCACGCTCTTGGGCTGCCCGGGCGTTTCGACCGGCGGAAGCGCGGGCAACATCTCCAGCAGTGACCACCACGAGAGCGAGCTCCGCCCTCCTTTTGCCGCGGGAACTCCAAAATCGTGCAGGTAGTAGTCGAGTCGTTCCGGACGCGATGGAGGCAATGCGTAGAGTGCCGCGAGCCAGCTCGTTAACTCGTCGCCGAGCTCGGCACCCAGCCCGCTCGACGTGAGTCCCGCCAGTCCGATCTCCCAGAGCTCCAGAAATGCCGGCTGGGCCAGCGAGAGCCCAAACCGTGAATCTTTGCGCGCGGGAAACGTGAAATCCGGCAGGGCGGTCAGGGTCGGCGCCCGCAGGGCGGCGGCGATGCGTGGCGCGAGTCGCTCATCGGACCAAAAGTCGAGGCCCGCCAGGCGCGCCCACGCCACGCCCGTCAGCAAGCCGCGCACGGCAAAGAGATGATAGTTCTCGCCCTCGAACCACATCCCGTCGCGTCCAAAGCCACGGCCGAGGTGCGCGACGAGCCCGGTATCTCCCTCGAGGGCGCGCTGCGCGAGCTCCTCATCTTCGAACCAGACGGCGACGGCAGTGAGGGCCGTATTGTTCCACGTCTGCCGGTTGGAGAACCCTTCGTCGTAGTCGCCGATCAGCGTGGCCGCTTCTTCAGCGACCTGATTGACCAACTTGGTCGTACCCTCATCGAGCAGTCCGGCGGTGCGCAGCGTCATGGCTGCCGCGAGGTAATTGCTCGTCCAGATGGACTCGAGATAGGTGGAGAAAAACAGCCGGCTGGGGCCGAGCACATTGTCGCGATTCGGATAGCGCCAGTAGCGCTCGCCGTACGTCGCGAGAATCTCGCTGGCGCGATTGGCAGCCGTGCAGTCATCCTGGTCCCCGAGCGCCGCGATCGTGGCCAGATGCGCAGCTCGCTCGACGAGCCACAGGTGTTGAAAGCGGGCCCAGTTGGCGTCGTGGCGCTGACCGCGCCATGTCTTGCCGCAGCGCGGGCAGCGATGCTCGGTAGCACTCCAGGGATCGAACGTCAGCGCGGC
>Ga0070694_100001518_pt1 | contig 13609 bp, 17 predicted proteins | sample KBSK1251metaG_FD_65470 | JGI IMG/M metagenome (GOLD analysis project Ga0070694, IMG submission 65470) | Corn, switchgrass and miscanthus rhizosphere microbial communities from Kellogg Biological Station, Michigan, USA - KBS K1-25-1 metaG | ecosystem: Host-associated > Plants > Roots >... | reverse complement strand
ACGCGGCGCGTCCAGGCCCGCTTGGCGAACCACTTGTCGAGGCCTTGGTTGGCGCGGGCGCCCACGAGGAAGAGGATCCAGCTGCCGAAGACGGCGCCGAGGGCGGCCACGAGGACCGCGCCGGGCCCCGTGAGGTAGGGGGCAGCCGCGGGCACGGCGAATTCGAGGGGCGTCGGGAGGAAGAGCCGCGTCCCGGCTGCGTAGAGGAAGAGGAGGTCGATCTTGTGTTTCGTGTCGATTCCCCATTCGAAGCGGGAGACGAGGATCTCGGCCAGGAACCAGACGATGGCGAGGCCCGCGACGGCGAGGAAGAGCAGCGCTTCGCGTCGCCGTCGCGTGAGCACGCGTTCGTCCGTGAGGGCGCGCGCCAAGAGCGCGCGTCGTTGGGAGGTGGAGAGTTCGGCGACGCTGGATTCGTAGCCTCGGTGGACGCGGCCGGGGAACGCGACGACGCCGCGCGCGACCATCCGTTGGCTGCGCGTGACGGCGTAGAAGACGTTCTCCTGCAGGAAGACGATGGAGATCATGATGGCGAAGGGCAGCCACGCCCACGCCCAGTGCAGGCCGAGGAAGAAGGGGCCGTGCGCGCGGGCGCGTTCGCGCCGGAGGCGGATCTCGTAGAGGATGGCCTTCTGGTGGAGGAGGAGGTTCGCGAAGAAGCGTTCTTGGGGTCGCACGAACTTGCGCAAGAACGTGCGGCGGCCGCTGCGCACCCGGTGCCAGCCGGGGATCTCCCGCAGGACCGCGAGTCGGCGTTCGAAGGCCCGGATCTCCTTGGCGTGTTGTTTCGCCTTGGCCCGCAGTTCCGCCTCGGCCAGTTGGAGGCCTTCGGACTTCTGGGCGGCTCGCGAGCGGGACTCGGCGGGTCGCACGGGCAAGTGGCCGAAGGCAGGGCCCGCCTCGTCTAAACCTTTGGCGCCGTTGGGCTTATGCCACGGTGCGCGGTGTCCGTGGACGTATGTTCCGCCTGCAGGGGCGCATCCCGGTCGAGCGCCCGCCCGCCGACGTTTCGGCGTTCCTGTCGAATGTCGCCAACGAGAAGTCGTGGCAGGGCGACATCGTCCACGTCGAGCTCCTCGAGGGAGAACCGGGCACGTCCGGAGCCAAGTGGGAGCGGGTGCAGGTCGTCTCGGGCCGCAACATCAAGACGACGACGCAGCTCGTGGACGTGACGCCGGGCAAGCACGTTGCGTACCAAGCCAAGGGCAAGGCCATCGAGTACCGCGTCGACTACATGCTCAAGCCCGAGACGCGGGGCACCGAGGTCGAGATGCGGTTCGAAGGCGAGATGCTGGGGTTCGCCGCCATGTTCGAGTCCATGGCCGCCGAAGCTCTGGAGAAGTCGCTGCCCGAGAGCCTCACGCGCCTCAAGCGTGCCCTCGAATCCGGTTAGTGCGCCGCCGAGGCTTTGTATCCGGCAGCGGTTGCCGGCGGCGATGGCCTTCGAACTCGTGCCGTTCGTCCGCTCGCTCCACGTGATCTCCGCCGCGCTGTGGGCCGGCGGCGCCTTCTTCGCCGCATTCGTCTTGGGACCTCACCTGGCCGCCGCGGGGCCGGCAGCGGGCGCCTTCATGAGCGTCGTCGTGCGCCGAGGCGGCTTCACCTGGTTCTTCGCCGCCTTCGGGCTCTTGACCATCGTCACGGGCGGTTACGTCTACAGCGAGTACGGCTACGCCTCCGACCCGTTCGGGAGTGTCTCCCGGGCGTCGGTCACGGTCGGAGCCATCCTCGCCCTGCTCGCCTTCCTGCACGGCGCGGCGGCGATGGGACCCGGTCAGGCGCGTATGAAGAAGTTCGTCCTGACGCTCCCGGCGGGCGGACCGCCGACGGCGGCGCAGACAGCCGAGCTGCAGCGCATGGGCAAGAAGCAGGGCCGGGCGGCGGCCGTGAGCGCCGGTCTCATCGTGTTGGCGCTCTTGACGATGACGCTGCGCGTCCTGTTCTGACAAACCGATGGAACGGGCCCGAGGGGATTCGAACCCCTGTTTGAGGCTCCGGAGGCCCCTGTACTATCCAAGCTATACTACGAGCCCACTCGACCGCGTCGTGGCGGGGGCCTCGGAAGGATAGACCGTTCCTTAAAGGAAACTGGTCACGTGTCCGCGTCGAGCGTGGGCGTGAGGGTACGCGACGAGGGGCCGCAAGGTGGCCTCGCGGCCTCGTAGCGTGGAGCGCTTACGTCGCGCCGGCCTGGCTGACCGTGGTCGTCGCGCGACCACGCATCCGCCGGCCACGCGCGCGTCCGCCGACCCGGCGGCCGACGCGGCGGCGCCGACTCAGCGTTCCGACGCGGCTCGTGCGGGCTCGGCTGCGGACGGCCGTTTTCGTGCGTCGTCGGCTGCCCGTCGCCGAATTCTTGCGGTAGAGGAAGAATCCCGCGACGGCCGAGATGACCAGGATCGGGAGGAGAATCAACGCGATCAGTTGGGGCGTGGAGCGTTCGCTGAACCACGCCTTCGTCGCCCGGTAACCCTGCTTGGCCTTGCGTTGGACGGGTCGCACCGTCTCCAGTATCGTGCTCGAGTTCTGTTCCACCATGTCGTTCCCCCCTGGGAAATGTCCCAAAAGGAGGGCGCATGAGACAAATAATCTAGGTAACCCGCTCGCGTCGACGTCGGGACCAGACGAAGCCCGCGACGATGGCGGCCGTGCCCAGGACGAATCCGACCGAGGGCTCCTCGCTCGAGGGCGGAGGGCTCGTGGGCGTCGGCGCGGGCGACGAACTATTGGTCACGTTCTTGGCCATGAGGGACCGCGCGCTGCGGCTCCACAGGTCGCCGGGGTCCGCGACGCCGTCCCCGTTGACGGCGTTGGCCGCGAAGGAGAACGTGACCTTGGCCGTCGCGTTCGTGGGCGCGACCCAGTTCACCTTCCAGGCGCGTTGGTCGTTGCCGGCCGTCGTGTGGGTGGCCATGCCGTCCTTGATCTGGACCTTGTCGTCGGTGGCGGAGAGGTTTCCGCCGTCCGCGCTCAGGGCGAACCCGCCCTGGTTCGTGACCCCGGGGGGTGCCGAGCCGAGGATCCGCACGGTGAGCGTGTAGTTCTGGCCGCGCACGAAGTCCGCGGGCGCCTCGAGGCCGACGTTGCCCAGGCCCACGGCCGAGTGGCACGTGCAGCCGTTCTTGGAGGCGTTCGCGGGGGCGCCGGCGGAGAAGGCGGCGCCGCCCCAGGACGCGATGACGGAGCCGAGGCTGAGGAGCAGGAGTGCGAGCACGAACCGGCGGGCGCGCATGCCGGGCGCAACCCGGACGGGTGATTTAACCTAGCGTGCGACGGCTTGCTGCTTCATCTCGGTGTAGCCGCAATTGCCGCACGAGGCGCGGTCCTTGTGTTCGGCGAGGAACACGCCGGCGCCGCACTTGGGGCAGGGGCGGCGGCTGCGGACGACGCGCGTGCCTTCGACCTTGTAGAGGTTGCGCTTCGAGGGCTCCTTCTTCGGGGCCCCGCCCTTGGCGTCCTTCTTCTTCTCGGCCATGGAATCTCAACTCACTTCTTCTTCTCGGGCGCCTTGGCGGCGGGCTTGGCGGCTTCGGCGCCAGGCTTCTTCTTCTCCGCGAGGCCGTGGCGGATGAGCAGGAACGGGGGTTCGATCTTCTTCGCGGCGTCGGCGGACTCGTACACCTTGGCGTAGCCGTGCGTGACCGCGCTGCCGAACTTGCTGCGCATGTAGTCGATGATGATGCCTTCCTTCTTGCCGCCGACCTGGGCCGCGATCTTGTCGCGGATCGCGTCGCGCTGGGGCGTCTTTTCCTTCGCGTGGGTGAGCTTGAACGTGACTTCGGTGCGCTTGAGGAGGACGTTCTCGCGCTTCGTGACGATTTCGATGTCGGCCATGAGTGTGGACTCCTTGGGATGGGGAGGAACGCCTCGAAAACGGCCCTCCTATAAGACGGTTGTCCCGGGCGGTGGTGCTCAATCGATCGGCGGCAGGCACGTCTTGGGGGCGCTGGGCGGCAGGAGGGGCCGGTCGAGGACGCAGTAGAGGAGGTGCACGACGATGGCGACGGGCAGCGGGGGGCTGGCGTCAAGGCCGGGGCCGCAGGCGACCTGGGCGTAGGACGCCGCGTCCATGCTGGCGACGAGGCTCGGCGCCGGCGTTCCCAGGATGGCCTCGTGGAAGACGAGTTCGAGGCCGGCCACGTTGAGGTTGCTCATGCAGCGGAAGTCATTGCCGGCCTCGCCGACGAAGTCGTAGTAGAACCCGTCCATGAGGTCGTCCACGCGGGTGGAATGGTCCAGGCCCAGGCAGTGCCCGAACTCGTGCCCGCCGACGTTGAAGAAGTCCGTATACGTGAAGCTCGTCTCGCGCACGAGGTTCACGAGGGCGAGGCAAGGCGCGTCGGCGTCGCACGTGCCGGCGACGGGTTCCGACTCGCGAATCGGGTCGAGGGTGTCCTCGAGGACGGTCTCGAGGGCGTCCTGGGCCGGCGTCCCGACGGTGGCGTCGACGAGCGTCTGCCGCCCGCTGTCCAAGACGCCGCAGGGCGCCAGGCGGGTGGCGGCTCCGAGGAACGTGGGCATGCGTTCGGGCGTGAGGAACAGGATGTCGTACGAGGAGAGAGGCGCGAGGGCATCGGTGCCAAGCACGTCGACGTCGACCGAAAGGTTCTGGGACAGCCACGAGGGGCCGTACGCGTCGATGGCGACGCGCCAGGTGGCGATGGCGTCCTGGATCGCCTGCACGTAGGAGTTGGAGAGCGTCAGTTCGTCCGGGTCGCCGCCGTTGAGGACGCCGTTGCCGTTGACGAGTTGCCCGTGGACGGGGGGCACGATGAGGGCGCGTAGGCCGGCCTTGTGCCATTGGAACCACACGGGTTGGTCGTATGTCGGCTCGGCCGACGCGGGGCCCAGGCCGAGCGTTGCTGCGGCGAGGACGAGGGAAACCAGGACCACGAACCGGGGGGCGATGGCGGAGGAGCGTCGCATAGGTCCGTGGCTAACCGGGCCAGTACTTGAGCATTTTCTCCGCCGCGCTGCACGAGGCGCGCGGCCGCGTTCCTTACGCCGCCTTCATCCGCTCGAGCAGCGAGCGCGCCTTGGAGCGCATCTTCGCATCCACGCGCACGACGACGACGCCCTTCTGCGGCATCCCGTAGAAGACGACGGTCCCTTCGGGCGCCTCGGCGAAGACGGGGAGGCCCGCAAGATCCTCCTCCCCTTCGACCTCGATTCGGACGGATCCGGTCAGGCGCAGCGCCTGGACGATGGCGGCGTAGAGTTCGTTCGTGACGGTGGCGGGCGGGTTGGGCACGCGCAGGACGGTCTTGCCATAGTTGGCGACGACGGAGCGTAGGACCTCGGCGACCTCGTGGCGCTCGGTCTTGTAGTCGACGACGATGAGCTTGGGCTTGAGACCGAGGCCGATGGCCGTCATGCTGACGTAGTCGCCGATGCAGACGAGGTTGTCGCCCGGGCGCAACGTGGCCGAGAGCTCGCTGGATTGAAGCACCGGCCCGAAGGGCTTCCGGAACTCGCCCCGCAGCGATTGCGGCAGCCGGTACACGGAGCCGTCGAAGCCCGAGCCGCGTTATGAAGCGTGCGAACGGTCCCTGCGCAAGGCCGGCGTTGCCAAGGCTTATAGGCGCGCCCCACGACGCCCGCTCATGCGCCTCACGCGCCTGGCCTTCCTGGTCCTCGGCATTTGCACCCTCGTCTTCCCGCAGGCCGTCGCGACCGGCTCGCCGAGCCCGACCCCGCACCGCTGCGCCATCGCGGACGTCCTCAACTGCGGGGACGTCGACGCGTTGGCGCCCGCGGTCTCCTGTCACGTCGTGACGGGCGGCGTGAGGTGCGACATCGCCTGCCTCGGATGGGCGACCGCCAGCCGGTGGGCCGAACCCTGGCACGTGGGCCTCCAACTCGAATGCGGCTTCGTGAAGGAGTCGACGGGCCAGACGTACAATCCGTGCATGACCGTCTTCTCGTCAACGGTGCAGGTCGTGCCGTTCCTCCGGTACGACCTCGTTTGCGACGAGGATCACAACAGCGGCTTCTACGGCGCCACCACGATTCCGGCCGGCCAATGCTACACGCCGACGACCGTCCTATGGTCACCCTATTGGTCGGGGTCCGTCACGCCCTTGGTCGGATTGCCGTCCGTCGGGACCGTCAAGGCGGTCGTCGCGGCCGCACCCGTCTGCGCCTAGCGGACCTTGAGCGCGAACTTGCCCGTGTCCTTGACGTTCATGCGTCGGGCGATCTTCGACTTCTTGGGGTCCAGGACGATGACGTAGCCCTGCCACGTCTTCGACGTGGGCGAGTGGCAGACGGGGCACACGTTCTCTTCCGTGAGGCGGTGGCACGTCTTGCACGCCTTCACGACGTGGCCTCCTTGGGCTTCTCGTCGCGGCGGGGCCGGCGGCGCTCGCCACCGCGTTGGTTCTCCTCGATCTCCGCGTCCGCGTTCGCGCTGGTGCCGGCGCGGCCGCGCAGGCGGTCCTCGTCGAGCCACTCGACCTTGCCCAAGGCGGGCTGCCGCATGGTGAGGCCGATCTTGGATTCGCGGGGGCTGAGCTCGTTGAGGCTCGCGGTGACGATGCGCGCGCGCACGCCGTCGCCGATGCCGAGGGCGCGCCCGGACTCCTTGCCCGTAAGGCGCTCGTTGGCCACGTCGGCGGAGACGAAGTCGTTCATGACCTGGCTCATGTGGACGAGGGCGTCCAAGGGGCCGATGTGGGCGAAGGCGCCGAACTCCACGACCTCGCAGATGATGCCGTTGACGAGCTCCTGGACCTCGGGGCGGAAGGTGAGCGCCTTGAACTTGACGCGTTGGTAGATGGCGCCGTCGCCGTGGATGAGGATGCCCTCGCCCAGGGGTTCGACGTCCATTGTGAGGACTGTCATCCCGTGCTGTTTCGAGAGCCGGCCCTCGAAGCTCGCCTGGACGAGCTTGTCCATGACCTTGGCGAGGTCTTGGCCGAGGTACTCGGGCGGGATGCGGACCGTGTCGGTGAGTTCGATTACCTTGTACATGGCGGCACCTACAGGACTCCAAACGACTGGTTGACGAAGACGGCGGCGAAGATCAGGCTGATCGTGTTGATGACCTTGATGAGGGCGTTGATGGCCGGGCCGGCCGTGTCCTTCGTCGGGTCGCCGACGGTGTCGCCGACGATGGCGGCCTTGTGGGCGGCGCTGCCCTTGCCGCCGTGGTGGCCGGACTCGATGTATTTCTTCGCGTTGTCCCACGCGCCGCCGCCGTTGGCCATCATGAGGGCCACGAGGAGGCCGCTCGCGATGACGCCGATGAGGAGCCCGCCCAGGGCGATGGGGCCGAGGGCCCACCCGACGAGGAGAGGCGCGACGACTGCGAGGAGGCCGGGGGCGATCATCTCGCGCAGGGCCGACTTCGTGACGATGTCGACGCATTGCGCGTAATCGGGCTTGGCGGTGCCTTCCATGATGCCGGGGATCTCGCGGAACTGGCGGCGGACCTCGTTCACGACGCCGTGGGCTGCCTTGCCGACGGCCTCCATGGCGAAGCTCGAGAAGAGGAACGGGAGGACGGCGCCGATGAAGAGGCCGATGAGGAGCGTCGGGTCCGAGAGCTGGAAGTTCGCGTGCACCGCGATGCTCGTGGCGCCCGGCGTGACGTCAGCCACGTCGATGTAGCGGGGCCAGCTCGCGATGGCCGGGAGGCCTTCGATGCGGTGGACGTAGTCGGCGAAGAGGGCGAGGGCCGCGAGGGCGGCGGAGCCGATGGCGTAGCCCTTCGTGACGGCCTTCGTCGTGTTGCCGACGGCGTCGAGGGCGTCCGTGTGGATGCGCGTCTCGGGCGGCAGGTGGCTCATCTCGGCGATGCCGCCCGCGTTGTCCGTGATGGGGCCGAACGTGTCGATGGCGACGATGATGCCCGTCGTGCTCAGCATGCCCACGGCGGCGATGGCAATGCCGTAGAGGCCCGCGAGCTGGTAGGAGACGATGATGGCGGCGCCGATGAGGATGACGGGGAGGAAGGTGGATTGCAGGCCGACGGCGAGGCCGCTGATGACGTTCGTGCCCGCGCCGGTCTCGCTGGCCTTGGCGATGCGGCGCACGGGGTCGTACTTCGTGGAGGTGTAGTACTCCGTGATGACGATCATGCCCACGGTGACCGCGAGGCCCACGAGGGAGGCGTAGAATAGGCCCTCCATCGAGGTGACGTGGCGGTCGCCGATGGCCGCGAAGTCCGCGCTGCCGAAGACGTAGTTGGTCGCCCAGTAGAAGCCGATGGCCGAGAGGAGCGTCGTCGCGGCCACGGCCTTGTACATCGCGCCCATGATGTTGCCCTTGGCGCCCAAGCGGACGAAGAAGACGCCGACGAGGCTCGCGAGGATGGCGATGGCGCCCAGGAGGAGCGGATAGAGGACGAAGCTGTCCTCGTAGAGCCCGCCGGCGGAGCCTTCGAAGAGGAGGTGGCCCAGGAGCACGGCGGCGATGGCCGTGACGGCGTACGTCTCGAAGAGGTCGGCGCCCATGCCGGCGCAGTCACCCACGTTGTCGCCCACGTTGTCGGCGATGACGGCGGGGTTGCGCGGGTCGTCCTCGGGGATGCCCGCCTCGATCTTTCCGACGAGGTCCGCGCCCACGTCGGCGGCCTTCGTGTAGATGCCACCGCCGACACGCGCGAAGAGGCTGATGAGGCTCGCGCCGAAGCCGAAGCCGATGAGGGCCTCGAGCGTGTCCGCCGTGGAGAGGCCGCGGTTGATGTGGTAGAACCAGTAGAAGCCGGAGACGCCGAGGAGGGCGAGGCCGACGATGCTCATGCCGTTGACGGCGCCGCCGCGGAAGGCGGCCTGCAGCGCGGGTCCGAGGCCGCGGCTCGCGGCTTGGGCCGTGCGGACGTTCGTGCGCACGCTCACGCTCATGCCGATGTAGGCGGCGAGGCCGCTCAAGAGAGCGCCCGCGACGAAGGCGGCGGCCGTCTGCCAGTTGATGGCGACGTAGATGATGACGGCCAGGAGCGCGCCCACGATGGCGATCGTCCGGAACTGCCGGTTGAGGTAGGCCATCGCGCCTTGGCGGATGGCCGTGCCGATCTCCTGCATCTTCTCGTTGCCGGGCGGCAACGCCAGGACGCTGCGCGCCAAGAGCAAGGCGAAGATGAGGGCGAGGACGGCGGCCGCCAGGGCGAGGGTGAGCTCGAGGGGAAGTGCCATGGGGCGGTTCCTCCTAGAGTTGGGCCTCGAAGTCCTCGATGGTCTTGGTGAACTCCTCGTACGACTTGATCTGGCCCTTCACCTTGAGGACCTCGCGCGCCAGGAGCCAGTAGACGAGGGCCAAGCTGCGGCGTCCTTTGTTGTTCGTGGGGACGGCCAGGTCGACGTACTTGAGTTCGTTGTTCGTGTCGCAGAGCGCGATCACGGGGATCCCGATGTTGACCGCCTCGCGCAGCGCCTGGGCGTCGCCGAGGGGGTCGGTGAGCATCATGAGTTCGGGCTCGACGAAGTTGGGCGTGTTAGGGTTCGTGAGCGTGCCCGGCATGAAGCGGCCGGCGATGGCCATGGCGCCGATCGTCGTCGCGAGTTCCTTCGCGGGCTTCTGGCCGTATTGGCGCGCGGAGACGATGAGGACCTTCGTCGGGTCGAACTTGGCGAGGAGTTTCGCGGCGTTGCGGATGCGTTGGTCCGTCTTCGAGACGTCGAGGACGTAGAGGCCGTCGTTGCGGACGCGGTAGACGAACCGCTTCATGTCGGCGGTCTTCTGCTGCGTGCCGATGTGGACGCCGCTCGTGAGGTAGAGGTCTTCGGGCGCGAGGGCTTCGCCGCCCCAGGCGCCGCTCGATGCGCGCGCCTCGTCGGGCGCTTGGGTCTCGGCGACTTCGTAGGCTTCCTTCGATTCGCTGTCTGCCATGGCTCTTACTTGCCCCCTTTGGAACGTAGGAACATCCGACCGATCTGTTGCTTGGGCGGGACGGTGCGCTTGACCGTGATCGGGATCACGCCCGCGTCGTACTCCCGGATGGCGAGGTCGACGGGATTCAGGAGGCCGCTCTCGACCTCGATGAGGACCGGCGCACCCATCGCGATCTGTAGCGCGCGCGAGCCCACGATACGGGCCCGCTCGAATCGGGTGTAGTGCACCTGGTTTGCGACCAATTAGACTCCCTCGCCCGGAGAAGTGGGCCGAACAAGGCCGACCCCTATAAATAGAAAACGGGCGGCCAAATGCTACTAGCGTGGGAGACTGACACCCGCCCGGTCGAGGCGAGTCATGCGGCCTCAGGCCGCATCTTCTCCGCGAGCCGATGAACGCCCCCGAATCCTATAAACCTAGAGGTGACGAACGTGTCGGCCGAAGCGCGGTTGCGCTCCATAACCCCAATTCAATTCCACAACCAGGGGTCCGCCTAAGAATCAAATAAACCGGCCCAAGGGCGGCGATGGGGGTTGGGATTGAGCGCGACAGGCAAGCGGTGCCATTGGGCTCCCGGTTGTGGAGCGGTGAACCCCCCAGGCACGGCCACCCCACGCGGGGCCATACGGGCGGTTCAGGCCCCGGCGTCGCCGGGCTCGTCGGCCATGAGGTTTACCCGCGAGCCTCGCCGTGGCACAAAATCGTCGGGCGGGAGCTTTGGAAGACGGACGCGCTGAACCACCGTCTTGTCCCCGTCCTTCGAGACAACAAAGACCGGCTTCGGTTCCGCCAAAGCCACGTCGCAAGCCCCTGCCGCGTTGAAGTGGCAAACGGCACACTTGCCCGGCGTCGCTCCCACCGCCGGGGGCGGCTCTTTGCTCATCGCGGGAATCAAGGCGTCCAGGCAGGCGCGCGCTTGCGACGGCTCATAGCGAACCAGGGTAAGCGTCCAGCCCTTCCCTTTGGTCTGGGCCTGGGCTTGTCCACGTTCCAACATTCGAGCCCGAAGGCGCACCGCCGCCCGCTCGACGGGACCCCCGTAATTGTCCATTTCGACGTCGCCCACGTCGGCCGGGGCCGAGAACCCCTCTAATGCGGGCATGGAGCGGCGAACGCTCGCCACGCCGACGACCAATTTCGACGCATCCTTGCCCTTCAACTCCAGCATGAGCCCGTAGATTTGGACCTGAAGAAGCCCACGATCCACGTTCTTCGGCGTCGCGTTCACCTTGTAGTCCAGAATCAGACGCGCCTCGTCGGTTGTGTGGCGTAGGCGGTCAATCTCTCCGCTCAAGACGTAGGGGCCGTAGGCGGCCCGAAGCCGCCACTTTGGAATCGTCGCCTCGCGGCCCGCTGCCAAAGCCTCATTCATCCTCTCCAGCGGGCTCTTGAAGGAACGCAAGGGTGTAGCCTTGGCGTTGCGTAACAGGTCCTCGTAGCCGGGAGCGGTCCACGAAACCGGACCTGCGGCCTTGTCTTCGCGGTCATCCTCGCGCGGAACATACCCGCGATAGTCCACGTCGCGCCGTTCTCGGATCAACCAGAGCTTGCGGTGACAGTAGGCTCCCTTCGCCACTTCGGAGGGATCGAGTCGAACGCCCAGCGCCACGGGGACGCAAAGAATGGCGCAGAGCAAGAACCCATCGCCATCCCAACGTCGGGAGCCGAACCTGAACACGGCTCCCGAGTCCTCCCTTGATTAAGGCGGATAAACCGGGTCCAAAACGCGCCTTTTGAAGGGCTTTTCCGGGTCGTTAACGTCGCGCGTTTGGCGATTCCACAACACAACCAAACAGCACTTAGCCCACCTTCGCAAAGAGCCAAGGATTGGGAGCCAACCGTCGCGTCCACGGTTCCCGAACGGTAGAACGCCGTGACTCGCCTCGACTGGACGCACGACTCCGAACACGACGCAATCCCGGACGGGAAGCCGGAGCCCGACGAGCGCCACCCACCCCGCGCCACGGCGGGGCATTTTTTCTCAAACCGTCCCGCACGCCCGGCGCGATGCGTTTTCGCTCAGCCAAGGGCCCCGAATGGTCCCGGCAAGGGTAGAGGTTGTCTCGGGTCGAGAATCGACCCGATGAATGTCTCGACCCCGAACCCGACCCGACGCCCGACCCGTGCGGGGGTGCCGGGTTGACCACGGAATTTGAGTGCCCCGTCTGCCACGAGAAGTTTGGCAACGAGGGCGCGCTCGCCGCGCACCTGTCCTTGACCAAGGACGCGGCCCACCACGCGCACCGATCCGGAGCCAACCTCCTACCCGCCCCGAACCCGACCACCCCACCCGCCCAACCCGACGCCTCGGGCTCCGTTGCGGAGTCCGGGTCGGCCGCCTCGAACCCGCCCGTTTCTCCTGTTGGCGAAGCCCACCCGACCCACCCGGCCGACCAACCCGACCCGATCGCGAACCCGCGCGGCGAGCCCGAGATCGTGACCTTCGAGCGGCCCCTCACGGTCGGTCCCCTCCTACCCGACGCGGGCTCGGCCGGGTCCGGCTCGGGCACCGACGGCTCGAAGCCCCCGCCCAAGGTCGAGATTTCCCTTGAACCCTTCATCGACCAAAGCGTAAGCGCCCTGACCAACGGATTCTTCCTCATCGAAAAGACCGACGACAAACTCCGACCCGATGAAGTCCACGCCAGCGGGTTCTCCAAAGCGGCCGAAGCGTGCCTCAGTCACTACTTGCCGCAACTGCCCAAGGACCACCCGTTGACCGCCCTCGTCCTGAGCGGCGCAACGTTGGGGTTCATTGTCGCGCAGAAGAAGGGCGCTTTGAAACCCGACGCGACCCGACCCGAACCCGCGCCAACCCAACCCAACCCGACCCACCCGCCCGCTAAGAAGCCCGAGGCGAACCCGACCCAACCCGAACCCGCCCGGCCCGACGATGGGACCGGGGACGCCTATTGGGACGCGATCCTCCGAGGCGCACAAGGCGGACCCCGAAGGGGGGACGACGATGATTGACGACGGCCTCTTGGAGATCGTGGACGAACTCGGGGAAGAAACCCTTGGGGTCCGCTGGATCGCCGTCCGGCCGTTCGTCGTGCGGTGGATGGAGGCGAACCCGGAGCGCGTGTTCTGGATCGTGCGCCGCGTCCGAAGCCTCGCCCGGCGGGGGATTCTATGAGGCTCCAGCTCGCGCCCGGCCAAACCGCCCTCGTGACCGGCGACTACGGCACGGGAAAGACCACGTTCGTCAAGTGGTGGACCCAAACCGTCGGCCGCGGCTGCTACTGGAGCGCGCCCACCCGATCCGGCGCGCCCCCCGACTACGCCGACGTGGCCCGCGTTGTCCGCAGCGCGCCCGAGATGGAGCGCGCCGCGCGGGACGCGGCGTTCGTCGTGTGGCCCTCTCCACCCTCAAGCGTGGGCCAGGAGGCGCGCTTGGACGCCTTCGACGACTACTGCCGCGTCGCCATGAAACTCAGTCGGGCCGTCGTCGTGTGCGATGAAGTCCAAAACATCCTTCCCTCCAAGTTTCTCAAGGACTGTCCGCCCGCGTTTCAGGACTTGGTGGAACTCGGCCACAAGACACCGGGCCTCTTGGCGAAAGTGTTCGTCGCGCACCGCCTCGCGCAGATTCCGCTCGTCCTTGGAGGCGGCGCATACCGGATTTCCTTCCGGCCGTTTCCGGGCGACGAAGACGCGCTCCTTCCGTTCTTCGGCAAGGAGGGAGTGGAGCGCATGAAGCGGTTCGGCAAGGGCGAGTTTGCCTTCTGGAGCCAAGAGACGGGCGCGGTCCTGCCCCTCAAGCTGCGCCTCGGGG
>Ga0070694_100001517_pt1 | contig 13614 bp, 6 predicted proteins | sample KBSK1251metaG_FD_65470 | JGI IMG/M metagenome (GOLD analysis project Ga0070694, IMG submission 65470) | Corn, switchgrass and miscanthus rhizosphere microbial communities from Kellogg Biological Station, Michigan, USA - KBS K1-25-1 metaG | ecosystem: Host-associated > Plants > Roots >... | reverse complement strand
CCGCCCCGGCCCCCGCCCCGGCCCCCGCCCCGGCCCCGGCCCCGGCCCCGGCCCCCCGCGCGCCTCGAGCCTCGGCTCCCGCCGCGCGCGCCCCCCGCGCCCCCAGCGCGTTGCCGGTGGAGTTTGCGAGCTCCGAGTACCAGGCCGCCGAGCAGAAGCTTGGCAAGATGCTGAAAATGCTCGTCCAGTCGGCGAGCTCGGACCTGCATTTGCGGGTGGGTGAGCCACCGCTGTTCCGCACGCACGGCGAGATCAAACGTCAGGGCGGCGACGCTGTGAGCGTCAATGACCTCGAGCTGCTGGTGCTGTCGATCATGCCGGAGCGGAATCGCGACCAATGGAAGGAGACCGGGGACACCGACTTCGCGTACGAAATCCCGGGACTGGCGCGGTTCCGCGTGAATGCCGCGCGCGACCGCAAGGGACCGGTGGCGGTTTTTCGCGTGATCCCCGCCAAAGTCGTCACGGTCGAAGAGATGGGACTGAGTGAGGAAGTGCAGCGGCTCTGTTATCTCACGAAGGGACTCGTGCTCATTACCGGTCCGACGGGCTCAGGGAAATCGACGACCCTATGCGCACTCGTCGACCTGGTCAACCGCACGCGCACCGACCACATCATCACGATCGAAGACCCGATCGAGTTCGTGCACGAGAACAAGAAGTGCCTGATCACTCAGCGGCAGGTGCACGTGCACACGGGCAGCTTCAAGACCGCGCTGCGCGCGGCGCTCCGCGAAGATCCGGACATCGTGCTGGTGGGGGAGATGCGCGATCTCGAGACCATTGCGATCGCGATCGAAACGGCCGAGACGGGCCACCTGGTCTTCGGGACGCTGCACACCACCACCGCCGCGTCCACCGTGGATCGCATGATCGATCAGTTCCCTGCCGACCGGCAGTCGCAGATCCGCGTGATGCTGTCCGAGTCGCTCAAAGGCGTGATCTCGCAGACGCTCTGCAAGAAGGCGGGCGGTGGCCGTGTGGCAGCCCGCGAGATCCTGCTCACCACCCCGGCGATTGCCAATCTGATTCGTGAAGGCAAGACGTTTCAAATCCCGTCGATTATTCAGACCAGCAAGAAGCTGGGCATGACGACACTCAACGATGCATTGCTCGAGCTGGTCGAAAAGAAGCTGGTTGAGCCGGACGAGGCGTACATGAAGTCGGTGGAGAAAGCGGGCCTCCTCGCCAGCCTGAAAGCGAAAGGCTTCAGAGTCTCGCTCATGCCCGAGGCCTAGTCTCTCGGTGCGTATGTGGCGGGGTGCTCCGTACCCCCTGGGCGCCACGTGGGACGGCCAGGGGGTGAATTTTGCGCTCTTCTCGGAGCACGGCACTGGCGTCGATCTCTGCCTCTTTGCCGCCGCGGATCACGCCGATCAGCAAGACGTCGTCCATCTGACCGAACGGACCAATCAGGTCTGGCACTGCTACCTGCCGGATGTGCGTCCCGGGCAGTTGTATGGCTACCGGGTACACGGGCCGTACGAACCCGAACAGGGTCTCCGCTTCAATCCTACCAAGCTCGTGCTCGATGCCTATGCGAAGGCCATAACCGGCCAGATGCGTTGGGACGACACGCCGTACGGCTACACGATCGGGAGCCCCGACCAAGACTTGACGCGCGACGACCGCGACTCGGCCGGCGCCATGCCCAAGTGTGTGGTGATCGATCCCTCCTTCGACTGGCGCGGCGACCGCGCGCCGAAAATCCCCTGGAACCAGACCGTCATCTACGAGTGCCATGTGAAAGGGATGACGATCAGCCATCCCGACGTTCCGCAGCGTCTGCGGGGCACGTACCTCGGCCTGTGCGCCGAGCCGATCATCCAGCACCTGCGCGCGCTGGGCGTGACGAGTGTCGAGCTCCTGCCCATTCACCATCACATCACGAGGCGTCGCCTCGCCGAGCATGGGCTCACGAACTACTGGGGCTACGATTCGATCGGTTTTTTCGCGCCCGATATTCGCTTCGCCATCGACGACCCGGTCCGCGAGTTCAAGGAGATGGTGCGGGCATTCCACGGCGCGGGACTCGAGGTGATTCTGGACGTCGTCTATAACCACACGCCCGAAGGCGACCATCTCGGTCCCACGCTTGCCTTCAAGGGGATCGACAACCCCGCCTACTACCACCTCCTGCCCGACGATCCCCGCCAGTACGTGGACTTCACCGCGACCGGCAACACGCTGAACTTGCGGCACCCGAAATCGCTCCAGCTTGTGATGGATTCCCTGCGCTATTGGGTCACGGAGATGCACGTGGACGGATTCCGCTTCGATCTCGCGCCCGCGCTCGCGCGCGAGCTGTGGGAGGTCGATCGCTTGAGCGCATTCTTCGACGTCATCCATCAGGATCCCGTGCTCTCACAGGTCAAGTTGATCGCGGAGCCCTGGGACGTAGGTCCCGGTGGCTACCAGGTCGGCATGTTTCCCGTGGGATGGGCGGAGTGGAACGGCAAGTATCGCGACACGGTCCGGAGACTCTGGCGGGGCGAGGAGGGCCAGCTCGCCGAGGTGGCCTCGCGACTTTCAGGCTCCGCGGACATCTATCAATGGACCCAGCGATCGGCGTACGCGAGCGTCAACTTCGTCACGTGTCACGACGGGTTTACTCTGCACGATCTCGTGAGCTACAAGCAGAAGCACAACGAGGCGAATGGCGAGAACAACGAGGACGGCAGTAACGACAACCTGAGCCGCAACTGGGGCGCGGAGGGCCCCACGGACGATGCGGTGATTCTCGAGGCCCGCGATCGCACGATGCGCAACTTCATCGCGACCCTGGCGTTCTCGCAGGGCGTGCCGATGCTCTCCCACGGCGACGAGATCGCGCGCACGCAGCGCGGCAACAACAACGCCTACTGCCAGGACAACGAGACCGCCTGGGTCAACTGGAAGGTGGACGAGCGGCAACGCGCGTTACTCGAGTTTGCGCGCCGGGTGTTCGCGATCCGCGCTGAGAACCCCGTGCTGCGGCGGCGCACGTTCTTCACCGGTCAGGTGGTCGAGCACCCCGGGCTGAAAGATCTCACCTGGCTGCGCGCCGACGGTGCCGAGCTCACCGAGGAGGACTTGCAGGATGCCGGCGCAGGCTCGCTCGGCATGCTCATCAACGGCGATGCGACGGACGAGACGGACGATCGGGGAGTACCCATCAAGGGCGACACCATGCTGTTGCTGATCAACGCCGGCGAGACCGACGTGGGATTTACGCTGCCGAATCACGGAGGCTGGAGCACGCTGATCGATACCGCGCGCGCGCCCCAGCCTCCGGGGGAACGTTACCGGCTGAGCGCCTGCTCGCTGGCGCTCTTGCGTCTCAGCCCTTGATCGTCTTCGAAGCCTCGTCCCAGGTCACCGCCGCGCGCCGGAAGTACGCCTCGTTGGCCATGTGACAGGCCAGCGCCGCGTTGTGCCCGAACACGACATCCTCCACCACCGGTTTCCGCGTACGCACAGCCTCGAAGTAATTCCACAGATGCGGGCGCGTATCGTCGAAGTCCGGTGTCGTATACGTCACGCTCTCCTCCAGCGCTGGCGCCTGCCCTGCTTTCAGGTCGTTGTCTTTGTGCCACTGCGCGTCGTATGCGTCTCGCAGCGCGCGCGGATAGCTGCCGGTGTAATAGCTCGGCCACTGATCCTTCCCGCTCTGCGGTGAGAATGTGAGCTTGTTGCCGGCGACTTCGAGCACGCCTTTCGATCCCTGAATGCGGTACTGCTCCGGCATCTCGGTTCCGAGATTGAGCCGCATGTAGACCGGCAGATCGTCACGATAATAGTAGACCGTCGCATGCACGTCGGGCATGTTGCGACCGTCCTTCCAGCGACGGATGCCGCCGACCGACATGGCCTGCTTGGGTGGCTCATTCATGCCGAGCATGAACTGCATCCCGCTGATCAGGTGCACGAGCAGATCACCGGCGACACCGGTGCCGTATTCCTTCCAGCAGCGCCAGCGCGCGAAGATGTTGCCGTCGAGCGGCCGCTTGGGAACGTCGTTCTGCCAGGTATCCCAGTCGAGCGTCTTCAGCGAGAGATCGGGCGGCGGCGGATACTCCCACGCCCCCGTCGGATCGTTGCGGCCCAGCCAGCCCTCGACCATGGTCAGGTCGCCGAGCATCCCCTGCGCCACCATCTCTTTCGCCTTGGCGCAGATCTGGGAGCTGACGCGCTGCGATCCCACCTGCAGGATCTTCCCGCTCTTCTTGACCGCGTCAACCATGGCGACCCCGTCGGCCGCCGAATGCGACATCGGCTTCTCGATGTAGATGTCCTTCCCCGCGCTCACCGCTTCCACGACCATCCGCTTGTGCCAGTGATCCGGTACGGCGGCCACGATGCAATCGATGTTCTTGTCGTCGAGCAGGCGGCGGTACTCACGCGTGGTCGGCAGGGTGGCGCCGGCGATTTCTTTGGCGAGGGTGTGGCGGCCGTCATAGAGGTCGGCCGCGCCGGCGCAGGTCACCCCCGGCAACGAAATGGAGGTGCCCAGCAGACCATTGCCCTGCATGCCGACGCCGACCATGCCGAAGCGCACGGTGTCGCTCGGGGCGACGCGCCGGAAACGCAGGGGGTGCGCGGCAAGTGAGATGCCTGCCACGGTACTGACCTCGAGGAATTCACGGCGGGACCAGGTTGGCTTCGTCATGGCAGCTCCATGTGGATCAGGGTGAGGGAGCCAATTATGCTGCCGCGGAAGACAACTGGCGATAGGCACTTCCGGCCCCCCAATCCAAAGAACTAATCCTTCCGTTCGAACCGGTTTCCTTCGAAAGTTGGATTGTCGCTCACTTCGAACTGGTGAGCTTCCCAAGTCACTCCAGGAGCCGCAGATGACGTATACGGAACGGCCGCCGCAGCACGGTACCGCTCGGGATGCAGCCGAGCACGTCGATCCAACAGGTTTCCCACGTCAGCTCCTTGCGGCGTTGCGCGAGTTTCGCGACGGCAATTTCGCGGTACGGCTCCCCACCGGCCTCCCCGGTCTCGACGGCAAGCTGGCCGACACCTTCAACGACATCGCTTCCCTGGCCGATCGCCGCGCGCGGGACGTGGCCCGCGTCAGCCGCATGGTCGGGAAAGAAGGTGTCCTCAAGGAGCGCCTGAATCTCACCGGCATGGTCGGGGCGAGCGGCGAAGAGGTCGCAGCGATCAATACGCTCATCGACGACCTCGTCTGGCCCACGATCGAGGTGACGCGTGCCGTCGGCGCCGTTGCAAAAGGTGACCTGGGCCAGTCCATGAGTCTCGAGGTGCACGGCCGCGCGCTCGAAGGGGAGTTCCTGCATTCGGCCAAACTCGTCAACTCGATGATCGAGCAGCTGTCCGTGTTCACCGCCGAAGTGACGCGCGTGGCGCGCGAGGTGGGCACCGAGGGCAAGCTCGGCGGGCAGGCCAAGGTGAAGGGCGTGTCGGGCGTGTGGAAGGAGCTGACGGAGTCGGTCAATCAGATGGCCGGCAACCTCACGGCGCAGGTCCGCAACATCGCCGACGTGACGGTGTCGGTCGCGAGCGGCGACCTCTCGAAGAAGATCACCGTCGATGTCCGCGGCGAGATTCTCCAGCTCAAGGAAGCCATCAACACGATGGTGGACCAGCTGCGGTCGTTCGCGGCCGAAGTCACGCGCGTCGCGCGTGAGGTCGGCACGGACGGCAAGCTCGGCGGCCAGGCCGTCGTGCCGGGCGCCGCCGGAACGTGGAAAGACCTCACGGACTCGGTGAACGCGATGGCGTCGAACCTCACCGACCAGGTCCGCAACATCGCCGCCGTGACGACGGCCGTGGCCCGCGGCGACCTATCGCGCAAGATCACCGTCGACGTGAAGGGCGAAATCCTCGAGCTGAAGGACACGATCAATACGATGGTGGACCAGCTCAACGCCTTCGCGGCCGAAGTGACCCGCGTGGCGCGCGAGGTCGGCACCGACGGCAAGCCGGGCGGCCAGGCGGAGGTGCCGGGCGTCGCCGGGACGTGGAAGGCGCTTACCGACAACGTGAACTCGATGGCGTCGAACCTCACCGCGCAGGTCCGTAACATCGCCGAGGTGACGACGGCCGTGGCGCGCGGCGATCTGTCGCGCAAGATCACGGTAGACGTGCAGGGCGAAATCCTCGAGCTGAAAAACACGATCAACACGATGGTCGATCAGCTCAATGCGTTCGCATCGGAAGTGACGCGCGTGGCGCGCGAGGTGGGTACCGAGGGCAAGCTGGGCGGCCAGGCGGAAGTGCCGGGCGTCGCCGGCACGTGGAAGGCGCTCACCGACAACGTCAACTCGATGGCGTCGAACCTCACCGGCCAGGTCCGGAACATCGCCGACATCGCGACGGCCATCGCGCGGGGCGATCTGTCCCGCAAGATCACCGTCGACGTGAAGGGCGAGATTCTCCAGCTGAAAAACACCATCAACACGATGGTGGACCAGCTCAACGCGTTCGCCGCAGAAGCGACGCGCGTGGCGCGCGAGGTCGGCACGGACGGCAAGCTCGGCGGCCAGGCGGCCGTGCCCGGCGTCGCCGGGACGTGGAAAGACCTGACCGATTCCGTGAACGTGATGGCCGCGAACCTCACCAACCAGGTGCGCGGCATCGTGCGCGTCGTGACGGCCGTCGCCACCGGCGACCTGCGCCAGAAGCTGACCGTCGAAGCCAAAGGCGAAATCGCGGCGCTCGCCGAAACGATCAACAGCATGACCGACACGCTCGCGACCTTCGCCGAGCAGGTGACGAACGTGGCGCGCGAAGTGGGCGTGGAGGGACGCCTCGGCGGCCAGGCCAACGTGCCGGGCGCCGCGGGCACATGGAAAGACCTCACCGGCAACGTGAACCTGCTGGCGGCGAACCTGACCACGCAGGTGCGCGCGATCGCGGAAGTCGCGACCGCAGTGACCAAGGGTGACCTGTCGCGCTCGATTCAGGTCGATACCCGCGGCGAGGTGTCGGACCTGAAGGACAACATCAACACGATGATCCGCAACCTGCGGGGCACGACCGAGTCGAACCAGGAGCAGGACTGGCTCAAGACCAACCTCGCGAAGTTCACGCGCATGCTGCAGGGCCAGCGCGACCTGGTCACCGTGGGCAAAACCCTGCTCTCGGAGCTCGTGCCGCTGGTGAAGGCGCAGCAGGGGGCGATCTACCAGATGCGGTCCAGTGAGGCGGCCGATGGGAGAACGCAGGACCTCGTCCCCCTCGCCAGCTACGCGCGCGCCGCGAACCGCCTGCGCCCCGTACGGCTCGGCGAAGGGCTCGTCGGGCAATGCGCCGTCGAAAAACAGCGCATCGTCCTGACCGACGTGCCGAGGTCCTACTCGCGAATCGGGTCGGGTCTGGGCAGCGCCCTGCCGACCAACGTCATCGTGCTCCCCGTGCTGTTCGAGGGAGAGACGAAGGCCGTGATCGAGCTGGCGTCGCTGTACCCCTTCACCCCGACGCATCTGAGCTTCCTCGAGCAGCTCACGCAATCGATCGGCGTGGTGCTGAACACAATCGAAGCGACCATGCGGACGGAGAGCCTGCTCGTGCAGTCGCAACAGCTCACCACCGAGCTGCAGACCCGCCAGACGGAGCTGCAAAGCACCAACGAGGAGCTGGCCACGAAGGCGAAGCAGCTCGCCGAGCAGAACGCCGAGGTGGAGCGGAAGAACTTCGAGGTGGAGCAGGCGCGCCGCGCTCTCGAAGAGCAAGCCGCCGAGCTCGCGCTCACGTCGAAGTACAAGTCGGAGTTCCTGGCGAACATGTCACACGAGCTCCGCACGCCGCTGAACGCCATTCTGCTCCTCGCGCAACAGCTGGGCGACAACCCGGGAGGCAGTCTCACCAGCAAGCAGGTGGAGTTCGCCCGCAACATTCATTCGGCGGGCACGGACCTCCTCACCCTGATCACGGACATTCTCGACCTGTCGAAGATCGAATCGGGAACAGTGACCGTCGAAGTCGACCCGGTCACGTTCGGGGGCGTGCGCGACAGCGTCGTCCGGACCTTCCACCACGTCGCGGAATCGAAAGGCGTGCTGCTGCGCGTCGAAATGGACGAGCGGCTGCCCAGCACGTTCACCACCGACCCGAAGCGGTTGCAGCAGATTCTCAAGAACCTGCTGTCGAACGCGTTCAAGTTCACCGAGCGCGGCGAGGTCACGCTGCAGATCCGCGTCGCGGACGGGGGGTGGGCCAACGACCACCCGGTGCTCAACGGCGCGCCGCCCGCAGGCGTCGTCGCGTTCGCGGTCAGCGATAGCGGAATCGGCATCGCGCCCGAGAAGCAAAAGCTGATCTTCGAAGCCTTCCATCAGGCGGATGCCGGCACCAGCCGCAAATACGGGGGCACGGGGCTCGGGCTCGCGATCAGCCGCGAGCTGGCCGCGCTGCTCGGCGGTGACATCCGGCTCGTGAGCGCGCCCGGCAAGGGCAGCACCTTCACGTTGTACCTGCCGATCGAATACGCCGGGCCGACGCGCGAGAGCAAGCCGTCGCGCGACCCCGTCGAAAGCGGCACCTTCCTGTCGACGCCCGTGCTGAGCGTGTCGCGCGCCGACGAAGTGGTGCCCGACGATCGCAGCAGCATCACGCCGGGATCCGGTGAGAACGTGCTGCTGATCGTGGACGACGATCCGCACTACGCGCGGGTGCTGCTGGGCCTCGCGCGCGACAAGGGGTTCAAAGGCCTCGTCGCCAACCGCGGCGAGACGGCCCTGGCCCTGGCGCGGGAATACCGCCCCACGGCCATCACGCTGGACCTGTTCCTGCCCGACACGCTGGGCTGGTCGGTGCTGAGCAACCTGAAGCTCGACCCGGCGACGCGGCACATTCCCGTGCAGATGATCTCGGTGGTCGAGGATCGCCAGCACGGCCTGTCGCAGGGCGCGTTCTCGTATCTCGTCAAACCTGCGACGACGGCCGAGCTGGAAGGCGCGCTCGACCGGCTCAAGACCTACGCCAGACCACACACCAAGAAGCTGCTGATCGTGGAAGACAACGAGATCGAGCGCCGGGGCATCGTCGAGCTGTTGCAGCACGACGACATCGAGATCACGACCGTCGGGACCGGCGGCGAGGCGCTGCACATGCTGTTTGAATCGAGCTTCGACTGCTGCGTCGTCGACTTGCGGCTGCCCGACATGAGCGGGCTCGATCTGCTCGAACGCGTGCAGTCGGAGCAGCGGCTGCGCGACGTGCCGATCGTCGTGTTCACCGGCAAAGAGTTGGCACCCGAAGAAGAGGATCGTCTCAGGACATTGTCGACCAGCGTCGTTCTCAAAGACGTCCAATCACCCGAGCGATTGTTCGATGAGACCGCGCTGTTCCTGCACCGCGTCATCGGCGACTTGCCGGAATCCAAGCGGCTGCTGCTCGATCGCCTCTATAGCTCGGCCGAAATGCTGCGCGACCATCGGGTGCTGGTGGTCGATGACGACGCGCGCAACATCTTCGCGCTCACCACACTGCTCGAGAACGAAGGGATGGACGTCCTCAGCGCCACGAATGGCCGCCAGGCGATTGAGCTCATCGACGAGACGCCGGGCTTGAGCGCGGTCCTGATGGATATCATGATGCCCGATATGGACGGCTATGAGACGATCAGGGAAATCCGCCAGGATGCGCGCTTCCGCAGCCTGCCGATCATCGCGCTCACCGCGAAGGCCATGAAAGGCGATCGCGAGCGCTGCCTGCATGCCGGGGCCTCGGACTACATCGCGAAACCCGTGGACGCGCACCAGCTGATGTCGCTGCTGCGCGTGTGGTTGCACCGCTAATGGCGGCGCGCGCCCCCGCGGCGAGCGGACCGGTCATCGCGCCGGGACTCGCCAACAACGACGAGTCCGTCCAGATCCTGCTGGTCGACGATCAGCCGGCTAATCTCGAGGCGCTCCAGGCGACGCTCGAGTCGACCGGCTGCCGCTTCGTGCTGGCCCGTTCGGCCGACGAGGCACTCCTGGCGCTGCTGAATCAGGACTTTGCCGCCATCGTGCTCGACGTCATGATGCCGGGCATGAGCGGTTTCGATTTGGCGGCGATGATCCGGCGCCGGCAGCGCACGCAACAGGTGCCGATCCTCTTTCTGACCGCCCGGATGCTCGATAAGCAGGACGAGCTGAAGGGTTATTCCGTCGGTGCGGTGGATTATCTGACGAAGCCGCTCGATCCGCAGATCCTGCGCTCGAAGATCGCCGTGTTCATCGAGCTCTATCGCAAGCGCCGGGCGCTCGCCCGCATGAACGTGGAGCTGCAGCGGCAGATCGCCGAGCGCCAACGGATGTCCGATGAGCTGCGACGCTCCAACGATCAGCTGGAGGTTCATGTCGCGGAGCGCACGGCGGCGCTGGCGGAGGCCAATCGCCGCAAGGACGATTTCCTCGCGACGCTCGCCCACGAACTGCGGAACCCGCTCTCGGCGCTCCGCACGGCGAGCGAAGCGCTGCGCATGAAAATAGAAGGTGAAGGCCACTCCGACGTCACGGCCTTGCAGGGCGTCTTCCATCGCCAGGTCAATCAGCTCACCCGGTTGACCAACGATCTGCTCGACGTCAGCCGCATCACCCGCGACAAGCTGACGCTGCAGCGCACCCGCATGCTGCTGTCCGACGCGATCGAAGCCGCGGTCGAAACCGTCCGGCCGGCGATCGAGCAGCGCCAGCATGTCCTCGCGGTCGACATCCCCACGAATCCGGTGTACGTGGACGGCGATCAGGCACGTCTGGTGCAGATCTTCGCCAATCTGCTCGACAACGCCGCGCGCTACTCTCCCAACGGGTCCCGGATCGCGGTCACCGCGCAGCTCGATGCCAGCGCCGTGCTCGTGAAGGTCACCGACAACGGCTCGGGCATCGATCGGGAAAGGTTACCGTTCGTATTCGATCTGTTCGTTCATGGGAAACGGCCGACCACGCCAGGCGAGGGTGGGCTCGGTATCGGGCTTTCGCTCGCTAAGCGTCTCACGGAAATGCATGGAGGCTCCCTGACAGCGTATAGCGCTGGCCAGGGTCGTGGGTCCGAGTTTTCCGTTCGCCTGCCGGTCCTGAGCGATGCTGCATCGCCAGACCACTCCGACCCGGCCGAGCGCGCAACGCGGTCCAAGCGCGCGACCAAGCTCGAGCGCCGGCGGGTTCTCGTGGTGGAAGACAATCAGGATACGGCCGAGATGATGAGCATCATGCTGACGGAGTGGGGACAGGAAATACGTCTCGCGCACGATGGCCCGAGTGCGCTGGAGATCGCCGGCGAATTTCGGCCGGACGTCGTGCTACTCGACATCGGCCTGCCCAAGCTGCACGGCTACGAGGTGGCGCGCCGGCTGCGGCAGGAGCCTTGGGGACGCGACATCATGGTGATCGCGGTGACCGGGTGGGGCGCGGAGCGCGACCGACACAGTGAAAGCTCCGTGATCACTCACCGCCTGCTCAAGCCGATCGATCCGGCGGTGCTGCGCGAGCTCCTCGCGCAGTCCGCGGCGCGCTAGGGGTGCTTGCCGTGCTCCTCCGCAATGAAGGTCACGGTATCCCAGGCGTTGCGGATCGCGACCATTAGCAGGAACAGGGCCAAACCTGCGATCGCCCGCAGCGCGCTCGGTGCGCCGCGGGCGAGCGCGACGCCAGTGCCGAGCAGCGCCACGTAAGCGAGCACCGGCAGCAGCTGATACCAGATCAGGTCTTCCAGGACAGGCTGATAGGCGTCTGGCTGCTTCCGCTGGTACTTGACGCGGAAGTGGGTGACGACGCCATAGATCAGGCCAGCGAGGCCGATGAGCACGATCCACTTCGCGGGATCGGCGATTGCGTGCCATGGTGCGCTCAAGATTCCCGAAATCAGGAGCACCACCGAGAAGTGCAGCACTGTGGGCGTACCGAACGCGTTGATCTCGCGTTGCGTATGCCGGACGCGCGAATCGGCGACCAGGGTGATGACGACGAACTGCAGACCCGTTAGCGCGGCGGCCGACGAGCCGATAATCACGTAGAACGATTCCCAGGCGCTGAGCGCGGACGGTGCGGTTTCCATAACGTACAAGGTGGTCCAATCCGAAATGCCGCAACAGCACCCCCCAATGCAGCAAAAACGCCCTAAAGCTGGCGGCCCGGCGGTTCTATTTTGGTGACCTAATGCCGACGGATTACGCGCAAGAGCGCGAAGTGCTGCGCCAGGCCAGCACTGTGCTGGATGGCCGGGTCGTATCGATGTGGGAGATCTTGTCCGAAACCGAAGCCAAGCTGCTCTATAGCAGTGTCGCCGAGGCGGCGCGGCCCGACACGGCGCTCGACCTCGACAGCACGTTGCGCCAGTGGGGCGCCCCGCTCATTCAGCACAGCCGGTGGGTCGGCTGCCGGCTGGCCAATGGCGGCCGTTGGTGTGTCGCGCCCGTACGGGTGCGCCCCGCCGCCCCCCCGCCCCGTGGCGTGGAACGGCGCAGTCGCGAACGTCTGGTGCTCGAGCTCGCCGGACTCAGCCTGGGCGTGCTCGGCACGTCCGCCGGTGACGCTCACTCACGTCTGCCGCCGGGCGAGGCACTGCGCGAGCTGGCGCGCCAGCCCAGCGTGATCGCCCACGAGGTGGGCAATCCACTCGCGGTGGCGCTCGGCAACCTCGACCTGAGCGTCGATGCGCTGCGCGATGCAACGACGCTCGATCCTGCGTTTCGCGCTCAGCTGCTCGATGATCTCTCGCACGTTGCCGACGGCATCGAGCAGGCGGCGGATTACCTGCGATCGATCCAGGATCGCCCGTTCGGAGCGACGACCACGCTCGCGCGCTTCGACGTCACGGCCGTCGTGCGCTCGTGCGTGACGTTGGAGCGGCCGCTCGCACGCAAACGCGGCGTCGCGTTGAAGTGGAATGCGGTCGTGGAATCGGTCTATCTCTTCGGCGACGCCGGCGCGCTGTATCAGGTGATCACCAATCTCATCCGCAACGCCGTGGATGCGAGTCCTGCGCGCAAGGGGATTGTCACGATCAGAGTGGAGCAGGTGGCGCAGGATTTGAAGCTCACCGTCGAGGATCACGGCATTGGCATCGCGCCCGAGCACGTGGAGCGGATCTTCGAGCCGGGATTCACGACCAAGCCGCCCGGCATCGGTTCCGGAATCGGCCTCGCGGTCGTCAAGGAAATCACTCAGAACATGTTCGGCGGGAGGATCGATGTCGATTCGGCGGTCGACGTAGGAACCAGGTTCATACTGACGCTGCCCATTCCGCCGCAGCGGAGATGAGAAGCAGGTTGTCGAGGTTGTCGAGGTTGTCGAGGTTGTCGAGGCTTAGTTCAACGACTGGAACAGGCCCCACGTGAGAAACCGCGCGCGGTTTTGACGATCGCTCAATTCTTTCCACGTGCTCTCATCAATTAGACCCGCTTCGAAGGCAAAGCGCAGAGCGTAACCAAGTTCCGACAACGAAGACAGTGAAATGTCCAAGAACCGTCGGAACTCCTTCCTGCTCTTCCTCGCAGACCCTTCCACGATGTTGCAAGGAGCAGAAAATGCCGCCCGACGGATCTGCGACGTGAGTCCGTATCGCTCTTCAGGGGGGAATTTCTTCGTGAGCGCAAAGACGCTGAGCGCCAGTTCGTGACACTCACGCCAAGCATGGAGTTTTTCGTAGGGAGGAGCCACAGCCGGTAAAGTACTG
>Ga0070694_100001516_pt1 | contig 13615 bp, 13 predicted proteins | sample KBSK1251metaG_FD_65470 | JGI IMG/M metagenome (GOLD analysis project Ga0070694, IMG submission 65470) | Corn, switchgrass and miscanthus rhizosphere microbial communities from Kellogg Biological Station, Michigan, USA - KBS K1-25-1 metaG | ecosystem: Host-associated > Plants > Roots >... | reverse complement strand
ATCCGAAGCGAAGTCAGTTCCAGCCTCCCACCGTCGCCTTGCTGATAGGCGCCTCCCACTTCCTCGCCCACCGTCGTTTCATCAAACGTGGCCGTCTTGCCAGCCTTCGTGATTTTGGTGGCGTCGGTCACATGGAAGGTCCGCTGACCGATCTTGAGGGTGCGCCCCGCCTTGTCGAGGTGATCCACTTTGCCGTGGAACGGGACATAGCGATTTTTGTTTTCCGTTTTGCGGGCTTTGTCCGGTGGATCCTCCGCGGCGTTGAGGTGAGCAGTAAATCCCAGCACAGTCAGAGCGGTGCTGAGACAGAGTACGAGCAGTTTCTTCATGCGTTACTTGGTGTTGTTTCTCCTTGTTAACTACAACGACCTTCCGCTGCCATTGGAAACGACACGCCTCAATCACGCAAGAACTTTTTTAAGCCAAGCCTCAGTGGACGACAAAACCGCCGACGTAGCGCAGACTTGGAAGCCGCTTGGAAGCCTGCGATACCTCCCGCGAACTCAGGCTACGGCCGCGAGGCCGGGCCGGTCAGAGAGGAATTTTCGAGTGGCAATTCGCGCAGCCCCAGCTCCAAAGGGGGCAGCTCTGACAGTTCTTTGCCGGCCGCGCCGCCGCCGAGCCGGACAAGTTTTTCTCCGCTGGGCCGCACCATGCGTTCGTAGCTGCCGGCAGCTTCGTTGAACGCACTGGAGGCTTTTTCCAGCCCGCTGCGAATCCGCTCGAAGTGTTCGCTGAAGCGGCAGACCCGGGAATAAAGTTCCTGAGCGGCCTCGCTGATGGCGCGGGCATTTTCACTTTGCGCCTGTTGTTGCCAGCTAATACTGACGGCCCGAAGAAGGGCGATCAGGGTCGAGGGCGTGGCCAGCATGATGCGCCGTTGGGTTGCCCAAACCAGGAGTTCACGATCCCCTTCCATCGCCGCGCTGAGCAAGGACTCGGCGGGCAAAAAAAGGACAACATGATCCAGCGCCTGCGGAAACTGGCGAGGATAGTCTTTCTCGGCCAAGGCCTTGATTGTGCCCCGCAATTTGGCGGCATGCGTCGCCAATTCCGCGGCGCGCTTGAGCGGGTTGGAGGCATCCATCGCCTCGAGAAAGTCCAGCTCCGGCACTTTGGCATCAATTAAAATCATCCGCTCGCCCGGCAGGTGAACGATCAAGTCCGGCTTGGCATCTCCGGATTGTTTTTGCTCCACAAAATCGCAGTGGGGACTGAGACCGGCTGCTTCGACCACGCGCCGCAGTGTCTCTTCGCCCCAGCGACCCCGTGCCTGGCTGGAGCTGAGCACGCGCCGAAGTTGAAGTGTTTCCTGCGAAAGGCTCTGGCTTTGCCCCGTCAACATTTCCAGCTGCCGTCTCACTTCGCCCAGGGCGGACGATTGGCTGACTTCGGTCTGTCGGAGATGCTGCTGATAGGAGCGCAGTTGTTCTTCCAGTGGCCGCACGAGGGTGGCAATGGCCTGCTGTCGTTGGGCCAAGTCCCCCTTGGCGGATTCTTGGAACTTCGCCAGCGTTTCGTTGGCCAGTCGGATGAATTCCGGGTGCGTCTCCTTGAGGGCATCGGAGCTCAAGGTGCGGAAGCTGGTGCGCAAATCGTGCAGCGCCGTTTCGTGCAGCCGCCGTTGTTCGTCCCGCAATTGCTCGGCCGCGAGCAGTCGGGCTTCAGAGGTGGCTTGGGCGGACTTGCCCTCCACCAAGCGCTGGCGCAGTTCCTCGATCTCGGCTTCCCTCTGCCCGACCTGCTGGCGCAACTCGTTTTCCAATCGCGTGTCGGGTGGCCGCCCGGAGGCTCTTCGCCAGGCCGCCAGCCACCCGATCCAGCCGCCCAGGGCCGCGCCAATCGCGAGTCCCACGAGCAACATTTGGACAAGACTCATGATGGCGACGACGTGTTACTGCGGATACTGCGCCATGAGCTCAATTTCAACTTGCGCGCCTCGAGGCAGGGCCGCCACCTGCACCGTGGACCGAGCAGGGAAATCAACCGTAAAATAGCGGGCGTAGACTTCGTTCATCGCCCCGAAATCTGCCAGGTTCGTCATGAAAACCGTGGCTTTCACGACGTCCGCCCAACTCAGCTTCTGGTCTTCGAGGATAATCCGGATGTTCTCCAATACTCGTTCTGTCTGAGCTTTGATCCCGTCCGGCAATGGACCCGCCGGATGCGCTGGATCAATGGGGATTTGTCCGGCGCAGAATAACAGGTTCCCTACGCGCACACCGTGGCTATAGGGTCCGACAGCGGGGGCCGATTTGGCTGGTTTGATGATCGTTTTGCTCATGACTGGTCGGCCAACAGATTAGGCCCTCGCGAGAACGGGTCCAGCCATTTGATTTTGGATTTTGGATTTTGGATTGGGTAGGTGAAATTGCGGATTGGGTTGGATTGGTGGATTCGAACTGGATCAACACTCAGGGGGTGGATTAGGGTTCGGCGAAGACTTTGGGTGCGTTTGCCGAATCAATTCGGATGGAATCGAAATCAATGAGCGACGAATGGAATGGACGCTTCAGATGCAATGCAACGCCAGCCCGCCGTCAACGCGTGATCCGCCATGAGTGGGGCAATCACCGTTCAATTCAATCCAAAATCCCAAATCAACAATCCAAAATCGAACAGGCCACCATCGAAGCGGGTAATCGATTAATCCAATCCCAAATCCAAAATCCAGAATCCAAAATCGCATGATCGCCACACAGATTCGGCAAAAGGACGCTGTATTTTATTTCTCCGCCTATCCTTCGGAGGAACTGATCTCGCGCGTTCGGTTCATCTCCCGCTTTTACGACGAGGCAGGCGCCACCATTCCCGCCGAGGAGATCGATGCATCGGACGACGTGGCGCAATTCATCTCCCGGATCGAACGCAGCGAAAAGGCGTTTCAGCGCTTGCTCTCTCGGGGCAAAGTCCGCTCCATTCGCAATTTTTACGAAACGGCGATTTCCCAGCCACCGATCCCTGGAACCGTGTTGTTATTCACCCCGGAGAAACTCCGCTTTGATCCGCTCGAGCCGGGCTCGCCGGTGGGACGCCTCCAGACGCCCGCCGAGAAGTTCCTCATCATCGACGGTCAGCATCGGCTCGCCGCGCTGCATTTCTATGAGCGCACTCATCCCGAAGAAGCCCGCAATATCAGCGTCCCATGCGTCATTTTTGATGGGCGAAGCGAGGATTTCGCGACTGAGATGTTTGTCATCATCAACTCGACGCCCACGCGCATCAACAAGAGCCACCTGGTGGATCTATACGAGCGGGTTTCCTGGGCGGAACCGGACCGGCGTTTCGCCGCCCATATTGTGGAAATGCTTTATAGCGAAGGAGACAGCCCGTTGCGCTATCGCATCAATCGCCTCGGAGGCCGGAGCCGGCAGGAGAAATGGATCCTGCAAGCGGAGCTTTTTAATGAAGTCCATCGTTGGATCCGCCAGGCCTGGAGCCAAATCGAAAAAGAGGGGTCGGACAAGCGAGCGGCGGGGCGTTACTACGCCATCGTGCGGGATTTCCTGAAGGCCTGCGCCCAGGTTTGGGGTGAGGCTTGGGGTAACGCGGCTTTCATGGTGACCAAACCGGTGACCCTCAAAGCGCTGCTCCGCGTTTGCGCAGATCTGAGTGCGAAAGACGCCGACCCCGACGACGGGCGGGTCCAGCGCTGGCGCCAGAGGCTGTCGGCCTGGGCCGACCAGGCACGCGCGTTTCGCAGTGAAGGCTTCTACGAACGCTTTCCCGCCAAAGGCCAGGTCGAACGCGTGTCCCGTGTCCACCGCGAGTTGGCTCGTCTCGCCAGCATTCCACCGCGCTCGGCCAAATAGGATCGGCTGATAAACCGTCTCGCCCTATGCCAGACGCTTCCGCTCCGACGGTCGCGTGCCAACGCTCGGACGAGCGGTTTGCTTCCACCCATTGGAGCGTCATTCTGGCCGCGGCGAGGACCGAATCGCCGCAGGCCCGCGAGGCGCTGGAAAAGCTTTGCGCCGCCTATTGGTATCCGCTGTATGCTTATCTGCGGCGCTCCGGCTGCCGCCCGGACGCCGCGGAGGATCTGACCCAGGAGTTTTTTGCTACTCGCGTCATCAATCGTCGTGTATTGCAGGGCGCGAATCCCGCCGGCGGACGTTTTCGCTCTTGGCTCCTGACGAGCCTGCAGAACCTGGTCAGGAACGAACACGCGAAGGAGATGGCTGCCAAGCGTGGCGGACGGGTGCCGCACCTGCCGTTGAATTGGCAGGACGCAGAAGGTCGCTACCTGGCCGAGCCTGGGCACGGGCTTACTCCGGAACGGCTCTACGAACGAAGCTGGGCTCTGACGCTCCTGGAGCGCGTGGTGAGGTTGCTGGGCGCTCGGTACGCCGATACCGGACGGACGCAACTCTTCGATGAGCTCAAACAATTTCTTCCCGGAGAACACAGCACCCGACCCCTGGCTGGGGTAGCGGCACGGTTGAATCGTTCTGAAGATGCGGTGAAAATGGCGATTAGCCGTTTGCGCCGTGAATATGGAGAATTGTTGACGGTGGAGTTGCGGCGGACGGTCGGCGACGCGCGCGAGGTCGAAGCAGAACGACAGCATTTGCTCGCTGTCCTCGGGGACGGCTGACCGGCAGAACGGAAGCCGGGCGAGCTTGTGCTCCGAACACCTCGGTTTTCCTGGTCCTATTCGCGTCCATTCGCAGTTGGAAAAATTCTTCGCGAAAATCGAATAGTCGACCTCATAGTGGTCCGAGGCGCTTTGGCGGCGCCGGCCTCATGGGCGAACGAACCGAACGAGTCTGCGCAGAGTGCGGGTCACAAATCCCCGGCTCGTCGCAGGAAGGTTTTTGTCCACGTTGCTTGCTCGGCCTGGCAGGGGCCAATTCGGCCAGCGAACCGGCCTCCGAACTCCCTTCCGGAACGGCGTTCGGCCCCTATGACCTGCTTGAGCGCATCGGGTTGGGCGGCATGGGCGTCGTCTATAAGGCCCGTCAGCGGGAGTTGAAGCGGGTGGTGGCGTTGAAGTTGATGCTGTCGGGTCCGTTGGCAACCGACGAGGAGATTCGGCGCTTTCGGGCGGAAGCGACTTCTGCCGCCACGTTGCAGCATCCGCATGTCGTGGCGATTCACGAGGTGGGAGAAGTCGATGGCCGGCATTATTTTTCCATGGATTACGTGGAGGGGAAGAGCCTGGCGGACATCGTGCGCCGGACGCCGCTTCCATCCGAACGAGCCGCGCGCTATGTGAAAACGATCGCCGAGGCCGTGCACTACGCCCATCAAAAGGGAATCCTTCACCGCGATCTCAAGCCCCACAACGTCATCATCGATCAGAACGATCAACCGCGAATCACCGACTTCGGCCTGGCCAAATCGATCAACGTCGAATCGGACTTGACTGTATCCGGGGCCGTCCTGGGCACGCCTAGCTACATGCCGCCTGAGCAAGCCGCGGGACGCCGGAAAGAATTGGGCGCTGCCAGCGATGTCTATTCGCTCGGGGCGATTCTTTATGATTTGCTGACAGGACGCCCGCCGTTTCGCGCGGAGACACCAGTCGACACGCTGCGCCAGGTCCTGGACGCCGAACCCGCCTCGCCGCGGTTGCTCAATCGCAAAGTCCCGCGCGATCTCGAAACGATCTGTCTGAAGTGCCTGGCGAAGGAGCCGCGCGCTCGTTACGCCAGCGCCCGCGAGTTGGCGTTGGAACTGGAACGACATTTGCAACGCGAGCCCATTCAAGCGCGGCCCGCCGGCACGCTCGAACGAGGATGGCGTTGGGCGCGCCGGAAACCGGCGGTGGCTGCGCTGCTTGCCGCCACCAGCGTGCTCCTCCTGCTGATGGCCGTGGCGGCTGTGCTCTTTCGCCGCGATACACTCGATAACAACGTCCACGCGGCCCGGTTGGCGGCCCAGGCCGTTCACGCCGAACTGGCCCAACTGGCCCGCGCGGTGGAGGAAGTCGCCGCTCAACCTGAATTGGAGGAGGCATTGCGCCAACCTCCTTCGGGCCAGCTCACCGATGTGATGCGAAGCGCTCACGAACGCTTTCAGGAGAGCGCATCGAACTGGTTGCGCTTTGAGAACTGGCTCCTGCTCGATCCACGCGGACGGAAACTCGCCCGCTATCCCGAAGAGAGCCGGCTCATGGACCGCGCCTTTCGCGATTATTACGTCGGCGTGCTGCGCCAGGGCGATTACCATCCCGGTGCGCCAAAACAAGTCCACTTCTCCAAAGTTTATCGAAGTTACGATGACGGTCTGTACAAATTCGGCGTCAGCGTCGCTGTCCGGGATAGTGAGGGAACTTTGCTGGCCATTTTAGTCGCCTCCGTGGGCTCGACCTCGACCGAAGGCGGCTCAGGATTGACGACGGCCCAGCACAAGACCGCGCTGGTGGCTGCGTGTGACACAAATCTCCCCGCTTCGCCGCCCAGTTCGCTGGCGGAGGCGAGCTCTCCGCTGCCCGACTACGTGATCCTGCTTCACCCCGCGTTTCACGCCAAGGAAGAGGCGGTGCCGATCCGGCATCCGAACGTGTCTGCCTTGTTATCGCCTTCCGATGGTTCCGGCTTTGACCGCGACGCATGGTTTCGGGACCCGGTGGCTGCACGGCATCGGCAGTTCGTGGGCCGTTGGCTGGCTGGCTTCGCGCGGGTTCCAGATACACCATTTGTGGTGGTGTACCAGACACGCGATTGGGTGGCAGACGCGCTCGTTTCGGCGTTTGTGGCGCTTGTCTTTGCCGCAGGCGGGGGCATCGGGTGGAGGTTGTTGTCACGCAAAGGGTTGCTCGGCAGCAGCGTGTAAGTTTTGTTTGTTACGTTCCGGCCTGATTCCTGTTGCAGGGAGTGAAGGCAAATCTATGAAAACGGAACACCTGGAACTCCTGCAACGGTTGGACAATTACTCCCTCAACAATGACGCGGACGCGCAACCTTTTGTGGAGCGTCTAGCCCGCGAGCATGGCTGGCCGCTGCGTTTTGCGCATCTGGTTATTCATGAATACAAACGCTTCGCATTCCTCGCCATGGCCGCCGGACATCCAGTCTCGCCGTCGTCGACGATCGACGAAGCTTGGCATCAACACCTGCTCTACACCCAGTCCTACTGGAATGAATTCTGTCCGACCGTGCTGCGTGCACCGCTGCATCACCATCCGTCGCGAGGCGGAGCGGACGAACGGGCCAAATTCGCTAATTGGTACCAACGCACGCTGGCCAGCTACCGAAAGTTTTTCGGTGAAGAACCGCCGCCGGAAATCTGGCCGCTCCAGCCTGGCGCCCGCGCCAAACCAGCGCTCGCGCCCGACGGCTACTGGCTTTTGCGCAAGCCGAAGTGGGTCCTCGGATTCCAGTCAATCTGCAGTGGTGTCCGGACCTGGTGCCAACTGACGGCATCCAAGATCTGGCCACGGGCCGGGCGGTTGACCGGTCCCATCCTCTTGGCGGTGGCAGTGGCGTGGCTGCTGGCAGGTTGCTCCTGGCGCGAGACCCCGTTGAACTGGCGCGGCCCCGATTTTCTCCGGTTCTTCTTTGGCTGCACGCTGGCGTGTTTTGTGGGAGCGATATTCCTGCGCCGCAACCTCCGTCAGTCTTCCGGTCACGCCGTGGCGGCTCCGGATTCGCTGGAGCCGTACGCAGCGACTTACTTGGCCGGCGGGCGCCAGCTTACGTTCAGCGCGGCGTTAACCAGCCTGTTGCATCGAGGCGCTGTTCGTTTTAGCTGCGATTCCAGCGAGCTCTCAACGACAGCGTCTGCGCCGATCGACCTGCACCCGGTGGAGCAGGAGCTTTATAACACCATTGCCACGCAACCGGGCACAGTCGTGCAAGTTCGCCGGCGGTCATGCGAATTGGCGAGCCCAGTTGCCCACGAGCTTCAACGGGATGGCCTAATCATGCCGCCGACACGAGCGCGAGTCGCGGTGTTGGGGCCTCTGTTGCTGGCTCTGGCGCCGGTGGCGCTGGGCGGAATAAAGATTGGCCTCGGAGTGAGCCGAGGCCGTCCGGTGGAACTGCTCTTCATGAGTTGCTTGTTGGTCGCCGTGGGAGCCTTGGTCGGATTCGCGCGCAGTGTCCTGCGCACGCAACGTGGCGACGCAGCGTTGGCGCAGTTGCGAGTGCGTCACGCTCCATTGCGAAATGAGCTTCGCGAATCGTTCAGCTCGCTCGCCCCAATTGCCTTGCCGCTGGCGGTCGGGCTCTTTGGGGTCAGCATCCTCCAGGGCACCCCGCTCGATGAGTTTCGTAAGAAAATTAGTCCGCCGGCTGCCAGCTCCGGCTGCGGCTCGGCCGGCAGTTGCGCCAGCGATGGTGGTGGCGGGGACGGCGGCGGGTGTGGTGGTGGCGGTTGTGGTGGCTGTGGCGGGGGCGATTGAGTCCGAACGCCGTGATGTGTCTCACATGAGAAGAACACTGCACTGGGGGCAGGCGACGGCACTTCAAGCTTCACACTCGATTCACGTCCATGCATCCACCGCTCATCCGAGTTATCGACCATCGGTGGTTAAGAATCGGGAAAGCACCTTGTCCATTCGCGTCCACGGGGATTCAGGGCGGTACCGGATTGTCGAGCCAGGCCGCACTCAGGATTTTTCCTGACGGATGGCGTCTTTCTTCTCCTCCAGTTCGGCGGCGAGAGACTTTTTCTCACTGACGATCTGCTTCTCGATTTGTTCCACCGCTTCGACGTCGCCTTTGGCCAGCGCTTTGGCGAGTTCGTCTTTGAGGAAGATTTCTCGTTCCGCCACTTTGGCGGCGTACTTGGCATCCAGTTCCGCCAGTCGCTTCTTCTGAGCGTCGGTCAGTTTCACAGCGGGAGCGTTTTTGCTTAAACGTTCCATCGCGAGTTCGTATGCGGTTTTCATGAGTGTTTCTAACCAGGGCTTGTCCCAAAGGCGACTTCCGGCCTTTGTCGGAAACTTCGTTGAGCGAATGCCTGCAAGATTGGGATTTCGACAAAGCTTGTTCAATCACTTCTCTGGAACAGATTCTAATTAAATGCAAATCTCGACCTGTCCATCCACGATGCGCGTTGGATAGGTCTGAACGGGGCGGTCCGGACGGCTGCTGCAGAGACCGGTTCTCACGTCAAAACCCCAGCCGTGCAGCGGACAGACCACTTCGGTGCCCTCCAGCGAGCCCGCGCCCAGCGGACCTCCGCGATGAGGACACTGGTCGTCGAGGCAGTAAATCTGGCCGTCGACGTTCCACAAAGAAAACTCGCGGCCGTCGCAATGGACCGTTCGCCCGTGGCCCAGGGGGAGACTGGCAAGTTCGGCGGCATTGATAAATTTCGGCATAAGCGACGGGAGCGCCGTACCACTACGAGGCTGGTTTGCCTGGCCCCTCGCCCGGTTTCTTCTTCCAAGGCATCTCCGGCAGCTTCGGCGGCGTTTTGACGTTTGGAGCGGCGGGCTTGGCCAGTTGGAGCTCCGGATCGGAAGTGTCAGGCGCGGAAGGGGCCATATTTTCGCGCCATCCGGCGATTCGAGCCTGCAACCCGTGATGCTCGGCTTTTTGTTTATCGCCTGCCTTCATGTAAAACAGGCTGAGGTTGGTGTGAACGAGCTGCTCCTTTGGACGGAGCTCTTCCGCCTTGTGTCCTTCGGCAATTGCCTTTTCCAGTTCGCCTTTACGATAATAAGCCATGCCTAGCGCCAACTGCGCCTCGAAATGCGCCGGATTCTCCGCCAGCAATGCCTTGAGCGATTCGATGCTCCGGTCATATTCTGCCTGGCTGAAGGCAAACATCGCTTCATCATATTGTTCTTGCGCCGATGACACAGACAGAATGTTTTGACAATGACCGGTATGACAGAATTGGGATCCTCGCGCAAGCAGGACCTCGCCACGGTCGTCGCCGCGGGCCTCAATGCGGGCGGCTCCCGCGAATTTCATGACACGCATGACCCCCATGACCTGTCCGATACAGCTCATTTCCACTGATTTCGACGGGACGTTGCATGCCGACTTTGAGACGCCGCCCGTGCCGCTGGATCTGCAGCAACTCCTGGCGGAACTCCAAGCCAAAGGCACCAAATGGGTCATCAATACCGGACGCGACCTTTCGAGCGTCATGGAGGGAATGGCCCGCGCCCGGCTCATCGTGAAACCGGATTTCCTCGTGGTGGTGGAACGGGACATCTATGCCCTGGAAGGTTCCCGCTACGAACCGTGCAGCGCTTGGAATAACACCTGCCACCAAGCCCACACCTCTCTCTTTGAACGTGTCCGGGGCGACGTGCCGCGATTGATCAACTGGGTGAGCCAACGGTTTCGTGCGAAGCTCTACGAAGATGACTTTTCCCCGTTTTGCCTGATCGCGGACAGTGTTCCGGATGCGGATGTCATCCAGCAATTCCTGGAGGAATATTGTTCGGGAATTCCTGACCTGACGGTGGTGCGGAACGACATCTACGCCCGTTTCAGTCATGCGGCCTACAACAAAGGCACCGCTCTGGCGGAGATCGCGCGGCAATTGGGAGTGGCGCCCGGCGATGTTTTTGCGGCGGGGGATCATTACAATGACTTGCCGATGCTCTCGGGACAGTACGCTCGGCAGGTGGCGGCGCCGCATAACGCGATGCCGTCCGTCAAAGAATTGGTGCTCCGCCAGGGTGGTTACGTGAGCCATCAGCCATGGGGGCATGGGGTGGCGCGGGCGTTGGAGCATTTCCTGAGCGTGGCGGGAGGACCGATTTAGGTTATGCGAGAACAAAGCAAAATAATGCCCGCTTATTGTGAGGAATGGTGGTGGAGTTCGGTTTTGAGTTGCAACCACCTTTACAGCAGAAGTTATTGCTCCAGACTGAGATACACTTTGGATAATCCATTGACACCCCCCTGCTCAGTGTTAGTCTGACCGCGGCAAGACCCTAGGGCCTTGCCAATGTTTGTCTAAGCCCAGTGTTCGCTTTCTGATTTATCAGAACATTTAATTGAGATTTCGTATTCATGAGTGATTCAACAGCAACCGCGTCTGCCAACGGGGGCGCTTCCAAAACCTCCAAAATTCAGGAGGCGGTGATTCGCATCGCCGGCAACTCCCAAGACGGTATTCAGGCCATCGGCGGCTTTTTGGCGCGCCTGGCCGGACGAAGCGAGCAGGAAGTCATGACGTTCATGACGATTCCGTCCACGATTTCAGGCGGTCCGTCCATCTTCCAAGTGCGGGTCGGTTCCGGGGAGGTGTTGAGTTCCGGGGACGAAGCGGACGTTCTGCTCGCGTTCTATCAGCATTCCTACGACGATCATCTTAGCTCCGTGCGCAAGGGCGGCATCGTGCTCTACGATTCTGACCACGTCACCGAACTCAAACCCGAGGCGCAAAAGCTCTATCATCACATCGGGATTCCCATCTCGGGGCTCACGGTGGAAGCGATCGGCGGCACGGCCAAGGACAAAGGCAAAAACATCTTTGCCTTGGGGTTGCTGGCCAAAATGTTTGATCTGAACGTGTCGAAGTTGGAGAACCTGATTACGGAGCGCTTCACCGGCAAGGACCCCAGTATCGCGCAAACGGCGTTGAACGCCTTTCACGCCGGTTACAGTCATTCCCTGGGCGGGGCCATCGAAACATTCCAATTCGTGGAGGCGCAGCGTCGCAAGGACCGCCCCCAGATCGTGATGAATGGCAACGAAGCGCTCGGTTACGGATTAATCGCCGCCGGCGTGCGCTTCGGCGCCGGCTACCCGATCACGCCTTGGTCCGATATAATGGAGTTGCTGCGACGGGAATTGCCGAAATACGGCGGCACCTTCGTCCAATGCGAGGATGAAATCGCCAGCATTTCCATGGCTCTGGGCGCCAGCTACGCCGGGCGCGTGGCGGTCACCGGTTCGAGCGGACCGGGCATCTCGTTGAAAACCGAGGCGCTGGGCTGGGGAGTCATGGCGGAAATGCCTTTGGTCATCGTCGATGTGCAGCGCGGCGGCCCTTCGACCGGTATGCCGACGAACGTCGAGCAATCCGATCTGAACATTGCCTGTTTCGGCGGCCACGGCGACTCTCCGCGCGTTGTCATCGCTCCGGCCGACGTGGAAGATTGCTTCTTCACGGCCATCGAAGCTGTCAACATCGCGCGTCAATACAGCGTGCCGGTCATCATCCTCACCGACCAAGGCATTGCCACCCGCATCGAGGCTTTCTCCGAGCCGGACCTGGAAAAAGTTTGCCAGGATTTGACTCCCGATCTCGCGCCGGTGCCCGACCACAAACCGTATGATTTGAGCGCGCCGGATGGCATCACGCGGCACCTGCCGCCCGGCACTCCCATCCTGAGCGGCAAATACCCGATCGTGACGGGCCTGGAACATGACGAACTGGGCCATCCCACCGGCTCGCCGAAGCTGCACATGTCGATGACCGCCAAACGCCGGCGCAAGCTGCAGAAGCTCGGAGCCGAGCTCCCGGTGCCCAAAGTGTATGGCCCGCCGGAAGGAAACGTGCTTTTGGTCGGCTGGGGCTCGACGCAAGGCCCCATCCGCGAAGCCGTTGACCGCGCGCGCGCGGCGGGAGACAGCGTCTCGTCGCTTCACATTAAACACCTCAATCCGTTGCCGCCGGGCCTGGATAATGTGTTCGCCGGGTTCAACCACATCCTCGTCGTGGAAATGAACGACGAAGGTCTTTATGGCTTCGGGCAGCTTGGACAACTGCTCCGCGCCCGTTTCGCTGACCCCAAAATCCGCGGTATCACGAAAACCGACGGGTTGACCTGGAAGGTGCGCGAGATCATTTCCCGCGCCCAGGAAGCCGTTTCGAGCGGCATGAAAAAACTTTAACTCTGTAATTTGGAATTCTTCACCATTTCCTCACGCCATGAGCCAGACCTCTGACCTTCCCGCGCGCGCGGGCAACGGTAATTTAGCCAGCGTCGCCACCCCGGCGGCCCCCTCCAGCGACGAACGCAAAGGCCTCACGAAAAAAGAGATCGCAGCGGACCATCCCACGTGGTGCCCGGGCTGCGGCGATTTCTCTGTTTTGGCCCTTTATTTCAAATTGATCGAGAAGCGCAAGATCTGGCACGAGAAGATCACCACCGTGGCCGGCATCGGCTGCTCCAGCCGATTCCCGTATTTCGTGCAGGCTCATGGCGTTCATTACATCCACGGACGCGCCTTGCCCTTTGCCAGCGGCATTTCACTCAGCCGGCCTGATCTCCACGTTTTTGTGTTTGGTGGAGACGGCGATGCGTTCTCGATTGGAGGCAACCACTTCAATCACACCGCCCGGAAGAACATCAAGATGACTTATGTGGTGATGGATAACTGGGTGTATGGGTTGACCAAGAAACAGACCTCACCCACGTCGCCGCTCGGCTTCAAGAGCAAGACCGACACGTGGGGCGCGGTGGATTATCCGATCAACCCGATGAAGCAGGCCATTGCCGCCGGGGCAACCTTCGTCGCCCGCACCACGCATACCAATCCCAATCATGTGCTGGCAATGATGGAGGCGGCCATGGATCATGACGGCTTCAGCTTCATCGAATGCCTGAGCGAGTGCGTCGAGTTCTATGAGGGCGCCTTCGATGCCAGCAATCCGCGCAAAGGCGGCGTTTTTAACACCGTTCCCGCCGAGCACGACGTGACGGACGAAGCGGCGGCATACAAGCTGGCCAGTGCATCGTTCCCGGGCC
>Ga0070694_100001513_pt1 | contig 13632 bp, 11 predicted proteins | sample KBSK1251metaG_FD_65470 | JGI IMG/M metagenome (GOLD analysis project Ga0070694, IMG submission 65470) | Corn, switchgrass and miscanthus rhizosphere microbial communities from Kellogg Biological Station, Michigan, USA - KBS K1-25-1 metaG | ecosystem: Host-associated > Plants > Roots >... | reverse complement strand
GTCGACGCACCTGTAGCCGTGCGCCGCACTCGGCTCCGCACCCTGCGCGGGCTCACCAACGAGGACGCCGACCGCATGATCGCGGCGCAGATGCCCGCCGAGCGCAAACGCGGGCAGAGTCAATTCATCATCGAGAACGCCGGCACAGTGGCCGAGCTGGAGCAGGCTGCGCACGCGGTGTTCACGACGTTGCGGCAGCGGGCCGCACGCGCGGGCGTGAAAGGCGAAACACCCGGGCAAAGGCTGATTCTGTGCGCTACCGATGGGAGGGACAGTGCGCCCGTATTTGGCGCGATCGACCGGCGCTACACGGAGGCGGGGATGCGGGTCGAGCACGTCCCTGTCAAGGCATTAGCCAAAGCGCTGCGCGAAGCGACGCCGCTTTCAATTGTAGCAACTGCGGCGGCGAATGACGGGGCGCGGACGGCGTGGGAGCGCGCAGTGCCACCGCGCCCGTGCCGCCTGTACCACATTTCTCCGGATCCCGATCCCGTCGCCGTGCGCCTCGACTTGCGTCCCTGGGGTCATGAGAGAATCACGTTGAGTGAAGAGGATGGCGCAGGGCTGGCGCCCCGAGCCGACCTGTTGTAGGCTCCCGTCCCATGTCCAGCATACCCAAAGAGCTCCGCTACACCGCGGATCACGAGTGGATACGGGAGAGCGACGATCCCCAAGTCGTGGAAGTGGGTATCACAGACTACGCGCAAGGCGAGCTCGGGGACGTCGTTTTCGTCGAGTTGCCCAAATCCGGAGGCAGCTACAAGCAGAAGGCAGTGTTCGGCACGATCGAGGCAGTGAAAGCGGTATCGGAGCTCTACGCACCGGTCGGCGGAACCATCCTGGAGACCAACAAGGCGCTCGAGCAGGATCCTGCTCTCGTCAATCGCGATCCCTACGGACAAGGCTGGATGATCAAGGTGAAGCTCCAGAACCCCAAAGAAGTGGAGGGGCTGCTGCGCGCTGATGCGTACGCGAAGCATATCGGAGAGTGAAAGCGACATTCCACGGACACGCCTGTTTTGTCCTAGAGCGAGACGGCAAACGCGTTATCATCGACCCTTTCCTCACTGGCAATCCCGCAGCCGACATCGGACCAGACAAACTGCCCCGCCTCGACGGGATTCTGCTGTCCCACGGCCACGGGGATCACCTGGGCGACGCGGTCGCACTCTCCAAACAGCATAAGGCGACAATTGTCGCGACATTTGAGCTCGCGCAGTTCTGCACCGATAAAGGCGCGATCAGTCATGGAATGCACATCGGCGGCGCGCACGAATTCCCTTTTGGGCGGGTGAAGCTCGTGCCCGCGTTCCATGGCGGGCGCGTCGAGGGCGACACCACGGGCCGGTACACGACCAACCCGGCCGGCGTGGTGGTGACGATCGACGGAAAGACGGTTTATCACACCGGTGACACGGGGCTGACGCTCGAAATGCAGTTGCTCGCGGGCAGAATCGACCTCATGCTCGTACCCATCGGCGACAACTTCACGATGGGTGTGGAGGATGCCGTCCGCGCGGTCGAGTTCGTGAAACCCAAAAGTGTTATACCAATGCACTACAACACGTGGGACCTGATCAAGGCCGATCCCCAGGAGTTCAAACGGCTCGTGGGCAGTCGCGCCGCAGTGACCATACTGGCCCCTGGGGAATCACACACACTCTCGTAACGATGGCCATCGAACGCGATCTATTTCAGGAACGTCACATCGGCCCGTCATCCGAGGACCAGGCCGCGATGCTGGGCACGCTCGGGTACGACTCGCTCGACGAGTTCATCGACGCCGTGGTCCCCGCCGACATTCGCTTGCGCCAGCCGCTGCGTCTGCCGGAAGCCATCACCGAGCAGGAGGCGCTCGAGCAGCTGCGCCTGCTCGCCGCGCAGAACCAAGTCTTCCGCTCCTATCTCGGCATGGGGTACCACGACTGCTTCACGCCGACCGTAATTCTGCGCAATGTCCTGGAGAATCCCGGCTGGTACACCGCCTACACGCCGTATCAGGCTGAGATCGCGCAGGGCCGGCTCGAAGCGCTGCTGAACTTCCAAACGATGGTTTCCGACCTGACCGGGCTCGAGATCGCCAACGCCTCGTTGCTCGATGAAGGCACGGCTGCGGCCGAGGCGATGCATCTCACTGAGGCGGTGTCGAAGCACGAGGGTCAGCTGACCTATCTCGTGGATGCGAATTGTCATCCGCAGACGATTGCGGTGGTGCGCACGCGCGCCGCTGTCCGGGGTCTCGAGATCGTTGTCGCCGATCCCGCCCAGTTTGATTTCAAGAAGGGCAAGGTCATCGGCGCGCTGGTCCAGTACCCGGCGACCGACGGCGCGATTCGCGACTTCCGCCCGTTGTGCGAGGCCGCCCACGCCGCGGGCGCTCTGGTGACGGCGGCCACCGATCTCCTCGCGCTGACGCTGCTCACGCCGCCGGGCGAATGGGGCGCCGACATCGCCGTCGGTAACTCGCAGCGCTTTGGCGTGCCGCTCGGCTACGGCGGCCCGCACGCCGCGTTCTTCGCCACACGCGACGAGTACAAGCGGCACCTGCCGGGTCGCATCATCGGCGTTTCCAAGGACCGCGCCGGCCGTACGGCCCTGCGGATGGCGCTGCAGACGCGCGAACAACACATCCGCCGCGAAAAGGCCACGAGCAACGTCTGCACGGCGCAGGTGCTGCTCGCGGTCACTGCCGCGATGTACGCCGTCTACCACGGACCGGAAGGACTGCGCCGCATCGCGCGTCGCGTGCATGCGCACACAGCGGCGCTCGCGCAGGGGCTGGAAAAACTGGGCTACCGACTGGTGCACCAGGAGTTCTTCGATACGGTCGCGATCGACGTACCCGCGGAGGTCCTTCCCCGCATCATCAACGCGGCGCGCGCAAAGCAGATCAATCTGCGGACGCTGACGCAGACACGGATCGGCGTGGCCCTCGATGAGACCGTGACGGACACCGATGTGCTCCACGTCGTGGCGGCGTTCGCGACGGGGATGGATGGTGGGGCCCGGCGCAGTGCTGGTGCCACGCTGCGAACCGACAAGTCGTACGTTCCCGCGGCCCATGCCCGCACGACGCCGTTCTGCACGCATCCGGTCTTCAACACGCATCATTCCGAGACCGAGATGCTGCGCTATCTCAAACGGCTGGAGGATCGCGACCTCTCGCTGACGTCAGCCATGATCCCGCTCGGCTCGTGCACGATGAAGCTCAACGCGACCACCGAGATGATTCCGATCACGTGGCGCGGCTTCAGCCGGCTGCACCCGTTTGTCCCGCGCGAGCAGGCACAGGGCTACGCGACGTTGTTCCGCCAGCTCGAAGAGTGGCTGGCCGAGATCACCGGGTTTGCCAGAGTCTCCTTGCAACCCAATGCAGGCTCGCAGGGCGAATTCGCCGGACTCCTCGTGATCCGGAAGTACCACGAGCATCGCGGTGAGACCCACCGGACGACGTGTCTCATTCCCCAGTCCGCGCACGGCACGAACCCCGCAAGCGCGGTGATGGCCGGGATGCAGGTGGTTGTGGTGAAGACCGACGCGCAGGGCAACATCGACGTCGCCGATCTCGAAGCGAAGGCCAAGGAGCACCGCGATACGCTCGGCGCGCTCATGGTGACCTATCCCTCGACGCATGGCGTGTTCGAGGCGTCGATCAAGAACGTCTGCCGCATCGTCCACGAGCATGGCGGGCAGGTGTACATGGACGGCGCGAACATGAACGCGCAGGTCGGGCTGTGCCGCCCGGGCGACATCGGCGCCGACGTCTGTCATCTCAACCTCCACAAGACGTTCTGCATTCCGCATGGCGGCGGCGGTCCCGGGATGGGGCCGATCGGTGTGGCCGAGCACCTGGTGCCGCATCTGCCGACGCATCCGGTGATCGACGTCGGCATTCCGCTCGCCGCCAGCGCGGGCACGGTGTCGGCGGGTCCGTGGGGCAGTCCATCCATTCTGCCGATCTCGTGGGCGTACATCGCGATGATGGGACGAGACGGGCTTCCCCTCGCGACGAAGGTGGCCATTTTGAGCGCGAACTACATCGCGCGCCGGCTGCAGGAGGGACAGTACGAGCTGCTGTACGCGGGCCAGCACGGCCTGGTCGCGCATGAGTGCATCATCGACACCCGCCCCTTCAAGGGGACGGCGGGCGTGGACGTCGAGGATATCGCGAAGCGGCTGATCGACTACGGATTCCATCCGCCCACGGTCTCATTCCCGGTGGCGGGCACGCTGATGGTCGAGCCGACGGAGAGTGAGCCGAAGCCCGAGCTCGATCGCTTTATCGACGCGTTGATCGCGATTCGTGGCGAGATGCGCGAAATCGAAAACGGTGAAGCCGATCGCGAGAACAACCTGCTCAAACACGCGCCGCATCCGCTCGCCGACCTGCTCGTCGATACGTGGGATCGTCCCTACTCGCGCGAGCGCGCCGGTTTCCCGACGGCAGCAACCCGCGAGCACAAAGTGTGGCCGCCGGTGAGCCGGATCGATGCCGCATTCGGCGATCGCAATCTGGTGTGTACATGCCCGCCGGTGGAAGCGTACGCTACAGTCTGACCCCAAAGGACTCCCTGACGGTCGCCGTCGGACCGTCGGACGGTCCGACTGGAACGTCCTCATCGATCCGGTAGGACGATCGGGCGCCGAAAACATGGCGGCAGACGAAGCGCTGCTGGATCGTGTCGTGCGATCCGGCGGCGCTTTTTTGCGACTGTACCGGTGGAATCCTCCGACACTCTCGATCGGTCGCAATCAACCGGTACCCATCGGATGCGACCTCCCAATCGTGCGACGGCCAACGGGTGGAAAAGCGGTCTGGCACGAACACGAAGTGACGTACGCGGTGGCAGCGCCGATCGCGCTGTTCGGTTCGCTACGAGATGCCTACTGCGAGATTCACAAACGACTTGTGAAGGCGCTACGGTCCACGGGAGTCGATGCTGCGATGGCTCCCTACCGTCAGACCCTCAGACCGTCCGACTGTCCCACCTCCTGCTTCGCCTCACCTGTCGGCGGCGAAATTCTCGTCACACACCGCAAGGTGGTGGGATCGGCGCAGGTTCGGCGCGCCGGCGCCTTCCTCCAGCATGGATCGATCCTCCTCGATGGCAAGCAACCGGGAGGTGGGCTCGAAACCACCCTGGCAGCCGTGCTGGGGCGCCCGGTGTCGTTTGAGGAGGTAGCCTTGGCGATCATTGCAACCTGGCCCGAACCACTCGCTCGGTCCGACAGTCCGACGGTCCGACCGTCCGACATTGCTTCTCTCGCCGCGCCGTAGAATGTTAAGCGCCATGCCCAGGCGCTATGAGCTGCTCTCCATCCTCCTTGCGGTCGCCGCGCTCGGCGCTTGCGAGCGTCGCCAGCTTTGCCAGGCCCCGGATTGCGGCACGCTCGTCGACGCCGCGATCGGCGAACCCAGAACGCTGCTCCCGACGTCGGCGGAAGAGACCACGGCGCAAGACATCGACGAGCAGCTGTTTCTCAAGCTGGCCGACGTCGGCCCGTCGATGAACACGGTGGGCGATGAGGACTTCCAGCCGCTGCTCGCGGAAAAATGGGAGTGGGACGGGCCGCTGACACTCGTCTTTCACGTCGACCCGCGCGCGCGCTGGCACGATGGACAGAAGGTCAGCGCGGTCGATGTGGCGTTCACGTTCGACGCCTATACCGACTCCGCGGTCGCATCACCGTTTCGCGCGCAGCTCAAGCGCATCGCCAGCGTCACCGTGCGGGATTCGCTCACGGCCGTGTTCCGGTTCCGGGAGCGCTATCAGGAGATGTTTTACGACGCCGTCTACCATATGCGCGTCCTCCCGGCGCATCTCCTCCGCTCGGTCCCGCGCGATCAATGGAAGACAGCGCCATTCGGGCGCCAGCCGATCGGCGACGGCCCCTATCGTTTTGTGAGCTGGCAGGCGCGCCAGGCGATCGAGCTGCGATCCGACACGACCTTCTTCCTGGGCCGGCCGGGCATTCGCCGGTTGATCTGGCGGTTCACGCCCGACATGGGAGTCGCGATCACGCAGCTGATCGCGGATCAGGTCGACGTGCGCGAGCAGATACTCCCCCCCGAAGCGATCGAGCGCGTGCGTACCGCGCCGCAGGTCAAGCTCTACCCGTATCGCGGCACCGTGTACACCTATCTCGGCTTCAATCTGCGCGCCAACGGCGACACGACGAAGCCGCATCCGATTTTCGGTGATCGGGAGGTGCGGCGCGCGCTCACCATGGCGGTGGATCGGGCAAGCCTGGTCAAGAGCACGCTGGGAGACATCGGGAAGGTGCCGCCGGGACCCATGTCATCGCTCCTGTGGATCTGGGATCCCGAAGTTCGCCAGCTGCCCTCCGACACGGTCCAGGCGGTTCGGATCCTGAACGCGCGCGGCTGGCGCGATCATGACGGCGACGGCGTACGCGATCGCGATGGCCAGCCGCTCGCGTTTCGGATCATGGTGCCCTCGACGAGCATGCTGCGGCGCCAATACGCGCAGCTGCTGCAGGAGCGGTTCCGGCTGATCGGCGTGCACGTTGAGATCGATGTCGTCGATGGCAGCGTGATGCAGGAGCGGACGACGAGCGGCAAATACGATGCGGCGATGCTGTCGCGCCAGAATAATCCTTCACCCGGCACCGGGATCGCGCAGAGCTGGACGCGCGCCGGCATCGGGGGATCGAATGTCACGCGGTACGACAACCCCGAATTCGATCGGCTGGTCGATCGCGCGATCAGCGCGATGTCCCGCGATCAGGCCAAGCAGTACTGGCGCGCGGCGATCGAGACGATTAACGCCGACGCACCCGGAATCTTCCTGTACGCGCTCGACAACGTGGCGGGCATCCACCAACGCGTCGACAACGTGCAGATCCGGCCCGATTCCTGGGCCGCGCTGCTGCGCACCTGGCGCATCCCGCCCGACCGGCAGATCGATCGAGACCGCGTGGAGCCATAGATGATGGCGTGGCTGTTGCGGCGCCTCGCGGCGTCGGTCGCCATCATTGTGGCAGTCGTCACCTTCGTTTTCGTCCTGATCCATCTCGCGCCGGGCAAACCCTGCGCGGTCGGGGAGGGCATCACCGACCCCGAAATCTGCCGGCAGCTCGTCCGCCAGTTCGGGTTGGACCAGCCGATCCTGGTGCAATACTGGCGCTATCTCGTCGAGCTGGCGCACGGCAACCTGGGTTACTCCTTTGCGCTGCACCGGCCCGTGCGCGACGCCATCGCCGACACTGCGCCGTTCACCCTGCAGCTCGCCGGCGCTGCACTCGTATTCGATTTCACGCTCGGCCTCGGGCTCGGCATCTACCAGGCGCTTCGCGCCAATCGTCTGCCGGACATCGTGCTCGGCAACATCACGCTGTTTGTGTATTCGCTCCCGACGTTCTGGCTCGCGCTGCTCCTGCTGTTGCTCTTTGGAGAAAAGCTGCCGCTGTTTCCGGTGGGCGGCGCGAGCGACCCCATTCTGTGTCCGACGGTCGATTCGCTGTACTGCCTGGCCGATCGCATCTGGCATCTGGTGCTCCCGGCGGCGACGCTGGGCCTCGTCGGTGCGGCGGGGACCGCGCGGTTTCAGCGCTCAGCCATGCTCGAGGTGGCGAAGCAGGACTTTGTGCGCACCGCGCGCGCCAAGGGGCTGCCGGAGCGACGGATCGTGCTTCGGCACCAGCTGCGCAACGCGCTGCTGTCCTTCATCACGCGCTTCGGCCTGACCTTTCCGTTCCTGCTCACCGGCGCGGTCCTGATCGAGACGATCTTTGCCTGGCCCGGCATGGGACGACTCACCGTCGACGCGATCCTGCAGCGGGACTACGCGGTCGTGACCGCAACCGCGTTGATCGCCAGCACCATGGTCGTCACGGGCAGCTTGATCGCCGACATCCTCCTCGTCTTGGCCGACCCCCGCATTCGGATCCACGATGACGCTGTCGGCGACATCGTGACGGCATGACGTTCGGCTCCTGGCTCGCGCTCATGGTCGCGCTGGTGCTGGCGTACGAAGCGGTGCGCTGGCTCCGGCAGCGGGCGCTGCGCGACGGGGGGGGGCGCTGGCGCCGATTTTTCCGGCATCCCACCACGGCGTGGGGCTGCGGCATTCTGACGTTCCTCGTCATCATCGCGATCGCCGCCCCGCTCGTCGCGCCGCTCGACCCGATCGTGCAGCCTGATCCCGTGGGACTGAAGAATCTTCCACCCTCGTGGACATTTCTGATGGGCACCGACGTGTTCAGCCGCGATGTGTGGAGCCGCTTCGCGTATGGCGCCCGCATCTCGCTGGGCATCGGCGCGCTGGGCGCGCTCATCGCCGTCGCGCTCGGCTCCCTGGTGGGCGCCGTTGCGGGCTATTACCGACGCTGGATCGACTCGCTGCTGATGCGGATCGTGGACATCGGCCTGGCCCTGCCCCGCATTTTCATTCTGCTCATGGCCGTCGCGCTCTGGGACCGGCTCCCCTTCGCGTGGCTGGCATTGGTCATCGGCCTGACCTCATGGTTCGGCACCAGTCGCCTGGTGCGCGCGGAAGTGCTGGGCCTGCGGGAGCGGGACTTCGTGGTGGCGGCGCGCGCTCTGGGCGCTCCTTCAGGCCGGGTTATCTTTGGCCACGTTCTGCCGAACGCCGCCGCGCCGATCATCGTGTCGGCAGCGCTCAGCGTTGGGAATGTGCTCCTGCTCGAAGCATCATTGTCCTTCCTCGGTATCGGCGTCGCGCCGCCGACGCCGAGCTGGGGCAACATGATTGCGGACGGCGCGCTCAGCATGTACGGGGCGCCGTGGACCACACTCTTTGCGGGACTCGCTATTTCTTTGGTCGTCATGTCGTTGAACGCCGTCGCCGATGGGCTGCGTGATGCGCTCGACCCGCGCGAGGACGCGGCATGACGGTCCCCACGTCCGCCGCGCTCCTGCGCGTGCGTGATCTCAAGACCTACTTCGTGACCGAGCACGGCCGCGGCACGGCGCGGGCGGTCGATGAAGTCTCGTTTGACCTGTATCCCGGCGAGACGCTCGGCATCGTCGGCGAGTCGGGCTGCGGCAAGACGGTCACGTCGCTGTCGATCTTGCGGCTGGTTCCTGAACCGCCGGGACACATTCTGCCCGGCTCGCTGATCGAATTCGAGGGCCGCAACCTCCTGGCGCTCGCGCCGCGCGAGCTGCGATCGATTCGGGGCAATCAGATCGCGATGATTTTCCAGGAGCCGATGACGTCGCTGAATCCGGTTTTTACGGTCGGAGATCAGATCGCGGAAGCCGCGATCATCCACCAGCATCTGTCGCGCCGGGCAGCGCGCGACCGCGCCATCGAGATGTTGCGCCTCGTGGGCATTCCCGATCCCGACCAGCGTATCGACCACTATCCCCACCAGCTCTCGGGCGGCATGCGGCAGCGCGTGATGATCGCGATGGCACTCGTCTGTCACCCCAAAGTGCTCATCGCCGACGAGCCCACCACCGCACTCGACGTCACGATTCAGGCGCAAATCCTCGAGCTGCTCGACGGGCTGCAGCAAGAGCTCGGCATGGCGGTGCTGCTCATTACCCACGATCTGGGCGTCGTCGCAGGACATACGGACCGCGTGGTCGTGATGTATGCGGGCCGCGTGGTGGAGACGGCCCCCACCACCGGCCTCTTCGAGCGCCCGACACATCCGTATACCGAGGGACTGCTGGCGGCCGTCCCCCGCGTGCACGCGCCGCGTTCACGCCTGCACGCGATCCCGGGCCAGGTGCCCGCAGCGACGGACTGGCCGTCCGGCTGCCGGTTTCATCCGCGATGCCCGTATGCATGGGACAAGTGCGCCGCGCAGGAACCGCCGTTGCTCGATGCCGGTGAAGGCCACACCGCGCGCTGCTGGCTCGTGACCGAGCCCGAGCGCCGCCAGGCCAAGCCATGACGCTCGTCGATGTGCGCGACCTGGTGAAGCACTATGCCGGCGAGCGGCGCTGGTTCGGCCTGGGCCGCCCGCGCCCGCCGGTGCGCGCGGTCGACGGTGTGTCGTTCACGATTTCGTCGGGACGAACGCTCGGCCTCGTCGGCGAGTCCGGTTCGGGCAAAACGACCGTCGGCCGGACGATGCTGCGACTCCAGGAGCCGACGAGCGGGAAAGTGCTGTTCGAGGGCGCGGACGTCTTCGCGCTCGACTCGGGCGCCCTGCGCACGCTGCGCCGTCGCATGCAGATCGTGTTTCAGGACCCCTACAGCTCCCTCAATCCGCGCATGACGGTGCAGCAAACACTGCGCGAGCCGCTCGAAATCCACAGGCTGAACGGGACTGTCGGCGCGCTGCTGGAAGAAGTCGGGCTGGACGCGGCGTTTGCGAAGCGGTACCCGCACGAGCTGTCCGGAGGCCAGCGCCAGCGCGTCGGAATCGCGCGGGCGCTCTCGGTGGAGCCGCAGTTCATCGTGTGTGACGAACCCGTCAGTGCGCTCGACGTTTCAGTCCAGGCGCAGGTGCTCAATCTCCTGGCGGACCTTCAGGCGCGCCGTCGGCTCACCTACCTGTTCATCGCGCACGATCTCGCCGTGGTGCGCCATATCGCGGATGCTGTGGCGGTGATGTACCTCGGAAAAATCGTCGAGCACGCACCGGCAGCCGAGATTTATGCGCTGCCGCGACATCCCTACACGACCGCGCTCCTGTCGGCGGTCCCCGAGCCCGACCCGCGCGCGACGAGGACTCGCATCGTGCTCAGCGGCGACATCCCGTCGCCGGCGGCACCGCCACCCGGCTGCCCCTTTCACCCGCGGTGTCCCCATCCGCTCAAGAGCGAGCGCTGCCGGACCGAAGTACCGCCACTGCGGGAGGTGCCGACGGGCAGCGGGCACCTGGCTGCCTGTCACTATGCGGAGCAACCGATGTAGTGACTCGGGATGGGGACTCGGGCCTCGAGTCCCTAATCCCCAACCCTAGCCCCTATCTCACGCCCCCCATCAGTTTGCGGATCCAAGGCGTGATCGCCAGGAGGACTAGCGCAGCAACAAATGTCGTCAGCGCCACCGCGCCGAACAGCTTCGGCAGCGGCAGACTCTCGAACAAGCCTCCCGCCATTCCGGCGAGCTTGTTTCCGACGGCAATCGACAAGAACCACAGGCCCATCATGGCGCCGACGATCCGCTGGGGCGCGAGCTTGGTGACGAGCGACAGACCGACGGGACTGAGGCACAGCTCGCCGATCGTGTGCAGGAAGTACAATCCGACCAGCCACCAGGGACTGACCAGCACCCCTTGCTGCGTCATCGTCGCGGCGGGGACGATCAGCGCGAATCCCAGCCCGACAAAAAACAAACCCAGCGCGAACTTCACGGGACTCGAGGGCTGTTTCGGTCCCATGCGCACCCACACCCAGCCGATCCCAGGCGCCAATCCCAGGATCATGAACATCGAGTTCAGCGACTGATACCAGGTCGACGGGAAGCTGTACCCGAAGACGGTGTTCCGAGTGAGCCGGTCGGCGAAGAGGTTCAGACTCGACGACGCCTGCTCGAACGCGCCCCAGAAGACCGACGAGAACACGAACAGCACGGCGATGGCGGCGACGCGGCCCCACTCGGCGCGGGTGAAGCGCCACCACGGCTCGCTGGACGGCGCCGCATGGCGTTCCGTTTGTCCCAGTCGCTGGAGTGCAGGCAGGAGGCGCGGCTTTCCCGCGACATACTGGATCAAGCCGATGATCATTCCCACGCCGGCGCACGCGAAGCCGGCATGCCAGTTAACCTTCTGCCCCAACGTTCCGACGATCAGCGGTGCGACAAACGCGCCGACATTGATTCCCACGTAGAAGATCGAGAACCCCGCGTCGCGACGGGCGTCGTCCGGGTCGTACAGCGCGCCGACCATCGTGCTCGCGTTTGGCTTCAGCAATCCGGTCCCGACAACGATCAGGCAAAGACCGAGGTAGAAGGTCGCGACGGTTGGCACCGCCATGCTGAAGTGGCCGAGGGCGATGATGATGCCGCCCAGCAGAACACTCCGGTACTGACCGAGCACCTTGTCCGCGAGCAAGCCGCCGAAGATGGCGGAGGCGTAGACGCCGAAGCCGTACCAGCCGATGACGTTGCCGGCGTGCTTGTCGGTGAATCCCAGGCCACCCTGGGTCACCGCCGCCGTCATGAACAGAATGAGGAGGGCCTTGAGACCGTAGAAGCTGAACCGCTCCCACATCTCGGTGAAGAACAGCGTCGAGAGGCCGCGCGGATGGCCGAACCACCCGGCGGTGTCGCGCTGCTGCGAGGCCGGCTGCGTCACCTAGCGCACGCCGCCCATCAGATTCCGAATCGGCCGCAGCAGCAGGAAGAGGACGAGCCCGGCGCCGATCGTCACCGCAGCGGTGACGCCGAACAGGGTTACCAGCGGCACGCTGCTGACGAATCGCGCCGACCATCCCGCCAGCCAGTTGCCCACGAAGTTGGACAGGAAAAAGATTCCCATCACAAAGCTGACGAGTCGCACCGGCGCGACTTTCGTGACGAGGGACAGGCCAACGGGACTGAGGCAAAGCTCGCCGAGCTCTTGAATGAAATAGGCGCCGATCAGCCACAGCGGCGATACCTTCACACCCCCCTGCGCCAGCGAGCCGGCAGGGATGAGCAACACGAATGCGAGTCCGACGAGGACCAGGGCGAGCGCGAACTTCGCGGGACTCGAGGGCTGCCTCGACCCCAACCGCACCCACAACCACGCGAACAGTGGCGAAAGTAGGATGACGAATGCCGCCTGCACCGACACGAACCACGACGCATACAACCGGATGCCGAGCAGCTCGAGGTGGACGAAGCGATCGGCGAACAGCGTCAGCGTAGAGCCAGCCTGCTCGTATGCTCCCCAGAACAGCGACGCGAACATGAACAGGACGACCACAGCCGAGATACGGCGCCAGTCTTCAGAGGTGAGCGGCGTCCGCCGCGTTCCCCCCGCTGCGGTCGGATCGGGTGTTCCGCGTGCCGCCCTTTGCGCGGCGATGCGCTCGACTGCCGGCTGCAGGTGTCGACGACCGAGGACGTACTGGGCCAGGCCGAGCAGCATGCCGACGCCTGCGCAGGCGAACCCCAGGTGCCAATCGATGCCCTCGGCGATCCGGCCGGCAATGATGGGGCCGAGGAAAGCCCCAAGGTTGATACCCATGTAGAACAGTGAGAACCCGGCGTCGCGCCGTTCGTCGCCGGGTTCATAGAGTCCGCCCACCAGCGTGCTGACGTTCGGCTTCAATAGTCCGGTGCCGATCACGATCAAGCCGAGGCCCGTGTACAGAAACGGGAGACCGTGGAACGCCAAGGTGAAATGCCCGAGGGCGATGATGATCCCACCGATCAACACGCTGCGGTATTGCCCGAGCCAGGCGTCGGCGATCAATCCACCCAGGATCGGTGTGAGCCACACGCTGGACACGTAGGTGGCATAGGCACTGCTCGCGTGCGCATCGGTGAACCCGAGCGCCTTCGTCATATACAGGATGAGGAATCCGCGCATCCCGTAATAGCTGAACCGCTCCCACATCTCGGTAAAGAAGAGCGTGGAGAGGCCGCGCGGATGGCCGACGAAGGCCCGATCTTCTTGCGGCGGCCCTGCGGGCGAGATTTCCGGGCTCTTGCGCGCGCCGGTAACGGCCACAATGGAGGCCAGAATACACTAAAGGACGAG
>Ga0070694_100001512_pt1 | contig 13632 bp, 9 predicted proteins | sample KBSK1251metaG_FD_65470 | JGI IMG/M metagenome (GOLD analysis project Ga0070694, IMG submission 65470) | Corn, switchgrass and miscanthus rhizosphere microbial communities from Kellogg Biological Station, Michigan, USA - KBS K1-25-1 metaG | ecosystem: Host-associated > Plants > Roots >... | reverse complement strand
CCACGTGGAGCGCAACGGGCACCACTTCATCGACGGCATGTCGTTCGCGCCCGAGCCCGAGCAGGCGGCCTTTGCCAGGACGCATCCCGACCTCTACAGCCGCAGCGGCGGGCCGACGCGGTTGCGGATCGAGGCGGGCCGGCTGCAGCTCGGCTCGCTCGACTGTCCTGGCTACGCCGTTGCCGCCGACACGGACTTCGCAAGCCTGCGACGCATGCGTGCCCCACCCACCGGACGGATCGCACCGGCCTATCCTGAGGAGGCCGCATGAGCGCCGATGGTCTCCCGGATCGGTTCGAAAGTGTCGCCGCGCTCGAGGATTTCATGACGCAGCCGACGCCGGCGCTCATCGCGGACCTCGGGCGGGTACCGGGCGATATCCTCGTCCTCGGCGCGGCGGGCAAGATGGGGCCGACGCTGGCGCGCATGGCCAAACGCGCGGTGCCGGGCAAGCGCGTTGTCGCAGTCGCCCGCTTTACCGAACCTTCCGCCAGGGCTTCTCTCGAAGCCGCCGGCGTGGAGACGGTCGCCTGCGACCTCCTCGATCGCAACGCCGTGGCCGCCCTGCCGAAGCTCGACAACGTCGTCTTCATGGCGGCCATGAAGTTCGGCGCAGCCGGCAATCCGGCGCTCACCTGGGCCATGAACGTGCACGTGCCGGCTATCGTGGCCGAGACATTCCCGTCCGCACGCATCGTCGCCTTCTCGACGGGATGCGTCTATCCCTTCGTGCCCGTCGCCGGCGGCGGCGCGACCGAGGACACGCGGGCGGTGCCGCCGCCAGGCGACTACGCCAACTCGTGCGTCGGCCGCGAGCGCATGTTCGAGCACTTCTCGGCCCGGCTCGGCACCCCGGGGCGGCTCATCCGACTCAACTACGCGATCGACATGCGCTACGGCGTCCTGCACGACCTGGCCGCCAAGGTGCGAGACGGAGTGCCCATCGACCTCGCGATGGGCCACGTCAACGTCATCTGGCAGGGTGATGCAAATGCCGCGGCGTTGCGCTGCCTCGCCCGCGCCACCACGCCCACCACGCCACTGAATGTGACCGGCTCGGAGACCGTCTCCGTGCGCTGGCTCGCCGAAGAGTTCGGCCGCCGCTTCGGGCGCGCGCCGGTCTTCAGGGGCGCGGAGGCGGAAGCGGGCTGGGTGAGCAATGCGGCGCGCATGGTGGCCGAGCTTGGGCCCGCGCGCGTGCCGCTTCAGGCGATGATCAGCTGGACCGCCGACTGGCTCGTGCAGGGCGGCGCCAGTCTCGGCAAGCCGACGCACTACGAGGTGCGCGATGGTCACTTCTGACGCGGCCGACGATCGGGGCAGCCTGCCGATCGTTCCACTCGGACCGCAGGATGCGGACGGCGTGTGGCCACTGTCCGTCGAAGCCGGATGGAACCAAACTGCTGCAGACTGGCGCCTGATGATTTCCTCTGGCTCCGCATTCGGCGTCAAGCATGCCGCGGGTGGTTGGATCGCCAGCGCGCTGGCCCTGCCGCTCGGATCCGAGGTGTCGTGGATCAGCATGGTGCTGGTAACGAAGTCGGAACGCCGCAAGGGCTACGGCTCCCGGCTTCTGCAGCGTTGTATCGTTGCCATCGAGGCCGCCGGCAGGGTCGCGGGCCTCGACGCCACCGAGTTCGGCCGGCCGGTCTACCTGCCCCTCGGCTTCCGCGACGTGTACGCGCTCTCGCGCTGGAGCGTCCCGAACGCGGTCGAGACTCGGATTGCCGCGCCGCCCGGCATCGCCATCATGCGTGCGCAATACCAAGACCTGACGCGAATCGTCGACTATGACTGCCGGTGTAGCGGTTTTGAACGTCGCACAGTTCTGGATAACCTTCTTGCCCGTGCGCCTTTCGTGGCCCATGTGGCCGAGCGGGCGGATGGCAGCATCGCCGGCTATAGCCTCGGCCGCGATGGTCATCGCGCAACCAATGTCGGGCCCGTGGTCGCGGAGGACCAGGCGATCGGCCTTGCGCTCGTGAGCCGCGCACTTGCTGGCATCCACGGTCCTGCAATTGTGGATGTGCCGGACCAGCACGGGAACATCAGGCAATGGCTGCAGTCGCAGGGGGCCTCGGCGCCGCGGAGCTTCATGCGAATGCTGCGGGGCCCCGCGCCTGCGGTCGAGAACGGCAACCGCATCATGGCCATTGCCGGGCCCGAGTTGGCGTGACAGCTGCCGCAAAGCGTTGCGAGAGGGACCGAGATGGCCGGACTGCATTGGAGCGAGTTGCCGGCTGATGTCGTTGCCAGCCTGCGCCACGGGGTCGTGATCCCGGCGCACCCACTCGCGCTCGACGAGAGACGCCAGTTTGACCGCGTCTCGCAGCGCGCGCTCTCGCGCTACTACATCGACGCCGGCTCGGGCGGGCTGGCCGTTGGCGTGCACGCGACGCAGTTCCAGATCCGCGATGTCGGGCTCTACCAGCCTGTGCTGGAGCTGGCGGCCGAGACGGCGCAGAGCTGGACCCGGCGGCCGCTGGTGATGATCGCCGGCGTGATTGGCACGACCGCCCAGGCCCAGGCCGAGGCGCGCCTGGCCCGCACCCTGGGCTACCACGCCGCACTGCTCGGACTAAGCGCGATGAAGGGCGCGAGCGAGGACGAGCTGATTGCCCATTGCACCGCCGTCGCTGCGCAGATGCCGCTGATCGGCTTCTATCTGCAGGCGGCAGTCGGCGGCATCCGGCTGTCGCGCAGCTTCTGGAGGCGCTTCGCGGCCATCGACAACGTCGTCGCCATCAAGGTCGCGCCCTTCAATCGCTACGCCACGCTTGATGTCGCGTTCGGCCTCGCCGCGGCCGGCGCCGAGGAACGTGTCACGCTCTATACCGGCAATGACGACCACATCGTGGCGGACTTGGTGACACCGCTGAGGGTGCGCACCGGTGGCCGGGAGGTGACGTTGCGCTTCAAGGGTGGGCTGCTCGGCCACTGGAGCGTCTGGACGAGGTCGGCGGTGATGCTGCTGGAGAGGCTGCAGGGCTGCGTCGCCACCGGGGCCATACCGGAGGACATCCTGGCCCTCGATGCGCAAGTCACCGACTGCAACAGCGCGATCTTCGACGTTGAGCACGACTTTGCCGGCTGCATCCCCGGCTGCCACGAAATCCTTCGCCGCCAAGGTTTGATGCGGACGGCGCACTGTCTCGATCCCAACGAGGTACTGAGTCCGGGTCAGGCCTCGGAGATCGATCGCCTCTTTGCAACGTACCCCGAATTCGTCGACGGCGCATTCGTCGGCGACAATCTTTCCCGGTGGCGAAGCTAAGCGGTGTGCGCGTTCCACTGGAGCCATGGATAGTCTGGTCGAAGGTCCGCCTTATCCCGCCTGTGCCACCGTCGGCGCATTGCCGGCCACCGTAGTTCGCCGTACGTCGCGAGGCTGCGTCTCGTCGAAGCGGCGGCCGCGGTGCATGGTCTGGCGGTTGTCCCACATGACAAGATCGTCCACCCGCCAACTGTGCACGTAGACGAACCTCGGCTGCGTGGCGTGATCGTTGAGGTCGCGCAAGAGGACGCGCGCCTCCGGCGTCGGCATGCCCGGAATGGCTCCGGCGTGGGAGGAGAGATAGAGCGACCTGCGCCCCGTGACCGGATGCGTGCGAACGAGCCGCTGGCACACGGGCTTGAACATCTGCCTCTCCTCCTCGGTGTAGTCGACCAAGCCGAGCGAGCCCCGGGAGTACATGAGGGAATGCTCGCACACGTAATCCTCGATCTCGCGCTTGGTCTCGGCGTCAAGCGCGTCATAGGCGGCGCGCATGTCGGCGAACTCGGTGTTGCCGCCCTTCGGGTTTACGATGCGCGCCGAGAGCAGCGAGTATTTGGCCGGGACCGCCCGGAACGAGCTGTCCGAGTGCCACAGCATGTTGGCGAGGTTGAACAGGCGTTGGCGGCTGTCGCGCGGCAGCGGCTTGTGCTCCTTGTCAAGATTCGACACGTCGTTCATGTTGATGTCGAGGCGCCGGTCCTCCGGTTTGGTGATGTTGCCGCCGCGGGCGGGCTCCAGCGCGCCGAAGTTGCGAGTGAAGGCCATTTGCTGCTCGTCGGTGAGCTTCTGGTCGCGGAACACCAGCACAGCATGTTTGTCCATCCCCGCCTCGATCGCCGCCACGTGCTCGGGCGTCACTGGCTTGGCGGTGTCGATGCCCGAGACTTCGCCGACGAATAGTGTGCCGATCTGACGAATCGTGATGGGCATGGTGGGGCTCCTCCGTCCCAGGCGGCTTCTGTGTCCGACCTCTGGGGGCCGTCAGTGCCGCACCGCCCTGGGCATCGCGGCGCTCAGCAGTCACCACGTGCGAGCCGACAGCGGGCAGGCGTGGCCGCCTCGTTCTTCTAACGGGTGGTGGCCGGCCTGTCACCTGCGTGCGGCTGATCTAGGCACGACGCGATGGGCTAAGCAGCGGACATCCCATCAACAAGTTCGCCAGCCCGAGCGGCCGATGTCCGCTTCTGTATAAGCTGGACTGCGCCAGCACGCCCCGCGGTTGTCGGAGTGATCCGACGACGGCTCCCTCGCAGAAGTACACTGAGAGTTCGGCGAGGCCTTTCGGATGTCCGATGGCTTTCTTGCAGTCCGAGATCGCCTTCTTGGCCTTGCCAACTGAGATGTCCTGTCCTTTCATTGCGTCCGGGGCGATCGAGCGCGAGATCATCTTTTTGTAGGGGACCAGTGGAGCCGCGCCGAGGCCAAGGCGAGCGTTGAAAAAAGCTTGGTTGTCCCTGCTGACTTCGTGGAGATCTCTGAGGAGCCTGAGAAGGCCGGCACGTACCTTCAAGCTCCGCCTTCACATCACGCCACGAAGGCTCCGGCTTTGCGGCGTTGGCGATGTGGAACCTTTCAGCCCGGCCCGCTCGAGTTTGCTGCGCGTCGCGCTCGCCTGCGCGCAAACTCCGGTCAATCTCTTGGCTCGATTGCATGATTTGTCTTATAGGCCAGACGCGTGACACCCTATTCTGCGTCTTCGCTAGTTGTCCTCTGCGGCAGGGAGATGCACATGGCCGAGAGGGGCGCGGTCGACAACAACAGCCGCGAGCCGCTGTCCGGTCTTGTCGAGCGCGTGACATTTCACAGCGCCGAGACCGGCTTCTGCGTGCTGCGGGTCAAGGTGCGGGGGCACCGTGACCTCGCCACCGTGCTCGGCTCGGCGGCCGAGGTGCATGCGGGCGAGCAAATCCAGGCCAGCGGGCGATGGCAGCAACACCGCGAGCATGGCCTCCAGTTCCGCGCAAGCTTCCTGCAGGTGGTGCCGCCCTCATCCCTGGAAGGCATCCGGCGGTATCTGGGCTCCGGCCTCATCAAGGGCATCGGCCCCCACTTCGCCGATCGGCTGGTAAAGGCGTTCGGCGAGGGCGTGTTCGATGTGATCGAGCGCGCGCCCGAGCGCCTGCTCGAGGTCGACGGCATCGGCAAGACGCGGCTCCAGCGGATCACCTCCGGGTGGGCCGAGCAGAAGGCGATCCGCGAGATCATGGTGTTCCTGCAGAGCCACGGCGTCGGTACCTCACGGGCGGTGCGCATCTTTAAGACCTATGGGGCCGATGCGATCCCGCTGGTCAACGAGAACCCCTACCGCCTTGCCAGCGACATCCGCGGCATCGGCTTCATCACGGCCGACCAGATCGCCCAGAAGCTCGGCATCCCGAAGACGTCGATAATGCGGGCCCGTGCCGGCATCACCTACGCCCTCCTCCAGGCGGTCGAGAACGGCGATTGTGGTTTGCCCGAGGCGGAGCTTCTGACGCTCGCCCAGAAGCTGCTCGAGGTAGAGCGTGGGCTGCTCGCCGAGGCGTTGGCACTGGAGCTCGCCGGCGGGAGCGTGGTTGCCGACACGGTCAATGATCAGCCGTGTGTTTTCGTGCCGCATCTGCGCCATGCCGAGGACGCGATCGCAACGGCCATCAGGCACCTTCAGGCAGGACGACCGCCATGGCCTGCCATCGATGCAGTGAAAGCCATCGACTGGGTGGAAGCGCGGCTCGGCGTTAGGCTCGCACCGGGCCAACGCGATGCCGTCAGCAAGGCCCTGTGCTCGAAGATCCTGATCGTCACCGGCGGTCCGGGTGTCGGTAAGACCACCATCATCCGCGGCATCCTGGCCATCCTGCGGGCGAAGGGCGTGACGCCGCTTCTGGCGGCGCCAACCGGCCGGGCCGCCAAACGCCTGTCGGAAACCACAGGGCTCGAAGCGAAGACTATTCATCGCCTGCTCGAGTTCGATCCGAAGGGCGGAGGGTTCGTCCGGTGCAAGGAATTGCCGCTCGAGGGCGACCTGCTGGTGCTCGACGAGACTTCCATGATCGACGTACCGCTGATGGCGTTTGTGTTGAAAGCGCTGCCGCGGACCGCCGCACTGCTGATTGTCGGCGACGTCGACCAGCTGCCGTCTGTCGGCCCCGGACATGTGCTCGCCGATCTGATTGGGAGCGGGCAATGGCCGGTTGCACGCCTCACCGAGATCTTCCGGCAAGCCAGCGCCAGTCGGATCATCGTCAATGCGCACCGTGTCAATGCGGGCGCCATGCCGGAACTCGCCGCGCCAGACGGGGACAGCGATTTCTATTTCGTCGAGGCTGCCGATGCCGAGGATGCCGCCAACAAGACCGTCAAGGTGGTGGCCGATCGCATCCCGGCCCGCTTCGGCCTAGACCCGATCCGCGACGTGCAGGTGCTCTGCCCCATGAACCGCGGTGCAGCCGGCGCACGTGCGCTCAACCTGGCGCTGCAAGCAGCACTCAATGCCGGTGAGGGCGGGACGGCGGTCGAGCGGTTCGGTTTCACATACCGGGTCGGCGACAAGGTCATGCAGATTGAGAACAATTACGACCGGGAGGTGTTCAACGGCGACATTGGCTTCATCGCCAGGATCGATCACGACGAGGGCGAGGTCACCATCGACATCGACGGACGAACGGTGGTCTACCCATTCGGGGAGCTCGACGAGGTGGTGCTCGCTTACGCCACGACCATCCACAAGTCACAGGGCTCGGAGTACCCTGCCATCGTGATCCCTGTCGTGACCCAGCACTACGCCATGCTGCAACGCAATCTGCTCTACACGGGAATGACGCGCGGCAAGCGCCTGGTGGTGCTCGTCGGCCAGCGCAAGGCGGTCGCCATCGCCGTGCGTGGCACTCAAGGCCGGCGGCGCTGGTCGAAGCTGCGGGAGTTGCTATCGCCCTCGAACATACGGTCGCCGCCAGCCGAGCGATCAAGTGAGCGTCTCTGATGCTATCGTCTTTGCGGTCGCACCCCGGCGGACGCAGGGTTGCTCCCAAGATGCGGGATCGTAAAACTGGGTGCTGCGCGTGACCCTGTATTTCTGACATCGGACATGCCCAACGATGCAGATCGGTAGTTCCAAGGCGTCCCAGCTGACCGAAAGTGTATACTTGCCCCGGGAAGCCGGATCATGCGTGGGCTGTCGCAACGTGGTCTTTGAGTTGTTGGGGATTGCCACGTCCGGCGCTTGGCCGGCGGCTATACGGAACCGAAGGGCCGGTGTGTCCGATCAGCGCGCGAGGATAAGCTCCAGCGGTTGCGTCGCCGGACCGCTTGCCTCGTAGCCCTGGGCGATCAGGTGACCCTGCGCAGGGTCGGCCGCTAGGGCGAGCCGCGTTTGGCTATTGAGAATTGGCCAGTGTAGCCACTTCAAGTCGAGCAATCCCGGCGCGGTCTCCATCGTTGCGAGGCGTCTCGCGTTCTCGAACGCTGAGTGATGGCCCGGATGCCATTCCGGCGTCTGCCATTCGTTCGCTGCGCAGACCGCATTTAGCAGCATTCCCGCTGACGTTTCCCGCCGCTCGATAATGCAGACATCGCTCGCCCGCAGCCCCGCCAGGGTATAAATGGCGGGCGTGCATATCGGCGTCGACTCCAACATATGCCGCGCTGCACTGAAATCGGGTGCCTCCTCGAATGCGCGCCGCAGAAGATGGATCGGCTGCATGTGGGGCGAGCGCCAGACGTCCCGCTTGCTCAGAACCCAATCGATCGCGAGGACCCCCGTGCGCTTCCTGATGCTTGGCTGATTGATGGCGGCGGCGAAGCGCCCAGGCGCCATCGCCTGCAGGACGCCGGTGAAGCCCGGCCAGGTCAGGGAGACCCATGGGCCTCGGGCGCTCGTAATTCGCGCCGCAACAACGTACCGGCCAAGGCCGTTCACCTTCCAGTCGAGCGCACGCAGAAGCCGCGCGCTGGTGCCCTCCATGGCTGGCTTCGCCGCGGTGGTGCACCCCCATTCGTAGTGGAGATTGAGAAAGTACGCGCCTGGTCGCGTGCTGAGACTCGCAAGTTGATCGAGCTCCGGGAGATAGGGTGACTGGTGCGCGCTGAGGCAGCGGCGGGAAATGGCGTCAGCCACCCGCAGCGCGTACAAGGGGACGCCAGCGAGCGCGGCGTCGAGCATGGCGTAGGTGCGCTCGCGCCCGACCAGGCGCGCAGTCTCGATCGCGAAATCGGGCCCGACATCGAAGACCGGAATCTCCGGCAGGTTGTTCTGCGTAGGAGCCTCTGCAGGGCGCGTGTGTGCCATAGGCGCCGTCCTCGCCCGTCTGCGCAAACCTCAACGTGGGGCCAACGAGGCCGTTCCACAAGACAGCCGGCTAATAAGGGGTCAACGCGGTCGGAAAGCGCTGATCCGGACCAGATTTCGATTACCGCGCGGGCGTATGGGAATTGATCGATCCCGGGGGGAGGGCCAGGTCAAGGCTGCTTTCCAGGCGGCGTCACACTCGGTCCTGATGGTTCCCTGCTTATTGCGGACGATGTGGGGAATGTGATCTGGCGCGTCATGGGTGCGGAACAGGGCTGAGCGAGTGCGCGACGGCTCATTTTGGAAGGTGATCGTTAGTCAACTAAGCCCAATGGCATAGATCATTACAATGCCTCCCCGCGACTGCACTTTCGGCGTGGCCGCGGTCCCTTCCAGAGCGGACGCCCTATGAGCAGCATCCCACGCGTTCGTGCCAGTGTGCCGTGATGTTCGGTTCTGTATACCTGGGTCGGGCGCTTCACCCGCGCACCCGGGCGACCGTCGCAGTGAGCCGACACATCCGTCAGGCATCTGTCGTGACGTACCACCAGAGGTCTTTGCCACAAGCGAACAAAGTCTCGTCGCTGCCGCGGCGCACACGAACATTGTAAAACGACAACCTTCATCGGCACGCTCCGAGCCCGACGGGCTCACGGGCCTCAACCTTCGACCGCGCGATCAACGGGAAGCCGCTCATGCCCTTTTGAACAGTAGGCAGTGGGTGTGGAGATAGTCCGGCTTGGCGGGTTTCCAGCGAACGATGATCTCGCCATGCGGGGCCAGCGTCTCGCTGATGGCCATGCTCATGTCGCGGACCAGCGGGGTGTATATTCTGCCGTGACGTAGGTTGTCGGCCTGAACCACGACTAGAGCACCGGGCTTCAGGATTTTGGCAACTTTGGCGAAGATCTTCTCAAGCTGCTTGAGATACAGCGCGTAGCCGGCTTTTCTCGGATCGCCTGCGAACAGCGGGTTCCAGCGATGGTGGCGTGGCATAAAGGGTGGCGAAGTCATGCAGAAGTCCATGCGCGGGAACCCGCAGCTCGCCAGCCGGGCGCTGTCGCCATGGACGAGCTGCTGCCAGCGCTGAAGCTGGCCCGCCACCCAGGCGTGGCGGCGGGAATCGGCCCTCAGTGCCGTAGGGGGCACGGCCCATCTCCTGCGCCGTGAACAATGTGGTGCCGAGCCCTGCGAAGGGATCGAAGACCTTCTCGCCCCGGCGCGTGAACCTCTTGAGGAAATAACGCACCAGCGAGTCCGGGTAACAGATATCCCGACCTTCGAACGGTGGCTGCAGTGCCATGCTCGCGGCGCTGGCCGATGCCGTATTTCGGTATCAATGTCGATGATGCGATGGAGATCTCAGAGAAGTTTGTTATCTGAGGGGAAACGTGCGTGACCGCGGTTGCTACACCCCGCAGTGCGGACGTGACCGACGACACAAGGATCGTCGCCCGGCGCGTCCTGGTCGAGGTCAGCTTCTGAGAAGCTGAGTCGGGCGCTGTGGTGGCCGCAGCGCCGACACCTTCTGATAGCGTCCGTCGGGTACCTATCACGACGTGCCAATTCCGGACCAACTGCCGCTGATCATCTTCCCTGGGCGGCGGAGGGGGAGTCCGCCGTGTTGGCGCCAAGGCACTGATTCACATGGCGAAAGGAAAAGCCTACATGCTCGACTTAGTTTGCTGTGACAACCCATTGAAGACACTCGGCATATTTCCATCTCAGCGGGGGCATCGGGGTAATCAGGAAACCAGTTGCACCGTCGCTGCGTATTTCGCAGTGAAATGCTAGATCATTGTTGGCCAGACCCTGGCGAGCCCAAGCCATGAGAATCTTCGTTGTTGCGATCACGAGCGTTCTTGCAGCAGCGGTTGTTCTTGCCAGCGCATTCGTGGGTCTCAACTGGGCTCCCGACCGACCCGTCGCGGAACTGAAGGCGCGCTGGGCACAGGCGCCGTCCGTGTTCTTGGACATTGCGGGCATGGACGTTCACTTGCGCGATGAAGGTCCTCGCGAAGATGCCATGCCCATCATCTTATTGCACGGCACGTCTGCCAGCCTGCACACGTGGGAAGGCCGGTCGCGCATCCTCACGACCAGCCGGCGGATCATTCGGTTTGACATGCCAGGGTTCGGGCTGACAGGCCCGGCACCCGACAACAACTATACCATCGAGGCTTATGTGCGATTCGTCCTCGCTGTGCTGGATCGGCTCGGCGTCCAACATTGTGTACTCGGCGGAAACTCGTTTGGTGGGTATGTCGCCTGGATGACGGCGCTCGCCGCGCCGCACCGAGCCCAGAGACTCATCCTTGTAGATGCTGGAGGATATCCGCAGAAGTCGACCTCGGTTCCGATCGGTTTTCGCATCGCCCGCCTGCCCGTGCTCAATAGCCTTGCTGCACTCACGCTACCTCGCAGCGTCATTGAATCAAGTGTGCGCAATGTCTACGGCGACCCCAGCAAGGTGACGCCGGAACTCATCGATCTTTACTATGCCATGACTGTTCGCGAGGGCAATCGGCGCGCACTCTCGCAGCGTTTTGCCCAGGCTCCACCAGATGCACATCCAGAGCGAATTTCGGAATTGAGGCTGCCCACACTGATCCTTTGGGGCGGTCGCGACCGGCTCATCGCCCCGGAGAGTGGTGACCGATTTAATCGCGACATTGCGGGAAGTCAGCTTATCGTCTTCGGCCACCTCGGGCATGTGCTCCACGAGGAAGACCCCACCCTGACGGTCGCAGCTGTCAAGCAGTTCCTCGAAAAGGAGCAATGATATCTTTCCGACGCAGGATGAGATACCTGGATGCTGTTCTCTGGCGTCAGACAAGGCGGCGCCACCGCGCCCCGCATAGCTGATCAATGAGGCCAACCGCAGACGCTTAGACAGAATGCTATCAAAGTTGGGTGTGGGGGGCGATCGTCATGTACGACTTCATCATTGTCGGTGCGGGCTCAGCGGGGTGCGTTTTGGCAGCGCGCCTGACTGAGGACTTGCGCAATCGTGTGCTCTTACTCGAGGCCGGCGGGGCCGACAAGAAGCAGGAAATCCGGATCCCTGCCGCCTTCTCCAAGCTGTTCCATAGCGACCTCGACTGGGACTACCTGACCGAACCCGAGCCGCAAACGGGCAGTCGCGGCCGCTACTGGCCGCGCGGCAAGGTTCTCGGCGGCTCATCGTCGATGAACGCGATGATGTACGTGCGCGGTCACCCGAGCGACTACGACCAATGGCGCCAACTGGGCAATGCGGGCTGGGGCTTCGACGAACTGCTGCCGTACTTCAAAAAGAGCGAGACCTTCGGCGGTGAGGGCGGTGTTCCCGCGTTCCACGGTACCAGTGGTCCGCTTCACGTCTCCAGCCAACGGTCCCCCAATCCTCTCACCGAGGCGTTCATTGCCGCGGGCCGGCATTTGGGCCTCAACCGGGTCGACGACATCAATGGTCCGACCCAGGACGGGATTGGATTGACCCACGTCACGCAGCGCGACGGCCGGCGCTGGAGCGCCGCGGATGCATTCCTGAAGCCCGCGATGAAGCGCCCGAATCTGACCGTCGAGGCCAACTGCCTCGTCCACAAAGTTGCCGTCGTGGGCCAGAAGGCGACAGGGGTGGTGTACGAGCGCGGCGGAAACATCACGGTAGCGGAGGCAGCCAGAGAGATCATCCTATGCGCCGGAGCAATCGGCTCTCCGCAGATCCTGATGCTCTCGGGCGTTGGCCCCGCCGGCGCTTTGGCGCGGCACGGCATTTCAATTGTCGCCGATCTGCCTGGGGTCGGGCAGAATTTGCAGGACCACATTGCATCAGGCGTGACGTTGCAGTGCAAGCAGCCTGTCACCCTGGCGAACGCGGAGAGCTTCGGCAACCTGGCGCGCTATCTCATCCTGGGGCGCGGACCGCTCACCTCCAACGTCGGCGAGGCCCTGGGCTTCCTCAGGACCCGCGAGGGCCTAGCAGCTCCCGACATCGAGCTCATTTTCGCGCCAGCCTTTTTCATGGAGCATGGGGCAGCGAATCCGCCAGGCCATGGGTTCACCATCGGGACTATTCTGCTGCGGCCGGAGAGCCGCGGCTCGATCACGCTCAGGAGTGGTGACGTGCGGATCCATCCGTCGATACGGGCCAACTACCTGTCCACAGACACCGATATCGCAACCCTTCTCGCGGGCGTGCATTGTGCCCGCAGGCTGGCCGCGACGCCGCCTTTCGAACCCTACCGCGGCGACGAGATCTGGCCCGGCGCGGAAAAGCAAACGGACGAGGAGCTGACCGCTTTCATCCGCGAGAAAGTCGAGACGCTCTATCACCCGGTCGGGACCTGCAAGATGGGCAGCGATACGATGGGCGTTGTCGACGACCAGCTTCGCGTGCGTGGAGTAGCGGGCCTGAGGGTTGCCGACGCCTCCATCATGCCGACCATCATCGGCGGGCACACCCATGCGGCGGCGACCATGATCGGCGAGAGAGTTGCCGATTTCGTTCGCGCCGGAGCCTAGCTTGGCGATCATTGCATCCAGCGCCGGCGGGAACCCTGCGTCTGGACGCGAACACGTCGGCCAGGGCGGCTTCGGGTCATGATTCGCCGAGAAGTAACCATCCTCGCGGAGGAACTGGTCCGAGACCTGACGTGGATACGACACTCGTGCGCACCAAGCGAGCGAGGTCGATGATGCGAACGAGACCTCGGAGAAGAGACATCTGTAGCGAAGCGCGCGTAAGCGCGGTCACTATCCCCCGCGCAGCGGACGTTGTCGGCGACATAGAGACCGTCGCCGATTGTGCTCGGGCGAAAGTCCGCTTTTGCATAGCTGGGTCAGGCGCTGCGTCAGCCTCGGTCCTGGCGACCGTCGCACTGATCCGGTAGCGTCCGTCAGGTGCCTGTCGCGAAGGTAGAGTCGAGGATGGGCGCGGTAGCTTGGGGCCGATGGCCAGCGCCCCGTTTCCCATCCCCGCTCATCAGTAGGGTCGGGGACTGGCGCGCCGGTTTAGGTCGAAGTTCGTGTTCCCTGTTGTCTCGCTCTTTCGTCTGCGAGTGTCACAGCATCTCGACCATGCCACGTTTCCAGTCCCCGCCACGTC
>Ga0070694_100001508_pt1 | contig 13660 bp, 11 predicted proteins | sample KBSK1251metaG_FD_65470 | JGI IMG/M metagenome (GOLD analysis project Ga0070694, IMG submission 65470) | Corn, switchgrass and miscanthus rhizosphere microbial communities from Kellogg Biological Station, Michigan, USA - KBS K1-25-1 metaG | ecosystem: Host-associated > Plants > Roots >... | reverse complement strand
GCATATCCTTCTGCTGCGGGTTGGTCTCCTGATCGGCCTGGCTCGCTAAGTCTGACACGGTGGCGCTACCTTTGATCACACCGGAAAGGCTGTCCATTTGGTTGCGCGCCTGAGCGGAGAGATTGCCGCCGAGTTGTTGCAGCCGGTTGCCGATCATCGCGGCCTGTTCAGGCATGTATTGCTGAAAGAGCGGAAGCATCTGCTGGACTGACAAATAGTCAATCGGGGCCATCGCGCTCGCGATTTGCTGACTCTGCGGATCTGCTGCGCTCGACGGCACTGGGGTGAGCTGCTGCATGATCGAGTTGTAGGCGAAGTTGAGGAACTGCTCGGACAACGCTGGATTGGGCGGCGAGCTACTTGTGCCCGGCGCGCCTCCGAAGCCGGGGAAGACATAAGAGGCGAGCAGGATCAATTGCATCGTCGGGCGGGTCGAAGACTTTTGCGCGACCTCCACGGCTTGCAGGAAAAGACGGTCAGCCGTCGCTGCATCTTTCTGCCGAATGCTGAGCAGAACCTGCATCAACATCGGGCTGACGCCGCCTTGAAGACTGGCTTGCACCAGATGCGCAGCCCGCTGCGGGTCTTCCTGCGCTAGTCCCATAGCCAGATCCATCGCGACCGAGGATTGCTCGGTCTGCGCGCCGAAGATGTTCGCGAAGACTGGATTGGTGGCGACCGGCGCGTCGGGAACCGCTTTGATCAGTTTGTCCACGAGCTTTGAATCGCGCGGCGAAATCAAGCGCAGCAGTTCGCTGCGCAATCGGGATTTGGGTGAGCCGGTGAAGGCCATCATCTCGTCTTCCTTTTTGACCTTGAGATCATCAATCGCGCGGTAAGCCGTCTCGAACTGACGGCGGGCTCGTTCTTCGTCATAGTCCCAGAAAGTGTCGGCGATTTGCGCTTGCGTGCGGATGCGGGCGGGTTCGTCATTGAACTCTTTCGTCTTGTCGAAGAGAGTCTCGAGCAGGACGAGCGCCTGTTGCTGCGCCGGGGTCAAGATGCGCTCAGCTTCAGATTTTGCTTCCGGGGCTTTCGTCTCCGTCTCGACTGGTTTCTTCGGCTCCGGTTTGGTCTTCTTCTCTTGTGCCGTGAGGGGCAGGCCGAGCAGGAGAATGAGGAGCAAACTTCCCGTCGCTTTGAATGTGCGTTTCATAAAGGTGACTCCTTTGAGAAAGGTAGTAATCCCGTCAGATGATGATGGCGGCTTTCATTGTACTCTGCCTGAACAAAATACGCTGCTGTTCTGGGTGATGTTTCAGGGTTTCAGCGCCGGGGTGATGACGTTTTCTCTGGATGAGGCTGCGACTCGGTTGGTTCCTTCGCCTGGTCGTTATTTTCAATCTGCTTCTCACGCAGTGTGAGCAACACGCCGCGGCAGACAGCGATTTGCGCGAGCACTGACATCTCTTTCTGTTCGATGCAACGAAGCCTGGAAATGTAGTGCTTCTTGATCCTACCAGCGAATTGGCATCTTCTGAGCGCCAGCCGCGCGACCTGTTTAGATCCCGCCCTTAAAAAATATCACGGCTTGATGAAATTAATTCCCCTGGGCTGACACATCAATTGACACATCAAGGTGAACGCTTCAGAAGCGGCGACACCATCTTGTCTCGGCACAAAGCGAGCGGGCTTGTCTCGACCAAGAGCGGGTGCGCCGCGCTTCCGCCTTGACGCAAAAATCTCGCTCCGCGCTCTGTCATTTGGCTGTCGGCGACAGAGCAGGAATGGAAGATCACTAGAAAGGATTGCTCCCATGACTTGCTTCACCCGCAGAATCACTCTCATCGCTTTCAGCTTGCTGCTCTGCTGCGGTCTGGCGCCCATCGAATGGGACATGGTTCGTCTTCAAGAGTTCGGGCGGGACGATGACGATCCAATAGGAAACATTGGGTGATGTGCCGGTGTCATAGCCAGGAGCAGCAATGGTCTGGGGGGGTGAGGAAGATGGGAAGACCAATTTCAATGAGCAATCATCAAGTCAAAAAGGGCAGGAGTATTTCCTGCCCTCTGCTCATTCATCGCTGATTCCACGGCTGCGCTATTTCAGATCCAAACTCCGCCGCGTCACCAGATCGAAATACTCTCCACTATAGCCGCCCGCGCCCTGATCCTTGAGCAAACTCTCAATCGTTTGCAGGAGCTGGACGCTGAAGTAATTCTCCACGGTTTGCGGATGCGGCGAGGCATAGTAGGAATAATTGAAGTAGCTGCGGATAATCACGCTCCGCTGATCTATCGGCAAAGCTTTGAGATTTTCGGCGAAGCGATCAAAGCTGTTCTGGCGCATGAGGTAATACTCGACGTTCGAGGTGTAGAAAGCCGAGACGCGCTCGCCGGTTTCAGTCAGGTATTGCCCGATGGCGCGCACTGCATGGTCGCCGGAAAGATCGCCCGTCACCGGAATAATCAGGTTGCGCTCCTGCATCTGCTTGACGACCTGAAAATCCGCTTCGGTGGCGAAGTAGTTATGCCGGTGGCCTTCGAGATCAGTTTCCATGAGCAAATCGCGGTAGGGCGGAAAGAAGCGATTCGAGGGACGGTCGCGGATCGTGTAGCGCACTTCCATGCCGTCGCGATAAAACGCTTGATAGATTTCGTTGATCGTGTCCAGATCGCGGTCTGAGAGCGGAATGCCGAAGCCTTTCACCCGTTCGCGGACATCAGTCCAGGTGCGCGCCGCCAATTTCTGATCCATCGGCGTGCGGTCAACATAATCCACCAGGTCTTTGATCGGGCGCGAATTCCATTGCTTGATATTGGCTGGCGCGGGCCGCGCAAAAAGCAACGACACGTACTCGGTCCGGCTGTGCGCCATCATGAAGAGTGCCTTGAAGAGCAAGTGCTGGAGCATATTGTCGCGCCGAATATCAATCATAAACGCGATGCGCGGTTTGATCCGGGCGATGTAGGTGAAGTTCTGATCCGGGCCGACGCCAAGGTAAGCGCCGCCCGTGACGTTCATCTTCTCGAGCTTGTGCAAGACGTGTTGATAGGAGAGTTCGTTCGAGACCAGATTGTCCGACCCGAAGTAACCTCCTGGTTCGGAGAGGCGCGTATAAAGCTTCCCAAAATCAATGGGCGCGGCCGCTTTGACGGCCTTGTCGGGCCGCTGAACTTGCTGCGCGCTGGGATAGCCCGCGAGCAAGGTGGTGATGATCAAAATGGCAAGTGACTTCCGTCCGTGGTACATAGTGTTTTCTCTCCTCAACACAATTTCAAATCTCTGGTAGCGCGGCATCCGCGTTGCCGAGGGAACTAACTTAATTATGCTTATCAATGGTGAGCGGCGCAACCGGCAGGGGCGATGGCAGGATCAAGACATGCAGTATCTTATCCAACGGCTCCGGCACTCGCGGCTTCACCTTGCCGCAGTAATAATGCGCGCAGCGAAAGCGGCGGCTCGCAATCAAGGAGCACGGGGCGCGCGTTCTGGCTGAGATGGCCATCAAGCAATAACAGACGCGCGAAGATTTGCGCCACTTGCGCGCGCGCATCCTGAAGCAATCGCGCGAACTGCGGCGATTCGGCATTGACATGCCGCGTCTGCTGCCACTCGCTGAGCACCGCGAATGATTTGAGCGCGCGCAGTTCACCGGGCGATGGCTCGGCTAAACGCCAAACGAAATCCGACGACCGCACCTGCGTGGCTTTGCCGCGTATCGCCCAGCTCATCATCAACACGCGGAGCGAGGCGCCGCCCGCGGCTGTCCCGATCAAACGGATCAGGCCGGGCGCTTCTTCGACCCACCAATCCAATTCCGCCTGCGTCGGCTCTTCTTCATTCGGAGAGGTCAAAGGCCAATCCTCGAAATAGACTCCACCGCACTGGCACAGTAAACGAAAAAGCTGTGGCGCGGCATCGCCGATGGCCTTGCTTTCGGCGAGCAGCTTTTCGCCGATGGAGCGATAGCGCTGCTGCGCCAGCAGGTAACGCGGCTCCGGCGCGCCATCGCTGTGAATGTACTCGGACGCGAGCCGCTGCATCTGATCGAGCAAGAGTGCGAGCCAGTGATACCCTTCGGTGTTGGAGATTGCGGATTGAGAAGTTGCCGTCTCCGGCTCTCCCTGGCCATGGCCATTTTCTGTCTTGCCGCCAGCAGTGACATCGTAAATCAAGCAGCTTTCAGCTAGCTCGCGGCTGGTCACCGGAATGTCGGCGATTGTGTAAAGCAACAGCGCGCGTGTGAGCATGCGGCCCCACAAACGCCATTCGGGATTGAAGTGCGGAAGCACGCGGCGCACAATCTGATCGTGCGCCTCGAAAAGGTGCTGCCACTGCAGATCATGGCGCAAGGGCGCTTCGAGCCGCTCAAAGAGATCATCCACCGCGAAGAGTGAAATGGCCGGACGCTCATAAACCGCGCGCACGCCGTCCATCAGAAATTGCGAGAGATTGAATTCCGGGAGCGCACGCCACAACTTCTGCGCGAGCCGCAGCGCGGGCGGATGCAGCGGGTAGCTGCGGACGAACTCCTGCTCGTTGCATTGGAGCAGCGGCAGTCGTTGTTTGAGCGCGCGCAACACCCACGCGATTTCACGCTGCTGGCGAGTGCTCTTCGAGCATAAACGTTCGAGCGCCAGGTTGAGCAAACTGGCGCGGTCGGTCAGCACCAGCTCGGAAATTCTGAGTAGTCGCCGGAAACGCGATTGCATCTCATCCCCCTCCTCACCATCCGCCTCAACCGCCTCCAAGCTCGTCGCCAGGAGCACGCTGAGCGTTGAACTCTCGCTTGGCTGTGCCAGTTCCAGGATGAAATCGAGCAGATGCCGCGCTGCCCTATCCTGACGGCTGAGCACCATATCGAGATCGTCAATCACCACTGTCACCGCCACATCATTTGGCAGCGAGCGCAGCACTGGCACCAATCCGCGCGTCTCCATCTCCGGCAAATTCAAACCGTAAGCTTGCGCTGATTCGAGCACCAATTGTTTGAGCAAGCTCTCCGGCTCCGCGCCATTGACTGCGCAGTCCGTCAAATCCGCGACCAGCCAGATGAGTGATGGCGCGATGGGCGCGGTGGTATCAGGAAATATTTTGCGCGCGGCTGGCCCCATTGGATCACGCAGCAGCGCGCGCACCACACGCAGCAAACGCGATTTGCCGCTGTGCGCTTCGCCGGCCAGGAGCGTGACGGGCGCCTGGCTGATCGAACCGGGCGTCAAATGATCGAGGATGCGGCGCAGCGTGGCGCGCAACTGAGTATCACAAAAGAGACGTTCAGCGGGAGCTTCACTCGACGTGGTAAGTCCTGGAAGAAGATAGGCCGGTGGAGTGACTAGGTCTTTGACTCTCAGCTTCATGAGATTTGACGACGGCTCCTGGCGCGTCGCAATTCAGTTGTGGGGGCAAGGAGCGGGCCTGGCTGCCGCAGCGTGGGGGCCGGTCAAACGGGGGGCATTGTAGCACATTCTCTGATTAAAGCACGGTAGATTTCCTTAGAGCGGTTTTCAATGGCGCGAACGGTAGGGGCAGACCTGTGTGTCATTGGCTGCCGCGGCTCAGATTGACGTGCCGTGACCGGGGCAGAGATACAGGTCTGAAAACCAATCTATTCCCCTCTCCCGGGGAGCTTCGCCGTGTGCACAACCTATCACAGTCAGACAACATTTTCGTCACAAGTTCTGGCGAAGATGCCTCAGCCTCATAGCGCGCCGCCCCCAGCGCCCGCAGATCCACCGAGAAAGAGACGGAGTAAAAGACCCATGAAGGCTTTCGCTGAGGAATTAGAGGAACCTGCTGCAACATCAGCCATCCTGCCAGTGGATCTGGCGATTGATGATAAGCGCAAATACCTGGCGCGCATCCCGGTCGAGTTGAAGCTGCGCATCACCGCAGTCAACTACAGCGGCCCAGCGCGCAGTCTCAATTTGAGCGTCACCGGCTTACTGGTTGAAACCCGTGTTCCGCTCACGCTCGGCGAGCGCATGATTTTAACTGTCACGAACCCTGAGCAGCATAGCGCGTTCAATGTCTGCGCCGAGGTCTGCCGCGTCGCCACCCCTGCCACCGCCGTGCAATCCGGCTGCTACGGCCTGCGAGTGCTGACCGATGACAGCTTAGCCTGGCAAAACTTCCTCCGCATGCTGGTGCTGAAATAGGGGCTAGAGGTTAGGGATTAGAGGTTAAGGAAGACTTTTGCCTGAGACCAAACCCAACCCTAATCCCTAATCCCTAGCCTCTAGTCCCTATCTAATCACCCACTCATCCGGCACCGAGACAAGGCGCAAGCCGACCTTCCAATAACGCCCTTCACGCAGGCAATTGCGAACCACTGCCGGAGCGGTGAACTTCTTTCCAGGGCCGATAATCTTCATGGCTTGCTCGATCTCGTAATGGCGACTGGTCAAGATGCCCATGCCATGACGGCTCACATCACAGGCCTTGCCATTTTCAACGAACATCTCGCCGGTCTCATCCTGACTTTCAATCTGCACTTCAAAGGAGAGCGAAACACGCGGCTCGCTGCGGAGTTTCTTCCACTGCGCGAGTTGCTCTTGGTTTGGGGAGGGTTTGGTTGACGAGGCTTGCTGCTTGGTAGATTCCTGCACCGCGAGCGCGATGGAGGATCGCTGATGAGAGTCAAGATTGGTGAATTTAACTCCGAAACCGACTTCAGGCATGGAGGAACAAACCTCGCCATCGGCCTCGATGATCTTGCCGTCGGGCAACTCAAAAATCAAATGAAGCTGCGGCCCAATCACGAGCGGCTCGTGGCTGAGGACCATAAAGCCGCCTTCGTTCAGTCCAGTCGCGACAAAACGTTCCATCGTCTCGCCCTGGCAAAGTGTCAAAGGGCAGCAGACCGACGCCCGCTGGTAGCGGCGCAAATCAATCTGTTGAGTTTCAGTCATAGATCTCGCTCCGTTTCGATCATTTTCGAGTGGGGCGAGTTGTGGGGAAAGGTGAGCAAGAGCATTTGACACCTCGCTCCTGCTGCCCATTGAGCGGAATGGCTATTCGATAGTGGCCTTCAATTCCGGCTCGGCCTTCGGCGCGGGTTCCGCGCTGGCTGCGAGCCGCAACTGATAGCCGCCGATCTTAATCGTTTGCTGTGGCGTGAAAGTGCTGTGGTCGCCTTGCGACAATTCGCGCCCGTCAAGCTCCAGGGGGTTGCGCCCCTCGCACGTCACGGTGAAGGAACCGTCGGCCAGGCGTTCAATCGTCGCGTGCTTGCGGCTGATTTCCAGATCGCCTTCGAGCCGCAAATCCACGCGGAAGTCTTTCGAGCCACGACCTACGGTGGCCTTTGGCAAATAGAATTTGTGCGTTTCAGCCGCGCTGCCTTCGCGTGAGACTTCAACAGCGAAGAGCGGAGCGCGCGGTCGCACGATGGTCGCTTCGCTATCCGGTGCGGCGGCGGAGATGGTCGCCTCCTCAACCTGAACCGGGGGCGGCTCACTCTTTTTGCGTGGCTTCACTTCAGTCTTCGGCGATGAACTATCCCACACTGGCTGGACGCGGAACTTGCCTTTCTCCAGCGTGCCATCCACCCGCAATTCGACGGCGAAGGTTTTGGTCTGCACTTCTTTGTCGCCGATCAATTCCTTGGCGCGCTCGGCAAGCACATGAAACAACCCGCGCTCCAAACCCTCGCGCTTGTCGCCTTGCCATTGCGCGTCGTCTTCTTTGCTCAAAAAAACCAGGTATTCGCGCGGAATGTAAGTCGGCCCGCCGGGCGGCGTGAACATCTCGCGCTGCATGACGGCTTCGACTTCACGCGCGAGCGAGACCAGAAACTCTTCCCACTCTCGGCGCGCACGTGGTTGCTCAGGCGCGAGCGATGCGGCGTCTTCTCCATCCAGCCACTTTCTAAAATCGCTCAGTAAATTTGTGATTCCCATATTCAGTTCCTGATTTTGGATTTTGGATTTTGGGTTGCCAGCGCTAGGAGATCCGTCTTTCAATCCAAAATCCAAAATCCAAAATCTAAAATCGCCGGGTGTTACCACCATCGGCGCGCGAGTATATTAACATACTTCGGATTGCCATCTACCCAGCCTTGATTCTGATTGCCAGCGCGCGGCACCGCATCGCTCCACTGGCTGATTTCGATGAGCATCCAGCCGCCGCTGATACTGACCACGCGATGGCGTGTCCCCTGCGTGACGGCGCCGATGATCGCCGACTGCCCACTCGGCCCGGAGCGCACGTTGAGATTGAGCGCCACGACTTCGACTTGACTCGGCGCGGCTTTGTCTCCGAGCGCATAGTGATAAACGCTCAGCATCGCGCCAATCAGCGCGACGACGAGCAACCCGACGAAAACACGTCGCCTCACCTGATCGGTAAACGACTGAACCAAGCTCGGCTCTGTCGAGCGCGTTTGTTCTTGCGCTGGCGCAGTGACGCGTTCGTTCCTCTTCGCTGGCGGCACAGCAATAGGCGGCGCCGCAGGTTTGAGATCTACGACGATCTTCGGCGGACGCGAGTAATCAACCGGCGGACGCAGCGGCGTGGTCACCGTATTTGGTGCGGCGGGCGAGACGACCGAAACTGAACCAGAAGCGGCCAGCAGCGGCTCAAACTCCGGCTGCGCGGGCGAAGTCGGCAAGCTGCCGGGCGCGACTTGCAAACGCGGCTTGACCCGCGTCACCGCTTCCTCATCAGCTTCAGTTTCCTCTGGCGTTGCCACGTTCGCCAGATCGCTCCAAAATTCAATCACCGACGCATACCGCTCACTCACTTCATTCATCGTGGCGCGCCGTAAAACAGCAAGCAATGCGTCGGCGCAAGGCTGCGTCTTGAGCGGATATGGAAGTGAAGTAATCGGCTTCCGCACAAATTCGCTCGGCGCACGCCCGCACGTCATGGTGTAAAAACTTTTGGCCAGCGAATAGATGTCCGCCGCCGCCGTCAATCGTCCCACATACCCTGTCACTTCATCCGGATGATGCTCCGGCGGCGCATAGACGCCCGCGCCCACGCGCGTGATTTCGGTGCTCGCCTCCGATCCGATTTTGGCCACGCCGAAATCGGCGACCTTGATCATGCGTTGATCGGCGCTCAGCAAAAAGTTATTCGGCTTGAGATCGCGATGAATGATACCCTGGCTGTGCGCGTAAGCCAGCGCTTCACAGACTTGTTTGAAAAAGGTCAGCGCTTCGCCGAGTTTGAGCGCATTGCCGGGCCGCTCGCGGCAGCATTTGAGCAGATCGCCGCCAGCCATGTATTCGAGCACGAGGTAATGAAACTTCACGTTGCGCAGATCCTCAGCCGTCCCGTGGCCAAGCCGCAAAATGACGTGCGGATGACGCACGGCGTCGAGCGCAATGGCTTCATTCTGAAAATTCTCGATCAGCGTGCGCTCTAGTTCGACATCCGGCGTGCCTTGCAAGCTTGCATTGAGCGCCTTGATGACCACCTCCGCGCCATCAGCCTGATGGTCGCGCGCCACGAAGATCTCGGCGTAGCTGCCCAAACCGAGCCGCTCTCTGATCTCGTAGCGATCATCAACCAAGGTGTTTTCAAGCTTCAATTCCGGCATAACTGCATAGTTCCACGATGTTTCTCGCTAGATTTACACCACCTCGGTTAAGACAAAATACTTAACACCAATACCATCATTGCTGTATTGCTTGCCACACCTTCCCTTTGAGCCAATTGTCTGATGACCTCAAGCTCGTCTTTATCAATCCACATCCCACCACACGAATTACATCTATCAATTACCACCTGATCCTGAACCAATTCTTTTCGCATTTCAGTGCTATCTTGCGGGCACATTCGCTTCGGCTTGTTGTTCGGATCAATTTTGACCGCACACTCAGCACATACCCCATAACTGCTAGGCAGAACTTTCAATTCTTCAAACTTACAGTATTTGCCGCATCGAATGCAGCTTTCTCCATCAAACATCGTGGCCTTCTCTCTTCTTTCAACCTTGACGGCTACGGCGTCGGCGATGGTTGCGCGATAGCTCGCCGCAAACTCTCCGCCGCATTCCGCCGATCTCCCGCCGCATCGTAAGCCAACCCGAGATGCACAAAAACATTCGGCAGCTTGTCATCCAGCTTCGCCGCTTCGTTCAAATTCTTGATCGCCTCTGAATATTGCTTCGTCTCGAATTGCGCGCGGCCTAACCAGTAACGATACTCGGCGTTAGCTGGCTCTTTGCGGACGAACTCGGCGAAACGGTCGCGTGCCTTCTCATAGCGGCGTTCTTCAAACAGCGCGCGCGCCGCCGCGAGTTCGGGATTCTGAGGCGTTGACCCATTGCCCGGCGCGAGGTTCGCCTGCTGCGCCACCCTTCCCGTCACCCACGCTTTGACCTGTTCGTAGTAAAGCCCTCCAGCAAACGCCGCGCCGAGCAGTATCAGCAGCACTACTAACTGCACTAGCCCGCTCAGCAAAGAACTGCTTTTCGATGATCTCGGAGTCTTAGTCATAGTTCGCCGACTGCGTTCGGTCACTGGATTGATCAGGCGCTCTGCGGTTTCAGCGGGGCTGAAGTCCACGTTAATTCGCGAAGAGGCCGACGACGACGGCAAGCTGGCGGTCGCCGCCGGGCGCGTTGGCTCTTCGACGTAAGCGCGCTCGCCGAAGTCAACAACGATGGCGGTCAGATTGTCTTCCGCGCCGCGCGCAAAGCATCGCTCTTTGAGTTGGGCGCAGATGTTCTGCGGATGCGCGCCGCTCTTCATCAACTCTTCCAGCTCGGTGTCGGAAATGTGGCGGGTGATGCCGTCGCTGCACAGCAAGAAACTTGTCCGCGCATCGAGCGTGGCAATCTTGAAGTCGGCTTCGACTTCGGCTTCCGCGCCGAGCGCGCGGTTGATGATGTTGCGGCGCGGATGACGCGCGGCTTGCGAAGCGCTGAGCGTGCCGGTGCGCACGGCTTCGGCCACCTCGCTGTGATCTTCCGTCTCGCAGAAAAGCTGATTGCCATCGAAGCGGTACACGCGGCTATCGCCCACGTGCCCGATGACCGCCCGCGCGCCGTCTACGGCGAGAAGCGCGATGGTCGTCGCCATGCCTTCGAGTTCAGCGACTTCGGTTGAGGCTTCGTGAATGCTTTGATTGCAGCGCGCAATGGTTTGTTTGAGCGCCGCGAGCAACTCGCCGCGCGAGCGCGTGGAGAAGTTTTCAGTAAAAATATCCACCACGGTTTGGCTGGCCACCTGACCGCCACGCCGCCCACCGACTCCATCGGCTACGAGAAATAATCCACTCTCGGGCAATGCCAGCAACCGGTCTTCATTCGCCACGCGCTTCTGATTCAACCCGCGATCAGTCACCGTCCCGAATGTGAGCTTGAGTGTTGCCATTAAAGCTATAGTAATCAGCTATCAGCCATCAGCTTTCAGCCGATCAGGCTGCCATTTGCTTTGCCTGCTCCTTGGGAGTTGGCTCCTGACTGCTATTGTTCCGATGCGAAATCGCCATCAGCATGCCCAGCATCACGAAACCCGTAATCAGCGACCAGCCGCCGTGACTGACGAATGGAAGCGTAATGCCGGTCATGGGCAGCATGCGAATCACGCCGCCGATATTGACCACAGCCTGAAAGCCCAGGAACGCGGTGATGCCTGCGGCAATCAGCTTGGTGAACATATCACGCGCTTCGATGGCCGTGCGCATCCCCGCGATCACCAGAATGATAAAGGCGAAAATGATGACGGCCCCGCCCGCCAGTCCCATCTCTTCAGCCACCGCCGCGTAAATAAAATCCGAATCGGCGATGGGCACGATTTCGGGGAAGCCGCGCCCCAACCCTTCGCCAAACATGCGCCCGTCACTCACGCCAAACAATGCTTGCGAAGGTTGAAACGCATAAGAATTGTACCATGCCTCTTCATTCGATAATCCGCGCCCTTGAGCCGCCGCCGCGTCTTTCTGCCACCACCATTCGGTGTCAGGATCAGGAGCCTGGCCCGCGTGCAGCCAGAGGTAAAAGCGCTGATGGATGCGGCGCGGGATGCCGAGGCCGACGACGTTTTTGACGCGGTCAATGGCTGGCACGTTGGTGTTCTCGCTGAAGATGCTAACAACGGTGTTATAAGTGCCGGCCGCGAAGATCGAAGCGACGAGCAAGACGCCAATCGCCACAATCGCCATCGTCACTTGCGGCAGACGGCGCACCGCGACCAGATACAAACTGAGATACGCGCCGAAGAAGACGAGCATCTGCCCGAAGTCCGAAAGCGCGAAGAACGGCACTAAGGGAAGCGCGGCGACCAGCAGAAACGGCAGCATGAAGCGCAACGACGGAATGCCCCAGTAAGTGCGAGAGAGATTGCGATAATGATCGGCGAGCACGCCCGCGTAGCTCAGGAGGAATGTAATCTTCACCGGCTCCCACGGCGTAGTCTGGCCGAGAAACTTTCCGCCGCTTGAAAACATAATCGCAATCACCGCAAACGGCAGCGTCGTGACGATCCCCACGAAGAAGCTATGCTGCTGTAGCCAGAGCAGTACGTCATCGCGTTTGGTAAAAGCGAATGCCAGGCCAAAACCAACGAGCGCGATGATCGGGATGAGCGTCGAAGCCGATTTGATGATGCGACTAATCGTCCAGTAATCTTCTTCGTCTTCTTCGCCAGCCTTGATCGGAATCTGAAAATTCGGGTCGCCGAAGAGCGCGCGTTTCTTTTCTGCGTCGTAGTGCTCGTTGATGTAGCGCTGCCGCAGCGTCTGCGTCTTCGCCATGCGCGCCGCCGATCTTTGTTGCGCGCTGTATTCCGGGTCAGTAAAGAGGCGATACTGCGCGACCTGGCCGACACTGAAGAGTAGGATCGCGACGGTGTAGAGTGTCAGATCGCCTTGGTAACGATTCCGCCGGACGAGCCACAAAAAGACAAACAGGATCGGGATAAAGAGCGCAACATCACGCACCGCGAGCAAGACTGACGGAGTAAAGCCGCGCGCGACACCGGCGCGGTAAATTGCCAGATAGGCGATAGCTTTGAGCGCGAGGAGAAGAAAGAGAAGGAAAAGATGTGACGAAGGGCGATTTCTCATGCTGCAACCAACTTGCTCCGCCACATCCATACGAAGAAGCGACGTGCGGAGTTTCGTCGCACTCGGCGGCTTCGGCCGCTCCGGGCGCGGGCGTCATTTACTTTGGCACCTTGGGCAATAATACGTGGAACGCACGCCTTGTGTGAAGCGGCGAATGGGCGTCAGACAATTCAGGCAAGGCTGGCCCTCGCGGTCATAAACGCGCCAGCTTCGCTCGTAAGCGCCGCCAGTGTAGCTCGAATCGCTATCGCGCGGATCGGTGTTGAGCGTGCTGCCAGCGGCAATGGCCTCACTGAGCACGCTGATAATTTCGCGGCGGAGCACAATGGCGCGAGCGAGCGAAAGCCGATTGGCTGGCAAACGAGGGCTAATGCCTGCGCGGTGCAAGGCTTCGGCGGCGTAGATGTTGCCAAGGCCAGTGACTTTCGTCTGATCAAGCAACGCGAGTTTGAGCGGCTGGCGGGTGCGTTGCAGCGTGCGATGGAGAGCTTCTGGGGTGAACTCTGGGCTGAACGGTTCGGGCGCGAGTTTCCTGAGCGGCCCGCACTGCTCTAGTTCATCGCGCCGGACGAGCAGCATCATCCCGAAGTGCCGCTGATCGGTGAAGAGCAGTTTCTGGCCATTATCGAGCCAGAAGCGGGCGTGTGTGTGGGCCTCATCTTTTTCAGCAGCTCCGAGGTAAATAAAGCGGCCCGTCAT
>Ga0070694_100001505_pt1 | contig 13674 bp, 12 predicted proteins | sample KBSK1251metaG_FD_65470 | JGI IMG/M metagenome (GOLD analysis project Ga0070694, IMG submission 65470) | Corn, switchgrass and miscanthus rhizosphere microbial communities from Kellogg Biological Station, Michigan, USA - KBS K1-25-1 metaG | ecosystem: Host-associated > Plants > Roots >... | reverse complement strand
AACGTGCTCGCCGTCACCGCGCTCGACGTTATGTGCGCGATGCAACTGAGCAATGGCAGCAGGAGCGGAATACACGCGAAAGGCACGTGTATCGTGAACAGCACACCCGAAGAGGTTTACCAGTTCTGGCGTAACTTCCAGAACCTGCCGCGTTTCATGCGCCACGTTGATTCGGTCGAGGATCTCGGCGATGGACGTTCACATTGGAAGGTGAAAGGTCCGGCGGGAATGGAAGTGGAATGGGACGCGACGATTGTCGCCGACGTTCCGAACGAAGTGATCACGTGGCGTACGTTGGAAAACGCGGACGTCGATCATGCGGGCGCGGTGCGTTTTGAGCATGCTGCCGGTGGCAGAGGCACGATAATCAAAGTCAATCTCGAATACCTGCCCGTAGGCGGCGTGATTGGTTCGGCTGTAGCGAAATTGTTTGGCGAAGAGCCGGAACAACAGTTGAACGACGACCTGCGTCGTTTCAAACAAGTGCTCGAAGTTGGTGAAGTGGTCGTTTCCGATGCGACGTTGCTCGGCACCGGTTACCTCGCGCAGCGAGCCGCGCAACCCGCTGCTGTAGAGGAACTCGAACGCGCCGAGATGCTGCCGAGCGAGACTGCGACCAACTATCCGTCAGAAGGGAGGACGATGCAGCGATGAGAGCGAACTGTTGGTACGGCAAAACAACGGTCAGTGTCGAAGAGGTTCCGGATCCGCAGATCCTGAACCAGCGCGATGCGATCGTAAAAATTTCTTCCACGGCGATCTGCGGATCAGATCTGCATCTTTACAACGGATTCATTCCGACTATGCAGCGCGGCGACATTCTTGGTCATGAGTTCATGGGCGAGGTCGTCGACGTGGGACGCGAAGTAACCAATCTGAAGATCGGCGACCGCGTTGTGGTGCCTTTTCCAATCGCGTGCGGCAACTGTTTCTTCTGCAAGGAACAGATGTTTTCGTTGTGTGAGAACTCGAATCCCAACGCGTGGATGGCGGAGAAGATGTTTGGTCACGCTGCTTCCGGGATCTTTGGCTATTCGCACCTGACGGGCGGTTACGCAGGCGGGCAGGCGGAATATGCGCGCGTGCCGTTCGCGGATGTCGGCCCGATCAAAGTCCCCAATCACTTGAGCGACGAGCAGGTGCTGTTTCTTTCAGACATTTTCCCGACCGGTTACATGGGTGCGGAGATGTGCAACATTCAACCCGGCGACACGATCGCGATCTGGGGTTGCGGCCCGGTGGGACAGTTCTCGATTCGTAGTGCTTTCCTGCTCGGAGCGGAGCGAGTGATCGCGATCGACGAAGTTGCCGAACGCTTGCAGATGGCTGAAGAGGGCGGCGCGGAAACGATCAACTATAGAGAACAGAATGTTTACGAAGCGTTAATGGAGATGACCGGCGGTCGCGGACCTGATGCGTGCATCGACGACGTCGGCATGGAAGCGCACGCGCCGTGGCCTATCGAGGCATACGATCGCGTTAAGCAGGCGATGATGCTGGAAACAGACCGTCCGCACGCATTGCGCGAGGCGATCATGTGTTGCCGTAATGGCGGCACGATCTCAGTGATCGGTGTTTATGGCGGCTTTATCGACAAGTTTCCAATCGGTTCGGTGATGCAACGTTCACTGACGATCAAAACCGGACAGGCGCACGTGCATCGATACATGCGTCCGTTGTTGCAGATGATCGAGAACGGCGACATCGATCCGGCATTTGTCGTGACTCACCGCATGAGTCTCGAAGACGCGCCTCGTGCTTACGACATGTTCAAGAACAAGGACGACAACTGCATCAAAGTGGTGTTGAAACCTGATTGGAATGGAAACAGCAACGGCTCAGCGAAGGATGATTCGTACTCAGTGATTCACTGAAGAATATTGCACGCAAAGGCGTAAAGAAAGACGCAAAGTCGTAAAGAAAACCTTCTCTGCGCCTTTGCGTCCTCTTCGCGCCTTTGCGTGAAACTGTTTAATGTGCGCGGTCGGAGCCCTGCGTCTTGACGATCTTGTTGTAGACGCCGAACAACATTATTGGCGCGACCCAATCCCCAACAAACAGACTCGCGTGCTTCTTGCCCATCAATCGCAACACCGCTGCCGCGCCTATCGATCCCAACGCTGCCCACAGAAACACATCCGATGGCAACTTCGCTGTTTGCTGTTCAATCGTCCGCGCGACAGTGCCTTCACTGTGATCCTGCGTCATCTGACCAGCACCATAACTCGTTTGTCCCATTGTAGTACTCATTCGTTTATTCTCCCCTTGAACTTTAATCTTTCAAACTTGGCGTCAACATCGCCTGCAAACACTGAGCCATCCGAACTGCGATTTAGGTGTTTGTTCCCTGGATCGCTTCGGTCTTGGCGACGAGACGATTCAACGTATCCGGCACGAGGCGTTCGGCGAAGCCGGCAATGAACGACCAGATCATGAGTAGCGCAAACGAGACGCCATTATTCGGTCCGGTTTGCTTAATGAAGTCTTTCGCATGAAGAATTCCGGTTCGCTGCGTCTCCGTTAGATTCTTCGGAGACGGAGATCGAGAGGGTGAAGCTGTCGCAGATGGTGACGGCGACGCCGTCGGTGTCGTCGGACTCGCAACAGCCGCAGCCGCTGCCTCTGTTGTTGCCTGCGGTGTTGCTGTCGCCGTTGGCGACGGACTCGGAATGGGAGTCTCTACACGTTCGATGGAAGCAACGTCTGAATCTGCCGTTTCTATCGTTGGAAAAACAGCTCCCCTCAAAACTCCGGCCGCAAACAGGAAAAAGAGAACCGCGGCGAAGATCCCACCATACAACGGCGACAGAGATAGACCCACCCAGCCATTCGTCAGCGACGCAAGGTTGAACAGAGCATCACCTTCAGTCGGCGCGCTTTGAATGCGCTGCAACATGCTGACGCAACCACCGATGATCCCCGCGAACACGACTGAACCGACGGTGATGCCAAAAATCCCCGTGATGTCGAAAAGTTGGCTGGTGGTCAGTTGGGTCAGAAACGAAAGTCCACCGAGACTGATTATCGCCAACACCAGAATCACCATCAGAATCGCAATCGTTATTCTGACTGCGCGTCGCGTGAGCCGCTCACGCACGTCTTCACGCATCGGCAACATGGCGTAGTACAGATAAAACTTGCTCAATAAATACCTGATGTCCGCTCGCAGCACTCGCTGCACAATCTCCGCTGATTGAGGCAGAGTTGGTTCCAGCGGGGGCGATTCCGGGGGCGAAAGGTTGAGCGGTGGTGGTGTTGGTGGTGAAGTAATGGGTTCTTCGGGCGGCTCCGAATCCAACTTCAAAACACCCGGCCCGATCAGGATTGCAGTTAGATCCGGCGGTTTCGAAGCGAGATATTCATCGTACTCTTTCTGTCCGGCGATACTGCGATACTTCGAGCGTGCGTCGTAAGCTTTTCGAACCAGGTTCTCGAGCGGTCTTTCATCGACGAGAGCGAGATCGAAAGTGTAGATGTCGCTCCACGTGAGTTTGCAACTCGCACGCTTCTCAGTGAGCGATTCGAAAAGCATGATCACTCGTTCGTCCTTCATCTTCGGTTTTACCGCAAGGTATTCGCTGTGAAGATGATCGAAGAAGACCAATGCATAATCAGGAACAATACTCTGAAAGCACTGCTCGGCTATGTTTTTTCGAGTGAACAAATTGGAGGTGGCGGATGCGATTCGTTGCATGTTTGTCCTCAGTTGGGCGTTAGTCTTTCGGCCAGTCGGCCGCGGCTGCTTTTTGTCGCTGTGCGTATTGACCGGTCGGAATTTGCTGCGCCGCGTTGCGCGAGTTATCCGTCTTCGCGGCTTCTTTGTAGAACTGCTGCCAGTACTTCGCAGCCTGCCAGATTGCTTCGGGACAACTCGTTGCAGATGAGAGTCCGGGAGTCAGTTCAATTCCCGCAATGCCGTAAACAGTTTCGACAAAGGCAGCGCTGGGAAGTCCGAGTCCGTCAGTCAGTGGATTACTTGCCCTGCCGCAGATCCAGATGAAACTAAGCCAGGGAATCATCAACGTTGGTAGATCGATGATGTTGCGTTGCGCGGGTTTCTTTGCTTCGCGATCTCCACCGAGCAGTTTGACATTTGCGAGGATCTTTTCGGTGTCGCGTGTGAAACGGAGCACGGCGATATTCGGAAAGCGCGCGGGATCGTCGTAGTCGCTAATCTTACAGTTTCGAATGCCGTTGCCTTGCGCTAGCTCGGCCGAGTCACCGGAAAGCTCTAGCGGCACCGAGAGAAAGTTCGACTCGTCAAGCAGAATGCCGGCGAGTGACCAACTACTCGGTTTCAAGTCCGCTCGCGCGTGCGACTGCGCGACGCGAATGCGGAAGTGTGTAAGCGAAGCGCCGCCGATTAACAACACACCATCTTTCGCGCCGGCGCGCGTCAGCCACGCGCTGTTCGTTTCATCGGGTTGGGCTTTGAGTTCCTCTAATTTGGCGTTCGCCTTGTCGGCGTTTGATTGGCGAATAGAGAGCACGATGTTACTCCTTAAATGAGTTCGACGGGCGTGTTGATGATGTTTTGTGATTGAACCGGCATGCCGGCTTTCGCGATGGGCCAGTAACGCGGCAACATCGAAACACGTTGCGGGCTCGGCGCTCTGAACTCGAGTGTCAGAAAGTGGTTTTGACCCTGCGAGAAGTCGAGTTCTGATGAGACGTTGCCGAATACCTGCGGTGCTGCGGCATACTTTCCTTTCGCGCCCGGCACGAGTTGCATCGGAGAGGAGATCACTTCGTAAAGTTTTGTGCCCAGCTCAGGCCGCAAGCCCGTGACTGCGATCCGGCCGAAGTGAACATCTCCAGTGAGGACTACGATCGAATGCTGCGCTTGTCGCAGGTATCCTTTCAACTCTTCGTACTGGCGATGGAAGTCAGGTAATCCGTAATCTTTTATGCTGCCACTCTCGGCGAAGAATGGTTGGCCCAACACGAGAATTCCAGGGCCGTTCAGTCCTGCCATCCATTGTCCGATCGCCTGAAGGTTTGCCGGCGACATGAAGTTGTCGTCGCCACCACCATGACCACGATTGAACCGAGTTTCGCAGATGCAAAATGAAAGCGGATCGATGTTGAACCTGACCGGCGCACTCGGAACCGTTTGAAAAATCTGGTAGAGCGCGGCAGCAATCGCCCACCACTGATCGCGTCCTTTTTGAGTGAGTGTAAAGAAGGGGACGTTCAACCCTAAATCGGGAGCGTTGTTCCAGAATTCGTGATCGTCTGAGCTGAAGAAGTTGGCGCCGTTCTTGAGCAGTTGGCCAAAGCCGCCTTCGGGCGTCCACTGCGTCCAGGTATCGAAGTAAGTCTTGAACGATCGATGTTCGAGCCAGTTGCGACTGTGAAGCGGGTTCTTAAAGTCCTGCCACGGATTATCGAGGTAGACCTGATCGCCGCACAGAAACTTCACGTCGGGACGCGCGGCGGCGGGCATGTTCATGTAGGTTCGTCCGACTGAGCCGTCCGGATCTTCGCGCCCGAAGTAACAGGAGCCGAGCATCACGATGAACGGCGGATCGGCTGGACCAGGTAAACGCCACGGAATCGTCTTGATGCTTGCGTCAGCTTTCCATTGTCCACCGACTCGCAACGTCAACCAGTAACTTGTCTGCTGCGTGAGATCGTGCAATTGGACACGCTGGTAGCGGATGCTGAAGTTGCCATCGGCTGTGTTGAAGTTGGACCAGCTACCAGCATTCAAGGCGACCTGGTTTGGTCCATACTCCAACACTGCGGTAGTCGGATCGAAGTTTTCGTTGATGGCCGCGACCCAGATGATCGCGTCATTCGCAAAGACCTCGTTGGGGATGACGAGAAACGACATTGCTAAGGGTGGGAGTTACCAACGCGGATAGCTTTTACCGTTGATCTTGAAATCCATTATGTAATGCACCGCGAGCGCCGGAGTCTGCGAATTCCACGGAAACCAACCCGGCAACCACTTCCATCTCCTGGGCTGAGCGTTCTTGTACTGCCGGTAACTTTCGTTATCCATCCACTTGTTTCGCCAGTAAGTCTTTTGCAGATCGGCATGAAACGCGACCTCGTTGGTAACTGGATTGATAAAGTCCCACTCTATTTCCGGGAAATCTTTTTCGGCAACGGGCCAGAAGAAATCACCGTTGGCGAGTTTGCTCTTCTGTTGCAGGAAAGCCCACAACCCTAGAGGACACCAGTCAGGTCGCTCCGCGGGAAAGCCTTTGCCGGTGACGCGCTCGTAGATTCCAACCTCGCCGCCGATGCCGCCGGGAAAATTCGGTGAACTCAGAAACTGCTGGCACCAGCCTTTCCACAACTGAATCACTACCGGCTTGCCATTGATCTTGTCGTCAAAAACCTTGGTCGCGTAATCGGGCCAGTGCAAGGCTGCGAAGCAGGGCAGTGCCGCCGCGGCCTCTTTTAGATCGAGCGAAGTCTCCACGTACTTGTAGCCAGTAGGTTCCTCGTACGCGTTAGTCAGGTGCAACATGAGGGATCTCCTTTGGGAGTAAGTAAAGCTACATCTGATATGGGTGAACGCGGCGGTTTTGTTACACGACCCGCTAATTGGCTGCATAGCCTACAGCCGCCGCGCTGGTTTTGTCACTATATTGATCCAATAAAAAGAGCAAGTCGCTAGTTCAATTCTTCTCAGATTCGATCAGCTTTGCGGCGCAGTAGGGAAAGTTTTTTATTCGAAGTCATCCTAATTAATCTTCTCAATTTCACCGACACGAAAAACGCATTAGCGCCATAACTATTGAATAGTCAGTTTGCGGAATGAAAAATTCTGCGCTGCTTCAATGCTTCGGACTACGCCGGTCCGCAGTTCGTACTCCGTCTTCCGCCCGGACGCTTCCGCATAACAACCAATGCGCTTGTCGTTCTTCAAGGAGCGTATGTTTCACCGTCCACACACTGTCGAGAAGCAAACTCTCTAACCCTACTACCACTACAAGGAGAATTATAATGGCCACTAAAAAAGCAAGGCGCGCACGTTCCGAGAACGGGCATTCGAACGGATCTTCCAACGGCGCGCAAGTATCCACCAACACCGACGCGCTACTGCTCGCGGCATTACAAGCAGGGAACGACGCGGCAACCACTGGTCGCTTCCTCGTCACCTTTAAGGAAGGTGCGGCCGAGCAGGGCGCCGAACATCTGGAGTCGGTCAGTGGCTTCAGAACTGCAAACGCCCGGGACTTCACGGGTCAGGCCGTCGCACTCGAAGCAACCGGAGATGCAGAAGCAGTCGTGTTTCCCGAGATCGGTGTTGCTCTCATCGGCAGCGAGGCCGCGGCGTCACGCGGTATGACAGCGGAAGCAGCTATCGAAGAAGACAGTCCGGTGCAGTCGATCGATCCTGAGTATTTCATGTTTGCGACGGCGGTGAATACGGCCGACTACATGCGTGGCATTTTGCGCATGGCCCAAATGATCTCGGCCGATCTGGGTGAGGCCCAGGCCGGAGCAGAAGAGCAGTTCGACGTGTCGCCGGAAGCACTTGGCGCCACGCCGGGTCTGATACTTTCGCGAGTGCCTTTCAGTTCTCGCGACGGCAACGGCATCAAAGTAGCGGTGCTCGACACCGGCTTTGATCTGGGTCATCCGGAGTTCACCGGGCGCAGTATCGCGCAGCAAACGTTTGTCGGTCAGCCTGTGCAAGACCTGCACGGTCACGGCACGCACACGGCGGGCACGGCCTGTGGGCCGAAATCACCGCCGGGGTTAATTCCGCGTTACGGCATTGGTTTCAGAACGCAGATGTTCATCGGCAAGGTGCTGACGAATTCCGGGTCCGGCACACAGGCGCAAGTCCTGGCAGGAATGAATTGGGCCATTGCGAACAAATGCCCGGTGATTTCGATGTCGCTTGGCGCGCCGGTTCCACCTCAGCCGTCTTACACTGCGGCGGGTGCGGCAGCCCTCGCCAATGGTTGTTTGATTATCGCTGCGGCTGGTAACGACAGTCAGCGGCCAACGATCATCAAGCCTGCTATTGCACCTGCTAATTCGCCCACGGTCATGTCGGTCGCCGCGCTCGACATTAACTTGCGGCCGGCAGTGTTTTCGAACGGAGGCAAGGTTGACATTTCCGGCATCGGCGTCAACGTGTTTTCGTCATTTCCGAGGCCGACGTTGCACAAAACGCTCAGCGGAACGAGTATGGCAACTCCGCACGTGGCGGGCTGTGCTGCGTTATGGGCGCAGACGAGTTCGGCGTTGCGTGGGACTGCATTACGCGCGAAGTTGATCGCGACGGCATTACACCTGCCGTTACCGGCTTCGGACGTTGGAGCTGGTTTGGTCCAAGCGCCGCCGTTCTAGGTTGTTGGTCGATCGCGAGGGACTCTGCATCGAGTCCCTCGCGGTTTTATAATCGCGGAGGGGACTAACAAATGCCGCAGGAAAAGAAAGAATCACTGGTGATCACCACTTCGGGAAAGCGTTCGATTCACGAGGTTGCGCGCGATCTGAAGGACGCGGGTTTTGAAGTGGAGCAGGTTTTGGATTCGATAAACGTCGTGACCGGCAAAGGCGACGCGGGCAAGCTGCGCTCAGTTCAGGACGTTGTGGATGTCTCAGGCGACACTCCCGTCGACATCGGCCCGCCCGGCTCTTCAGTTTCGTGACTCGACTTACAGGGTGATTTGCAGCTTCCAAACAACCGCATGCTACACTCATGCGTCTTGACGCTCATGTGCCCCTGTAGCTCAACGGTTAGAGCAGCAGACTCATAATCTGTTGGTTCGGGGTTCGAATCCCTGCGGGGGCACTAATCAACCCTTTTCGTCCTCCTAATCAGTTTGTGGCAAGCCCCCTAAAAGTTGATCTTGTAGTGGTAATATTTCCGATGTTAGCATGGCCGTGATAATTACCGTGGCCGTGTTAATTACCACGGCCGTGGTAATTAAGTTTGGGGGGGGACTTGAAAAGTAAATGAAGAGCGCGGCAAAACCGCTAAAATCACCGGCCGCTGAACGAGGGCAACGGGCTGAAAGGTTGCTTGCTGACATATTCGAGCAAGCAGGCTGGCGGGTCGAACGCCCACCCAAGCACCAAAGATCTGATCTCGATCTCATTGTCCGTAATTCTAAGGGGGTCGTGTATGCCGTTGAGGTGAAGGCTGCTGTCGAAGGTCGCGCTGATCGCCTACTGCCACTTTTTTCACAGGCCGTTCTACAGTCACAAAACGGTGCTGGCAAGAATGCGGCGCCTCTCGCGGTTGTAGCGGCGCCTAAGGTAACACAGAGAGCTGCAGACCAAATCTTAACGTTTGCCGAGCACTACGCTCCCGATGCAGCGGCTGGCGTTATCGATTTCGAGGGACTTCGCTTGTTTCGAGGACCGCATCTCGAGGGACTCAATGCGGAGGCGCCCCACAACTCTTCAATCGTATCAAAATCGCCACGAGTCTCCGGACACCTATTTTCCGATCTAAACCAATGGATGCTGAAGGTGCTGCTGGCTCCGGAAGTTCCAGAGAAATTACTTTCCTCTCCGCGCGGGAAATACAGAAACGCGTCACAACTTGCGCGCGCGGCGAAGGTTTCCGTGATGACTGCGTTTCGTTTTGTGCAACAACTCCGAGATCTGGGATTCCTGTCTGAATCTGGTCCATATCTGAATCTTGTACGACGTGACGAACTATTTCGCCGATGGCAAGCCTCCGCTGTAGGATCGGTCAAGGAGGTTCCAATGCGGTTTCTTTTGAAGGGCGAGCCTCGTGCGCAGCTGCGCCGAATGCTTAACAGCGGCCGTGCATGCCTGGCGTTGTTTGCCGCAGCCGAAGCACTAAGGCTTGGCTTTGTTGAAGGCGTGCCGCCCTACGTCTACGTCGAACGCATTGGGCCCGGAAACCTGGCGGCATGGAAGAACCTAAGAGCATGTGAGTCGGGTGAACGTCCTGACATTATTCTCCGTCAGGCTCCAGCAGCGCAGTCAGTCTTCCGCGGTGTCGTTAGACCTGATGCCATGGCATCATGTGATGTTCTACAGGTATGGGTGGATGTATCGTCGCATCCGTCACGGGGGCACGAACAGGCGGACCTGATTCGAAAAAGGGCTCTTAATAGAATTATCGGGGAAAGAGTTAATGGAGGACCTTGCGAACTTTGCGCGCCTCGTCGAAGCCCTTCGTCCTTGGCTTACCCACTTGGTGATAGTGGGTGGTTGGGCTCATAGGCTCCATAGGTTCCACCCACTTGCAACCTCTCAAGAATATCAGTCACTGCGCACGCGTGACGTTGACTTAGCGTTCTCACCCAGTGCGCCTCTTGAGGGCGATCTTAGAAATGCGCTCAAGCAAGCAGGGTTTGAAGAAGAGCTATCGGGTGAACACACGCCGCCAGTTACCATTACTACCTGGGCGAGGGGGATGGTGGGTTATGTGCAGAGTTTCTAACGGTAAAGCAAGGGACCGGTCTAAGACGCGATGGCAAACCTGACTTGACTGTTTCGAAAGCAGGAATCACAGCGCAGAAGTTAAGACATCTCGAACTGCTCTTAGAAGCACCATGGAATGTTCAAATGGGTGGCGAGAGGCAGATGCGAGTCGAAGGCAGCGTCGAGCTGGTTGTGCCCAACCCGGTGAGTTTCATCGTTCAGAAGCTGTTAATTCATAAGCACCGTGATGATAACAAAAAGGCCCAGGACGTTTTGTATATTCATGACTCCTTGGAGTTGTTCGGGGCGTCCCTCGACAAGTTGCAGAAGGTCTGGGAGGCTGAAGTAAGGCCAACGATGTCACCAAAGACGGCGAGGAGAGCGCTTGCAACTGCATCGGAACTATTTGAAAACGTGACAGACACGATTCGAAACGCTGCACGAATCCCACAAGACCGCAACTTGCAACCTGAAAACCTCCGTGCTGCTACTCAGTATGGCCTCGAAGAATTATTTCGAGGCAGTGGCCTTAGTCATGGTTGATACAGATTCTCGCGGGTTCGAATCCCTGCGGGGGCACCAATGAATCAAGCAGTTGCGGGCGGTGCTGAAACTCCCGGTCGCCTCCCACTCCACCAGATCCAGAAGGCGGAGATTATCAGCAGACCAAAAGCAATTGGCCCGTGCGGCATAGTATGGCTAACCTGAAGCTCCCAGCCGAAACCCACTAGCAAAATCAGAGCCGGCCACGGTGCTTTCTTCGCGAGAAACAACGCAATCGCCACAAATAGCGCGCTGAAAAATGCGGCCCACGAGCCTGTCATACTAATGAAGGATCCGACCCCGCCAACCCACTCGTTAGTCCAGGTTTGATTCAATACCTGTTCGACGCCCTTAAGTTGCTCCGGTGTCAACTGCCCTTCCTGAGCGAGTCGCTCCGTTATCTCAATGGTTTTGCTGAGCCCTATGCCGCCAATTGAGTCTAAGGCTGTATAGTAGACAAAGAAAACGAACGTTGTGACGCGAGCAAGCCATGCAAATATTGTTGCGGCTAACCCTGTCGCAGAAGCAACCTTGTCTGCTAATAACCATAGACCAACCGCAACCAGGCCCACCATCGGAGTCTGAATCATGTGAAGGGTAAACCACCATTGCGGCCCAAAGTATCCGAGCGCTTTATACTGAGGATTGTATGGCTCAGGTTTACGGAGATACTCATACATGCCCGGGTGTTGAGTGAAGCCCGCCGGGTGAAACAGCTCAACAGTAATCAATATGATTGGGGCGACAAGAAAGCAAAACCACCAAAGCACCTTTTTGGCAGCATCGTTAGACATAGCTCCTCCTCATCAAAACTTACATCGTCGTGGATCAAGCATTGAGCTGAAGCGCTCGTACCAGGGTGAACGCGAGGAACGCAGCGGTTTATATCACAAGGATTCGTTGTTGGGAAATCGTAAAACGATGGAACAAACGGGTACCTCACTCGACCGGGAAGTCGCCTATACTCAAATGCCTTTAGCCCCTTTAACTTGCCGCGTTTTAGTTTTCTTATCAGCCATTGGATTTATATAATCTGGAAAGTCCTATAAAACATGAAGCGACTAATCGTTCTTGGATTCTCTTGTGTAATCCTACTTGGCGCGAGTTGTTCGCGGTCTCATAATGCGCCGACCGAAACAAAAGACGCGCGGTACGTTGTCATCTCGCCGATCTACAACGAGATCATCTGGGCGCTGGGCGCGCAGAACACGGTGGTCGGCATCGATCTTTCTACCACCTATCCTCCCGACGTTAAGAATGTGCAGACTGTCGGCTACCATCGGGCCCTGAGCGCGGAAGGCATTCTCTCACTCCATCCGACCGTAATAATCCAGGACAACAACATCGGCCCACCGCAAGTCGTGCAACAACTTCAGCAACTAAACATACCGATGAAGACGTTCGCTGCGAAAAATGATTCCTTCGATGGGACGAAAGCGTTGATTCGCGAAATGGGCGCCTACTTTCATAAAGAGACGCGGGCTGAAGAACTTTGCAACACTCTCGATACCCAACGCGCAGCGTCGCTCGAAAAGGTAAAGCAATACACGGATCATCCACGCGTGGCTGTTATCCATTTTGGGCGCGCGTCGAACGTGTATCTCGTCGTGGGCAAAGGAAGCGGTGGTGATGGCGGTGGCGTCAGTCAGATGATCGAGCTTGCGGGCGGAGAGATGGCCGTCGAGAACACAGGTCGAGGCATGCAGCGAATGGAGTCGCCGGAGATAATCGCAAAAGCAAATCCCGACGTCATTTTGCTTACCGACTATGGTTACGATCGCCTGGGCGGATCGATCGATCAGATGAAAGCGCTGCCGGGCGTTGCGACCTCGAACGCTGCTCGCGACAATCGCATCTTCCGAATCGAAGAGAACGTGCTAAATTACTTCGGACCACGCTCGGGAGAGAACATCGCAAAGGTAGCCGCAATCATCCATCAAAAGTGACAACGCAAAACGGCCGTCGACAATTACTCCTCATCGCGTTAGTTGCCGTCACTGTTCTTGTGCTACTCGCTTCGATACGCTACGGCGCGATCGATTTTTCGATTGGCGAAATCAGTCGCGCACTCGCCTCTCTATTTCCCGGACAACCTGAACCAACTCTGGACCAGCGCATCTTTCTCGAGCTGCGTTTCCCGCGTGCAATCCTTTGCCTGTTGGTCGGCGCGAGTCTCGGTGTCGGCGGCACCTTGATGCAGGCGCTGTTTCGGAATCCGATCGTCGAACCAGGACTCGTTGGCACCTCGAGCGGCGCTGCGTTTGGTTCTGCTTTGTTCTTCGTACTCGGCGGCGTGTTTCACATCAGCACGAGTCTCTGGAGTTTGCCGATTGCAGCGTGTGCGGGCGGCATAATCTCTACTTACCTGGTTTTTCTTCTTGCGCGGTCGCGTGAAGATGGGCGAGCGTCGATCGTGATGCTCTTATTGACCGGACTCGCTGTCAACGCGCTTTTCATGAGCGCAATCGGGTTCCTGTCGTACATCGCGCGTGATCCGCAAGCACGTTCGATCACGTTCTGGAGTTTGGGGACTTTGTCCGGAGCAAGTTGGAAAGCAGTTGAGATCGTCGCGTTGACGACCATTCTCGGATCGATCGTCGCGTTGCGTTACGCAAAACAACTCAACGCCTTGATGATCGGAGAAGAAGAAGCGACTTATCTTGGTGTTAACGTCAATCGTCTGAAGTGGATCATTCTTTCAGTCAACGTCGTCATCGTTGCGGTGGCGACAGCGTTCACGGGCGTCATCAGTTT
>Ga0070694_100001504_pt1 | contig 13681 bp, 13 predicted proteins | sample KBSK1251metaG_FD_65470 | JGI IMG/M metagenome (GOLD analysis project Ga0070694, IMG submission 65470) | Corn, switchgrass and miscanthus rhizosphere microbial communities from Kellogg Biological Station, Michigan, USA - KBS K1-25-1 metaG | ecosystem: Host-associated > Plants > Roots >... | reverse complement strand
ACCAGGATCCCGGCCAGCATGAGCCCGCCGGGCACCGCGAGCACGCCGGCCAGCAGGCCCATCAGCCCCGTCTCCGTGGTCACGAGCCCCCACACCTGGCGCGGGGTCAGGCCCAACGTCCGGAGCACGGCGATCTCGCGCGCGCGCTCGAGCTGGAGCGCCATCAGCGCGGCGAGCATGCCGATGAAGGCGACCGTGACGGTGAGCGTGCGCAGCACGCCGGTGATGGCGAAGGTGCGGTCGAAGATCTCGAGCGACGCCTCGCGCAGCGCGCGATTGGAGCGCACCACGACCTCCTGGTCGACGCCGGCCCGCTCGCGCAGCGCGACGATCAGCGCGGCGAGGTCGGCTCCGGGGGCGGCCTCGATGGCGAGGCCGGAGACCCGGCGATCGTCCCAGGAGCGATCGTAGGTCCGCCGGCTCATGACCACCACCCCGGAGCTCGAGCCGTAGTCGTAGAACACGCCGCCCACGCGGAAGTCGCGGTCGCCCCGGTCGGTGCGCAGCCGGACGACGTCCCCTACCCGCGCGCCCCGGCGGTTGGCGTAGGGCTCGGACACGATCACCTGGTCACCGTCCGGGCCCCAGACGGCGTCCGGGCTTCCCTCGCGGAATCGCCAGCGCGGCGGCCGCGCCGGATCGACGTCGAGCGCGACCACCTGCACCGGGCCGCCCGCGCCCGGGACGAGGACGCTCCGCGACGTGCCCGCGCGTGCCACCCCGGGCGTCGTGGCGAGGCGCGCCACCAGCGCCGGCTCGAGCGTGGCGTCCGGGCGGTTGCCCACCAGGCTCGGCGCCGAGACGTAGACGTCGGCGCGCAGCGTGCCCTCGAGCCAGCTCACCACCGCCTCCCGGAAGCTCGCGATCATGATACCGACCCCGATGGCCGCCGACACCGCGATCATCAGCGCGGCGATGGCGACCGAGGTGCGGGAGAACGCGGCCACGATGCCGCGGGTGGCGAGGCGGCCCACCGTGCCGAACGCGGCGGCGGCGGGTGGATGGAGCAGCCGGAGCAGCCCGAGCGCCGCCGCCGGCGCGACGAGGGCGGAGCCGATCATCACCACGAACAGACCGGCGAATCCTCCCGCGATGCCCCCCGGCAGGGCCAGCACGAGCGCGCCGGCGGCGGCCAGCCCGAGGCCGAGCCACGTCACTCGCGTCACCATCCTCCGCGCGCTCGTCTCGAGGGCGCCGCGGCTCATCACCACGCGTGGCGGCGCGCCCGTCGCCTCGAAGGCGGGGGCGAGCGCCGCGGCGAGGGTCGCGCCCACCCCGAGGAGCACGCCCTTGGCGAGCACGAGCGGGTCGAGCGTGACGTCGCGCACCGAGAGCACGAAGTAGAGGTCGTTGATCGTCCGGGTCACCAGCCCGAGCAGGCCCCGGGCGAGGATGAAGCCCAGGGCGAGGCCCGCCGCGGTCCCCACCGCGCCGATCAGCGCGGCCTCGGTCATCACCAGCGCGAAGATCTCCCGCCGCGTCACGCCGAGGGCGCGGAGGGCGCCGATGAGAGGACGCCGCTGCACCACCGAGAAGGTCATGGTCTGGTAGATGAGGAACATGCCGACGACCAGGGCGAGGAGCGACAGCGCGGTCAGGTTCCACTGGAAGGCGCGGATCATCTGGGCGGTGGTGCCGGCCCGCGCGCCCGCGGTGACCAGCTCGGCCCCGGGGGGCAGCCGACGGGCGATGCGGTCGAGCAGCGCCCGGCCGGCCTCGTCGTCGGAGGCGATGAGGTCGATGCGTCCGATGCGCCCGGCCGCGCCGAAGATCTCCTGCGCGCTCGAGATGTCGGTGACGAGCAGGCCCTCCAGGGCCCGGGCGCTCGCCGGATCACCCGGGTCGAGCAGCCCCACCACCGTCAGCTCGCGGCGCGCTCCCGCGGCGCGGACGGCGAGCCGATCGCCCACCGCGAGGCCGAGGGCGCGCGCGGTCGGCCGCGCCAGCAGCACCGCGCCGGGACGCGTGACCAGCGCGGCCACGGTGGAGAGGCGGTCGCGCGGCGGCGGCTCGCGGCGCTCGCCGGCGGCGGCGCCGGGCGCGCTCGACCCGCGCTCCGAGGCCCCGCCGCGGGCACCCGCCTCGCCGAGGTACGGCCGGAACGGCTCCTCGGCGAAGGGATCGACGCCGAGCACCGTGAAGGTCCGGCCGGATCGGTCGGCGGCCGCGACGTCCCCGGACAGGACCGGGGCGGCCTGGCGCGCCCCCAGCTCCACCTTCAGCACCCGGTAGAAGTCGTCGGGCAGGCCGGACGGGCCGCCGACGATCTGGTGGGTCGCGCGTCCGGTGACGGCCAGCGTGGCCAGCGAGAACGCCCGCCGGGCGCTCTCGTTGGCGAGGTCGATCGAGACCGCGACGGCCACGCCCAGCGCGATGCCGAGCACCGCGAGACCGAGCTGCCACGGATGCCGCTCGAGATGGCGGAGGCCGATGCGGACGAGCTGCCGCGTCATCAAGCGCTCCGCGCCGGATCGCGGCTCCGGGCCGAGGCGCCCGGCGCGGCCGGCTCCTCGACGAGCCGGCCACGCTGGACCGTGAAGATGCGGTCGGCCACGCCGACGACCTCGCGGCTGTGGGTCACCATGACCACCGTCTTGCCGCCCTCGCGCGCCAGACCGTCGAGCAGGGCCAGCACCGCCGCCGCCGTCTCCACGTCGAGCGTCCCGGTGGGCTCGTCGGCCAGGATGAGGGCGGGCTCGTGAACCAGCGCCCGCGCGATGGCGACCCGCTGCTGCTCGCCGCCGGACAGCCGATCCGGCAGGCTCGCGCCCCGTCCGCCGAGGCCCACCCGCTCCAGCAGGCGGCGGGCCCGCGCCACGCCCGCCGTGTCGGCCATGCCGTTCAGCTCGAGCGGCAGGAGCAGGTTCTCCTCGACGGTGAGGAGCGGAACCAGGTTGAAGAACTGGAAGACGAATCCGATGCGGCGGCGGCGGAAGCGCGTGCGCGCGTCCTCGTCGAGCGCGGTGAGATCGGTGCCGTCGACCATGACGCGGCCCTCCGTCGGACGGTCGATGCCGGCGATCAGGTTGAGCAGCGTCGACTTCCCCGATCCGCTCCGCCCGACGAGGACGGCGATCTCCCCGGCCGCGATCGCCACCGAGACGTCGCTCAGCACGGCGCGCTCGGAATCGCCCTCGCGGTAGGTCTTGCTGACGTGGAGGAGCTCGACGGCGGGCCCGGGCATGCCCCGCCATTGTACAGGCCGCGGGCACGAAGGGCGGGCGGCCGACGCTCGGCGGGCCGGTGAGCTATGCCGTGGCCATGCCGCGCGCCGCGCCGCGGTCGGTCACCAGGACCCCGCCGCCTCCCGGTGACGCACGAGGCCATTCACCACGACCGCCGTTACGCACCCCAGCGGCAGCCACGCGAGCAGGAACGACGATCGCGACACGAGCAGCGCCCCGGTCAGGGCACCCGCTCCGTAGACGAGGAAGACCGCGGCCAGGAGCCGCAGATGCCGCGAGGGCGAGCCGACCGGCCACCCGTCCGCGGCCTGAGCGGATGGCGACGTGCCGCGCGGGGAAAGCCAGCCCACCAGCTCCGCCATCAGGCTGGTCAGCGTACCGGTGATGTAGGTCGACGCCACTCCGGGCACGCCGAGATGGCGGACCGCCGAGGCCTGGATCCCCATGGCGAGCCCCGACAGGGCGATCAGCACGACGATCGGGAGGTCGGCGCGCACCGCCGTCGCCTTCACGTGCCACATCGCTCCGAAGACGGCCAGGGCCACGCCCTCGAGGGCCAGCGTCGCGGTCACGATGGGCGGCCACACGCCCCGCGCCCTCCCCCGGAGGAGCATCAGCGCCCCGCCGGCGGCGCCCACGCTGAAGGCCACGAGGGCGAGGGTCGATCGGAGCGCGGCCATGAATTCTCCCTCGCCGATGGCCAGGGCGAGCAGCACCGTGTTCCCGGTCATCATCGCGGTGAACACGTGGCCCAACTCGAGATAGCTGATCGCGTCGATCAGGCCAGCGGCGCAGGTGAGGACGAGCAGCATCGCGTCGCGACTCGCGGCCTCTCGCTTCACCCGGCGAAGCTTACCATGGCCCGAGCGCGCCGCCCCGGCCCCTCCCGGGTCCGGCCGGCCGGAGCAGGCACGGCGGGCCCCGATCACGGCGCCACCTTCCACCTGGCCCTGCCGGCGGCCGCCTGACGGAACCGATTGCGTGCTCGCTGCATCAAAAGGCACGAGATCGGCCGGAAGGAGGGCCGAGGCCATGGACGACATCAGAAGGGCGTTGCAGGAGCAGCTTGCGCACACGGTCGATCGCCTGAAGGGGCTGGGCGGGGCGGTCGCATTCGAGGAGGATCCCGGGGCCCGGGAGGACGAGGGGCAGGGCGAGGCCGCGGGGGACGCGGGACGGATCAGCGAGGAGCGGGAGATGACCTTCGCGGTGCGGGGCCTCCTGGTCGAGCGGGCCAATCGCCTCGCGGAGGCGCTCGAGCGGCTGCGGTCCGGCGAGTACGGGGTCTGCGCGGTCTGCGGCGGGGCCATCAGCCCGGCCCGCCTCCGGGCGATCCCGGAGGTCACGACGTGCGTCCGCTGCCAGGACGCGGAGGAGCGGCGGGCCCGCGTGGCGCCGGAGCAGCTGGCTCAGCGCTGAACTCGGCCCGGAGCATCATGGCCGAGTGCGCTCTGAATCGATGGGGCAAGGAACACTTCCGGGCGTTCAGCGCCGGAAGCCATCCGCTGGGGCACATCCACCCCGGCACCCGGGAGCTGCTGCAAGGCCTCCACTACTCCGTCGAGGGGCTTCGCAGCAAGAGTTGGGAGGAGTTCGCCGCGCCGGGCAGTCCAGCGCTCGACTTCGTGTTCACGGTGTGCGACAAGGCCGCGGGCGAGGCGTGCCCGATCTGGCCCGGTCGGCCCATGACCGCCCACTGGGGCGTGGCAGACCCCGCGGCGTACGTCGGCCCCGAGGACAAGCGCCGCGCGTTCTTCCGGAAGATCTACCTGGAGCTGGAAGCGCGCATCAAGCTCTTCACGAATCTCCCGCTCGACTCCATCGACTCGATGGCCCTGCAGCATCGGCTCGACGACATCGGCCGCCAGTAGCTCGCGGCCCGCGAGCATCGAGTAGCGCGGTTTCCCCCGCCGCGTCGCGCACTTGTTGCCACGCTGCCGCCTCTGATCCATAATTCCCGCCATGGCGAAGTGGCGGGTGCACCCGGACGAGGAGCCGAGCCGGCAGGCGCAGACGCTGGCCGAGCAGGTCGAGCGGGACGGCGGGACGGTGCTGGCCGTCTACCGCGAGCCGGTGGGCGACCACTGGCAGATCTTCGCCCTGCTGCCGATGGACAAGGTCGAGCCGACGCCCTACCAGCGCGACCTGTCCCCCACCCACGTCAAGCGGCTGCAGGACGTGGTCAAGAAGCTCGACCGCTTCGTGGACCCGGTGGTGATCATGTCGCCCCGCCCGGGGGTGTACTGGACGCCCAACGGCAACCACCGCCGCGCGGTCCTCGCCAAGCTCAAGGTCAAGACCATCCCGGCCATCCTGGTGCCCGAGCACGAGGTGGCCTTCCAGATCCTCGCCCTCAACACCGAGAAGGCCCACAACCTCAAGGAGAAGTCCCTCGAGGTGATCCGCATGTACCGCGGGCTCGTGGACGAGGAGCCGGGCGCGGGGGAGGAGGGCTACGCCTTCCAGTTCGAGTCGGCCCACTTCATCACCCTGGGCCTGCTCTACGAGCAGAACAAGCGCTTCGCGGGCGGCGCCTTCGCGCCGATCTTGAGACGCGTGGACAAGTTCCTCAAGGGCCACCTCCCGAAGACACTGAAGGAGCGGGAGGAGCGGGCCGCGATGGTCCGCGAGGCCGACGAGGCGCTGGGCGGGGCGGTGGCCCGGATCAAGAAGCGCGGGATCAACCACCCCTACGTCAAGAACTATGTCCTGGCCCGCACCACGCCGCTCACCCGACAGCGCAAGACCCTGCCCCCCTTCGAGCAGACGTTCCGGAAGCTCGTCGACAACATCGAGGCCTTCGACGTCTCCAAGGTGCGCTACGAGGACATCCAGCGCTCGGCCATCATGGCCGCGCCGGCCGCCGGCTGATCCCATGGCGCGCCCGAGCAAGCTCCCCGAGACGGAGGTCGCCTCGCGCCTGGCCGCGGCACCGGGCTGGTCGGTGAAGGGCGGCAAGCTCCACCGGGAGCTCGCCTTCGCGGACTTCGCGCAGGCCTTCGCGTTCATGACCGACGTGGCCCGCGAGGCGGAAGCCCTCCAGCACCATCCGGAGTGGTTCAACGTCTACAACCGCGTGGTCATCGATCTCACCACCCACGACGCCGGCGGCATCACCACCCTCGACTTCGAGCTGGCCCGGCGCGCCGAGGACCTGGCCGCCCGCCGCGCCCGGCCCGCGTCATGACCGGCCGCGTCGCCATCGTCACCGGCGGGACCGGGGCGCTCGGCCAGGCGATCACCACCGCCCTGCTCGAGGCCGGCGCGGCCGTCGCGATCCCCTACGCGGTCGCCGAGGAGCGCGCCGCGCTGGAGGGGCGCCTCGCCCCCGAGCTCCGCGCGCGCCTCCTGCCGGTGGCCGCCGACGTCACCGACGAGGCCGCGATGGACAAGTTCGTCGCCGCGGTGCGCGAGCGGCACGGGCGGGTGGACGGCCTCGTCAACGCGGTGGGGGGCTTCGCGGGCGGCGACCTCGTCTCGACGCCGCTCGGCGAGTGGGAGCGCATGATGAAGCTCAACCTCACCTCCGCGGTGATCGCCTGCCGCGCCGTCCTGCCCGGCATGATCACGGGAGGTGGAGGCCGCATCGTCAACATCGCCTCGCGCGCGGTACTCCCGCCCCAGGGCGGCTTCATCGCCTACACCGTCTCCAAGGCGGCGGTCATCACCCTCACCCAGGCCCTGGCCCAGGAGGTGCGGCCGCACCGCATCACGGTCAACGCGGTGCTGCCGAGCACCATGGACACCCCGGCCAATCGACGCGCGATGCCCGACGCGGACCGCTCCGGCTGGGTCAGCACCACCGACGTGGCGAGTGTGGTGGCCTTCCTGCTCTCCGACCGCGCAGCCGCCCTCACCGGCGCCAGCCTCACGGTCTGATCGGAATCGGGATGGAGCGCTTCGACCTCGTGGTGATCGGGGCCGGCGCCGCCGGAATCACGGCGGCCAGGACCGCGGCCGACCTGGGCGCCCGGGTGGCCCTCGCGGACCGCGGCCCGCTCGGCGGGCTCTGCGTCAATCGCGGCTGCCTCCCCAAGAAGGCGCTGGTCACGGCCGGGCGCACGCATCGGCTGGTCCGCGAGGCCGCCGCGCTCGGCACGGTGGCCGGAAGCGTACGGCTCGACTGGGACGCGGTGCAGCGGCGACAGCGGGAGGTGGTGGAGACCCTCCGGCCCGGCGCGGACGATCTCGAGAGGCACGGCATCCGGGTCGCGATCGGGACCGCCCGGTTCGGCGACCCCCACATCGTGGAGGTGGACGACACCCCGCTCGGCGCGGAGCGCTTCGTCATCGCGGCCGGGTCCGAGCCGGTGATCCCCGAGGTGCCCGGCCGGGAGCGGCTCATCACCTCGGACCAGCTCCTCTTCCTGCCCGCGTTCCCGGCCTCGCTGACCTTCATCGGGGGCGGACCGGTGGCGGTCGAGCTGGCGGGCGCCTACGCCGACCTGGGCTCGCGCGTCACCGTGCTGGCCCGCGACGCGGAGATCCTGCCCGCCGTCGACCCCGACGTGGCGCGCATGCTGCGCAAGCGCATGGAGGCCCGCGGCGTCACCTTCCGGCTGAAGACCACCGTGACCCGTCTCTCCGACGATCCGGCCGGGGTACGCATCGAGTTCGACAGCGCGGGCATGGCCAACCGGATGGCGAGCAGCGAGGTGTGCGCGGCGGTGGGCCGGCGCTTCCACCCGCGGACGATCGGGGCGGCGCGAATCGGGCTCGAGATGGGCCGGCTCGGGCTGCGGACGACACCCTATCTGGCCACCTCGGTGCCCCACATCTACGCGGCCGGCGACGCGGCGGGCAACCGCCAGCTCACCACGGTGGCCGCCCACGAGGGGCGGATCGCCGCGATCAACGCCCTGCGGGGCGACGTGGAGCGGGCCGACGAGGCGGTGATCCCGCAGGTGCTCTTCACCACCCCGGAGGTGGGCGTGGTCGGCCTCTCGTACGCCGAGGCTCCCGCCCACGGCATCCAGGCCGCGGTGGCCCGCCACGACGCGCGGGGCAGCGGCAACAGCGTCGCCACCGGCGAGGACGCGGGCTACTTCAAGCTGGTCTTCGACCAGGACACCCGGCGGCTCATCGGCGCCCAGATCCTCTCCCCCGCCGCCGCCGAGCTGATCCAGCTCTGCGCCCTCGCCATCCGCTCCCGCGTGCCCGCGGGGCTGGTGGCGGACCAGCTCTCGGTGCATCCGAGCCACGCCGAGCGGCTCCTGCGGGCCTTCGGGCCCGGGCCGCACGGCACGCTCCGGCCCCCGGAAGGCGTCGGCGTAGTAGAATCGCGCCCGTGATACGACGCCATCTCCGGCGCGCGGCGCTCTGGATGGCCGCCGCCGTCCTCGTCGCCGGCTGCGCGGGATCCAGCGCGCGCTCCGGCCCCGCCGCGGCCGAGGCGGACCTCCCCGCGCCGGTCCGCTCGGTCCTGCGCAACGGGATGCGGTTGATCGTACAGGAGCACCGCGCCGCCGACATCGTGGCGATCTACCTGTTCGCGCGCGTCGGGACCCGCTACGAGCGGCCCGACCAGCTCGGCTACGCGCACTTCCAGGAGCACATGCTCTTCAAGGGCACCGACAGGTTCGGGCCCGGCTACATCGACCGGGTGGTGGAGGGCCTGGGCGGCCGGTCGAACGCGGTGACCTCGTTCGACTACACGACCTTCTACCTGATCCTGCCCACCGAGTCCACCGCGACCGGGATCCAGCTCCTGTCCGACATGGCCTTCCGCTCCAACTTCGCCCCGGAGGAGATCGTCCGCGAGCGCGAGGTGATCTTCGAGGAGGCGCGCATCGAGCAGGACAACGCGCGCTCGGCCCTCGTGCGGCAGCTCTACAGCATGGTCTTCGCGGGCGATCTCTACGGCCGCCCGGTGCTCGGCACGCGCGAGACCATGATGGCGGCCACCCAGGAGCGGCTGCGCGCGTTCAACCGCCAGTACTACACCCCGGAGAACATCACGCTGGTGGTGGCGGGCCCGGTGGAGCCGGCCGCGGTGCGGACGATGGTGGACCGCTCGTTCGGGCAGGTCGCCGCGAGGGGCTACCGCCCCCCCTCGCTGCCACTCCCCCGCCCCCTCGGCGGCCCGACCCGCAGAACCGTGGAGCGGCCGGAGCAGCAGGCACACCTGGCGCTGGGCTGGCAGGCCCCGCGCTCCGACGACACCAATGGCGACGCGGTGGACCTGCTCACCACCATCCTGGCCGGCACCGAGAGCTCGCGGCTGGCCCGCCGGCTGCGCGACGAGGAGCGCCTGGTCTCGAGCGTGACCATGAGCTACGCGGCCCTGGTCGGCGGCGGCATCGCGAGCCTGCGCGCCGACCTCGAGGCCAAGGACGTCGACCGCGTGGAGCAGATCGTGCTCGAGGAGATCGCGAAGATCCAGGAGAGCGGCCCCACCGAGGAGGAGCGGCGGCTGGCCGTGACCAAGTTCGAGTCCCAGCACGCCTTCGACACCGAGACCTCCGAGGGCCTGGCGTACGCCTACGGCCTGGCCGACACGACCTGGAATCTCGACGCCGAGCTGCACTACGTCGATCGGCTCCGCCGGATCACTCGCGAGCAGATCCGGGACGCGGCGCGGCGCTACCTATCGCGCACCAACTACGCGCGGCTCGCTTTCGTGCCGAAGCCCGGTCGATGAGACGGCTGCGGCCGGTCGTCGTCGCCGTCCTGGCGGTGCTGGCGGTCACCCCCGCCTGGGCCCAGGCCCCTTCGGTCACCCGCACCCGGCTCACCAACGGCCTCACGGTGCTGGTGCGCGAGAACCCCACCGCCCCGGTCGTGGCGATCTCGCTGATGGTCAAGATGGGCTCGCGCTGGGAGACCCCCGAGAACGCCGGCATCTCGAACCTGGTGCAGCTCATGGTGGTGCGCGGCACGCCCACGCGCAGCGGCACCCAGATCGTCGAGCAGGCCGACGCGATGGGCGGCAGCATCGAGGCCACCGGCGACGTGGACGCTTCCGAGATCGCGGCGACCGCGCTGGCACGCCACTGGGTGGAGATGCTCGACCTGGTCGCCGACGTCGCGCTCCATCCCACGATGCCGGAGAGCATCGTCCAGGCGGTACGGGACTTCCTCGTCCGGCAGGTCCGCAACCGGGGTGACAAGCCCTACGACGTGGCCTTCGACACGCTGACCGCCCGCCTCTTCGGCCGCCATCCCTACGCGTGGGACCCCATCGGCCTGAAGGAGAGTCTCGAGCGGCTCGACCGCCCCGCGCTCGTCGCCCACTACGGCCGCCACTACGTGCCCGGAGGGATGGTGCTGGCGGTCAGCGGGCGCGTGAAGGTCGCCGAGGTGGTCGCCCAGGCCGGGCGGCTCTTCGGGGCGATGCCCGTGGGACCGGTGCCGGTGGCGTCGCCCCCCGCCCCGCCCGCGCCGGCCCCCTGGCGCGAGACCCGGGTGGTGCCCGGCGCCCAGGCGCAGATCCTGATGGGCTCCCTCGCGCCCGCCCTCACCGATCCGGACTACCCGGCGGTCAAGGTGATGAGCACGGTGCTGGGGGGCGGCATGGCCGGCCGCTTCTTCTCGGAGCTGCGCGACAAGCAGGGCCTCGCCTACACCACCGGCACGCAGTTCCCGGGGCGGGTGGACCGGAGCTTCTTCCTGGCCCAGCTCGGCACCGCGCCCGAGAACGTGGCGCGGGCGGAGCCCGCGCTGCGCGAGCAGCTCGAGCGCGTGCAGCGCGAGCGGGTCGGCGACGAGGAGCTGCGGGTCGCGAAGGCCTACGTGCTTGGCAACCTCGCGATGGATCGCCGGACGAACGCGCGCCAGGCCTGGTATCTGGCCGCGTACGAGGAAGCGGGGGTGGGCTACGAGTTCCTGGACCGGTACGTGGCCGCGGTCCGCGCGGTCACCGCGGCCGACGTCCAGCGGGTGGCGCAGCGCTACCTGGCGGTCATCCGCACCATCATCGTCCAGCCCACCCCGCCCTGACGACGGTCAGCGCTGCCGGGTCAGCTCGATCGTGACCGGCGACTGCAGGTAGAGGAAGCTCCCGACCAGGCGATCGCCGTCCACCTTGAAGGTGGCCGCGAAGGGCCGGGTGCGCTGGGCGCTGTTCACCCACATCTCGGTTTCCGAGACCGTCACCTCGATCGGCGCGCCAAAGGACGAGTTCTCGCGCAGCGAGACCGGGATGCCCTCGGCGGCCTGCGCGTCCTCGAGCACCAGGACGCCCTCGCCGGTGGCGCCCTGCTGCGTGATCGACGCCTGGGCCACGCCGTACCGCTGGCTCCGCAGCAGGCCGTAGCCGGTCCACGTGCCGTTCCAGTGACCGGCCACGTCGGCCGGCTGGACGTCGGAGGGGATGTTGCGTCCCCACCAGCCCTCGCTCTTGGCCTGGGCCATCAAGTCCGGGGTCACCCGGGGCGCGCCCGCGACCGCATTGGTCACCGAGAAGCTCAGGTGATTGTCGGTGGCGAAATGCGTCGGGTGCGCCCGCCAGGTCTCCCACTCGCGCTGGGTCGCGCAGCCGGTCGACACGAGCACGAGGGCCAGTACCATCGGCAGCCAGTTGCGGTCTCGCATGATCGTTTCCCTCCGACGGATTCCACGGAGCAAGCGCGATACCATTCAAAATACTCGTGGAATCACAGTCTTGCACACCAGGGATTTATCGCCCAACGAATTCTACGGGGCAGGCCGTCAGCTCTGTGACGGCGGGTCGGCCGGCGCCAGGAGCTCGGGGAAGGTGCGGATGATCCGGTGGGGCACCACGTCGGCGGCCTGGGGGAGCCCCTGCCCGGGGCCGTCCACCCAGACCCCCCGGAGGCCGAGCCGCTGGGGAGCCGCCACGTCCCACTCGAGGTTGTCGCCCACCATCCACGCGTCCTCCGCCTTGACCCGGAGCTTGGACAGGGCGTAGCGGTAGACGATCTCGTCGGGCTTGCCGACGCCCATCTCGCCCTCGATCACCAGGACGTCGAAGAACCGCTCGAGATCGTGCTGGGCGATCTTGCGCCGCTGGTGGCCGGCGTCGCCGTTGGTGACCAGGGCCAGGGGGACCCCGCGGGCGCGGAGCGCCTCGAGGGCGGCGGTGACCCCCGGGAAGAGCGTCATCCGCTCCCAGCGCCGCTCCGCGAAGTCGGCCGCGATGGCTCCCGCCAGCGTCTCGTCGGCCCGGCCCACGCGGCCCAGCGCGTGAGCGGTGATGCGGGTCCAGGCGCGCAGCATGTCGGCCCGCTCGGTCCGGTGCCGGCCCGGGTCGCTCCAGAACCAGCGGCGCGTCTCGGCGATCGCCACGACCAGCCCGGCCGGATCGATACCGACGGGGCCCGCGTGGGCCTCGCAGGCGTGATGCCAGCACTCGTTCACCCCGCCGGTGTAGTCGAGCAGCGTGTCGTCGAGGTCGATCAGCAGGGCCTTCATCCCCTCACCTTCCGTCCCCCTCACCTTCCGTCCCCCTCACCCTGCCCTCTCCCCCTCCAGGGGGGAGGGAGAGCCGAAGGGGGCGAGCTCCGGACGGCACACCGACCGGAAGTTGCACCAGCGGCAGATCCGTAGCTCCTCGGTCTTCTCGAAGCCCGACTCCTCGGCGAGGTTGCGCTCCGGGTCCTTCAGATAGGCCTTCATGGAGCGCACCGAGAGACGGATGTGCTCGCGCACCCGGTCGAGGCTCGCCTCGTCCCACGGATGGCTGGTGACCTTGCCCTCCCGCAGGTTGACCTCGAGCAGGTCGACCCGGGCCAGGTCGACGCCCAGCACCTCGAGCGCGTAGAGGGCGTAGCCCCCGAGCTGTAGCCCGGCCCCCTCTCCGCTCCCGCCCGTCTTCCAGTCGAGGAGCTGCAGGCGATCGGCCGGGCTCCAGTAGCCGAAGTCGGGGGCGGTGAAGACCCGCGTACCCTCGAAGGGGAACGAGCCGATGTCCTCGATGAAGACCCACCGCTCGGTGGGGGTGCGCTTGATCTCGGTCAGCACCGGCAGGCGGTGGAAGTTCCGCAGGCAGCGCACCACGTGGTCCCGGAGGGCCTGCCACTCGCTGTCCCGGATCGGCACCCCGTACTCGTGCTCGAACAGCGACGGCCGCTTCGGGGTCTCCCGGTAGAGGCCGGCGCGCGAGCCCTTCCACTCCGCGCGCATCTGGCGCACCGTGTCCTCGATCAGCGAGGCCTCGCTGAGCCCGTGGCCGTCGCGCAGGGCCAGGAGGCAGCGCTCGACCGCCTCGTGCACGAGGCGGCCCGCCCACATCTGCCGGGTGGCGAGCTGCTTGAGGATGTAGAGACGCCGGACGACGGGGTCGGCGTTGACGTCCCAGCCGCCCCAGGCGCCGTAGTACTGGTAGTAGTACCGACGCCGGCACTCCTGGAAGACGTTGTCGCGGGTGCGCGACCAGGAGAACTCGTTGGCGAGATCGGCCACGACCCCAGCATAGCATTGCGGGCGCGGCACCCTGGCGCCGGGCGGTTTGCCCGGGCGACCCGGGGCGCCTCCCGGGCGGTATCCCCATCGATCGCGCACTTGCCCGGGTCCTCGTTCGTGGCACACTCCGTGCT
>Ga0070694_100001503_pt1 | contig 13685 bp, 1 predicted proteins | sample KBSK1251metaG_FD_65470 | JGI IMG/M metagenome (GOLD analysis project Ga0070694, IMG submission 65470) | Corn, switchgrass and miscanthus rhizosphere microbial communities from Kellogg Biological Station, Michigan, USA - KBS K1-25-1 metaG | ecosystem: Host-associated > Plants > Roots >... | reverse complement strand
CCTCCTCCAGCCCTGAAGGAGGCGATTGTGAAACTTATTTCGAGTAGATTTTTATTTGAGGCAACGACTACCCTTTGGAGTAGATTTTCTGTGAGTCAATTCGCCTCATTGACTTTGCGCCAATAAGGATCTAATCTTCGCGCACCTGTATAGCGACTTTATCCACACACGCTAAAGCAGATGCTTGATAAATCAAAATCGCTGGCATTGAGAGTGTGATTAGGCTTTTTAACCCGGTTCTGTTGGTTAGTTTTCGTTCGATAAAGCAGTAGCGCAAGACGCCCGGCATGGTACTCCTGTCCTTTCCGTCCTGCCCTTCAGCTTTCCAGGAGCTTCCCTCAAACATGTTCCGATCGCCTCACATGGGGATAATTGGATGCGCGCACGGCTGCGGGCCTCATAAGGAGGCGAGAGTTGCGGACGATGCCGGCCAAGCCGGAAAGGTTCGACTCAAATCCCTCCTGATTCTTTGCGCTTTGCTCTCTACGCTTAGCGCTCTGCCCTTCATCGCGCGCACCGAGGCATCTTCGGCGACCGACTCGTCACTCACCACTCGTCACTCATCACTAAGTAATCACTCGTCACTGTTTTCGCGGCTCGCAAACGATTCCGACAGCTTTAGCAAAATCTTGTCGAGTCGCCGCCGCGCTGGCAACGATCTGGTGCTGACCGTCGCCGGGCCCGTGGTACTGACGGTTACTCCGGCCACCTCGCCGACCATCGCTGACAACGACTACACGCGCATCAACAATGCGGTCCAGGCGGCAGTCAATGGCCAGACGATCAAGCTGCTCGGCACGTTCGATTGGACTGAGACGAATGCGGCGGCGAGCTGGGCGCTGGGCGGCGACGGTTTGACGGGCACACTTGACGACTACAGCATTCTGGTTCCGGCCAACCTCAATAATGTGACGTTCACGGCCGACAATCTGGGCGATGGCTCGATCCAGGGGCCGGGCGATTTGGCGGGCGTCGACCTGGAGGGTGTGTTCTTCTTCAATGGCGGCGATAATCAGAACTGGACGATCTCCAACATTCGCTTCCTCGATTTCGATCTGGCCATCGGCATGTTCTTCGGCGCCGGCGGCTCAGACGCCTTCAACAACACCCATATCACCAATAATTACATCCGCAACGCGCGCGACTTGAACGCGACCGTGGCGCCGGCGGATGCCTCACAGAACATCGCCATTCACTATTCGTTCGGCACGAATCAGGTGATTTCGGGGAACACGATCGAGATTCAGGGCGATGGCGTCAGCGCTGGCAGCAATTTCGCCGCCGACGTCGGCATGCAGAGCAACACCAGCGGCGGCGCGGTCTATGAGGGCCTTCAGATCACCAACAACATCGTGCGCGTATTGAACGCGCAGAGTGCCAATCCACAGGTCATACTCGGCATTTGGGAGAACGGTCACGCACATTCGAGCAACATCACCATCAGCGGCAATCAGTTCGTGAACCTGGACGGAGCAAATAATCCCGCCACCAACTTGCAACGCGGCTTCCGCGTCACCTCGCATTCGTCGGCAACGACGGCGGTTACTTACTTAGGCAATACAGTCAAGGGCGCGAACATTGGCTTCCAGTGGTACACCCCTGCGGACTTCAGCGGCAATAATCCGGTAGTCGTCACCGGCAACACGATCACCAACAACAGGACGGGCGTGCTGGTGCAAAGCCAGGGCCTCGCGACTCTCAACTTCAATCGGATTGTCGGCAACACTTTGACGGGCCTGAATAACGTCGATGGCAGCGTCACGGCTGAGAATAACTGGTGGGGTTGCAACGACGGCCCGGGCATTGGGAGCTGCGACAGCGTTACCGGCACAGTCGGTTTCACTCGGTGGGTCGTTCTGCTCGTGAGCGCGTCGCCGAACTCCATCGGCCCGGGAGGCAGTTCAACCATTACCGCTGACATGACGAAGAACAGCTTGTCGGGCAACCCGGCGCACGGCGGCGCCGCGATCCTGCCGCTACCTGACGCCAGCTTCACCGCGACGAACGGCGACCTGTCGTCGGCAAGTAGCCCGTTTGCCTCCGGTCTATCGCAGTCGACGTTCACTTCAAACATCAATTCGAACGGCTCGGCGTGTGCGCAGGTTGATACCGAACAGGAGTGCGCGAACATCACCCTGACTTTGCCGACATTCACGATCAACGACGTCACGCTTAACGAAGGCAACGGCGGCCCGACGACCTTCACGTTCACCGTGACCAAGAATGGAGCGACTGCGCTAAATGCCTCAGTCGATTACGCCACGGCTGACGACAGCGCGACCTCGCCTTCGGACTTTACGCCGATCCTAACGACGACGCTGACCTTCACGCCGGTGGAGACCACCAAGACCTTCGACGTGACGGTCAATGGCGACCTGGCAAAAGAGCCGACCGAGGCGTTTTTCGTCAATCTGACCAATCCCACGAATGCGGCCATCGCTGATGGTCAGGGTGTGGGCACGATCACAAACGATGATTGCCTGACGGCGCCGACCACTGTCTATGTCGATGACAGTTGGGTGGGAACCACGCCAGGAACTGATCCAGATGCCGGCAGCAGTCCGGCGATGAACTTTGGCTGCGACTCGTTTGCCACGATTCAGGAAGGCGTGAACGCCGTGGCCTCCGGCGGCACGGTGATTGTCAACGCCGGCACTTATGTTGAAGACGTTGCGATCAACAATCCCGGCTTGCAACTGCTGGGCGCGGGCGCGGCTTCAACCACGATCAGCGGGGCGAAGAACGGCCCCAGTAGCACGGTTCAGATTTTCGCAAGCAACGTTACCGTCGCAGGTTTCACGATCACGCGCGAGGGGAACAATGCGGCTGATTGGAATGACGCGAACGGCGCTCTGAACACAGCCGGCATAGCAATCCAGGGAACTTCAATTACCGGCGCGCTGATCCGCGACAATATTCTGACCGGCAACCGCACCGGCATCGATATCAACAACAGCGGCGGCCACACCATCCGGAACAACGTCATTGATTTCAACCGGACAGGTCTGATCCTGCGTAATCAAACGGACAGCATCACCGCCGTCGAAAACTTCATCACCAACAACTGGACAGTGGGTGTGCTGTTCCTTGATGGCAGCGGTGCAACGAATAGCCCACCCCAGCAGGCCCTGCATACTGTCTTTACCAACAACAGCATCAGCGCGAATTGGTACGGCCAAATCGTTGACCGGCAGACGGGTGGCTCGCTGCCAGCTCCGAACACGACCAGCCTGAAGAACTTCCGCGGCAACTGGTTTGGCACCACCACGCCGGTGGTTACCACGGCCAATAGCGCCGAGCCGGGCTATGCGGGGCAGGTTCCGGCCGGTTATCCGGGTGGTACCGCGACACCTCCGGGCGGTCAGCCTGACATCGCCGGGGCGGCGTCTGCAAACTTCAAATACCAGCCGTTCCTACTTAGCGGCACCGACACGGATGTCGAGACTACGCCCGGCCGGGGTACGAACGGCTTCCAGGGCGTCGGGGTGCCAACCACTGACATCGTTGTCAGGTCGAATTTGCTGGACGGCTGGGTGCTCTCGACAACGGGCACGGCGACTACCAGTTTCGTGGTGGGGCCCGGCACGCCTCCGCTCGGCGAGGGCAGTGGCCGGCTATCGGTGGGTTCAGATGGCAGCGGCGGCGGGCGATTCCGTCAGACAGGCTTTAACGGGACGTTCCTCAGCGATCTGACGACTCTGACTTATAAGACTTACACCAGCAACGATGGCAGCGCGCCGGCGATTGGCGACCAGACAATTTACATAATCCTGGATGTCGATCTCGACGGGAACGGGACGAGCGACGATCTGCTCTTCTTTGAGCCTGAGTACCAGCACGGTTACACAGGCGCGGTGCCGGATCAGGGCGACAACGTGCTGAATACCTGGCAGACATGGAATGCTTTGGCCGGCGGCTGGTGGTCGTTGAATGGCTCCGCGGGGGCCACCGCAGGTGCGGGTGTTAAGCCGCTCTCGACGATCATCGCGGCGTTCCCGAATGCGCGCCTGGACAACTCTGCGGCAACCGGCAGTCTCCGTCTCGTCGCCGGCTTTGGCGCGGGTTCGTGGGATAACTTCGTCGGCAACGTGGACGACGTCACTGTCGGAGTCAGCACTTTCAACACGAGATATGACTTTGATCCGGTACCGCGCATTTCAATCAATAATGTGACCCAGGCAGAAACCGACGCGGGCACGACGGTATTTACTTTCCATGTCACTCTGTCCGGGCCGAGCGATCAGCCGATTACCGTCGATTACCAAACGGCCGACGACTCGGCCACGGCGCCGTCGGATTACACTGCGATTCTGTCTACGCCAATTACATTTAACCCTGGTGACACGGACATTCCAGTGACGGTGCTGGTTAAGGGCGATGGCACGTTCGAACCAGGTGAACAGTTTTTTGTGAATCTGTCGAATGTCAACGCCAATGCGACGATACTTGGCGGTCAGGGCGTGGGCACGATCACCAACGACGACCCGCAACCTTCGATCACGATTTCCGACGTCACGCAGGCCGAAGGTAGCGGTGGCGGCACAACCGCATTCAACTTTGCTTTGACCCTGTCGAATCCAAGTTCGACCAGTATCGATGTCAACTACTCGACCCAGGACAACACCGCGAAGCAGCCAGGTGATTATGCGCCGGTAATCAGCGGAGTGGCGACGATTCCACCGAATTCAACTGCGGGAACCATTACGATTCAGGTCGTTGCCGAAGACAGTCTTGAACCTGATGAAACTTTCTTCGTCAACCTTACCGGTGCCACCGGGGCGACGATTGCCGATAACCAGGCAATTGGCACGATTCAAAACGACGACAATGGTCCAACGTTCTCGATTAATGATGTAGCCACGGCGGAAGGCACCGGAGGCACGACTAACTTCATCTTCACCGTGACCAAGACTGGCACGACCGGCGAGCGCAGTCGCGTCGATTTTGCTACGGTTAACGGCTCTACGGATCCGGCGACCGGCGGTGGTGCATGCGGCGGTAACGTGGATTACATAACGCAGACAGGCACCCTGGCGTTCACTCCGTCCGACACCACTAAGACGATTACCGTCTCTGTCTGCGGCGATGCCAGAACGGAAGTGCCTGAGACCTTCTTCGTCAATCTATCGAATCCGGTTAACGCCTCCATTTCAGACGGCCAGGGTCTGGGCACGATCACGGACGACGATGTTTGCACGCCGCCGAACATTGTTTACGTCAACCACGATTGGTCGATGACGCCGGTGCCAGCCTTCGGAGACGATCCGGACGACGCCGGACCTGCGACCAGCTTTGGCTGCGATTCATTTGCGAAGATCCAGGAGGGAATCAACGGCGTGGCCGGGAGCGGCACGGTGATCGTTTATGCCGGCACTTATGCAGAGAACGTTGTGGTCAACAAGTCCGTAACGCTCCAGGGCCCGAACTCAGGGGTCGATCCGAATCAGATTCCGAGCACTCGCAGCGCCGAAGCGATCGTCGTGCCGGCCACGGTTGAGACTTCAATCCAGGGTTCGACTTCGGGCACCGTGTTTCGGGTCGGGACGAACAGCGGCCACATCGACGTGACCATCAACGGCTTCACCATTGACGGTCATAACGAGAACTTAACCGGCGGGCGCACCCTCAACGGCGTCGAGGTCCACACGGGCGCAGGCATCGTCAACAGCACCGGTTCGTTCGACACAAACCCGGGCGCTTATGACGCCACGATGAATGTCCAGAACAACATCATCCAGAACCTCGAGCGTTACGGTGTGCTGGCCGATAACATTCCGTCACGGCCGGCAGTCACGGGCACGGATGTCAGTCACAACAAGATCGACAACCTGCCTTCAGGTAATAACTTTGTTGGTGGACGCGGGCGTGGTATCGCCTTTGAGGAGAATTTGTACGGCACGGCGAGCTACAACATGATGACGCGCGTCAACGTCGGCTGGCAGGATGACAACTACAATCTGGCTTCGCCGGGCCCGGCGACCGTGGTGGCTCACAACACAATTCATACATATCACCGGGGCATCTTCCATAATCTGCAATACCAGAATGCCAGCACCGCGACAATTTCTGACAACAGCATCTTTGTCGAAACGCCCGGCGACTTCTCGGCCAGTTCAACGAACTTTGGCATTGAGCTGTTATCGATTCAGAGCGCTGTCGGCGTTACTGTCACGAACAACAATTCGACCGGAAACGTCTACGGGATCTTGCTCTGGAACCTGCCGACGACCGGGAACATCACGATCTCCGGCGGGACGCTGACCAACAATACGTATGGCGTCTATGCGACTAACGAAGACCCGCAATTTGGCGCCGTTAGCTCCGCGACCACTGCCAGCGTGAGCGGCGTCACGATTAACGGCGCCACCACGGCAGGCCTCGCCGTTGTCGATTCTCCTGGTGCCGGCGCGACGGGAACGGTAGCGTTGGAAGTTAGCGGCAACACCGCTATCAGTAGTTCCGCAGCTGGCGCAATCGGAATCCTGGTGAGCGGCGCAAACGCTTCGGCGAACATTCATCACAACAGCGCCTCGATTCACGGCAATGCGACCGGCATCAAGGTCGATGGCGGTTCAGCGACCATCACGGGCAACAGCCTATACGACAACGGAACCGGATTGGAATTCGCGAATTCGCCGACAGTTACGGCGCATTTCAACCGCATCATCTCGAATACGACGGCGATCAGTAACCCGGGGAATGCGACCGTCGATCTCGAGAACAACTGGTGGGGTTGCAATGACGGACCCAACGAAACCGGCTGCGGCGCCGTCACCGGTTCGAACGCAGACTTCGATCCATGGGTCGTTCTCCTCGTCACGGCTTCGCCGGATTCGATCATTCCGGGCGGCACTTCGACAGCGACCGTCGACATGACGAAGAACAGCGCGGACGCGGCGCACGGCGGCGCCGCAACGCTGCCGTTGCCGGACGCAACGCTTTTCGCCACGAACGGCAACATGTCGGACGCCAGTAAACCGTTCACAGCGGGCCTGTTGACTTCGACGTTTACGTCAACCAACGGTTCGAACGGAGGCGCCTGTGCGAAGGTTGATAATCAGCCGCAGTGCGCGAGCATCACCGTGACCCCGCCGTCCTTCTCGATCGGTGATGTGTCGATGGCTGAAACCGACGCGGGCACCACGAACTTTGTCTTCACGGTGACGAAGAACGGGAATACCAACCTGAGTTCCTCAGTTGTCTATACCACGGCGGACAACACCGCGAAGGTTTCTGACGGCGATTATGCGAGCGCCACCAACACCCTCACCTTCGGGCCGGCCGATACCACGATGCAGCTCACGGTGCAGGTCGCCGGTGATACCAGGCTCGAACCTAATGAGACTTTCTTCGTCGACTTGTCGAGCCCGGTCAACGCCACCATCTCGCAGGGCCGGGGCGTCGGCACGATTCAGAATGACGACTCCGGGCCGACCTTCTCGATCAATAACGTGACGATGGCCGAAGGCGACGGCGCGACCACGAACTTCATATTCACTGTTACCAAGACGGGTACCACCGGTGAGCGTGCCCGAGTCGACTTTGCCACTGCTAATGGCACTACGAATCCGGCCCTCGGGGGCGGCGCGTGTGGCGGCTCGGAGGATTACATCTCGCAAACAGGAACAGTCCAGTTTACTCCGGCTGAGACGACGAAAACTGTGACGGTGGCGGTCTGCGGCGGCGTCAAGCCCGAATTGGACGACACCTTCTTTGTGAATCTTTCGAATGCAGTTAACGCTTCGATTTCCAGCGGCCAGGGTGTCGGCACGATTACAAATGACGATACGTGCAGCGCCCCGAGCACCGTCTATGTCGACGACAACTGGGCCGGCACAACGATTGGCGAGGATCCCGACGGTACGGGGCCGGCAACGTTCTTCGGCTGCGATGCGTTCGATACGATACAGCGTGGCCTCTCGGGTATCGCGCCACTTTCCACGGGCGTGGCGCCGGCTGGGACTGTAATCGTCGCCGATGGTACTTACACTGAGAATTTGATCCTGAACAAACAAGTGAATCTTAAGGGCGCGCAGTTTGGCGTGGACGCCCGAGGTCGAGTTGCCTCCGAGAGCATTGTTACGCCCGCAAGTGCGGCACGTGCGTTAGAGTTGCGCACCGGTTCAGCTGGATCGGTGATCGATGGCTTCACGTTCTCAGGTGGGGCCTTCGTGGGCACATCCGGTCTGATCGAGTCGACTTCGGGGCCGCTTAATAATCTCCAGATCAGTAACAACCGGTTCACATCATTCCCGGGTCGCGCTGTCAATCTGAACGACAGCGGCGCGGATATCACCGTAAACCAGAATGAAATCAACGGCAGCGGCAATACCGCAGCTGTGAGCGGCGTGTTTCACCTCGACACCGACTCGTTCACCGGTTTCAACTTCACCAACAACACAGTGACGGGCGCGGCATTTACAGAAGGGTTCTTTGTCGACGGCAATCACACCGTCGGGCCGAGCGGCACACGCACTCCGCTAATTAGCGGCAACGTTTTCAACAACAACAGCGTCGGCGCGAATTTGGGAAGATTCGCCTTTACCGGCGCTGCCAGCACTAACAACGGGACCATCAGCAACAATACCTTCAGCAATAATCTAGCGGACGGTTTGCAGGGCGGAATCCAGAACACAACTATTTCCGGGAACACGTTCAGCGGCAACGGACGTCATGGGTTAGCGTTGACTGGTTTCAGCGGCTCGGTCAGTCCTGACTCAACGCGCGGCGCGATCAATACGCTGGTCCTTTCCAATACGTTTACGGGTAACGGTTTCGCCAGTGCCGGCGCGGGCATCTCGTTCAATGCTTTCCAATTTGCCGGAACCATTGCTACCAACCAGGCGCACTTCAATCGCATCCGGGGCAATGCCACCGGCGCGCTCTACAACGGCAGCGAGACGATTAATCTCGAGAACAACTGGTGGGGTTGCAACGGTGGTCCAGGCGTCGGCGGCGCCGGCTGCACTGGCACGCCCAATGGGCTGGGTGGCACGGGCGCTGCCAATCTCGATGGCAATCCGTGGATCGTTCTGACCACCAGCGCTTCGCCGAATTCGACCACGCCGGGTGGAACTTCAACCGTGACCGCGGACATGACGCAGAATTCGGCCAGCGCGACGCTCACACCGCCGCCGAGTGTGCCGCCGGTTACGGTAACCTTCAGCGCCACCAACGGCAGTGTCCCGCCCGCGAGCGGCACCATTACCTCAGGCCAGGCAACCACTACCTTTACTTCGACCAGCACCTCTGCCGGGTCGGCGTGTTCCACCGTAGACGAGCAGGAGTACTGCACGACAATCAACATTCAATTGCCGCAGTTCAGTATCAGTAATGTCACCCAGGTGGAAACTAACTCCGGGACGACTGCTTTCGTCTTCGACGTGACCAAGACGGGCGCGACCACCTTCGCGTCATCAGTCCAGTTCCAGACCGCGGACGACAGTGCGACGATCGCCGACAGTGATTATCAATCGGCCTCTGGTACTCTGAACTTCGGGCCAACCGACACCTTGAAGCAGATCACCGTCCAGGTAAACGGTGACAACAATTTCGAAGCGAACGATGCCTTCTTTGTGAACCTCTTTAATGCGGTCGATGCGACCATCAGCGACAACCAGGGAGTCGGGACAATCACGAATGACGACTCCCAGCCGACCATCTCGATCGACGATGTGACGCACAACGAAGGTAACGTGCATGGCGTAGCCAACGATCCCGACCTGACCAATTACACCTTTACGGTCACCCTGTCGAGCCAGTCGTTCCAGACGGTTACGGTTGATTATGCAACCGCCAACAATTCGGCCAGCGCACCGTTGGATTACACTCAGCTAACCACGACCACCCTGACCTTCAATCCGGGCGAAACCAGCAAACAGCTCACGGTCGTCGTTAAGGGTGATACGACTTACGAGTTGAACGAGACGTTCTTCGTAACTCTGACCAACCCGACCAACGCGACTACAAGTGATCAGGGGATCGGGACGCTCACCAATGACGACGCCGCGCCGACATTGGCAATCGGCAATCGGAGCCGCCCTGAAGGCACCAACGTCGGGGCTACGACTTCATACGACTTTACTGTCACCAAGGCAGGCAGCACGGAGGTGACTGCGACCGTAAACTTTGCTACCGCGCCCGGTACAGCCACAGGGAATGTGAACCCATGTCCTTCGGGCGATGACTATCAGACTCAAAACGGGTCGCTCAGTTTCCTGGCTAACGAAACGACCAAGACCGTCACGGTTTTGGTCTGCAAAGACGCAGTCTTTGAAGCTGATGAGACGTTCTTCGTAAACCTTTCGGGCGAGACGCACGCGACGTTGGCAGACGGTCAGGGACTGGGAACAATCCAGAATGACGATACGCCGCCGCCTCTGAGCCCGGTCAACACGACTGACGATCTCGACGATGGCAACTGTAATATTGCGCACTGCAGTTTGCGCGAAGCGATCAATGCGGCCAACGCGAGTGGGTCCGCCTCGATTGTCTTTGGGATTCCCGCCGGCGATCCCCGACACTTCTATTACGCGGACGATGGGGTCGCTAACCAGGTAACAAACGATCTGACGCATGTCCTTGCGACGATAGAGTCGAATGACGCGAACATAGTCGGAATCGATCCCGACTGGCCGCATAGCTGGTGGTCAATTCGTCCCGCGTCGCCACTGCCGAACATCGCCACAGGGGGAATTGGGATATTCATAGACGGGTACACGCAGACCGGGGCCAGCGCCAATACTTCGGCTCCGGGTCAGGACGCGGTGCTGAGGGTTGAGATTGATGGAACCGGTATCCCAGCCGGAGTAACTCATGCCTTAACCGTGGGCGCCGGCGCCAATACGATTAGCGGACTGATCATCAATCGGTTTGTCGGCGACGGAAATCCCGGGAGCGGGAATGGGATTGGCATCACTAGTTCCGACACTATCAGGGGCAATTTTATCGGCACCGACGCGAGCGGCACCGTCGATCTGGGCAACGCGGGGAGCGGCATCGTGTCGCCATCTGGTTTCAGTTCGACCATCGGAGGATCGACCGACGCTGACGCAAACCTAATCTCCGGTAATAACGCTGATGGGATCGTCCTGTCGAACAGCAACACCAATCTAATCCTGGGCAATCTAATTGGCACCAGGGCCAACGGTACCAGTGGGCTCGGTAATAGCGGCGCCGGCATCAGCCTTACCGGCTTCGGTTCGGGATTCAACACCATCGGCGGCGAAAATCCGGGCGAAGGCAACACCATAGCCTTCAACGGCGGAGACGGCGTAAGCCTGACCACGGCGGGCAGTGGCAACAGCATTCGCGGCAACTCGATTTTCTCAAACGGTACGACCAACCTTCACCTGGGCATCGACCTGGGCGCGGATGGCGTGACCGCGAACGATGCGCCGGCCAGTCTGGACGCGGATAGCGGTCCTAACAGCCTTCAGAACTTCCCGGTAATTACGCTGGCACAGGTGACGGGAAGCACCAGGACGATCACCGGAACGCTTAACTCGACGGCCGGAGACACGTTCACAATTGACTTCTACCAGAGCACCGCCTGCGACAACTCGGGTAACGGAGAAGGAAAGACCTACCTCGGCTCACTCACCACCGACCCCACTGACGCCAGCGGCAATGTATCGTTCACCTTCCACCCGTCGGTGCTGACGGTCGGACAGTCGGTCACGGCGACCGCGACTTCAACCGGAGCGGCCTTCAATACGTCTGAATTCTCGGCTTGCAATGGGGTGACGGACGGTTCGCCCGGCGCGGGTGACATCCAATTCACGGATGCGACCTATTCGGTGGGTGAGGGCGGCGGCACTGCTTCGATCACCGTCACGCGCGTGGGCGGCAGCAACGGTTCAATTACGGCGACTTTCTCGACCAGCAATGGCACCGCCGCGGCGCCGGGCGATTACACCGCAGTCAGCAACTTCCCGATCACCTACGTTGAAGGAGAGACCGGCAGCAAGGCCGTCACCGTCACCATTGTTAACGACTCGACTTTCGAGAGCAACGAGACGGTAAATCTTTCTTTGAGTCATCCGCCGCAGATCAATATCGCTCAGCGCGATGCAGAGGCGGCAGCCCCGGTGCAAGTCCTGGCAGATCCGTACTCGGCGGTGTTGACGATTAATGACAACGATGCTGCGCCGACCTTTACGATTGACGATGTAACGCACAACGAAGGCAATGCAGGCACGACTGCGTACACCTTTACGGTGACCAAGACCGGCAGCACCGCGCTTAACGCGACGGTGAATTACGCGACGGTCGATGGCACGGCGACGGCGCCGTCAGACTTTGCCGCGATCGGTTCTACGACGTTGACCTTCCTGCCGGCTGACACGACGAAGCAGTTCGCGGTTTTGGTTAATGGCGACCCAACTGTGGAAACTGATGAAGGATTTGCTGTGCACCTGAGCAACGCAATCAACGCCACCATCAGCGATGCCGACGGCGCCGGCACGATTACCAACGACGACACGGATGTGACTTTGGCGGTTTCGCCAGTGTCGGCATCTGAAGATGGGGCGACGAACCTGGTGTACACCTTCACGCGTAGTGGGGTGACCAGCGGCGCGCTGACGGTGAACTTCTCGGTCGGCGGCGACGCGACGTTTGGGACGGATTACACACAGACAGGCGCGGCGACGTTCGGGGCGACGAGTGGCACGGTCAACTTTGGCGCTGGGAACACGACGGCTACGGTAACCGTTGACCCGACAGCGGACACTACCGTGGAAGGGGACGAGACGGCCATTCTGACGGTGACCTCCGGCTCTGGCTATAACGTGGCCAGTCCGAGTGCGGCGACCGGCACGATCACCAACGACGATACGGATGTATCGGTGGCAGTTTCGCCTGCCGCGGCGACTGAAGACGGCTCGACCAATCTGGTTTACACCTTCAGCCGCACGGGTATTATCAGCAGTGCGCTGACGGTGAACTTCTCGGTAGGCGGCGATGCCGCATTTGGGACCGATTACACACAGACCGGCGCGACGACATTTGGGGCCTCGAGCGGTACGGTCACCTTTGGAGCAGGGAACGCTACCGCTACGGTAACCGTTGACCCGTCGGCCGACCTGACTTTTGAATTGAACGAGACGGTAATCCTGACGGTGACTTCCGGCGCAGGCTACAACGTCGCCAGTCCCAGCGCCGCTACGGGAACGATTTCCAACGACGACAGTGCGCCGACGTTCGCCATCGACGATGTGACGCACAGCGAAGGCAATGCAGGCACGACTGCGTACACCTTTACGGTGACCAAGACCGGTAGCACGGCGCTGAACGCGACCGTGGATTACGCCACGGTGGCCGGCACAGCCAACGCCCCCTCCGACTTCACAGCAATCGGAACCACAACGTTGACCTTCCTGCCGGCTGACACGACGAAGCAGTTCACGGTTCTGGTTAATGGCGACACAACTGTAGAAACTGATGAAGCATTTGCCGTGCACCTGAGCAACGCAATCAACGCCACCATCAGCGATGCCGATGGCGCCGGAACAATCATCAACGACGACACGGATGTGACTTTGGCGGTTTCGCCAGTGTCGGTGTCTGAAGATGGGGCGACAAATCTGGTGTACACCTTCACGCGCAACGGCGTGACCAGCGGCGCGCTGACGGTGAACTTCTCGGTAGGTGGCGACGCGACGTTTGGGACGGATTACACACAG
>Ga0070694_100001502_pt1 | contig 13688 bp, 12 predicted proteins | sample KBSK1251metaG_FD_65470 | JGI IMG/M metagenome (GOLD analysis project Ga0070694, IMG submission 65470) | Corn, switchgrass and miscanthus rhizosphere microbial communities from Kellogg Biological Station, Michigan, USA - KBS K1-25-1 metaG | ecosystem: Host-associated > Plants > Roots >... | reverse complement strand
ATCGCCGGGTTCGTCTGGGTGGCGGCGTGGTACTGGTACTTCCGCGACGATCCACACGAGCATCCCGCGATCACGGAGGAGGAGCTGGCGGTGCTGCCGAAGCGCCGCGACAAGGGCGCGCCGCCGGCGGTGCCGTGGGGACCGCTCATCGCGCGCATGTGGCCGGTGACGCTGACGTACTTCTGCTACGGCTGGTGCCTCTGGCTGTATCTGAGCTTCCTGCTGATCTTCTTCAAGGACAAGTTCTCGCTCAGCACGAACGAAACCGCGCTGTTTGCGACCATCGTCTACACGATCGGCGCGATCGGCAACACCATCGGCGGCATCTTCTCGGACCGCATCCTTCACAAGACGCGCAATGTCCGGCGCGCGCGCGTTGGCGCCGCGGTCTTCGGCTTCGTCGGCGCGCTCATATCGCTGATGCCGATCCTGCAGTTGAGCGACAAGGTGATGGTGGCCGTCTGCCTGTCCGCGGGCTTCTTCTTCGCGGAGATGATCATCGGGCCGATGTGGGCGATTCCGATGGACATCGCGCCGAAATACTCGGGCACCGCGTCGGGGCTGATGAACTCGGGCTCGGCGCTCGCCGCGATTCTGTCGCCCGTCGTGGCTGGCATGGTCACCGACATGACCGGCGATCCGCAGCTGCCGTTCGTCATTGCGATCGGGGTCCTGATGGTCGGGGCGGTGAGCGCGTTCTTGATGCATCCCGAGCAGCAGTTCACCGACGATGCGCCGGCTGCCCCGCCGCTCGGCGCGGCGGCGACCGCCGCTCGCTGACGGGGGTTGGTTGGTGGTTGGTCGTAGGGGCCGACCTTCCGATCGGCGTACTTGCACCAATCGTAGGGGCCGACCTTCAGGTCGGCCTTCTTGCACGAATCGTAGGGGCCGACCTTCAGGTCGGCCCTAAATCTGTACCGAGTACAACAGGTCCTGCAAAGCAACAGTCATCGATCCGAGGTACGGATAATCCTCCGGCCGTTCGACGATTCCCGCGCGAACCGGATTCTCGAGCAGGTACTTTGCGACGCCTACCATAGCTTCATCTTCGCGAAGGACGTGTTCGAAGTAACTCCGTTGCCACAGCACGGTTCCATGCTGCTGCCTCCACCGGAACGCGGAACGCTGCTTGAAGATGCGCACGAACTCGCGGAAGTCGGCGGCTGGATGTGTTCCTTCGACGAGCACGTGCAGGTGATCCGGCATGAAGCAGTACGCAATTACCGAGAACGGAACGTCATCCGCGGTACGCGTTAACTCCACCATCACAAGGGCGACTGCGTTGTCGTCCACGAACATCCGGGACCGTCCGAACGTACAGATCGTGAGGAAATACCGGTAGAAACCCGTGTAATCGAATGACGTGAGTCGAGGCGGCCGTTTGCGCTGCATACAGGCGCTTCGGCAACAGCTATGCCCGACTGGGCCGACCTGAAGGTCGGCCCCTACGACCGCCGCCTGTCTGACGGGCCGACCTGAAGGTCGGCCCCTACGACTGTGCCCGACTGGGCCGACCTGAAGGTCGGCCCCTACGACCGCTGCCTCCACCTCCCTCGGACCGTGCTACATTGCTTTCGATGACGGTTCACGCCCGCACGCTTCCGGTGCTCACTGACAGCAACGTGCTCGCCGAGTTCAGGGCGCTGCGCGCGCGGCAGCCTGTCGAGTACTTCGCGTTCTACTCGAGCCAGCTGAAGGGCGTCGTGACCGACCCGGCGCTGATGGTCGTCCCGTTCGACGACCACATCGTGCACCGCGGTCACGGCATCTTCGACACCGCCGCGATCGTCGAGGGGAAGATCTACGACCTCGAGGCCCATCTCGATCGCTTCCTGCTGTCCGCGGATCGATCGAAGCTGCGGCTCCCCGGCTCGCGCGCGGAGATGCGCGACATCATCATCCAGACCGCGGCGGCGAGCGGCCGGCGCGACGGCTCGATTCGCTACTGGATGTCGTCGGGCCCGGGCAGCCTCGAGCTCACCCCCGCGAAGGGCGCGGACCCCGGTTTCTTCGTGATGATTTTCGGGGGCCTGTCGTATCCGGAGCGGTGGTACAGCGAAGGTCTGCGCGTGATGACGACGACCTATCCGATCAAGGCGCCGCTGTACGCGATCACGAAAGCCACCAACTACCTTCCCAACGTGCTGATGCAGATGGAAGCGAAGGAGAAGGGGTTCGACAACGGCGTGTTCATCGACGAGGACGGCAACGTCGGCGAGAGCTCGAACATGAACGTCGCGTTCGTGACGAGGGGCGGGGTGCTCGTGCACCCGAAGTTCGATCACATCCTGTCCGGCTGCACGTCGCTGCGGCTCCTGGAGCTCGCGCGCGCGCATCAGGATCGCGCGCAGGTGACGGGCGTCGAGGTGCGCAATGTGTCCGTCGGTGAGGCGCGCGGCAGCCGCGAGATGCTGCTCCTCGGCAGCTCGATCAAGGTCGCGCCGGTCGTCCAGTGGGACGATCAGGCCATCGGCGGCGGCAAGCCTGGCCCGGTCAGCAAGGCGCTGCTCCAGCTGCTCGACCAGGATATGCGCACCAGCGGCGATCGCCTGATTCCCGTGCCCTATTAGTTGGTAGTTGGTGGTTAGTAGTTCGCGCTAACGACCAACGACCAACGGTCAACGGCCTACGCGCCCGTCCACTGAGGCTTCCGCTTGGCCAGGAACGCCTCGACGCCTTCCTTGAAGTCGGCGCTCATGTAGCACATCTCGATCAGGTCCGCGTCGGGCTGCTCCGGGCTCCGGGCCTCCATCAGCCGCCGCGTCATCTCCTTCGTCGCGCGGATCGTGAGCGGCGCGTTGTCGGCAATCTGACGCGCCAGCTCCATCACCGCCGCCTCGATCGACTCCTTCGGCACGACGCGGTTGAAGAGGCCCATCGCCAGAGCCTCGGGCGCGGGGATGAGGCGGCCGGTGAAGATCATCTCCTTCGCCCGCGAGGGGCCGATCAGGTTGACGATGCGCGCGAACGTGCCCGAGGAGGCGACGTTGCCGAGCGTGCGGGCAATCGGGATCCCGATCGCCGAATCCGTCGTCGCGACGCTGAGGTCGCACGTCGCAACGATGCCGCAGCCGGCGCCGGTCGCGAACCCCTCCACCTGCGTGATCGTCGGCTTGATGACGCGTTCCAGCCGGCCGAGCACGGCGCTGATCTTCCTCTCGTAATCGATCGCGTCCTTCGGCTCGCGGAAGCTCTGGAACTGCGAGATGTCGGTCCCCGAGACGAACGCCTTGCCGCCGGCGCCCCGCAGGATGAAGACGCGCACCCGCGAGTCGGCGTCCACCGTCTCGCACGCCGCGAGCAGCGCGTCGTACATCGCCCACGTCATCGCGTTGCGCGCCTGCGGCCGGTTGAAGGTGAGGAAGGCGAACGGTGGATCGATCTGAAAGATGGTGTCAGCAGTTGTCATGAGCCTCTTAGAATATCCGTTATGGATCGACCTCAGAGCGGCGCGCTCGCGGGCCTGCGCGTCGTCGACCTGACGCAGGTGATGGCCGGCCCCTTCTGCACGATGCTGCTCGCCGACCTCGGCGCGGACGTGATCAAGATCGAGCCGCCGAACGGCGACTCGACGCGGACGATGCCGGGTGCCGTCGGCACCGACAGCCCGAGCTTCAACGCCGTCAACCGCGGCAAGCGGAGCGTCGTCCTCAACCTGAAGACGAAGGAAGGCGTCGAGGCCGTGAAGACGCTGGCGCGCACCGCGGACGTCTTCGTGGAGAACTACAGGCCCGGCGTGATGGAGGCGCTCGGCCTCGACTACGCGATCCTGTCGGCGATCAACCCTCGCCTCGTCTACGCGTCGATTTCCGGATACGGGCAAACGGGCCCGGACCGAAGCAAGGGCGGTTTCGACCTGGTCGCGCAGGGCGTCTCGGGCATCATGTCGGTCACCGGCGAGCCTGACGGCGCGCCCGTGAAGTCCGGCATCCCGCTGACCGACCTCGGAGCGGGTCTCTTCGCAACGGTCGGCATTCTCGCGGCGCTCGAAAGCCGGCACCGCACGGGCTGTGGCCAGCAGGTAGACACGTCGCTCCTCGACGCGGGCGTCGGCCTGTCGGTCTGGGAGGCGACGCAGTATTTCTCGGGGCGCGGCATCCCCGAGCGGCTCGGCTCCGCGCATCGGATGAGCGCGCCCTACCAGGCCTTTCGATGCGCGGACGGCTTCATCACGATCGGCGGCGCGAACGACCGCACCTTCCATCGCATCTGCGAGGTGCTCGGCCATCCGGAGTGGCGCGACATGGCGGAGTTCAAGACCGACGGGATGCGGATCCGCAACCGCGTGGACCTGGCCGGACGAATCGAAGCCATCACGAAGAACCAGTCACGCGCGCACTGGTTGGCGCTGTTCGAGACGAACAACATCCCGTGCGGGCCGATCAACGACTACGCGCAGGTGTTCCAGGATGCGCAGGTGATTGCGCGCGAGCTGGTCGTTGACGTCGAGCATCCGACGCTCGGCGCAATCAGGTCGCTCGGCTCGCCGATCAAACTGAGCGCGACGCCGCCTGACGTCAAGCGCCGAGCCCCGCTGCTCGGCGAGCACACCGACGAAGTCCTATCGGAGGCAGGGATCGGGGATCGGGGATCAGGGATCAAAAGCTCTTGATCCCTGATCGGTAATCCGATCCCTGATCTGTGATCCCGCTCCCGCCTGTTCGGTCAACCCCTGCCCGGCGTTAACCCAGATCAAGCGACGCCCGGACACCTAACGGCCGCAATCGAAAGATGCGAATGAAGCCCTGGCCACTCCCGCCGAGGGACCTTTGCCGCTGATTGTCGTGTGGCAGGAGCAGGAGGGTCGATGATCATCTCGATGCAGGGGAATTGGACTGTACGCGTCAAGGCCAAGGACGCGGCATTCGCGCAGCGGTTCGTCATCAGCGGGGCAGCCACCGGCAACGGCACCCATGCCGGAACGGTCGGAACCAGTGTTGCCGTCACCGGCACGCAGTGGTCGATTGCCATTCAGCACGATCCCGGGACCGGATTCCAGCTGTCGGACACCAAGATTACGTTTCCACGCCAGTCCGGCGGCAATTACGTATTCGACATTCAATCGAACGACGCGGGCGCCGACCAGGACTTCAACGACCTGGTGCTGACGTGCTCGACGCCGGCGACGATCAACGACTTCATCGTGTACGGCAACGTCACGCTCTACAGCGGCCGGTGCATCTTCAACCCGTGCCGCAGGGGGCCGTTCGTCATCGAAACGGGCCCCGCGCTGCGTGACGCGCTGAAGAACCCGAAGCTCAGGGACGTGATCACCCGCCTCTATCCCGAGCGGGTGCCCGTGCCGGTGGATCCGAATCCGCCCGATCCGCCGTTCAAGCCGATCGTGCTCGATCTGTTCAACGAGGCGTCGAGGCCGCAGACGGCGAACGTGTTCCAGCGGGTCGAGACAGCGGCCGCGAAGACGACGAAGAGCGCACCGCTGCCGGAGCTCGGCACCGGCAACTTCACGCTCGTGAAGAGCGCCCAGCGCAGCGCGCCGGCGCAGAGCGTGGCGTCGCTGTCGGGGGACTTCGAGCTGGCGAAGGCCATCGAGGGAACGTTGTTCGGCTGCGACGTGGATCCCGCGCCGAACGTCACCCTGTCGTTCGACGAGTACGACCGCACGGCGGCGGAGCTGGCGGGCGGGGCGTACACCGGAACGGGACCGCGGCGGCTGCTCGGCGACGCGATCACGGACATGAACGGGAATTACATCTTCCGCTTCTCGTTCGACATGACGCTTCCCGGGCTCGAGGACGCGGCCGACATCGCGCCGGGCGAAGACGTCAACGTGATCCTCTACCCGGACGTCATCGTCAAGCTCCTCGGGTTCTCGCCGTACACGGTGCTGTACGAGAGCGCGCCGTACTACAACATCCCGAACCTCAAGCGCATCGACCTCTGCCTGCCGAAGTCGACCGTGCAGGTCTCGTCGGCCTGCTTCAACGGCAGCCTGATCGGCAGCCTCGGGAACGTGTTCCTCGGCGGCAACCAGAACACGGCCGCGTCGACGTCGGCAACGGCGCTGCGCCGGTATGGCAACGGCAACTTCCTGGAAGCGAACGGAAAGATCAGCGTCGGCAGCGCGCTCGCGCTGTTCAACGTCGAATGCGCGGCGTGGACCGGCGTGATCGACATGAAGGGCTGCCTGTACGACGCCGCGAAGACCCCCGCCCAGAACACGGTCGTCAAGTACACGATCCGCATCAGGCGCGCCGGGATATCCGGGTGGACGTTCGTCAGCGAGAACTACAAGCACCCGAAGTACTCGAAGCGCAACCTGCCCGGGTACATCGGCGACGACGTCGGTCCGTTCCCGACGTCACTGCACGTGGACGGGGGCGCGAGCGTCACGGTTCCCGCGTACACGAACATCCAGCGGCAGATCTTCGTCGACGGCATCGACTGGGAGTTCTCGAACCTCGACCGCTACATGCAGCTGCACACGTCGCTCTACGACAAGGTGGCGGGCGTGACGACGCCGGGAACGTTCTACGTGCGGGTGGACGGCTACGACGCGGCCGGGCAGCCGGTGGCGAACTCGACCGACCTGATCGCGCTGTTCATCCACAACCTCCCGCTGAACTTCCAGCTGGTTGGTCCCTCGTTCTCCGATCCGTCGATCGTCAACTCGGGCTGCGGCCTGTATCGGCTGACGAACGCGCAGCTGAACACGCCCATGCAGATGTCGTTCAAGGCGAACGACCCGTACGGTTTCGTGAACGCGTACGAGCTGACGACGGGCCGCTGCCCGGCGCCGATGCTCGCCTTGCAGGTGAACGCGCCGAATCCGCCACTGTCGAATACGCTCTCCGGCGTGACGACGCTGGCGCACGGTGATGCCTCCGGGAACACGCACAACACGTGTCCCGGCTACACGGGGACGCTCGCGGACTTCGCGTCGTCTGGACTGATCGGCGTCGACATCCAGCCGGCCGCGTCGGAGGGCGGATGGATCAAGCCCGCCGAGTACTTCACGGTGCTGTCGTTCGGGCTGACCGCGTCCATGCGCGTGACCAACGGCTACAACACCGGCCTGAGCGGCACGTACCAGTCGAGTGCGAGCATCTACCTGGAGCGCCTTGGTCCGTGACACATGTCGACGGAATGGCCTTCCTCCTGTCCACGCTGGCAGTCTGGCGCATAAGCCACCTGCTGGCGCAGGAGGACGGGCCCTTCGACATCGTGTTCAGGGTCAGAGCGAAGGTGGGGCAGGGTTTCTTGGGAACCCTGCTCGACTGCTTCCTGTGCCTCAGCCTCTGGATCGCGCTCCCGTTCGCGTTCCTGAGCGCTGACGCCTGGATCGATCGCATCGTCGCGTGGCTCGCGCTGTCGGGCGGCGCGTCGATCCTGTTTCTGGCGACCAATCGCACGGCGGACAAGGAATCACGGGGGTCGAGATGAGCTGTTGCGGAAGCAAGCGCGCGCAATTGTCCGGAGGCCGGTTCGTCCCCGGGCGTACGCAGGAAACGATCGTGGACGCTGAGCCACGGTATGCGCCGCCCTCGCGCGAACGCAGAGGCCGCACGTTCGTCTACGACGGCAACAGCACCCTGACGGTGCGCGGGGCCGTGTCCGGCACGGCGTACCGGTTCATGCAGCCGGGCGTCCGCCTCGAAGTGGCCGCGGACGATGTGTTTGCGATGATGGCGGAACCGGACCTCAGACCGGAGACCGGTTCGTAAGCGGATCGCCGGCGACGCCGGTCACGAGACCGGCGTCAGCAGCTCGCTCGCGAGCATCTCCAGCGCGGCCATGACGCCGCCGGGCCTGTGCGGCACGTCGGCGAGCTTCAGGCCCATCTCGACGCCGCTCAGCGTGCCCGCGAGCGTGAGGTCGTTCAGGTCGCCGAGGTGGCCGATCCGGAAGATCTTTCCCTTCATCCTGCCGAGGCCCGTGCCGAGCGACATGTCGAACCGCTCGAGCACGATCTGCCGGAAGACATCAGCATCGCGCCCCTCGGGCATGATCACCGCCGTGAGGACACCGCTGTATTCCGCGGGATTGACGGCAAGGATGTCGAGACCCCAGGCCTTCGCCGCGGCGCGCGTGGCGCGGCCGAAGCGCTCGTGGCGCGCGATCACGTTGTCGAGCCCCTCGTCGCGAAGCATGTTGAGCGCCTCGCGCAGGCCGTAGAGGATGTTCGTGGACGGCGTGTACGGGAAGAAGCCGGCCGCGTTGTCGCGCAGCATCGGTTGCCAGTCCCAGTAGGCGCGCGGCAGCTTCGCGGACTTCGAGGCGGCGAGCGCCTTCTCGCTGATCGCGTTGAAGCTGATGCCGGGCGGCAGCATCAGGCCTTTCTGCGAGCAGCCGATCGTGACGTCCACGCCCCACGCCTCGTGGCGATACTCGATCGAGCCGAGCGACGAGATCGTGTCGACGAGCAGCAGCGCCGGATGGCGCGCCGCGTCGATCTGCGTCCGGATCTCCGCGATACGGCTCACCACGCCCGTGGACGTCTCGTTGTGGACGACGCAGACCGCCTTGATCTCGTGGTTGCGATCGTCGGCGAGCTTCGCGTAGACGACGGCCGGATCGGCACCGTGACGCCAGTCGCCGGCGACCCAGTCCACCTGCAGGCCCATCCGCGTCGCGATCTCTTTCCACAGCGTCGCGAAGTGGCCGGTCTCGAACATCAGGACCTTGTCGCCCGGCGACAGCGTGTTGACGAGCGAGGCCTCCCACGCGCCCGTGCCCGAGCCGGGATAGATGATGACTGGCGACGAGGTGAGGAAGACGTTCTTGAGCCCGCTCAACACCTCTTTGGCGAGCGCGGCGAACTCGGGCCCGCGATGATCGATCGTCGGTTTGCTGAGCGCGCGCAGCACGCGGTCGGGAACGTTGGTGGGTCCGGGAATCTGGAGGAAATGACGGCCGCTCTTTGCCATGGAAGCCTCTATGGATCGTCGTAGGGGCCGACCTGAAGGTCGGCCCCTACGGTCACAATTTACCTCGTCGCGTTCGTGCCGCCGGGGCGATACGTCTTGGTGAAGTTGTTGCGCGTGTTGGTCACGGTGAACGTGCCGTCCTGCTGCGCGGTCACCTTGAAATAGTTCGACTTCCCGTTGTGCGCGGGCGCGGGGGGCGCCTGCTGGCCCGGCAGCGGCGGCGTGTAGGTGCCGATCGGCATCGCGTCGCCCTGCTGGTCGACCTGGTTCGCGATGAACGCGCCGGGCACCGTGTATTCCTGGCCGCTCAGCAGCGAGAAGTGCATCTCCCAGACGTCCTCGAGACCGGGCGACGAGAACATCGACCGCATCGCATAGGGCTCGCCGCCCTTGCGCGTGCCGTTGTTCATGATCGCGACGCGCGGGCGCAGCGCATGCACGAGGACCGGCGAGTTCGAGCTCCCCTGGCCGTGATGCATGCCGAGCATCAGGTCCACGGTGCCGAGCCGGTTCACCGGGCACGCCAGCTCGAACTCCTTGTTCCTGGTGTTGTCGCCGAGGTGCACCGCCTTGAACCGGCCGTACGTGATCATGATGCCGACCGACATCGGGTCCTCGGCGTTGTTGTCGATCGGCTCGAAGTTCGCGCACTCGGGGTTCCGCTGTCCCGCGCCCTTCATCGTCGCAATCGGCATCCCAGCCGCGATCACGACCGTGATGTTGGCGGCGCCGAACGGAATCGTGTCGCCCGCCTTCGCCACGGTGTGCTGTGCCTTCGAGATCAGATTCGCGTAGACGTCCTTGAGAAAGTCGTCGGCGGCCTGCGCCGGCTGCACGTTCGGACCATGGTCGTAGAAGTGTTTGATCGGAATCTGCTTCGCCAGCTCCTCGAGGCCGCCGTAGTGATCGCCGTGCCAGTGCGTGATGATCAGGTTGTCGATCTGCGTCAGGCCCGCATCCTTCACGGCTTCCATGATTCGGCCGGCGTCGCGCGGCGCGGCGACCGCGCCGGCGTTGCCGGTGTCGATCAGCAGCGACTGGCCGGTGGGCGAGACGAACAGCGTGGCGTTGCCGCCTTCCACGTCGATGACGTAGATCGTCAGCGGCTTCGCCGCGGCGCGGTTCTGCGCGAAGGCGGGCGCGGCAGCCAGGCACGCGACCGCCAGCAACGGGACGATTTTCGTGGTCATAGCCACCTCCGGAAATCCGCGTTTACCTGGTCGAGTTCGTCCCGCCGGGGCGATACGTCTTGCTGAAGTTGTTGCGCGTGTTCGTGATGGTAAAGGTGCCGTCCTGCTGCGCGACGATCTTGAAATAGTTCGACTTCCCGTTGTGCGTGGGCGCGGGGGCCGCCTGCTGGCCCGGCAGCGGCGGCGTCCACGTGCCAATCGGCATCGCGTCGCTCTGCAGGTCGATCTGGTTCGCGATGAACGCGCCCGGCACCGTGTATTCCTGCCCGCTCAGCAGCGAGAAATGCATCTCCCACACGTCCTCGAGACCCGGCGAGGAGAAGAGCACCTTCATCGCGTCGGGCTGCCCTCCCTTGCGCGTCCCGTTGTTGATGATCGCCGCGCGCGGCCCGAGCGCGTGCACCAGCGCCGGCGAGTTCGAGATCGCCTGGCCGTGATGCGACACGATGAAGAGGTCCGCGCCGCCGAGGCGATTGTTCGGGCACATCAGGTCGAGCTCCTTGTTGTAGGTGAGGTCGCCCATGTGCACGATGCGGAACTTCCCGAACGTGATGTAGCTGCTGACCGACTGCGCGTTCTCGGTCGGGTCGGCATCCTGCATCGGCGAGACGCGGCAATACGGGTTCGGCCGGCCCGCCCCGGAGAGATTCGTCTTCAGCACGTTACCCGCGGAGGCGACCACCTTCCAGTTGAGATCCTTGACCTGGATCGAGTCGCCGGGCTTCACCACCGTGTGCATCGCCTTGGCGGTGAGCGGCTCGTAGACGGTCTTGAAGAACTCGTCGGTCGCCGGCGTCGCCTGCACGTTGGGGCCGTGGTCGTAGTAGTGGGTGATCGGGATCACCTTGGCGAGCTCCTGCAGGCCGCCGAAGTGATCGCCGTGCCAGTGCGTGAAGATCATGTGATCAATCTTCGTCACCCCGGCGTCCTTCGCCGCCTCGGCGATGCGGCCGGCATCGCGCGCGGCCTGGGCGCCGCCGTTCCCCGTGTCGATGAGCACGGTCTCACCTGACGGCGGCACGAACAGCGTGGCGTTGCCGCCTTCGACATCGATGACGTAAATCTCGAGTCCTTTGGACGTGCGGGTCTGGGCGAGTGCGGGTGCCGCGAGCGCGAGCGCAAGCAGGCACACGATGGTTGTGCGCATGGAGAATCTCCTCAAGTGCGCACGATTCTACTTCACATCTTTGAGGATGAAGAGCTTCTCCCCGGGGCGGATCAACCCCAGCTCGCGGCGCGCGATGTCTTCGATCGCCTGCGGATCCTCACGCAACCGGCGCGCCTGCTCGCGAAGTTGCGCATTTTCTTCACGGGAGCGTGCAAGCGACGCTTCGAGGGCCCGGTACTGCTGGCGCGCCTTGAGCATCGCGAGGAAGCCGCGGTCGCCGACCAGCGCGTCGATGATCAGCACGCAGCCGACCGCGACGACCAGGTAGCGCACGATGCGGCTGCGGCGCCGCCGCGGCAGCGAGGAGGTCGTCGTCGTGTCGGCGGCTCGTTTCTTCACGTGCGGTCCGTGGCAGAATAGCGCGTTTCGATCGCGAAGTACAACTACCAGAATCCCGATCAGAGTACAAGTGCATGGCGACCTCATCCGGGGATCAATCGCCCGTGATCGTGCTGACCACGCTCGGCGCGTCAAACGACGCCGCGGCGTTCGCGCGCGTCCTGGTCAGCGAGCGGCTCGCCGCGTGCGTCAACGTGCTGCCGCCGATGACGTCGCTCTACTGGTGGAAGGGGGCCGTCGAGGAGGACAGCGAGCGGCAGCTGGTCATCAAGACGACGGCCGACCGCGTCGCGGCGCTGCAGGCGCGGTTCAACGAGCTGCATCCGTACGAGGTGGCCGAGTTCCTCGTGGTGCGCGTCAGCGAGGGATCGGCTGCGTACCTAGGATGGCTGGTTGATTCGCTCGCTGCGGCTGCGCCGCCCGGCCGAGGTGGAACGGAACGCTCGTGACGACGACGTTCGGCTGAAAGAGCAGCGCGCCTTTGATCAGCAGCGCGTGCTGGTTGTGCAGCAGGTGCTGCCAGAGCCGGTGCGGCACGAACTCCGGCAGGATCACCGTGACGTACGCCGACGGCTCGGCCTCCTGGATGTCTTCGATGTAGTCGAGCAGCGGCTCCATCAGCGATCGGTACGGCGATTCGAGGACGACCAGCTCGACGCCCTGCCCCCACTCGCGCCACTGGCGTCGCAGCGCGTCCGTGGCCGCCGGATCCAGCTCGACGAAGACCGCGCGCACATCGGCTGACAGCGTGCGCGCGTAGCGCAGCGCCTTGACAACCGCGCGCTGCAACCCGCCAATCGGCACGATGACGACGTGGCGGCCGGCGGGCTCGGGCTCCCAGTCGCGCAGCGTGAGCTCCGAGGCCACGCGATCGTAATGGCGGCGGGTGATTTCGAAGATGCCCACGAGAACCGGAATCATCACGATGATGATCCATGCGCCTTCGGCCGCCTTGGTCATTGCGACGATCGCCAGGACGACTCCCGTCACGACGGCGCCGATTCCGTTGATCACTGCGCTCGACTTCCAGCCGCGTTCGCGCAGCCTGCGCCAGTGAATCACCATCCCAGCCTGCGATAACGTGAACGACACGAAGACGCCGATCATGTAGAGCGGAATCAGCGCGTGCGTGTCGCCCTCGAACACCAGCAGCAGCACCGAGGCGAGGACGCTGAGGATCAGGATGCCGTTGGAGAACGCGAGCCGATCTCCCTGGTTCATGAACTGGCGCGGGAGGAACCGGTCTCGCGCCATGATCGAGGCGAGCCGCGGAAAGTCCGCATACGCAGTGTTGGCCGCCAGCACGAGGATGGCCATCGTCGCTGCCTGCACCGCGTAGTACGGCCAGCCACGGCCCCCGAAGGTAGCGCGCGCGATCTGTGAGACGACGGTTTCGGTGTCGCTCGGCACGATTGCGTACGCGTGGGCGAGGAGCGTGATGCCGATGAACATCGTGATCGCCAGCACGGCCATCGCGACCAGCGTCGATGCGGCATTCCGGCTCTCGGGCGGCCGGAAAGCCGGCACGCCGTTCGACACGGCCTCGACGCCGGTCAGGGCCGTGCAGCCGTTCGAGAACGCCGTGAGCAGCACGAACAGCGGGAGCAGCGTCGTGCCCTCCGGCAGCGGGTGCTCGAGCGGCGCGACGGGCTGGATGCCGCCGCTGAGGTACCGCCACGCGCCGACCGCGATCATCAGCAGGATGCTGACGATGAAGAAATAGGTCGGCCCCGCAAACAGCTGCGCGGACTCGCGGATGCCGCGCAGGTTCCCCAGCATCAGCAGGACGACGAACACGAGGCAGAGCGCGACGGCATGGTCGTGCCACTGGGGGAACGCCGACGTGATGGCGGCCACGCCGGCAGCGATGCTGACCGAGACCGTCAGCACGTAATCGATCAGCAGCGACGCGGCTGCGACGAGCGACGGTGCGCGACCGAGATTGTCCTTGGCGACGATGTAGGCGCCGCCGCCGCTGGGGTACGCGTGAATCGTCTGGCGGTACGAGAAAACCACCACGATCATGACCGTCGCGATGACGGCGCCGATCGGCGTGACGAGGCTGAGCGCCGCGAGGCCGCCGATCGTGAGGACGCGCAGGAT
>Ga0070694_100001500_pt1 | contig 13699 bp, 9 predicted proteins | sample KBSK1251metaG_FD_65470 | JGI IMG/M metagenome (GOLD analysis project Ga0070694, IMG submission 65470) | Corn, switchgrass and miscanthus rhizosphere microbial communities from Kellogg Biological Station, Michigan, USA - KBS K1-25-1 metaG | ecosystem: Host-associated > Plants > Roots >... | reverse complement strand
GCTGTCGACCGTGTTGTGATCGAACGCGACGTTCCTCGGTCCGCCGCCGATGACCGCCAGCCGCCCGTTCGCCGGATGATTCGGCGTCGCCCAGGACGTGCTGACGTCGAAGATCAGATTGTTGCGTATCTGGATGTTCTCGGTCTGCTGGCTCATCGCCAGATCGTCGTAGCCCGCGATGTTGAAGGCGGCCGCGACGTGCCGGATCACGTTGCTCCGCACGATGACGTCGCGTACGACCGTCCATGGCGCCGTGCCGCCCTGATTCCGCGGCGTGCACAGAATGGAGTAACCCTGCTGGCCGCTCGCCCAGTTGTTCTCGATGATGTTGCCTTCGAGAAGGACCCGCTGCGCGTTCTTGAGTTCGACGAGGTTCTTCACGGTCCACGACTGCGCCATCCACGCCGTCGGCTTGGTGATCAGATTCCGCCGGATGACGATGTCGCTCGGAACCAGGTTCGGAATTCGGGGATCGCCGCCGCCGAACAGGATGTTCTCACCGGCGGCCTCGAGGTAGTTGTTCTCGATCAGAAACGGCCCGGGCCCGTTCCAGCCCGCAATCGCCTGCGAGTCCTGCGTCACCGCCTTGAAATCTTTGAAGTACGAATCGACGATTTGCGTGGCGCCGCTGTTGAGCGCGACGCCGCGGCGCTGACCGTTGATCGCGTCGCCGTGCAGATAGCAGCGGTCGATCCGCAAATGAAGCGGGACCGTGGTCAGCGTGCTCTGCGTCGCGTTCGCGGCTCCGAGCTCGACGAGATTCGCGGTCGCCGACGACGACACGGGAAGGAATTCGAGGAAGCGCAGCACCCAGCGGGTGGCGCCGGCCGCGGTTTTCATCGCCGGGCCCGCGGTGGTGGCGCGAATGTCGGGGAGGAGCGCGGCGTAGGAAGGATCGATCCGCTGGCCGGGTGCGGGAAGCGTCGCGTCCGCAGCCGCCGAGCGGATCACGATGTCGAGTGCGCCGTTCTTGGCGCGAAGGGTGAACGGTCCGTCGAACGTGCCCGTCGGGTCGACGAGGATCGTGTCGCCGGGCTGGGCCGCGTCGATCGCCGCCTGAAGGTTGCCGCCGGCACTGACGGCAATCGTCGCCGCGAACACCAACCGCGGACAGAGCAAACCGATCGCGAGGGCCGCGGCTGTTCGAACCATGGCCATCGCGAAAGGCAACCCCGCTGCCGCCGGCGCCTCTGATACGTCGTGTCGTGTGTTTGTGGCGGGTGGTCGAAAGAGTCGGCGGATCTTTAGCGAATGAGGAGCGCGGCTGTTTCAGACGCCCGGCAAGAGTTGCGCGGCCGCCCAGTTCGGTCGAAGAACTGAGCAGCCGATGTGACTGCCTATCGAACGGCGAACCAGTTGAGGTTCCCGATCGATCCCGTCGCGCCGTTCGCGTCCATCACGACGCGCACGACATGCTGGCCCGCCGGCAGCGTGACGCCGGTCTTCGTGATCGTCTTCCATACCTGCCAGCCGCCGGTGTTCGGCACCGATATCGGTCCCGTCACGTTCGCGCCGTCGACCTCGAAATGGAATGACCCGCCCGCGCCGTTCGACGCGACGCGCACGTCGACCGCGTACGTGCCGGCCGTTGCGACCGAGACCGTGTAGGTCAGCCATTCGGTCGCTTTCACCCAGCCGATGTTGTAGCCGCCGCCCGCATCCGTCGTCGCCTGAATGTCGACGTTGTTGGTGCGGTACACGGCGCCGCTGTTGCCGGACGTGGTGTCGTGATAGGCCACGTCGTTGCCGCCGATGTCGTAGTTCTCGAACTGCACCGTAGCCGGGAGCGCCACCGGAGTGCCGGAGTAGGGTGACGTCGGACTCGGCGCCGGTGTCGGAGTCGGTGTCGGCGCCGGCGCGGGCGCTGGTGCCGGCGCGGGCGCAGTCGGCGTCGTCGCCGTGTTGAGCTCCGTGAAATCGACGCCGAGATCCTTGCCGTCGGTCCCGACATTCCTGGAAAGGCTCGTCGACTTCAGGCGATAGTCGCCCGCGGCGCGATTGACGAAGTCCGCCAGCCACGCGGCCTGCGTCGGAAAGTCATTGCCCGTGGGATACAGCTTCGCCACCGCGCCCGCGAGAGCGTTCTTCAGGACGACCGCGTTCGGCGTATACGCATTCAGACCGGCCAGGCCTTCGCCCTTCGCGTCGCCGTAGATGCCGTACGTGCTGTCGCTGAACAGATTGTTCGTGACTTCGAATCCCGTGATGCTCGTGCCCGTGCGCGAGTAGCCGGCATAGATGAAGATCGTCGCGTTGCCGTTCGTGTTGTCGACGGTGTTGTGGTCGAACGTGATGTTCTTCGGACCGCCCCCAATCACGGCGAGCCGGCCGTTCGCGGTCATGCCGGACTTCGCCCATGCGGTGCTGATGTCGTACATCACGTTGTTGCGGATGACGATGTTCTGCGTTTGCTCGCTTGTCGCGAGGTTGTCGTAGCCGGCGATATTGAAAACGGCCGCGACGTGACGGATGAGGTTGTTCTGAATCGTCACGTCGCGGACGATGGTCCAGGGCGCCGTCCCGCTCTGATTGCGCGGCGTGAACAGGATGGAGTAGCCCTGCTGTCCGGCGGCCCAGTTGTTTTCGATCGTGTTGCCCTCCACGAGCACGTTCTGCGCGTTCTTGAACTCGAGGAGGTTCTTCACCGTCCACCCCTGCGTCATCCACGCGGTCGGCTTGCTGATCAGATTGCGCAGGATCTTGATGTTGCTCGGGATGAGATTCGGAATATTCGGATCGCTGCCGCCGAACATGATGTTTTCGCCGGCGGCCTCGACGTAATTGTTTTCGATCAGGAAGGGACCGGGACCGTTCCAGCCCGCGATGGCCTGGGTGTCCTGATTGACGCCCTTGAAGTCGCTGAAGTACGAGTTGACGATCTTCGTATCGCCGCTGTTGAGCGCGATGCCGCGACGCTGGCCGTACGTCGCGTCGCCGTGCAGGTAGCACCGGTCGATGACGACATCCTGCGGCACGACAGACGACGTGCTCTGACTGCTGCCGGCGCCGCCCAGCTCCACGAGGTTGGCGCTGGCGGTCGACGAAGCCGGAAGGAATTCGAGGAACATCAGGACGTAATGACGGGCGCCGGCGTCGGTGCGCATCGCCGGTCCCGTGTTGTTCGCGCGAATCTTCGGCAGGTACTTCGAGTCCGTCGGTTTGATCCGTGTGCCGAGTCCCGGGAGCACCGCATCGGGCGCCGCCGATCGAATCGTGATCTTCGCCGTTCCACTCTTCGCGCGAAGCTTGATCGGCCCATTGAACACGCCGTTCGGGTCGACGAGAATCGTGTCCCCCGGCTGCGCCGCGTCGATGGCGGCCTGCAGGCTCCCGCCGGCGCTCACGGTAATGGTCGCCGCCGCCGCGCCACGCGCAAACAGCAGAGACACGGCGAGAGACAGTCCGACGGCGCCCAGATTTTTCAAAACGTATGCTCCAGTTGAGAGGGAAGACGCTCGAGAGCTGCGTCGGCCGCCTGCAGGGCAAGCACCACGCCACAGCTGCCCGTCGAGCGATTGGGCCTGTTTTTCCGAGAAGAACTCCGGACTCCGGCCAAGCGTCGCGTTATACAACTCGGCGGTATGGACGAAAATTCACGGGCGATCGCAATCGTTGGAGTTTTCGGGTGCAGTCGGGAAATGTCGAGTTGCGCGTACGTACACAACGGCCGGGCACGAGGCCCGGCCGTTGTCATTTCACGTCGATCGGTAGCGTTCTAGAACAGGTAGCGGACTGAGATCTGCGTCTGGCGAGCGGTGCCGAGCCCGACAGTCCGATTCAGCGGCCCCAGCATATAGCCGAAGGTTCCGATTTGCGCATCGGTGAATGGAACGCCGGCCGTTCCGTTAGGCAGCGTCGCGGCCGGATTCTCGTAGTTCAACCGGTTCGTCAGGTTGAAGACTTCCGCGCGGAGCTGCACGCCCTGACGGTTCGCGAAGACAAAATCCTTGCTGACCATCAGATCGGCCTGCCAGAAGCCTGGACCGCGCAGGAAGTTGCGCGGCAGGTTCCCGAACGTACCCGGCTGCGGCGTCGTGAACGCCGCCGGATTGAGCCAGCGCACGCCGTTGTTCAAGTACGGATCGACGCCCGGCACGAGATCGGGCCGCTGCGTGCCGCGGCTGTTGCCACCCGGAATGTTGGTGACCGCGACACCGCCGATCGTGAGGTTGTCCGGACGGGCGATGACGACGTTGATCGGGACGCCGCTGCGCGCGTTGACGATGCCGCCGACGCGCCACCCACCGGCCAGGAGACCTTCGCCCGGAATCTGGTACACGAGCGAGCCATTGAAGGTGTGCGGGATGTCCTGCGGGTTGATGCCGTACTCGGTTTCATAGTCGAAGGTGTTCTGCGAGGTCGCCGCTTCGTTCGATCCCTGTGTCGTGCCTCTGTTGCGCGAGTACTGATACTGAACCCCGCCGCTCAACCCCGAGCGGAAACGCCGCGTCGCGCTGAGTTGCAGCGCGTTGTAGTTCGCACGGCCGCAGCCGGTGATCGCGCGGCCGGCGATGGTCAGCCCGTCGAGGCAGCCTGACGTCTTGTAATCGACTTGTCCAACCTGCGGAAAGAGGCGCGTGCGAGTCGCGAAGTCCAGGGTGTTTCCGACGCCGCGCAGGAACATGTCCTTGCCCTGGCTGCCCGTGTACCCCGCCGTGAAGTTGATCGCGCCAGGCAGCTCGTGCGACACGCTCACGCCGTACTGCACGTTGTACTCGTCCGGGCGCTCGTGCGTATAGCCGCGAATCGAGAGCAGGTTCTGGTAGAGCGCTGTCGGCACCGGGTAGGAAAGTGCGTTGCCCGGGACGTCGGCCGCCTGCACGCGGCGGCGCTCGATGAAGTTCTCGATCGGCTGGATGCGGTCTTCGAACTGTCCGGGACCGTAAAACAGGCCGAACCCGGCGCGCAGCGCGGTCTTCTCGCTCAATTGATACGCGGCCGACAGCCTCGGTGAGACGTTGTTCTTGTCGGGATTGTAGAAATTGTCCGGATCCGTTCCGAACGCGTTGTCCTCGACGAAGAACGGCTTCGCGCGCTGCTGCGCCTCCTTCACCACGGAGTAATAGTCGTAGCGGACGCCGAGCTCCAGCGTCAGTTTGTCGGCTGCGCGCCACGAGTCCTGCGCGAAGCCGATCCAATAATGCTGCTGCGGCTCGAAGAAGGGCGAGTCCAGCGCGACTTGAATCGCCGCCGGGCGATTGTCGATGAAGTCGTTGACGCTGTTGTAGGTGATTTCCGTGCTGCCCAGGAACTGGAACGTCCCGCGAATTCTCCGGTATTCGCCGCCGAACTTCATCGTGTGGCTGCCGCGCGTCCACGTGAGCGCGTCGTTGAACGACAGCGACTGCGGCTCGAAGATCGAGCCGACCGTCGACGACGCGCTGGATGCGCGAATCAGCAGGCCGCTGCGCGCGATGCCGGTGGTGCCGCGCGCGTCGATCGAGGAGGAGGTGACGGTCCCGGAGAGCGACACGCCCACCGGGTCGTACCCCGGCACGCCGCCGAACGCGATCGCGCTCGTGTGGGGGCGGTTGTACCCGATCTTCGCTTCGTTCACGAGGTTGCCGCCCGCGATCGATTGGTAGTTGAACACCATGTTTTGCGGCTTCTGCTTGGCGCGAACGCGTCGCGGCGTGGCCGTACGGTCCGGCGTGTCGAGGTCCCCCTGGCTGAACAGGTAGCGCAGGTAGAACGACTGGTTGTTGGTCAAACGGTGATCGAGGCGGACCGACGCGCTGTTCTCTTTCTGTTCCGCCGTGGTGTCGAGCGTCGCCAGCGAGAGGAGCGGATTCGCGGTGGCCGCGGTGCCCTGCGGAAACCCGCCGAGGAGCGGCGCCACGGCGCGCGTGCGATCGGCGCTCTGGCCGGCGCCGCTGCCGACCGGTTCACCTGCGGCAATCCGTCGCCGCGCCTCGTCGCTCGGCACCGCTTCGGTGAACGTCAATCCCGTCGTCTGGCGGAGGCCTTCGTAGCTGACGAAGAAAAATGTCTTGCTCGTCGCGATCGGTCCGCCGAGCGAGCCCCCGAACTGATCGAGCTCGAGCGGCTGCTTTCTGTCGTCGTATTTCGTCGCGGAGTCGAGCGCATCGTCGCGTTTGTATTCGAAGAGCGATCCGCTGAAGCGATTGCCGCCGCTCTTGCTGACGACGGTGATGTTGCCGCCGGAGCCCAGGCCGCTTTCCGCGGGCGCGAGGCCCGAGTTCACACGAAACTCGGCGACCGATTCCATCGACGTCTGCAATCGGAACTGCGAGCCGGTGGCGTTGAGGTAGCCGGGACTGGCGTCCCACACGTACGTGCCATCGACGCCGTCGTAATTCAGATAGTTCTGCTGATTCGATTTGCCGTTGAAACGGACGCTCGCCCAGCCGCCGTTGCCGTCTGTGGTGGCGCCGGTGGCCAGCGTCATCAGGTTCGCGAAGTTCCGCCCGTTGACCGGCAGGTTCTGGACTTCTTCGGGCGACACGTTGACGCCGATTTTCGCCGACGACAGGTCGAGCACGTGCGCCGTCGCCGTGACGTTGATGCTTTCGGTCAGGCCCGCGACCAGGAGCTGTGTGCTGACGGTCTCGATATGACCGACACCCAGCACGACCTCGCGGGTCCTGGTCTCGAATCCCGACAATTCCATTTGTACCGTGTACGCACCGGGACCGAGGTTCGTGATCGCGTAGTCCCCCTGGTCGCTGGTGACCGTGCTTCGCACCGTCGCCGTGTCCTTCGACGTGACGTTGACGGTGACACCGGGCATCGGCGCATTGCTTTGATCGACAACTTTGCCGATGATGCGTGATTCGGTCTGTTGAGCAGCGGCGGGAATCGCCACCGCGGCCGCGAGCGCGAGTGCCCCCAGCCATCTGAGTGCGTTCATCATGCCTCCCTCGATTAGAGTCCAGGCCGAAGGGTAGGCAGCGGCTGTGATCCAGTCGTGACGAGACGGTTTCGGGGACGTTAATTAGACCGTCGTGCCGGGTCTGATCACGCCGTCTTTAGGGACGATGACCACACCGGCGCGGATGTAGTAGCCGTCGCCGTCGGCCTCCTGCACACCCGCCTCGTTGAGCAGCTTCGCACCGTCGCCGATGCGCGCGTTCTTGTCGACGATGACGCGATCGAGCACGACGTCGCGGCCGATGCCGAGCCGCGGGTTGTCGCCGCGGGCCGGTTGATCGTCATCGGCCTCGAAGAAATCGGCGCCGAGGAGCACCGACCGGCGAATCGTGGCGCCGCTCTGGACGTTGGTGCGGATCCCGATGATCGACTCCTCGACGATGGAGCGCTCGAGGTAGCAGCCCTCGGCGATGATCGCCTCGCGCACGGTGCAGTCGCTGAGGCGCGCGCCCGGCAGAAACCGCGGATGCGTGTAGATCGGCCGGCGCGGATCGTAGAACTTGAACGGCGCGCCCGGGCGCGTGAGCATGATGTTCGCGTCGTAGAACGAGTCGACCGTTCCGACGTCCGCCCAGTAGCCGCGGAACAGGTACGCGCTGACGCGGTACGTGCCGAGCGCCGCCGGAATAATCTCGCGTCCGAAGTCGGTGGCGCGGCTGTCGCGATCGAGCACGTCGAGCAGCACCTCGCGCGAGAAGACGTAAACCCCCATTGACGCCACGAACGGCTTGTCGGCGGTGTGTCCCGCGAACGTCGCCCCTTCGGGAATGCTCCGGCCGATCTCGTGCAGGCGATCGGTCTTCGGCTTCTCCTCGAATGCCACGATCTGGCCGTTGCGATCGAAGCGAAGGATGCCCATCCCCGGCGCGTCCCCGATCGTCACCGGCTGCGCGGCCAGCGTGATATCGGCGCGCCGATCGATGTGCGCATCGACGAGCTCGTTGTAGTTCATCCGGTACAGATGATCGCCGGCGAGGATGAGGTAGTAATCCGCGTCGTACCGGACGAAGTGTCGCGCGGCCTGGCGCACGGCATCGGCCGTGCCCTGAAACCAGTGCGGGTTGTCGGGCGTCAACTCGGCCGCGAGGATCTCGACGAAGCCGGCGCTGAAGAGATCCATCCGGTACGTCTGGGCGATGTGGCGGTTCAGCGACGCGGAATTGAACTGCGTCAGGACGAAAATGCGACGCATGTCCGCGTGGAGACAGTTGCTGACGGGGATGTCGATCAGCCGGTACTGGCCGCCGATCGGCACCGCCGGTTTCGAGCGATGTTGCGTCAGCGGGAAGAGTCGCGACCCTTGACCGCCGCCGAGGATGAGCGCGAGAACTTCGTTGTTCACGGGCACGCGGATACGCAAAGCGTACACCGTATCTGATAAGATTCACCGGTTTGCGCGCCGGCTCGCGCGCCGGCAGTACGGGACGTAACGCGACGGACCGCCGCAGCGGACGGGAGGGGTTGTGGCGTTCAGGCCGTTCAGGCTGATTCCGCGCGAAGAAAAGTTCTACCACGACTTCCGGGCTCTCGCCGACGAACTGATCCGCGGGGCGAAGCTGCTCGAGGAGATGCTGGCGCCGGCGCAGCCGGTCTGGGACAAGGCCGACCAGATCAAGGAAGTCGAGCACAAATGCGACTTCCTCACGCACGAGATCATCCAGCGCCTGCACCGCACCTTCGTCACGCCGCTCGATCGCGAGGACATCCACGCACTCGCCCGCTCGCTCGACGATGTGATGGACGCCATCGACGCGTCGGCGGCGCTCGTGCGCCTCTACCGTCTCGACGTCATCCGGTTCGGCGCACGCGAGCTCGCGCAGATCATCAGCGCGTCGACCGAACAGCTGCGGCTCGCGATCGACGCGATGGAGCAGCACAAAGGGCTGAAGACGAATGCCATCGAGATCAACCGGCTCGAGAACGAAGCCGACCGCGTGCACCAGCAGGCCGTGAGCCGCCTGTTCGACGACGAGCGCGATCCTCTGATCGTGATGAAGTGGAAGGAGACGCTGGACTTCCTCGAAGACGCCACCGATCGCTGTGAAGACGTGGCGAACGTGCTCGAGGGCGTCATGGTCAAACACGGTTAGCGGCCGATGTTCACCGTCGCCGCCGCGCTGATTCTGGTCGCGCTCTTCTTCGATTACATCAACGGATTCCACGACGCGGCGAATTCGATCGCGACCGTCGTGTCGACGCGGGTCCTCTCGCCCGGCAAGGCGGTCGTGTGGGCGGCCTTCTTCAACTTCATCGCCGCCTTCGCGTTCGGCACGGCCGTCGCGAGCACCGTCGGCGCCGGCATGATCGACATCCACATCGTCACCTTCGCGGTCGTCTTCGGTGGGCTGACCGGCGCGATTATCTGGGACTTGATCACGTGGTACTTCGGTCTGCCGACGAGCTCGTCGCACGCGCTGATCGGTGGGTACGCCGGCGCAGCCGTTGCCAAGGCCGGGTTTTCCGCGATCATCCCGGCGGGCTGGACCAAGACGATCATCTTCGTCTTCCTGTCGCCGCTGATCGGGCTGAGCGCCGGTCTGCTGTTGATGACGTCGATTTTCTGGGTGTTCCGGTGGACGCCGCCGTCGCGCGTCGATCGGTGGTTCCGGCGCCTGCAGCTCGTGTCGGCCGCGTTCTTCAGCCTGAACCACGGCGCGAACGACGCGCAGAAGACGATGGGGATCATCGCGGGCATCCTCTTCGCGGCGGGGTACATCGAGAGGTTCTACATCCCGTTCTGGGTGGTGCTGATCGCGCACACCGCCATCGGTCTCGGGACGCTCGCCGGCGGCTGGCGGATCATCCACACGATGGGATCGAAAATCACGAAGCTGCAGCCGGTCGGCGGCTTTGCGGCGGAAACGGGCGCCGCGATCGCGCTGCTGATCGCGACGCAAGCCGGCGTGCCCGTCAGCACGACGCACGCCATCACCGGCGCGATCGTCGGCGTCGGCGCGACGCGGCGGCTGTCGGCGGTGCGTTGGGGCGTCGCCGGGCAAATCGTCTGGGCCTGGGTCCTGACCATCCCCGCGGCGTTCACAATCGCCGCCGTCGCGTACACGCTGCTACGCCTCGCCGGCGCGAGGTGACGCGTCGCGCGACACACAGCAATCCGGGCCGCAGCACGGCTTCGCGTCCGGCTTTCGAGCACGGATGAACGCGCTGGCAAACCGTCCTTCGACCTGCGGCGCCACGCGATCGATGTCGATGCCGCTCGCGGTGAGGAACGTGCGGGCGTCGTTGATGTCGTAGACGCGCCACGTCTCGAGATCGACGTCGCCGAACCCTGCCGCACGCAGCCTGGCCGCGTAGTCGGCCTCTTCGAGCGCGCCCGCGATGCAGCCGACCCAGAGCTCCATGCTGCGGCGGACGTCCGCCGGCACCTCGCCGCGCACGACGACGTCGGACACGGCGAACCGTCCGCCCGGCTTGAGCACGCGGAACGCCTCGCGCAGCACGGCGTCCTTGTCGCTCGACAGGTTGATCACGCAGTTCGAGATGATCACGTCGACGGAATTGTCGGGAAGGGGAATCGCCTCGATGGTGCCCTCGAGGAATTCGACGTTCGTCGCTCCAGCCCTGCGTTGATTCTCGCGCGCGAGCGCGAGCATCTCGTCGGTCATGTCGAGGCCGTACGCCTTGCCGCCCGGCCCGACGCGCTTCGCGGACAGCAGGACGTCGATGCCGCCGCCCGATCCGAGATCGAGCACCGTCTGTCCAGGCTCGAGGTCGACGAGCGCGGTGGGATTGCCGCAGCCAAGCGAGGCCGCGACCGCGGCGGCCGGCAGATCGCCCGTTTCGGCATCCGAGTAGAGATTCGACGTGATGGGATCGCCGCAGCCGCAGGGGGACGGCCCGCAGCAACCGGTCTGCTGGGATGTGGAAGCCACCGCGGTCGCGATCGCCCCGTATTTTTCCTGAACGGCCTTCCGGACATCCGACATGTGACGCTCCTTGTATTCGCCAAAACGAATATACAGAGTCTAGGCGGCCGTGCTATATTTGTCAAGGCGAATATATGACCAGGCAATTGTCGGACATGGAGCGGCTCTTCAAGGCGCTCGGCGACACGACGCGCCTGCGCATCCTCGGGCTCCTCCTGACGGGCGAAGTGTGCGTCTGCCACATCCACGAGAGCCTCAAGATTCCGCAGCCCAAAGCGTCGCGCCACCTCGCGTATCTGCGGCGCGCCGGACTCGTGGAGACGCGCCGCGACGGACTGTGGGTGCACTACCGGTTTGCGAATCCGTCCGATCCGGTCCTCAAGGCGGTCGGCGACGCCGTGCGTCACGCGCTGACGCACCTCGATGCCGTGCATCGTGACGCCGGGCGTCTCGAGAAGAAAACCGGATGTTGTCTGCCGGCGCCGGGCGAAATCGGTGCGTCCTCGTGCTGTTCGGCCGGGCCGATTGCGGTGCACTCGAGGCACTGACACATGGACCCGTCAATCGAACGAGCCCGGGAACAGGATGCCGACGACATCTTCCGGCTGCTGGAAGCGCATCGCCTGCCGATCGACGGTCTGCTCGATCATCTGGCGACGGCGCTGGTCGCGAGGCACGACGGCCGGATCGTCGGCAGCGCCGCGCTCGAGGTGTATCCCGACGGCGCGCTGCTGCGATCCGTCGCGGTGACGCCGGAGCTTCAGCATCACGGCCTCGGTCGAAGCCTGATCGATGCGGCGATTCGAATGGCTCGCGACCTCGGCGTGCCCGCCGTCTACCTGTTGACGACGACCGCCGAGCGCTACTTTCCGAGGTTCGGCTTCAGCCGCATCGAGCGCCCCGAGGTGCCTGCGACCGTGCGCGCGTCGGTTGAATTCACGTCGGCGTGTCCGTCGAGCGCGGTCGTCATGCGCAAGCGGCTCTAGATCGCGCTCGCGCAGGGAGCTCGGCACGCTGCTGCCGGGTCTGCTGTACCAGAAGGGTGGTGTCACGGCGTCGCTGTGGGGCGCGGTGACGCTGGCCGCGGCGGCGGGAACCGGCGCCCTGTTCCTGCTCTCCGGTTGCGAGAACCGCGGTCTCGTGGGCGGACGCGAAGGGCGACGAATAGGCGGTATATGCTGTCGTCCGTGGTGAACGCGCAGCGTTCGAGCCGCACGCTGGCTTACCTGGGTGCGGTCGCGGCCGTGGTGGCGGCGGCAATCGGCACCTTTGCCGTCTACCAGTGGATCGAACCGAGCATCTCGCTGCTGTTCTTTCCAGCCGTCGTCGTCTCGGCGATGTACGGCGGGTACGGCCCCGCGCTCCTGGCGACGGTGCTGTCGACGATCGCGATCGCGTTCTTTTTCGTTCCGCCGCGCTACTCGCTCAACATCGGCCTCGACGACGCGGTGCGATTGCCCGTGTTCGTCGTCGTGGCGTACGTCACGGCATGGCTCAGCTCGCGGCGCCAGCGCGCTGAAGCCGCGCAGCGCGAATCCGTGCACAACCTGCAGGCGGCGATCGACACGCTCCGAAAAGTCAGTGGATGGCCGGTGCTGATCGCGGCCGATACGGCCGCAAGCGTGCGGCGGATGCTGGAACACGCCGCCAACGTCGCGGGCGCGTCCGCCGCCGCCGTCATCTGGGAAGCCGAAGAAGAGCCGTGGCTCTACATCGCGTCGTCCTCGTCTCCAGACGCCGGTACGGTGACCAGACATTCGCCGGTCGATCTGCCGCCGCCCGGCGAGCCGATGCCGCCCGAGCTCGCGGAGCGGGTCGGGCCCGGTCCGCACTCGCTGGCGCCGTTCCGCACCGAGCACCTGTCAGGCTACGTGTGCTTCACCGGCATCGACGCGACGACGTCGGACCTGACGGCCATCGTCAACGTCGTTGCGCGCGAAGTCGGAAACTCGCTCGATCAACTGCACCTGGCCAATCGCCTGCGCGAGCTGGCGATTCGCGAAGATCGCATCCGCCTCGCGCGCGACCTGCACGACGGCGTGCTGCAGTCGCTGACCGGCGTGCGCCTCGAGCTCCAGGCGATTGCCGCCGACCAGAACGGCCATCCGCCGCTGCACGATCGGCTGATGGCCATCGAGCGCGCGCTCGCCACCGAGCAGCGCGAGCTGCGGCTGTTCATTGAAGATCTGAAGCCCCCGGCCGGCGCGACCGCGCGCGCGGAATCGCTCGCCGGGAGGCTCGAGGAGATGTCCGCGCGGCTCGCCGTCGAATGGAAAGTGCCGATCGTCGTACGCGTCACGCCGCCCGCGCTCGCCTTGTCGTCCGCCGCCGAGCAGGGCATGCGGCTGATGGTCCACGAGGCCGTGGTGAACGCGCTGAAGCACGCGCATCCGTCGAAGGTGACCGTCGACGTCGCGGCGCGCGACGGCGGCGCGCTCGCCATCGTCGTCCGCGACGACGGCCGCGGGTTTCCCGAGCGCGGCCATCTCGATCACGACGAGCTCGTGCGGCGCAACGCCGGGCCGGCGAGCCTGCGCGACCGCGTCACCGCGATGGGCGGACGCATGGCGATCGACTCGACCGCATCCGGATCGCGGATCGAGATCACGCTGCCGTCAAACCAGACCTCGCTGCTGCGCGCATAGCACGAGCTCGAGCCGTCCTCCGACCCCGAGCTTCTCGTAGATGTTGTGCAGGTGCACCTTCACCGTCCCTTCCGAGATCGACAGGCGCTCGGCGATCGTCCGGTTGCGCAGTCCCTGCGCGACCATCCGGACGATCTCGATCTCGCGCGGGGTGAGCGTCTCCGCGGCCTGCCGCGTCGCCTCCTCGCGCTCGAGCGTCCCGCGCACGGCGCGCGACGCCGTGTCGCGATCGATCCACTCGCCCCCTTCGTTCACGCGCCGGATGCATTCCAGCAGCGT
>Ga0070694_100001499_pt1 | contig 13702 bp, 7 predicted proteins | sample KBSK1251metaG_FD_65470 | JGI IMG/M metagenome (GOLD analysis project Ga0070694, IMG submission 65470) | Corn, switchgrass and miscanthus rhizosphere microbial communities from Kellogg Biological Station, Michigan, USA - KBS K1-25-1 metaG | ecosystem: Host-associated > Plants > Roots >... | reverse complement strand
CCGTACCGCCCCACCTGGGCCGAGATCGATCTGGCGGCCCTGTCCGCGAACCTGGGCGCGATCCGCCGCCGCGTCGGGACCCGCCCGGTCCTCGCGGTGGTGAAGGCCAACGCCTACGGCCACGGCGCCCCGGCGGTGGCGCGCGCGCTCGAGCGGGAGGGGGTCGAGAGCCTCGGCGTCGCGCTGCCCGAGGAAGGGATCGAGCTGCGCCGCGCGGGCGTGTCCGCGCCCATCCTGGTCCTGGGGGGCTTCACCCCGGCGCAGTCGGACGCGGTCCTGCAGCACCGCCTCGTTCCGGCGATCTTCCGCCCCGATCAGGTCGAGGCGCTGTCCCGGGCGGCGGCGGCGCGCGGCGTCCAGGCACCTGTGCATCTGAAAGTCGACACCGGCATGGGCCGCCTCGGGGTTCCGCCGGGGGACGTGCCGGCGTTCGCGTCCCTCCTGGCCCGCTCCCCCTCGATCCGGGTCACCGGCGCCTTCTCGCACTTGGCCGTGGCGGACGACCCGGCAGACCCCTTCACCCGCCGGCAGATCGACCTGTTCCAGCAGAGCCTGGAGGCGGCCTGCGAGCGCGGCCTGAACCCGGAGGAGGTTCACCTGGCGAACAGCGCCGCGATCCTGGATCACCCGCCCGCCTGGCTGAGCCTGGTCCGCCCGGGCCTGGTCCTCTACGGCTACCCGCCGTCCGCGAAGATGACGCCCCTCGAGGTCCGGCCGGTCCTCTCGCTGAAGACCCGCATCATCTACATCAAGGATGTGGCGCCCGGCACCAGCCTGGGGTATGGACGCACTTTCGTGGCCGCCCGCACGACCCGCGTCGCTTCCCTCGCGCTGGGGTACGACGACGGCCTCCCCCGCCTGGCCTCGAACCGGGGGCACGTCCTGGTGCGCGGGCGGCCGGCGCCGATCATCGGCCGGATCAGCATGGATCTGACGACGGTGGACGTGACCGACGTCTCCGGAGCGGACCTGGGGGACGAGGTCACGGTCATCGGCGGCTCCGGAGCGGAGCGGATCGGCGTCGATCAGATTGCCGCCTGGGCCGAGACCATCCCGTGGGAGGTCCTGTGCGGCATCGGCTCCCGCGTCCCGCGGCTGTTCGTGCGCGGTGAGGAGCGGGAGGTCGTTTCCCGCTTCCCTCTCCCATAGAGCGGAATTCCTAGTTTCCGCCGCTGCAAAACGCTATCATGTGCCAGTGCAGTTCTGCTGGCGAGTCCTCATGCCGTAATGCGATTCATTGCGCGGCCCGTTCCACGGCCGCGTCGAGGTGATTGCTGTGGGCACATTCGTACTTCGATTCATCCTGGTCCTTCTATCCGTCCTGTTCGGCAGCCAGATCCGGCCCGTCACCCTCTCCCCTCTCGATCTGACGGGGCTGGTGGTCGGCGCCGGCGTCGCCGCCCTGATCCTGGCCCTCGAGTACTTCCTGCGCGGCCTCGAGATGAACGCGCTTCTGGGCGGTCTCGCGGGCCTGCTCGTCGGCGGAGCGGCCGCGGGCGTCATCGTCGCGCTCCTGCCGCTCGACCTGTTCGCCCCAGCGCCTCCCCTGGCGATCCAGGGTTTCCTGTTCCTGGTGTTCGGCTACACCGGCCTGGCCATCGGGGCGGCGCGCGGCGAGAGCTTCACCCTGTCCAGCCTGCGGGCGGCCTGGGCCGAAGGGGGCCAGAAGCAGAACTACAAGATCCTCGACACCAGCGTCATCATCGACGGCCGGATCGCGGACGTGTGCGAGACCGGCTTCCTGGATGGGACCCTGGTCGCGCCGCAGTTCGTGCTGCGGGAGCTGCAGTACATCGCCGACTCGCAGGACTCGCTCAAGCGCAATCGCGGACGGAAGGGGCTCGACATCCTGCAGCGCATCAAGAAGGGGCCGGACGTGAAGGTCCTCATCTCCGAGGCGGACTTTCCCGACGTCAAGGATGTCGACATGAAGCTGATCGAGCTCGCCAAGCAGCTCGGCGGAAAGATCATCACCAACGACTTCAACCTGAACAAGGTCGCCGAGCTGCGCGGCGTCCAGGTGCTGAACATCAACTCGCTCGCCAATTCGCTGAAGCCGGTCGTCCTCCCCGGCGAGGCGATGAAGGTGTTCATCCTGAAGGAAGGCAAGGAGCCGAACCAGGGGGTGGGCTACCTGGACGACGGCACCATGGTGGTGGTGGACAACGCCAAGCGCCACATCGGCAGGAACATCGAGATCACGGTCACCTCCGTCCTGCAGACGACCGCCGGAAAGATGTTCTTCGGCAAGTCGGAGACGGGCGACGAGGCGACTCCCATCGAGCACCGCCCGAGGAGGACCGGCGCTTGATGCGGGCGGCCGTCGTCGTCCTGCTCGCCGCTCTTCCGCTGGGCCCGGCGCTCCTCGCGGGAGACCAGCCCGCCGGGCCCCTGCACCAGTACATCGTCATGCCCTTCGAGAACACCTCGGAGGACCCCTCTCTGGACTGGCTGTCCTCCGGGCTGGCGCACACGCTGGGCGAGTATCTCCTCGGGTTCGGCCAAAGGGTGATGGACGACGAGGAGCGATCGGTCCTCCTGGAGGGAAGCGGCATCCCCGAGGGATCTCCCCTGGCCCTCGCGAGCGCCCTCGAGCTGGGGCGCAAGACGGTGGCGCGCCAGGGTGGGATGCGGATCGACCGTCTCGTCCTCGGCCGCTTCTCCGTGGACAAGGGGGACATCACGCTGATGGCGCGCTCGATCGACATCCGGCAGGAGAAGGCGCGTCCGTGGGTCTCCCGCACCGGCCGTCTCAAGGACCTGCTCGCGGTGCACCGCAACCTGGCCCTGGCGCTGGCCAGGGACGAGAGCCTCCAGGTGAACGAGGGGCGGGCCGAGCTCCTGCGCAAGCAGGCGGAGGACGCTCCCCTGCTCGCTTTCGACACGTACAGCCGCGCCATGGCCGAGAGCGACTCGAAGAAGCGGCTGCAGCTCCTGCGCAAGGCGTTGCAGCAGTTCCCCGGCTATCCCAAGGCCTCGTACCAGGCCGGATCGGTGCTGGCGCGCGAGGAGCGCTGGGAGGAGGCGGCGGCCGTCCTGGCGCAGACCTCCTCGGACCCGTTCCCGTACGAGTCCGAGTTCCACCTGCTCTCCTCGCTGGTCTCCCTCAAGCGCAAGGACCCCCACGGGGCGGCGGAGGAGGCGAAGCGCTCCCTGGCGATCGGGGAGACGGCTCGCGGACACTTTCTGCTCGGCAAGGCGCTGCAGGCCGGGGGGGACGCCGCCGGCGCGCAGGCCGAGCTGGGCAAGGCGCAGGCTTCCGATCCGTCCGGCACGGAGCTCGATGAGCTGCGCCGGTCGCTCGACGAAGGGAAGAGCACCCGGAGGAAACCTTGAGCCCGTTGTCCGACCTCGAGATCGCCCACCAGGCCAAGCTGCAGCGGATCGAGAGCATCGCCGAATCGCTCGGCATCCTGCCCGAGGAGCTGGAGCCGTACGGCCGCTACAAGGCCAAGATCTCCCTGTCGGCGATCGAGCGTCTGAAGTCCCGGCCGGCCGGGCGCTACATCTGCGTCACCGGGATCAACCCGACGCCCCTCGGCGAAGGGAAGACCGTGGTCACCATAGGGCTGACCCAGGCGTTGAGGCGCCTGGGGAAGCGCGCGCTCAGCACCCTGCGCCAGCCCTCGATGGGCCCGGTCTTCGGCATCAAGGGGGGGGCGACCGGCGGCGGCTACTCGCAGGTCGTGCCGATGGAAGACATCAACCTGCATTTCACGGGCGACTTCCACGCGGTGGCCGCGGCCCATAATCTCCTCGCGGCCCTCATCGACAACCACCTGCACCACGGCAACCGCCTCGGCCTCGTTCCGGAGGCGATCCTCTGGCGCCGCAGTCTCGACCTGAACGACCGGGCGCTGCGCCGCATCCGCGTCGGCCTGGGCGGGGGCGCGAACGGCGTGGAGCGCGAGAGCGGCTACGACATCACGGCCTCGTCCGAGGTGATGGCGATCCTGTCCCTCTCGAAGAGCCCGCGGGATCTGAAGGAGCGCCTGTCGCGGATCCTGATCGGGGTGGACAGGGACGGCAGGGGGGTCACCGCCGGCGATCTCGGCGCGCAGGGATCGATGGCGGCCATCCTCCGGGACGCCATCAAGCCGAACCTGGTCCAGAACCTCGAAGGGGGCGCCACCCTGATCCACTGCGGCCCCTTCGCCAACGTGGCCCACGGCAACAATTCCATCCTGGCCGACCTTCTGGCCCTGAGGCTGGGCGAGTACGTCGTCACGGAGAGCGGCTTCGGGTCCGAGATGGGGGCGGAGAAGCTGTTCGACATCAAGTGCCCGGCCGGGGGACTCGTCCCCTCCGCCGCGGTCATCGTCTGCTCGGTGCGCGCCCTGAAGCTTCACGGCGGCGTGGCGATCACCGGGCGGGACACGTCGGCCCTGGCCCGGCCGGATCCCGCCGCGGTCGGCCGCGGCTGCGAGAACCTGCGCAAGCACATCGAGAACGTGCGCACCTTCGGGCTGCCGGCGGTCGTCGCCGTGAACCGGTTCGACGGCGACACCCAGGCCGAGATCGACGAGGTGCTCGGGCGGGCGCGCGCCGCCGGCGCGTTCGCGGCCGTGCCCGCGACCGTCTGGGCGCACGGCGGCGAAGGGGGTCTCGAGCTGGCGCAGGCGGTCATCAAGGCCGCCGAGTCGCCGAGCCAGTTCCACCCGCTCTATGCCCCCGGCCTGTCGATCGAGGAGAAGATCGAGAAGATCGCCCGGACGATCTACGGCGCGGCCGGGGTCACCTACACCGACAAGGCCAGGGACAGGATCGAGTTCTGCAGACGACAGGGGCTGGGACATCTGCCGATTTGCATGGCCAAGACCCCCTTGTCGCTGTCGCACGATCCGGCTCTCAAGGGGAGGCCGGAGGGTTTCGTCCTTCCGGTGACCGACGTGCGGGCCTCCGCCGGCGCGGGGTATGTCTACCCCCTGATAGGCAGCATCATGACCATGCCGGGGCTACCCACGGTGCCGGCGGCGATGCATATCGACCTCGACGACCAGGGGCAGGTCACCGGCCTCTCCTGAGGCCGGTCGGATTGAAGGCCGCCCCGCTTCCCACCTGACGCCTCGAATAATCTTCAACAACCTGTTGACAGGAATAACGGGTGGCAGTATTTCGAGCATCAAGTATTGATGCCGATCATCGACCTCACCCAAGGGCCCCAGGGGTGAGCGCCTCGAGCCCGAGAGAGGATGGCCGGTCCTGGACGCCACGCATGCTCGGCTAATCGGAAATTTGGTTCTGTCGCTCTGCATTGGCCTGTTCGTTTCGGGCAGACCAACAGATGCGGTCACGACCATCTTCCCGCAACCCACCTTCGAAGTCGGAGAATTCCCTAATCATGTGGCAGTCGGGGAATTCAATGGAGACGGTATCCCGGACGCGGCCGTGGCGAATGCGTTGTCGAATGATGTCTCCATACTCCTCGGCACCGGCGACGGCCGGTTCCGGCCGGAGTTCCGCGTGCCGGCCGGAACCGGCCCTGCATCCGTCGCAGTCGGAGATTTCGACGCGGATGGCGTCCAGGATATCGTGGCGGCGAACCTGTCTTCTGACGATGTTTCGATTCTCCTGGGCCGCGGCGACGGCACGTTCATGGTCTCTGCTCGTATCGGGGTTGGCAACGGGCCCGGCATTGTTGCGGTCCAGGACATCAATCGGGACGGGATTCAGGACATCCTGGTCACGAACCAGTACTCAGGCGATGTATCCGTTCTGCTCGGGGAAGGGAATGGCGCCTTCGGAGCACCGTCCTCCTTCCCAGCGGGCAACGCGCCCTATTTCTTCACCCTAGCCGATTTCAACCGGGATGGGCTGGCAGACGCGGCCGTCGCGAACCGGCTGCCCGGAGGGGTATCCCTGCTTCTGGGAAATGGCGACGGGAGCTTCAGATTGCACGGCCATATCCCGTTTGAGGCTGAACCGGGCGGGCTGGCGGCCGCCGATCTCAATGCAGATGGGATCCAGGATCTTGTGATCCCACTCCTTGTGACCGGCACTGCTAAGGCGACTGCCGTGCGGGTATTCGTCGGCGTGGGGGACGGAACTTTCACCTCGGCCGGCGGGCTGCAGGCGGGAACCGTGCCGATTTTCATCGACACTGCAGACTTCAACCGCGACGGCGCGCTGGACCTCGTCGTAGCCAATTTGTGGTCCAATGACATTTCTCTCCTAGCCGGTAATGGCGACGGCACCTTCCAGCCCTCCATTCGCTTCGGCGTCGGAGCGGCGCCCGCTTCGATTGAAGTCACGGATCTAGATGGCGACCGACTGCCGGACGTGATTGTAGCCAACTACGAGGGAAATGACGTCTCGGTCCTTCTTGGGCGAGCCGACGGAACCTTCCAGGTCGGCCCCAGGTTCGGGGCGGGGAATCATCCGATATCCATCGCCGCGGGTGACCTGAACGGAGACACCATCCAGGATCTCGCGGTGGCCAATTGGGCCCCAGTCGAAGGGCAGCAACCGCCGCTGAGCGAAGTCTCCGTTCTGCTCGGACTTGGTAGGGGCGACTTCGCGCCGCAGCTGCGCTTCCCCATCCAGGCTCTCCCCTGGGGCATCGCCATGGGGGATCTGGACGGGAATAACATCCCGGACTTGGCGATCATATCTTCTGGCTCCACTGAAGACGGTGCCCGACCGCAACCAGGTGTATCCGTCCTATTGGGAGCCGGAGACGGGGGCTTCTCCCCAGAGGTCCGCCTCAACCTCCCACTGTATTCACCCAAAGCGGTGGCTATCGAAGATCTGAACGCGGACGGGATCCAGGATCTGGTACTGACCGATAGGGTCGTTGTTATCCTGATGGGCCTTGGAGGGGGAGCGTTCGGTCCGCCCTCCGCATTCGACGCGGGCCGCGGTCCCATGGAGACCGCCATAGCGGATTTCAATCGTGATGGAATTCGGGATCTGGCCGTGGCCAACGAGACCTCCGCCATAGACTTTCCCGAACAGGAGGTTGAGGAACAGGACGGCGATGTCTCGATCCTGCTAGGGCGCGGCGACGGAACCTTCTCGCCAGAAGTTCGCTTCGCGGCCGGCCGGAGCCCCCGGGCCATTGCCGCAGGAGACATCAACGCCGATGGGATTGCGGACCTGGTCCTGCCCAACGGCGGGAGCGATGACGTTTCCGTCCTGCTCGGATTGGGCGATGGGACTTTTGCTCCTCAGCGGCGCTTCAGGGCGGAGGATGTCCCCACGTCGATCGCCATCCGCGATTTTGACGCGGACGGTTGGCCGGACCTGGCCGTGGCGAATTCGGGCGCGAATTCCGTATCGGTCCTGCTCGGACGCGGGGACGGTAACTTCGCTCCACACGTGTCATTCCAAACGGGACAGATTCCTGACTCTTTCGCGATTGATGACTTCGACTCCGACGGGCGGCCGGACGTGGCGACCGCGAACTTCGGGTCCAACGACATCTCCGTCCTGCTCAACCAGGGGATCCCGGACACGGATGGTGATGGTTTGCCCGACGGAGAGGATCATTGTACGGACAGGGACCGGGACGGAGCCGGTGACCCGGGCTTCCCCGCGAACTCCTGTCCCATGGACGACTGTCCCTCGATTTCGAACATTTCCCAAGTCGATGCCGATCTCGACGGCCTGGGGGACGCTTGCGACAACTGTCCGGGCGCGTTTGATCCGCTGCAGGAGGACGCCGACCAGGACGGCCGTGGGGATGCATGCGACAACTGCCAGAGTGTATTCAATCCGGACCAGGAGGACGCCGATCAGGACGGCGTGGGGGACATCTGCGACAACTGTTCCACCGTGCCGAATTCCTCCCAGGGTGACACCGACCGTGATGGATTGGGAGATGCCTGCGATTCCTGCACCGACAGCGACGGCGACGGCTCGGGAGACCCGGGCTTTGCAGTCAACGCCTGCCCACCGGACAATTGCCAGGACGTCCCGAATCCGGGGCAGGATGACGGAGATCGGGACGGGCTCGGCGATCTGTGCGACAACTGCCCCGCGGACCCCAACCAGGATCAGAGCGATTTCAACCGGGACGGCTCGGGTGACGCGTGTCAGCCGACGATTGTCATCCAGGACATTCGGCAGGATGGCGGGGATGACCTCGAGGTCGTCGTCCTGGCGGGAGATCCGCAGGGCGATCCCCTGGCCGGCAGCCTCGAGTTCTGGGAGGAGCCGATCGAGGTCCTCCTCCCGGACGCCAGTGCCACGCTGAGATGCGATCAGGGCCTTCCGCTCGGCGGCGCCCCGGGGCGCGGAATCGGATTCGCGTTCGGGACGTTTATGTTCCCCGTGGTCTTCGATCTCGACGCCAACCTCAACTGTGAGGATGGCCAACAGGACTTCGGGATCGCCGTCGGGACATGCGGCCAGCCGCAAACGCCGTTCTTGAGTTTGACGCAGATTTTCGACGCCACGCTCCCTTTCGTGCTGTGCTTGAGGCCTGCTGGCTCCGTCACTGGAGGGCTGGAGCTCGATATCCGAGAACTGACCCCTGACTACCTGCGGGCAGTTCTCAGACCAACCCAGCCGGAGCTAAGGCTGGAATTCACTTCGGGCCTGCCGAGCCAGATCGATATCTCGTCCTTGCGGCCCGGCCTCGGCCACCGTCTCGTGATCACTCTGACGGATGGCACGACAGTTCCCGTGACGGCCGAAGCGGAGTTCCTGTATCAAGGCGAGAGCACGATGCTGCTCGGAAGACCTCCCATTCCGCACATCTCCGCCGCATCGTTTGTCGAGTGCGCCAGCCCCGGAGGGGCCGAGGTCGTCCTCGACGGCTCGGGATCCGTGGATCCGACCCCTGGGGGCGGCATCCTCCTCTACGAGTGGCTCCTGGAGCCAGGCACGCCGGCCGAACAACTCCTGGGGACCGGCGCCGTGATCCATGCGCTTCTGCCCCTGGGCGCGAATCACCTGCTGCTCCGAGTCGTGAACAGGGACCACATGTCCGCGTCGGACTCCACGAGCATCACCGTGGCCGACACAAGCCCCCCGCGCCTCGAGCTGGTCGCCGATCCATCATTCTTGTGGCCGCCGGACCATCGAATGTTGCCCGTGAATATCGAACTGCGCGCTGCCGACGCCTGCGATCCCGACGTGCGTCCGATACTGATATCCGCCGCCAGCAGCGAACCCGCCGACGCCCCGGGAACGGGCGACGGACGGACCGCCCCGGACATCGAACAGGCGGAAATCGGAGCTTCGGTGACTCGTGTCTTGTTACGGGCTGAACGCTCGGCTGAGGGGCCCGGGCGAATCTACAGCCTAGTCTACGAAGCGGTCGATCGGTCCGGCAACGGTACCACAGGCGAGATCGTCGTGACCGTGCCACTCCATTCCCCCGCTGCCAGGTCGAGGGCTCCCCGAGATCGCCACTCGATACAGGGGCTCCCCGAGAGGCGCCCCCGGGGACCCCAAGGGCCTTGACTGCCGATACGTTTGGTGGTATTAACCTGCCAGGTGCGAGTTCCATCAGGAGGAGGTGGCGCGTGAACAGGGTAGCGCGTTCGGCAGTACTTCTTCTGGCCGCCGTTGTCGTAGCGGCCATGCTTCCCGGCGGCCAGGTGGGCGCCGACGAAGAGAAAGTCGTGGTCTCGCGCCCTGGAACGGTCTTTCACAGGGCCGGAAGTTCCGATATCCGCGGCCAGGGAGTCGAGAAGAGCGTCGATGTCGCCATGGCGGCGGGGTACCAGCCGTGCCGTGTCTGTTTCGCCAAGCAGGCCGCATCCTCCAACCTCGTCGGAACGTCGGGCGGGGCGGCGTTGAGCGGCCAGTCGAACGGCGGCGGCAACGGTCATCCCTCAGCCCCTTCCGCGCAGCCTACGGGACAGCAGTTCGGAACCCTCGGCCACAGGTCGCACGATGGTGAACAGAAGGATCCGTACGAGAACCTTCGCACCATCCGGACCCCGGCGAAGGAGCAGGGGGCCTACGGCGAGGAGTTCGAGTATCCGCGACACGGCGGCTACTACTGAGACCGAACTAGTTTCGTTCGCACATGCAAAGGGGCCTGCTCCGGCAGGCCCCTTTTTTTGTCGATGCGCGTCGGGAAGGGCGTCGCGATCAGGCTCGCAGGCGGCGGGTGTAGCGGGCTACCAGGAAGGCGTCGTAGGTGCTGATGAACCAGGACAGCGCCGTCACGAACATGATGCCCATCCCGACCTTGATCGCCTTGTTGAGCAGGAACTGCTGCGGCTCGATGTCGGCCAGGATCCGGAAGAACGGCGAGAGCCGGTACAGGACCACCAGGTAGGCCTGCAGGAAGAAGGAAAACAGGAAGAAGACCGCCTTCCCGAGCTGGCCGTTGAGCAGCTGCCCCCATCCTGGAACGCACAAGGACGCCAGTCCGGAGACCAGCGGACGGTGCAGCCCGTCGAACCGCCCGCCGCGCGCCTCCGCCCCCCGGTAGGCCTGCGCCACGTTGTAGATCAGGAAGAAGATCACGCAGAAGTCGATGGACGAGGCGTAGAGCATCAGCTCCCACTCGCTCACGAAGAACAGGTGCGCGAAGGTCTTGATCCGGTCCCAGGTCATGTACAGCAGGTAGTGGAACGACACGATCATCAGCTCGGAGAGCAGGAACAGGGCCGCCAGCCGGCTGTCGCCGTTGTACAGCTGTCCAAGTCCCCAGACGAACAGCGACAGGGTGGAGGCCGCGGCCGGACTCTTCGGGGACCGCCTCCGGGCCGTGACCGGGCCCTCTGCCACGGTCTCCTCGACCGACTCGGCCCGCTCGGCCGCCCGCGCGGCCTTGCCGCCGGCAACGGCCCGCGGTCCGCCCCCCTTCCCCTTTCCGGAGGGCTTTAGGATGTCCTCTTCCGTGATGACGAAGACCTCGTCCTGGTTGATCATCTCCCTCTTCCCTCCGGCGTCCCCGGCTGGATCACGTGCACAGACCTAACGTGGTCCGTCCGGTGGCGCGGTGCAACCCCTGGAGATTGAGCAAGGGACGTACCAGAACGTGTCCAGATTCCGGGATTCCCCTAAGTGCCGATGGCTATGAAGGTTGTGGCGCCCGGGGAGGGCAGGAGTCGAGTCTCGCAGCGCCGGCGCGCGGGGGGCCGTGGCAAAAATGGTAAGGGAGGAATGCGATCCCGTAACCGGTTCAGTCGTGTGTGCGGCCGACCAGCCCTGCCAGGGCACGGAGATCGGCGATCAGCGCCGCGAACTGATCCGGCAGGATCGCCTGGGGTCCGTCCGACAAGGCGTGGGCGGGATCGTCATGGACCTCCACCATGACCCCGTCGGCACCCACCGCGATGGCCGCACGGGCCAGGGGGATCACCTTGTCCCGCCGGCCGGTGCCGTGGCTCGGATCGACCAGGATCGGCAGGTGGCTGAGATGCTTCACGGATGGGACGATCGCCAGGTCCAGCGTATTGCGCGAGTGATCGGCGAAGGTCCGGACGCCGCGCTCGCACAGGAACACCTGGTAGTTCCCCTCCGAGACGATGTACTCGGCCGCCATCAGGAACTCGTCGAGCGTGGCCGACAGTCCCCGCTTCAGGAACACCGGCAGCTTGGACTTGCCGGCACGCTTGAGGAGCGAAAAATTCTGCATGTTCCGGGCCCCGATCTGGACCGCGTCGGCGTAGTCCTCCACCATCGCCATGGACTCCTCGTCCACCGCCTCGGTGACGATCGGCAGCCCCGTCTCCCGCCGCACCCGGGCCAGGATCTTCAGTCCCTCGAGCCCCAGTCCCTGGAACGAGTAGGGAGAGGTGCGCGGCTTGAACGCTCCGGCCCGGAACAGGTCCGCCCCTGCGGCGGCCACCTGGCGGGCGATCGAAAGGGTCCGCTCCTCCGTCTCGACGGCGCAGGGGCCCGCGATGACGGTCAGGCGCGTCCCCCCGACCGGCCTGCCGCCGACCTGGATGATGCTCCCCGAGCCCTTCACCTCCCGGCTGACCAGCTTGTAGGGCTTGGTGACCCGGATGGCCTGCTGGACGCCCGGGAGAATCTCGAACTCCGCCGGGTCGATCGGGCCGTGGTTTCCGGTGATGCCGATGGCGGTGCGCTCGGCCCCCGGGATCGGGTGGGCGCGCAGCCCCAGAGTCTGGATCCGGTCGATCACTCCCCGGATCTGCTCTTCGGTCGCCAGGGATTCCATGACGATCAGCATCGGCCGCCTCGGATAAACAGGGGCCGGATGATACGCTGCGCTGCCCCTTCACCGCAACCGGAAGTAGTCTGTTCAGTTGACAATAGCGCGCACCGACCCGTATACTCTCGGCTTCTCATGGCAACCCACGATGCGCCACACGCGGCGCCTCTATGGGCTTTCAAGTGAAGGCGCGTAGCTCAGGGGGAGAGCGCTACCTTGACACGGTAGAAGTCAGCGGTTCAAATCCGCTCGCGCCTACCATTCCCGCCTCCGATCACGAATCCCCCCGCCCGGAAGGCTCCAGGTGACGGTCGGGACGCCGCTTCGGAAAGGACAGAGCAGCTTGGAGACTGTCGAAGTCGTCATGCCGGACGGTGCGGTCCGCGCCTTCCCGCGCGGCACGCCGTTGTCCGCCATCGCCGAGGCGATCGACCCGGCGCTGGCGCGCCGCGCGATCGCGGTCGTGGTGGACGGGGTCGAGAAGGACATCTACGTCCCGCTCGACCGGGGCGGCCGGGTCGAGTTCATCACGCCCGACTCCCCGCGCGCGCTCGAGATCTACCGCCACACCACCTCGCACCTCCTGGCGAATGCCGTCAAGGACCTGTTCCCCGAGGTGAAGATCGGCATCGGCCCCGCCACCGACGAGGGGTTCTTCTACGATTTCGAGCGCCGTGAGCCGTTCACGCCGGAGGACCTCGAGCGGATCGAGGCCCGCATGCGCGAGATCAAGGGGAAGGACTTCCCGATCCGGCGCATCGAGCAGCCCAAGGAGGAGGCGCTCGCCTACTTCCGCGGGCTCGGAGACAACCTCAAGGTCGAGCTGATCGCCGAGAAGGGGGGGCCGGTCGTCTCCTGCTACCGCCAGAACGATTTCATGGACTTCTGCACCGGCCCGCACCTCCCCTCGACCGGCCGGATCGGCGCCTTCAAGCTCCTGTCGCTGGCCGGCGCCTACTGGAAGGGCTCCGAGGAGAACCAGCAGCTGCAGCGCATCTACGGGACCGCCTTCGCGACCGAAGCGCAGCTCGAGATCCATCTGAAGAACCTCGAGGAGGCGAAGAAACGCGACCACCGCAAGCTGGGGCCCGCCCTCGACCTGTTCAGCGTCGAGGAGACCGCGGGGCCGGGGCTCATCTTCTGGCATCCCAACGGCACGATCCTGCGGCAGGTGATCGAGGACTTCTGGAAGGAGCAGCACCGCCGGTCCGGCTACCAGCTGGTCACGACCCCGCACATCGCGCGGGACGAGTTGTGGCGCCAGTCCGGGCACCTCGAGTTCTACAAAGAGAACATGTACACCTTCGAGATCGAAGAGGCGGGCTACGTCATCAAGCCGATGAACTGCCCTGGCCACTCCCTGATCTACAAGTCGCGCCTCCGCTCCTACCGCGAGCTGCCGATCCGCTACGCCGAGCTGGGGACCGTGTACCGCTACGAGCGCTCCGGGGTGCTGCACGGGATGATGCGCGTGCGCGGCTTCACCCAGGACGACGCCCACATCTACTGCACGCGGGACCAGATCCTCGACGAGATCAAGGGAGTCCTCGACCTGGTCATCACGTTCCTGAAGACCTTCGGCTACGATCGCTACGAGGTCGACCTGTCGGTCCGCGA
>Ga0070694_100001497_pt1 | contig 13712 bp, 13 predicted proteins | sample KBSK1251metaG_FD_65470 | JGI IMG/M metagenome (GOLD analysis project Ga0070694, IMG submission 65470) | Corn, switchgrass and miscanthus rhizosphere microbial communities from Kellogg Biological Station, Michigan, USA - KBS K1-25-1 metaG | ecosystem: Host-associated > Plants > Roots >... | reverse complement strand
GATCAAGATGCGCGTCATGCAGGACAAGATGAAGCGCGTCCAGCCGAAGGTGAAGGCGCTGCGCGAGCGCTACCACAAGCTGGAGAAGAAGGAGGTCGAGAAGGGGCACGCGGGGGCGCGGCAGAAGCTGCGCCGCGAGATGAACGAGGAGATGATGCGCCTCTACAAGGAGGAGGACATCAACCCGCTCGGCTCGATGTCCGGCTGCCTGCCCATTCTCCTTCAAATCCCGATCCTGTACGGCTTCTACACCATCCTGTCGATCGCGATCGAGCTGCGGCGGGCGCCGTTCATGCTGTGGATCCGCGACCTGTCGAGCAAGGACCCGTACTTCGTCACCCCCATCATCATGGGCGGCACGCAGCTCATCCAGCAGGTCATGACGTCGTCCTCGATCCCGGACCCGGCGCAGCGCCGCGTCATGTACCTCATGCCGATCATGTTCACCTGGATCTTCCTCCAGTTCCCCTCGGGGCTGGTGCTATACTGGCTGGTGAACAACCTCCTGGGAATCGGACAGCAGTACCTGATCAACAAGCAGGCGGCGGCCTCCGAGAAGAAGCCGGAGTGATCGCGGCCCGCCACGCGTTCTTCGTCAGGGCCGTGCGGAGATGAACCGGATGCGTCACGAGCGGGACGGCGGGCCGGACAGGGAGGCCGAGGCGCCCGCGGCCGATCCGGCCGACGTCGTGCGCCTGGCGGAGCGCATCCTGCAAGGCCTCGGCCTGGACATCAAGGCGACGGCGGGCGACGGGGCGGAGGCGATCCAGGTGGAGCTCACCGGCCCGGACGGCGAGCACCTCCTGAACCGCAAGGGGGAAGGGCTCGCCGCGCTGCAGTACCTCCTGAACCGGATCATCTACCGCGGCCGGAAGGGGCGCAAGATCCAGGTCGACTGCGGCGGGTTCCGCAAGATGCGCGAGGACGAGATCGTGGACATCGCGGTGCGCTCGGCGGAAAAAGTGAAGGCCGGAGGCCAGGAGTGCCTGCTGAGCCCGCTCAATCCCTACGAGCGGAGGCTGGTGCATATCGCCCTGTCCGAGATCGGCGGGGTCGAGACGCGCAGCGTCGGCGACGGCTTCCTGAAGCAGATCGCCATCATGCCGGCCGGAAAACCCGGACAGGACGGGGAGCCGGACGGCCGCTAGGAAGCCGGCCGCGTGCCCGGACATCCTCCCGGTCGCCGCCGGCCGGCGCCGAAGGCGCCAGGATCGTCCCCCATGCACGAACCTCGTCCCCTGAGTCCCGAGCACGGCGTCACCGACGCCGGCCCGGCGCCCGCCGCCGAGACGATCGTCGCCGTCTCAACGCCCCCCGGCCGCGGCGGGATCGGCGTCGTCCGGCTGTCCGGCCCGCGCGCCATCGCCATCGCCGGCGGCCTGTTCCGCCCTTCGGGGAAGGTCGCGGCGGAGGCGCGGATTGCGTTCGGCCGCTTCGTGGACCAGGGGGGGGAGACGATCGACCACGGATATCTCGCGGCCTTTCCTCCGCCCGGCACGTTCACCGGCGAGCCGACGGCCGAGCTGTGGGCGCACGGCAGTCCGGCGGCGCTGCGTCTCCTGCTCCAGGCCGCGATCGCCCTGGGGGCCCGGCCGGCGACGCCCGGTGAGTTCTCGCTGCGGGCTTTCCTGAACGGGCGCATGGACGCGACGCAGGCGGAGGCGATCCGCGACCTGATCGAGGCGCGCACCGCCTTCCAGGCGAAGGTGGCGCACGACCAGGTCCAGGGGCGGATCTCCGCCGAGGTGAACCGGCTGAAGGACCGACTGGCGGACGCCGTCGCCCGGCTCGAGGCGTCGATCGAGTTCTCCGAGGAGTCCGAAGCGGAGCGCTTCCTTCCGCAGGGCGGCCTTCGCCCCGAGCTCGAGTCGGTGCGGGGCGCCATCGAGCGCCTGGCGGGGACCTTCGAGCGCGGCCGGCGCGTGCGGGACGGCGCCACGGTCGCGATCGTCGGATCGCCCAATGCGGGAAAGTCGAGCCTGTTCAACCGTCTTCTGGAGGAGGAACGGGCCATCGTCACCCCCATGGCCGGCACGACGCGGGACATCCTGGAAGAGGCGCTCGATCTCCGGGGCATTCCCGTGGCGCTCCGCGACACGGCGGGGCTGCACGATCCGACGGACGAGGCGGGGGCCGAGGCGGTGCGCCGGGCGCGCGGGGCGATCGCGACCGCGGACGTCCTGGTCCTCGTCCTCGACGGGTCGCGCCCGCTTCTGGACGAGGAGCGGTCGCTCCTGGCGGGGCTCGACAGGAGCCGCGCCCTCGTGGCGATCAACAAGATCGACCTGGAGCCGGGCCTCGGCCTGGACGAGGCGCTGCGCCTGAAGCGGAGCCACGGGGCGCTCGAGGTCTCGGCCAGTACCGGGGCCGGGATCGACGCGCTGCGGCGGGCGCTCGAGGAGGCGGTCTCATCAGGGAGCTCGGCGTCCCGCGAGGACACGTTCATCACGAACGTCCGCCATCGCGATCTCCTGATGAAGGCGGCCGGGGCGATGGCGCGCGCCTCGGAGGGGACGGGACGGGGCGTGCCGGACGAGTACCTGATCCCGGACTACAGGGAGGCCCTCGACCGGCTGGGGGAGATCACGGGAGAAGTCGGGATCGAGGGGATCTACGAGCGCATCTTCCGGAATTTCTGCATCGGCAAATGACGGCGGGCGAAGCGCGGGGTGCCACGGGGATGAGGTACGACGTGGTGGTCGTCGGAGCGGGGCATGCGGGCTGCGAGGCGGCCCTGGCCGCGGCGCGCATGGGGTGCGAGACCGCCCTGGTGACGCTGGACGCAGGCGCCGTCGCGCGCATGTCGTGCAACCCGGCGATAGGCGGGTTGGCCAAGGGCCACCTGGTGCGCGAGATCGACGCGCTGGGCGGGGAGATGGCCCTTGCGATCGACGCGACCGGCATCCAGTTCCGGCTGCTCAACAGGAGCCGCGGCCCGGCGGTGCAGGCCCCCCGGGCGCAGGCCGACAAGGACGGGTATTCCGAGAGGATGCACCGCGTGGTCTCGTCCACGCCGCACCTGACGCTCATCGAAGACGAGACGGCCGACCTCGTGATCGAGAACGGCGTCCTGCGCGGCGTCGTGCTGGCCGGCGGGGAGATCCTGCAGGCCGCCGCGGCGGTGGTGACGACCGGGACGTTCCTGCGCGGCCTCCTGCACATCGGCCTCGAGAACCGGCCGGGCGGGCGGATCCACGAGAAGACCTCCGTCGGGCTGTCGCGGACGCTCGAGCGGCTGGGCCTGCCGATGGGGCGGCTGAAGACCGGCACGCCGCCGCGGGTGCTCCGGAGCTCCGTCGACTTCGCGGCGCTCGACCGGCAGCCGGGGGACGAGGACCCGGTGCCGTTCTCCTTCGAGACGGACGCCATCACCACGCCCCAGGTCGACTGCCACATCACCTTCACCAACCCGAGGACGCACGCGATCATCCGCGGCCATCTCGACCGCTCCCCGCTGTACACCGGGCGGATCACGTCGGTGGGGCCGCGCTACTGCCCGTCGATCGAGGACAAGGTGGTGCGCTTCGCCGACCGCGACAAGCATCAGATCTTCGTCGAGCCGGAGGGGCGCGACCATCCGTGGATCTACCTGAACGGCGTGTCGACCAGCCTCCCGGCCGAGGCCCAGATCGAGATGGTCCGATCGATCCGCGGCCTCGAAGAGGCGGAGGTGGCGCGCGCCGGCTATGCCGTCGAATACGACTTCGTGCAGCCGACCGCCTGCCGCCACACGCTCGAGACCAGGTCGGTGCGGGGCCTGTTCCTGGCGGGGCAGATCAACGGCACGACCGGGTACGAGGAAGCGGCGGCGCTCGGCCTGATCGCCGGCGTCAATGCCGCGCTTCAGGTGCAGGCCCGGCCGCCTCTCGTGCTGTCGCGGGGCGAGGCGTACATCGGCGTCCTCGTGGACGACCTGGTCCTGAAGGGGACCGTCGAGCCGTACCGCATGTTCACCTCGCGCGCCGAATACCGGCTCCTGCTCGACGCGGACAGCGCCGATCTCAGGCTGACCGGGCGCGGCCGCGACGTCGGCCTGGTCGGCGACCGGCGCCAGGCGCGATTCGCCGGGAGGCGGGACGGGATCCTCGCGCTCACCCGCCGCCTCGAATCGCGGACGATCAGGCCCTCGAGCGCGGACGCGCGCCGCGCGGAGGAGTCGCTCGGCGTCCGCATTATCGAGCCCACGACCCCGGCCCGCCTCCTCAGGCGCAGCGACGTGGACGTCGATGCTCTCCTCGGGCTGGTGACGGACGATGCGCCGGCCGGGCTGAGTCCGCGGGACCGGCGCTACGTCGCCAGCCGGCTGCGCTATGGCGGATACATCGAGCGGCAGGAGCGTGACCTGGAAAGACTGAAGCGCGAGGACGGCAGACGGATCCCCCCCGACTTCGAGTATCGGGGGATTCCCGGCCTGTCGAGCGAGATCGTCGAGAAGCTCACGAGGGCCAGGCCCGAGACCCTGGCGCAGGCGGGGCGCATCTCCGGGGTCACGCCGGCGGCGCTCAGCCTGATGAACGTCCTCATCGAGAAGTCCGTCCGCCCGGGCGGACTTCGACGGCGTTCTGAGCCGGCTACTTGAGGAACAGGTCCTTCACGTCCACCCCGAAGAACTGGTAGCCGCTGTAGCGCAGGACGACCAGGCTCTCCCACTCTTCCTGACCCTGCAGGTCCAGGCTGAAGGTCCTGAACTCCAGCTGGTCGGGGAGTGAAAGCGTATGCAACTCATTGAGAAAAGTGATGTTATAGCTATTTCCATGGGGCTTCTTCCCCATCGGGAAGACCAGGAACCTGGGGGCCTGGCGGTACTGCTTGAGCTGCGTCTTGATTCGCTCGGTCTGGTTCCCCGGTTCCGCCTCGACCTTGAGGATGTTGACGTTCTCCACGTCCACCCAGATCTTTCCGCTCCACTGGTAGATCGTCGTGCCGGTGGTGAACGGCAGGGGGGCGATGAACTCGAGGATGTACGCCTGCCGGAGCGAGAACCACTCCTCCCCGACGGCGCGGAAGCGGAACAGCTTCTGCCGATCGGGGGCGAACATCAGCGTCCAGGAGAACGCGTCGGGGAATGCGAAATTGAGGCTCGTCTCGGGGACGTTCTTCCCGAGCCGGCCGGTGTGCGCCTGGCGGAACGGCCTGTACCTCTGCTCCTGGGCCTCGACGTACATATAGTCGAAGCGCCTCTCGTCCTTCGGATCGTCGGACGTTTTCAGGGTCTCGATGCAGACGAAGCGGAGCGCGACCGTCTCGTACGCGTGCGCCCTCTCCCCCAGCCTCTTGAGCAGCGCGTCCAGATCGTAGCTCGGAGGGGTTCCCCCCGGCGAGGGGGCCGGGGATGGAGTCGGAACGGCCGGCGGAGTCCTGGCCGGAGTCGGCGTGCGGGCCGGCGGCGGTCCTGCCGGAGCTCCCGGGATCGAGGCCCCGGCCCAGACGACGCCCGCCGTCACCGCGAGCACGAGCAGGAGCCGTCTCTTCCGCTTCACGATCGCCCTCCCCCGTCATGCTAACGTACGCCCTCTATGGTATCCGCTTTTCGCGAGCGGCTCCTCGCCGGCGTGCAGTCGATCGGGCGCTCCCTGTCCGACAGGGAGATCGAGGCCCTCACGGTCCATTACCGGCTCCTTCAGGAATGGAGCAACCGGATGAACCTGACAGGCATCAAGGACCTGGACTCGATCGTCCGCCGTCACTTCCTGGAGCCGATCGCGGCCAGCGACCTGGTCGGCGAGGATGGGAGGCTGGTCGACCTTGGATCGGGGAACGGTTTCCCGGCGATCCCCCTGAAAGTGCTGAGGCCCCGGCTCGATCTCGTCCTGGTCGAGGCTTCCGAGAAGAAGTCGTCGTTCCTGTGGGCCGTTCTCCGGGAGCTTCGCCTGCAGACGGCCCGGGTCGAGACCCGGCATGTCCGCGAAACGGCCGACCTGGCCGACCTCTTCCCCTGCCGGTACCTGACCCTCAGGGCCATCCAGGCGAGGCGCGTTCTGAAAGGGAGGCCGATCCCGATCCTCGAGCCCGGAGGGAGGGGGCTCTTCTTCCTGTCGGCGGCGGACGCCGAGACCCTGAAGCGCCGTCCCGTGGCGGGACTGAGCCTCATCGACACCCGCCCGCTGCCGGGCGGCCCCGATTCGGTCGTCGCGATCCTGGAGCCGGGGACGACCTGAGGCCCGGCGGATGTTCCACGTGGAACATTTCGGGGCTTCCAGACGGCACCGGGGCACACCGCCTGTGTTACCCTTCGCCGCACATGGGACGCATCGTCGCCATCGCCAACCAAAAGGGTGGGGTCGGTAAGACGACGACGGCCGTCAGCCTGGCGGCTGCGCTGGCGATCGCCGAGCGGACCACGCTCCTCATCGACATGGACTCCCAGGCCTCCTCGACCAAGGGACTGGGACTCAAGCCGAATCCCGGAGGAGAGATGTACAGCGTCCTCTCCGGCGAGGTTCGACTCGAGCAGATTCTCGTGCCGACGGAGCTCGAATGCCTGACCGTCGCGCCGGCAAGCCGTGACCTGGTCGGCATCGAGGTCGAGCTGGCCGGCGTCCAGGGGCGCGAGTATCGGCTCCGCGAGGCGGTCGCGGAGGTCCGGGACCGGTTTCAGTACATCCTGATCGACTGCCCTCCGTCCCTGGGGCTCCTGACCATCAACGCCCTCGCCGCAGCCGACGGAATCCTCATCCCGGTGCAGTGCGAATACCTGGCGCTCGAGGGAGTGTCGGAGCTGGTCGAGACGCTCTACCGGATCCGGGCCTCGGTGAACCGGGACCTCGAGCTGGACGGCGTGCTGCTCACCATGTTCGACGAGCGCACCAACCTGTCCCGCCAGGTCGTCGCCGACATCCGCTCGTTCTTCAAGGAAAGGGTCTACCGGACGATCGTGCCGCGTAACGTCAGGCTCGGCGAGGCCCCCAGCTTCGGCAAGCCAATCATGTTGTACGACATCCGCTCCAAGGGCTCGGAGTCGTATCTGAATCTGGCCCGTGAGGTGATCAGGCGTCATGAAAAGACAGGCACTCGGCAAAGGACTGAGCAGCCTCATCCCTGAGCCGGCGTTCATCCGGCCGGACGCGGGGCTCCTGATGCTGGACGTGAAGCGGATCAAGCCGAGCCGCTTCCAGCCCCGATCCGATTTCAGCGGGCTCGAGGGGCTGGTCGACTCGATCCGCGAGAACGGCATCGTGCAGCCGGTGATCGTGAGGCAGGAGGAAGACGGGTACCACCTGATCGCCGGCGAGAGGCGCTGGCGCGCCGCGCAGGTCGCCGGGATGGAGAAGATCCCGGCCATCGTCCGGAAGGTGGCGGACGATCGGGTGCTCGAAATCGCCCTGATCGAGAACATCCAGAGGAAGGAGCTGAACCCGATCGAGGAGGCCAAGGCCTACGAAGTCCTCCTCGACGAGATGAAGCTGTCCCACGCCGATGTGGCGAGGCGGGTCGGAAGGGATCGATCGTCTATATCTAACTCATTGAGAATATTGAGGTTACCAATAGTCGTCCAGGATTTTTTGCGGGATGGCAGCCTGTCGGTCGGCCACGCCAAGGTAATCATGGCAATTCCGGACGCCGAGACACAGATTAAGGTCGCCGGGGAGGTCGCCGGCAACCTGCTCTCCGTCCGGGAGACCGAGCAGCGGGTGGCGGAGCTGGGCGCGGCGTCAGGCCGGGGCAGGAAGCCCCGCAAGGACCTCGCCGGCGGCACGATTCCGGATCCGAACGTCGCCGCCGCCGCCGATCGGCTGACGAGGGCGCTGGCCACGAAGGTGCGGATCGCGCAGCGGGGCGAGCGGGGAAAGATCGAGATCGAGTTCTATTCGAGCGAGGAGCTGCAGCGACTGTACGAATTCCTTTTGACCGCGGAGAAGGGGCACTGACGACGTCAGCCGCCCTGCCGCCGCAGGGGGGCGGAGCCGATGAAGGGAGGATTTGTCATGCCATTCAGCAAGGATGCCCTGCTGAGGGATCACGTGTCACCGGACGACATCAGCGGATTCCTGGCGGAGGGGACCGAGATCCACGGCGAGGTCCGCTTCCGCGACGTCCTTCGCGTCGACGGGAAGATCGGCGGGAAGGTGATCTCCGAGAAGGAGCTGGTGGTCGGCGAGTCGGGTGAGGTCGAGGCGGAGGTCGAGGTCGGCATCCTGTCCGTGAGCGGCAAGGTGACCGGAACGATCCACGTCCGCGAGAAGCTCGAGATTCACCCCACCGGGCGGGTCGTCGGCGACGTCACCCTGGAGAAGCCGAACCTGGTGATTCACGAGGGGGGGATCTTCGAGGGGAACATCGACATGAACGCCGGCAAGAAAAAGGACGCCCGAGACGTCCCGCACAAGGACAGCGACCTCGATCAGATCCGGAAGCACAGCTCGACGAACTGATCCTAGGACCCGCTCCGCCGGGACCTGCCCGCGGCCAGAACCGCCGCCTCCTCCTCTGTCGACGGCGAGGCGGTTCGCGTGGACTCGAGCATCTCCACGATGTCCCGGTCCCACCACCCCTTGGCGACCTCCTCCCGCATGATGGTCATCACCGTCTCGTGCGGCAGCGCCTTGCGGTAGGGCCGTGCGGTGGCCAGGGCGTCGTAGACGTCCACGACCGTGATGATGCGCACCAGGAGCGGGATCTCCTTCCCCGCCAGGTGGTCGGGATAGCCCGAGCCGTCGAGCTTCTCGTGGTGATGCCGGATCAGGGGGATGACCCGCTCCATCGTGCGCATGGTCTTGCAGAGATTGGCGCCGACGGCGGGATGGGTCCGCATGACCGCCAGCTCCTCGGGCGTCAGGGGGGCCGGCTTGTTCAGGACCGAGTCGGACACCGCGATCTTGCCGAGGTCGTGAAAGATCCCCCCGAGCCACAGTATCTCGAGGTCCTCCTGGCCCAGGCCCAGGGTCTTCCCGATCTTGACCGCATACTGCCCCAGCCGCTTGCAGTGATCCCCGGTGTACCGGTCGCGCCCCTCGACGACCAGCGCGATGCTCCTCAGGACGTTCGATGCGTGCTCGAACTCGTCGGTGAAGTGCTTCAGCGCCAGGAGCGACCGGATCCGTGTGGTGAGCTCGACGGTGTTGAACGGCTTGTTCAGGAAATCGTCGGCGCCGATGTCGATCGCCTTGAGCTTGTCCGTCATGAGGTCGAGTGTGGTCAGCACGATGATCGGCACGAGCCGCGTGCGGGGGTCGTTCTTCATCTCGCGGCAGACCTCGTACCCGTCCCGCTTCGGCATCATCAGGTCGAGCAGCACGAGGTCGGGGACGTGCTCGGCGACGGAAGCCAGCGCCTGCTCGCCGTCCGCCGCCTCGACGATCCGGTATCCCAGGGGGTCCAGGAGCTCGCGGAGGAGCCTGCGGTTCTCCGGCTCGTCGTCCGCGATCAGAATCCGCTCGGAGGTCATGTCCGATCCCTCGATGGCCCGTCCCGCCTCGTCCCGGATCAACTGCTGGATCAGAAGATTCGCGTGGCGTGGCCCGATGTCAAGGAAGGGACGGAAATGTGATCGAGCGCCCGGGACCTGGACACGCCGCTCCCGCCTAAGCCCCATCATCGTTGACACTTCGGCGGGGCGTGTGCTACGTTCCGCCGTTCCGAAATGGTTTCCCGGCGGCGCCACGGACGGGCGGCGCGCGTCCTTCCGGTCCCGGCCGCCGGGCCTTCCCTGTCCGGAGAACACGAGTGCAGCCAGTCGCCGTCGCGAAGCGGTACGCGCGGGCCCTCGCCGACCATGTCGAGCAGGCCGGGAAGAAGGGGACGCCCGCCCGGTTCGAGCGGGCCGGCCGGAAGGCCGCCTCGGACCTCGAGGCGGTCGCGGACGAGCTGGACCTGGTCGCCCGGGTGCTCGGCGCCGACGCCAGGTTCCAGAGGTTCTTCGCGGATCCCTCGGTAGCCCAGGACGCCAAGCAGGCGGCGATCGACGCCCTGGCGAAGAAGGGAAAGCTCGGCGACGCGGCCAGGAAGCTCCTCATGGTGCTGGTCGCCAACCGGCGTCTCGGGACGATCGGCGCCGTCCGGGACGCGTTCGCGGCGATCAAGGACGAGCGCATCGGCATCGTCTCGGCCGAAGCCACGACGGCGGTGCCGCTCTCGTCCGCCGAGGCGAAGCGCCTGCACGCGGCGCTGGAAAGCATGACCGGACAATCCGTGAGGGTCACGCACCGCGTGGACCCGTCCGTGCTGGGGGGGGCCCGCACCCGCATCGGGTCGAAGGTCTACGACGGCACGCTGAGGCACAAGCTGGATACCCTGCGCGGTCGGCTCGTGGGCGCGCGCTGAACGGTACCCTGAGACTCGATTCCTAGGAGACAGTCGCATGGCGGAGATCAAGGCGGACGAGATCACCAGCGTCCTGAGGCAGCAGATCGAGGGGTTCCAGGGGGGCGTGGACGTCTCCGAGGAGGGGACGATCATCTCGGCCGGGGACGGCATCGCCCGCGTCTACGGCCTGGAGAATTGCATGGCCGGCGAGCTCCTGCAGCTGCCGCACAACGTCTACGGGATGGCCCTCAACCTCGAGGAAGAGTCGGTCGGGGTGGTGCTGTTCGGCGAGTTCTTCAAGATCAAGGAAGGGGACACCGTCAAGCGGACGGGCCGGATCACCGAGGTGCCCGTGGGCGACGAGCTGATCGGCCGCGTGGTCAACCCGCTGGGGATGCCGCTGGACGGCAAGGGGCCGATCGCCACGAAGAAGACGGGGCAGCTCGAGCGGATCGCGCCCGGCGTCGTCGACCGCCAGCCGGTCAAGGAGCCGCTGCAGACCGGCATCAAGGCGATCGACGCCATGATCCCGATCGGCCGGGGCCAGCGCGAGCTGATCATCGGAGACCGCCAGACCGGCAAGACCGCCATCGCCATCGACGCCATCCTCAACCAGAAGGACAGCGGCGTCGTCTGCATCTACGTCGCCATAGGCCAGAAGCGATCGACCGTGGCCCAGGTGGTCAAGACGCTGACCGACATGGGGGGCATGGCGTACACCATCGTCGTCACCGCGTCCGCCTCGGATCCGGCGACGCTGCAATACATCGCGCCGTACGCCGGCTGCTCCATGGGAGAGTTCTTCCGCGACAACGGGCGGCACGCGCTGGTCATCTACGACGACCTGAGCAAGCACGCCGCCGCGTACCGCGAGATCTCGCTCCTGCTGCGCCGGCCGCCCGGCCGGGAGGCCTACCCCGGGGACGTCTTCTACCTGCACTCGCGCCTCCTGGAGCGCGCCGCGAAGATGAGCGACGAGCTCGGAGGGGGCTCGCTGACGGCGCTGCCGGTCATCGAGACGCAGGCGGGGGACGTGTCGGCCTACATCCCGACGAACGTCATCTCGATCACCGACGGCCAGATCTACCTGGAAGGGGACCTGTTCTTCTCGGGCATCCGGCCGGCAGTGAACGTCGGCCTGTCGGTCAGCCGCGTCGGCGGCAACGCGCAGATCAAGGGGATGAAGCAGGTCGCCGGGACGCTGCGCCTCGACCTGGCGCAGTTCCGCGAGCTGGCGGCGTTCGCGCAGTTCGGCTCCGACCTGGACAAGGCGACGCAGGCCCAGCTGGCGCGCGGCCAGCGCCTGACCGAGCTCCTGAAGCAGCTGCAGTACAGGCCGCTGTCCGTCGAGAAGCAGGTCATCTCCCTCTTCGCAGGGGTCAACGGCATCCTGGACAGCCTGGAGGTCGCGCAGGTGCGTCCCTTCGAGGAGGCGCTGTACAGGCACCTCGACGGCCCGGGACGGCCGCTGGCCAGGAAGCTGGCGGAGAAGAAGGCGATCGACGACGGGATCAAGACGGAGCTCCGCGCCATGCTCGACGCCCTGAAGGTGGACTTCATGGCGAAGGCCCCGGCCGCCTGAGGGTCCGATGGCCAACGTCCGCGACTACCGCACCCGCATCCGCAGCGTCAAGAGCACGCAGCAGATCACCCGCGCCATGAAGCTGGTGTCGGCGTCCAAGCTGCGCCGGGCGCAGGACCGGATCCTGGCGGCCCGCCCCTACGCCCGCAAGATGCTCGAGGTGCTGTCCTCCCTCGCCGCGCGCGCCCACCCCGAAAAGCACCCGCTCCTCAGCCGGCGACCGGAGGACCGGGTCCTGGTGGTCGTGATCACCGCGGACAAGGGGCTGTGCGGCTCGTTCAACACCAACATCATGAATCGCGCGCGGGTTTTCCTGGACGAGCGGCGTCGGGGCCCGGCGGCCCTGGTCCAGGTCGACATCATCGGGAAGAAGGCGCGGGACTGGTTCCGGCGGCGCGACTACGCGGTGGGCCGCATCGTCGTCGACATCTTCAGGAACGTCACCTTCGAGGAGGCCAGGGACATCGCCGCCCCGCTGATCGATCGGTTCTCGCGCGGCGAGCTCGACTCCGTGTACCTGGTCTACAACGAGTTCAAGTCGGTGATGCAGCAGCGCGTGGTGGTGGAGCCGCTCCTGCCGATCCCGCAGGGCGCGTTCGCCGCGGGGACCGCGCAGCCCGAGGACTACCTCTACGAGCCGGACCAGGAAAGCCTGTTCGCCGCGCTCCTGCCGAAGCACGTGATGATCCAGGTGCAGCGGGCGCTTCTGGAGTCGGCCGCGGCCGAGCACGGCGCCCGCATGACGGCGATGGAGAACGCCACCCGGAACGCCGGGGAGATGATCGACTCCCTGACGCTGCAGATGAACAAGATCCGGCAGGCGGCCATCACCAAGGAGATTCTCGAGGTCGTCAGCGGCGCCGAGGCGCTGAAGTAGCGGGCCGGTGAGGACGCCGCTGCGGCCGGGCGAGGAGCTGGTGGCGATGGTGCGGCGCCACTGGGTGGTGCTGAGCGGTCCGTTCGCCGCGGCGCTGTTCCTGCTGGGGTGCCTGATCGGGGCGTGGTTCATCAGGCGGCCCTGGATCGCCCCGGCGGCCGGCGCGGCGCTCGCGGTGGCGGCCGTCTGGGCCGGCTGGCGCTGGCTCGAGTGGCGCTGCGATCTCTGGGCGATTACCTCGGAGCGCGTGATCGACGAGGCGGGCGTGCTGTCGCTGCGGGCCGTGGACAGCCCGCTCGACAAGATCCACAACGTCGCGTGCAGCCAGACGCTGCTGGGACGGGTGCTGGGGTACGGGACGCTGAACATCCAGACCGCCGCGGAGGCCGGCTCCACCACGATCGAGAGCGTGGCGCGGCCGATGGAGGTGAAGGAGGCGATTCTCGAGCGGCAGCAGCGGGGCCGCTACCGGGCGGGGGACGAGGCGCGCGGGGCGGCGGCCGAGGATCGAAAAAGCCAGGGGCCGGACGCCGCGGGCGCCGGCCACGAGACGAGAGAGTGCCCGTTCTGCGCGGAGCGGATCAAGGCCCGCGCCAAGGTGTGCCGCTTCTGCGGCCGCGATGTCTAGGGGTCTTACCCTGTTGAGGAGAACGCGTCGATGAACGTCGGCAAGATCGTGCAGATCATCGGTCCCGTGGTGGACGTGCAGTTCACCGACGAGAACCTCCCCGCCATCTACAACGCCGTGCGCATCACCAGCGAGGGGTTCGACGTGCCGCAGCCGATCGACGTCATCGCCGAGGTGGAGCAGCACCTGGGGGAGGGGCGCGTCCGCTGCGTGGCGATGGAGCCGACCGACGGCATGGTGCGCGGCATGAAGGCCTTCGACACCGGGGCGGCGATCATGGTGCCGGTCGGCAAGGAGGTCCTGGGGCGGGTCATCAACGTCCTCGGGAGGCCGGTCGACAAGATGGGGCCGATCCAGGCCGCGAAGAGCCTGCCGATCCACCG
>Ga0070694_100001496_pt1 | contig 13715 bp, 10 predicted proteins | sample KBSK1251metaG_FD_65470 | JGI IMG/M metagenome (GOLD analysis project Ga0070694, IMG submission 65470) | Corn, switchgrass and miscanthus rhizosphere microbial communities from Kellogg Biological Station, Michigan, USA - KBS K1-25-1 metaG | ecosystem: Host-associated > Plants > Roots >... | reverse complement strand
CGTCCTGAAGACCGCGGGGCTTCTCTCTCTGATGGCGCAGGCGGGCCTTCCGATCCCGGCGGGGCCCGGCACGCGGGTTCCGGTCTTCTCGGCGGTCTCGACCGAGATCGGCGACGCGCAGGAGATCCTCGCGGACCGCTCGACCTTCTCCTCCTCGATGGAGACGTTGAAGGAGATCCTGGAGGAAGCCGGCCCGGACCGGCTCGCGCTGATCGACGAGATCGGGAGCGCGACGGATCCCGAAGAGGGCAGCGCGATCGCCGTGGCGTTCCTGGAGGAGTACCTGGCCCGCGGCGGGCGCGCGATCGTGACGACGCACCTGTCGGCCGTGAAGACTTTCGCGGCCGGACGGCCCGACGCGATCTGCGCGGCGATGGAGTTCGACGACGCGACGGGGCGCCCGACCTACCGTCTCCACCCGGGACTCGCCGGGCGGAGCCGGGCGCTCTCGGTCGCGGAGCAGCAGGGCCTGCCCGAGAAGGTCCTCGCCCGCGCCCGGGAGATCCTCGGGACGGAGTGGCAGCGGCGCGAGCGGGCGGAGACCGACGCCGAGGCCGCGCTGGAACGACTCCGCGAAGCCGAGGCGGAGCTCGCGCGCGAGCGCGAGACCGCGCGGCGGGAGGCGGAGCGCCTGGCTCAGGAACGCCAGAGCGCGGCGCGAGAGCGCGAGAAGATGCTGGAGAGCGGGCTCGCGGGATTCGACCGCGCGCGCAAGGAGCTCGCGAAGCGGGTCGAGTCGGAGCTCGCCGCGATCCGCGAGGACCTGGGCCGGCGCGCGAGCGTCTCGGCCGCGACGGTGCTTTCGACCGCCGAGGAGGACGCGTCGGCCGGAACGGTCGCGGAGGCGCGGGAGGAGAGAGCCCGGCGATCCCTCGAGGTGGCCGTGGGGGACCGCGCGCGGATGCGCGGGACGAAGGTGGACGGGCGCGTGGCCTCGATCGAGGGGGACGTCGCCTGGCTCGAGGCCGGAGGAAAACGGATGCAGGTGCCGCGAAGCGAGCTCGAGAAGATCGCGGGCCCGGCTCCCCCGCCCCGGTCGGGGGGACGGCCTTCCGGCGGGGCGATTTCCGGGGGAAATGAGGCGGAGCTGACCGGCGCGACACCCGAGGTCAACGTCATCGGGCGGCGGCTGGAGGAGGCGATCGGGGACGTCGAAAAGGCCCTGGACAATGCTCTTTTGAGCGGCGCCGCGCGGTTGCGGGTCGTCCACGGCCACGGCACCGGACGCCTGCGCGACGGGTTGAGAGATCATCTGAGAAAGCACCCTTCGGTGGCGAGATTGCGAGCGGCGGATCCGCGCGAAGGTGGAAACGGGGCGACGATCGTGGAGCTGGCGTGAGCGACCTCGACATCAACGACAACGTCCTCGCGGAGCTCCGCGCGGCTTCCGACATCGTCGAGGTCATCTCCGAGCACACGCGCTTGAAGAAGTCGGGCCGCTCGTGGAAGGGCCTGTGCCCTTTTCACAACGAGCGGACGCCGTCCTTCACGGTCGACCGGGACAAGGGGCTCTATCACTGCTTCGGCTGCGGCGCGGGGGGCGACGTCATCCACTTCCTCCGGCAGATCGACCGGCTCGACTTCCCCGAGGCGGTCGAGGCCCTCGCGTCGCGCTTCGGGGTCGCCATTCCCCGGCGCGTCTCGCGCGGTCCGCGGGACGAGCAGCGCGAGAAGCTTCTCGCGGCGGTCGCCGCGGCGCAGAAGTTCTACGTCGCCGAGCTCGCGAAGAAAGGCAACCCGGCGGTTGCATATCTGGACAGCCGGGACGTCCCGGAGTCCGTGGCGAAGGCCCTCGGTGTCGGCTACGCGCCGCCGGGATGGGAGAACCTCGCGAAGGGCCTCGGCGGCTCGTGGCCCGAGTCCGTGCTCGTGGAGGCCGGACTGCTGCAGCCGCGCGCGGAAGGGCGCGGCGCGTACGACCGGTTCCGCAACCGCCTCCTCTTCACGATCCGCGACGAGCGCGGCCGGCCCGTCGGCTTCAGCGGGCGCGCCCTGTCCCCCGAGGACGAGCCGAAGTACCTGAACTCTCCGGAGTCCCCGATCTTTTTGAAGAAGAGGCTCCTCTACGCCCTGACCGACGCGCGCGACGCGATCCGCCGGACCGAGAGGGCGGTCCTCGCGGAGGGTTGCTTCGACCACCTCGCTCTCTACCTCTCGGGCGTGGAGGAGACGGTCGCCTCGATGGGAACCGCGCTCACTGCCGAGCAGGCCGCGAAGCTGAAGCGGCTCGCGCCGCGAGTCGTCGTCTGCTACGACGGCGACCCGGCCGGCCGGAACGCGGCGCGGTCCGCGCTCACGCATCTGCTCGCGCAGGGGCTCGAGGTCGCCGTCGCCCGCCTTCCCGCGGGGGAGGACCCCGACGACGTCCGGCGCAGAGAGGGCCCGGCCGCCCTGGCCGCCCGGATCGCGGAGGCGCCGGGGTATCTCTCCTGGCTGCTCGAGCAACTGAATCCGGACGAGCCCCACATCGCGGCGGGCGAAAAGAAAGATAGGATCCGCGCAATCCTGGAGACCCTTTCCGCCATTCCCGACCGGATCCTCCGCTACGAGGAGTACCGCCGCGTCTCCCAGGAGGTGGGGGTCCCGGTGGAGGTCCTGTGGTCGTCGGACCCGGCCAACCGGGCCGACAGGGGGGGCCGGCCGGACGCATCGGGGCCGGGGAGAGGAATGCCCGCGGGCGCCGCCTTCCAGCCCGGAGGGCCCTCGGGGGGGCCGGGAACGGCCGGAAATGGTTCGGTGTTATCGGAAGGGGAGATCCCGGCGGCAGAAAGGCGTCTGCTCCAGTTGCTCCTCCGGGGAGGGGAGCACATCTCCTTGATACAAGGACAGTTACGAACGGAACACCTGACGCACCCGGGCGTCAAGGGGTTGGTCGAGAGGCTGGAAAATAGCGGGGGCACGTCGGGAACTGTTGATTTTCACCGGTATCTGGCTCACCTTGGGGAATCCGGCGAGATTTCTCTGGTTTCCCGTCTCGCACTCGAGGAAAGTCCCGAGCCAACCCGCGAGGAGGTCCTCCGGCTGCTCCGGAGGCTCGAGAAAAAATACTTAGAAAGGGAGCAGGCGGCAGTCCAGGACGCAATCCGGCGCGCGGAAGCGGCGGATCAGGGCGACGAGGTGTCCCGCCTGCTCGAGCGGAAACAGACGATCGGGAAGCGAATCGTGGAGCTCGGGCGGTAAGGCCCGTGCGAAAGGAAACGAACTTGGTGATCGACGAAAAGTACCCGGAATGCCAGCTCCTCTTCCGAGCCGGAAAGGAGAAGGGCTACCTCCTCTACGAGGAAATTCAGACCATCCTCTCCGACGAACTGGTCGGCAGCCCCCGGGACCTCGAGCAGGTGTACGAGCGCTTCTTCGACATGGGGATCGAGGTCGTCACCGACCCGGATCGCGCCGCGCGCAAGCGGGCGGCCCTGGACGCCGAGACGGCCGAGGAGGCGCGCGAGGCGGTCGAAAAGACGAACGACCCCGTGCGCATGTACCTGCGCGAGATGGGGACGGTCAAGCTCCTCGACCGCGAGGGCGAGGTCCGGATCGCCAAGCGAATCGAGCAGGGCGAGGCCAAGATCTACCAGGCGCTCGCGAACAACCCGATCGTCCTCGAAGAGATCCTGAAGCTCCTCGAGAACGCGGGGCGCGACTCCCGCATGGTCAACGAGCTCGTGAACATCCCGGAGGACGCGGAGGACCTGGACGACCGCGCCTCGCAGCGGATCGAGTCCGTGCTCGCCAGCTTCAAGAAGATCGGCGGCCTCGACAAGGACATCAAGCGGATGAAGTTCAAGGCGCGCACGATCAAGAAGGGCACCAAGGCCCTGGCGCGCATCGAGGCGTCGATCGACAAGCGCATCGCCGACATGGCGAAACTGATCCGCGCCGCGGACTTCACGCCGGCGGTCTTGAACCGCGCGATCGGGATCTTGAAGGACATCGACCGCCAGATGAACATTCCGGAATCCACGATCCGGCAGGACACGAACACTCTGAAGCGCGAAAAGAACGCGACCCGGATCGACTTCTACAAGCGCCGCATCGCGAAGTACCGCAAGGGCCTCCGGGAGCTGGAGCAGAAGTTCGGCGTCTCGCACGATGACGTCCGGAAGACCCAGCGGATGGTTCGCGAGGGGGAAGACGAGGCCGACCAGGCGAAGCACGAGCTGATCGTGGCCAACCTGCGCCTCGTCGTCTCGATCGCGAAGAAGTACACCAACCGCGGGCTGCAGTTCCTCGACCTCATCCAGGAGGGGAACATCGGCCTCATGAAGGCGGTCGAGAAGTTCGAACACCGCCGCGGATACAAGTTCTCGACCTACGCGACGTGGTGGATCCGGCAGGCCATCACGCGCGCGATCGCGGACCAGGCGCGGACGATTCGAATTCCGGTGCACATGATCGAGACGATCAACAAGCTGACGCGCACGTCCCGGTCGCTCGTCCAGGAGCTCGGCCGCGAACCGAACGCCGAGGAGATCGCGAAGCGGATGGACATGCCGGTCTCCAAGGTCCGGAAGATCATGAAGATCGCGCAGGAGCCGATCTCGCTCGAGACGCCGATCGGCGAGGAAGAGGATTCGCATCTGGGCGACTTCATCGAGGACCGGCAGGTCCTCTCCCCGATCGACTCCGTCCTGGTCTCGAACCTCCAGGACCAGACGCGCCGCGTGCTGAAGACGCTCACGCCGCGCGAGGAGCAGGTCCTGAAGATGCGGTTCGGCGTCGGGGATGGATCCGAGCACACGCTGGAAGAGGTCGGCCGGTCGTTCAACGTCACCCGGGAGCGGATCCGGCAGATCGAGTCGAAGGCGCTCCGGAAGCTGCGCCACCCGTCGCGGGCCAAGAAGCTGAAGCCGTTTCTCGAAACGATCCGGTGAGGAAGAACAACACCGACCGAGGTTTGCGCTTTGATATATTTCCCCGGCGACCGAAAGCCGGGGTCCATAGCTCAGCGGTCCAGAGCCACCGGCTCATAACCGGTCAGACCCCGGTTCGAATCCGGGTGGACCCACCAGCTGGGTATTTGAAGAGGGCAGAGGGGCATTGAGGAGACGGACTCGAGACCGACACGAAGAAACGTACCAGGCTGATCCCAAAGGGTGTTCCACGACCGGAACACCCTTTTTCATTGCCCGGAAGCCGGTAGCCGGAAGCCGGAAGCCGAAATCGGGAGCTCGCCCGTGAACACTCCTCTCGAGCAGCTCTACCGCCTCCAGGACCGGCTCCGCTTCGTCCGGTCACGGGAGAAGGAGCGCGACACGATCCCGGCCGAGCTCGTGGAAGTCGACCGGGAGTATCGCGAGAAAGTCGACGCGGTCGATCGGCTGAAGAAGCGGCTCGGAGAGGCGGAGCTCGAGCGGCGCCGGGCCCATGCCGAGCTCTCGGAGCACCGCGACCGGCTGAAGAAGTACCAGTCGCAGCTCCGCGCGGTCCAGAACCAGAAGGAGTACGGCGCGGTCTTGAACGAGATCGACGGCGTCGAGAAGCTCGTCCGGTCGGCCGAAGACAAGATCCTGAACCTCGACGAGGAAATCCAGAACGCCACGAAGGAGCTCGCGAGCCGGCAGGAGATCCTGCCGCTCGAGACCGAGCAGCACGAGGAGCGGCTGAAGGACTGGCGCGTCACCCAGCGGCAGATCAACGACGAGCTGACGAGCGCACAGGACGAGATCGCCCGCCTCGAGGCGGGAATGAACCCGCGCGACCGCGTGGAGTTTTCCCGCCTGATGGAAAAGAAGGGCGGGCAGGCGATCGTGCTCGTCACCGGCGTTTCGTGCTCGGCGTGCCACGTGAAGGTCCGCCCCGCCGCCCTCCAGGCGCTGAAGGCCGGTCGCGAGATCATCTATTGCGACAGCTGCAAGCGGATCCTGTACTGGGACATGCAGAAGTCCTGAAAACGGGACACGGGACAGGGGACACGGAACAGGAAAGAGGGCCGACGGCGTGATCTCGTGTCCCGTGTTCCGAGTCCCGAGTCCCGAGTCATGAAATTCCGCGCCTTCATCGACGGCGCCGCACGCGGCAACCCGGGCCCCGCCGGAGCCGGGGTCTACGTCGAGGCCGAGCGAGACCGCCCGGTGCTCGAGTACTGGGAGCCGCTCGGAAACACCACGAACAACGTGGCGGAGTACCGCGCGCTGCTCCTCGCGCTCGAGCGCGCCGAGGACACGGGGGCCGACGAGGTCGAGATCCGGTCGGACAGCAAGCTTCTCGTGGAGCAGATGCACGGAAACTTCAAGATGCGCGCGGAGCACCTGAAGCCGTTGCTCGCCGACGCGGTCCTGCGGGCGAAGCGGTTCCGCAGTTTCGCGATCACCCACATCCCCCGCGACAAGAACACCCGCGCCGACCGGCTCGCCAACCTGGGCGCGGACGCCAGCGAGAAGTCCAGCCGGCTTTGATCGACCTGCCCTCGGTGGACGAGCTGGTCCGGCGGCGCGCGGACGTCCTGTCGCGCATCGCCGCGGCCGCCCGCCGGGTCGGGAGGGACCCCGGGGACGTCACACTGCTCGCCGTCACCAAGACGCATCCGGCCGAGCTCGTCCTGCGCGCCGCGGAGTCCGGCTTCACGACCTTCGGCGAGAACCGGGTCGCGGAAGGCGCCGGCAAGATCCCGGCGGTCCGGGATCGGTTTCCCGACGCCGTCTGGCGCCTCATCGGCCCCCTTCAGACCAACAAGGCGAAGGCGGCGCTACAATACTTCTCAGCCATCGAAAGCCTAGATCGGGAAAGACTTGCCGCGCGACTGGAGAGCCTGCTCGCCGCGGAGGGTCGGAGGTTGCCGGTGCTCCTGGAAGTCAACGTGGCCAAAGAGACGACGAAATCCGGGGCCGCGCCGGAGGACGCCGAGGCGCTCGCCCGGGCAGCGGCCGCCTGCCCGCACCTCGACGTCCGGGGTCTCATGGCCGTCCCGCCCTACGCCGACGACCCGGAGCTTTCGCGTCCGTACTTCCGGGAGCTCCGCGAGATCCGGGACCGCCTGCGGGAGCGGCTCGGGCTCCCGCTTCCCGAGCTGTCCATCGGAATGAGCCACGACTTCGAGGTCGCCGTCGAAGAGGGGTCGACCGAGGTCCGCCTCGGCACCGTGCTCTTCGGACCGAGGAACGGCTAGTGGACGTCGGCGGAGCCTTCGTTGCCGCGGTCCTGCAGGTCATCTTCGCCATCCTGTCGGTGATCCAGTGGCTCGTGATCATCGCGGCCGTCATCTCGTGGGTGAGCCCCGACCCGCGCAACCCGATCGTTCAGTTTCTGTACCGCACGACCGAGCCCATCCTCCGGCCGTTCCGCAAGATCCTGCCTCCCGGACGGACGGGGGGAATCGACCTCTCGCCGATCCTCGTCATCCTCTTGATCCTCTTCATCAAGGTTTTCCTGGCGCGACTCTTCTCGTCGACCCCGTCCATCTTCTGACCCTCTTTCGAACCGGAGGACCAACAACATGCCTCGCTTGAGCCCTCTCGAAATTCAGAAGCATCGTTTCTCGCGCAAGTGGAAGGGCCTCGATCCCACGGAAGTCGGCGCTTTCCTCGACATCGCCGCCGAGGGGATGGAAGAGCTCGCGCGGGAAAAGGCGGCGCTCGAGGCGCACATCCGGAAGGTGGAGGAGGAGAACGTCGAGCACCGCGAGCGGGAGCGGATCCTGAAGGAGACGCTCGTCTCGGCGCAGCGGGCGTCCGAGGACATCCGCGCGGCCGCGCAGGCGCAGGCGGAGCTGATCGTGAAGGAGGCAGAGGACTCCTCGGAGCGGCTGACGCACAGCGCCCTCCAGCGCTCCGCCGAGATCGAGAAGGCGATCCACGAGCTGAAGCTCCAGCGCGCCGGATTCCGCCTCGAGATCCAGAAGATGCTGGACCTCTTCCACCAGGCGCTCGAGCTCGACCGCCAGCAGGACGAGCAGGATCGGCCGCTGTCGTACCTGAGGAGAAACCCCGGCTAGAGGAAGGACCTTGCCTTCCCTCGACATCCGCGGCGCCGCCTCTCTGGCGACTCCCGTCGGCCGCGCCGCGCGGCTCGGCCGGGAACAGGGAGAGATCCTCCGGATCCGCGAGCCCGCGGTGCGCGCCGAGGACGGCGTCCTCACCTTCGTCGGCACGGAGGCCGACTACCGGCGCGAGTACGGGGGCCGCCCCGCGGACGCCACGGTCGACGCGACCGGCAAAACTCTTCTCCCGGGGCTCGTCGATGCGCACACCCATCCCGTCTGGGTCGGCGACCGGGGCGAGGAGATCGGCCGGCGTCTGGCCGGTGAGAGCTACTCGGCGATCGCCGCGGCCGGCGGCGGCATTCTCGCGACGGTGCGCGCCACGCGCGCGGCTTCCGACGCGGAGCTCGCGGACGCGGTGCGCCGCCGGCTGCGGACGATGCTCGCGCACGGCGCCACGACCGTCGAGGCCAAGTCGGGCTACGGGCTGACGGCGGTCGACGAGATCCGCGCTCTGCGGATCCTTCGGGGAATGGACGACCCCGGCCTCCCGCGGGTCGTCCCGACGCTCCTCGCCGCGCACGAGATCCCGCCGGAGTTCCGCGACCGGCGGGAGGAGTGGGTGCGGATCGTGGCCGACGAGCTCGTGCCGCAGGCCGCGCGGGAAGGGCTCGCCCGATTCTGCGACGTCTTCTGCGAAACGGGAGTCTTCACGGTCGAAGAGTCACGGCGCATCCTCGAGGCCGCGGGTCGCGCCGGGCTCGGGCGCCGGATCCACGCCGACGAGCTCGCGCGCTCCGGCGGCGCACTCCTCGCCGCGGAGGTTGGAGCCGCTTCCGCGGACCACCTCCTCTTCGCGGGTGAGGCGGAGATCGCGGCGCTCGCCGGAGCCGGAACGGTCGCCGTGATCCTCCCCGGCACCGCGTGGTGGATGCGTTCGAAGCCCGCGCCCGCGCGGGAGATGATCGCGGCGGGCGTTCCGGTCGCGGTCGCCTCCGACGCCAACCCCGGGACCTGCTACACGGAGTCGCTCGCGGCCGTCGCCGTCCACGCGTGCCTCGACTCGGGACTGTCCGTCGAAGAGACACTGACCGGGATGACGCTGAACGCGGCGGCGTCGCTCGGTCTGGCGGAGGAAGTCGGCTCACTCGAAACCGGTAAGTCCGCCGACGTGCTCGTCCTCGACTCCGGGGACGACCGTCACCTCATATACCATTGGGGAATCAATCTCATGTCGACGGTGGTTCTTCGCGGCCGCGTCGCCGCCTAGAAAGAGTCGCTCATGGATTTCGACAAGACTTCCTTCGCCGATCTGCTCAACGCATTCGCTTCCGACGCGCCAACCCCCGGCGGCGGCAGTGCTGCGGCGCTCGCCGGCGCGATGGGGGCGGCGCTCGCAGAGATGGTGGCTTCCCTCACGCTCTCCAAGGAGAAGTACGCCGCCTCGCACGAGGCCGTCCGGCCGATTGCCGGTCTGGCGCGCCGAACGCGGCAGGAGCTGCAGAGGCTGGCACACGAGGATTCCGAGGCCTACGACGCGGTCGTGGCCGCCCGCCGGCTGCCGAAGGACACGCCGGACCAGGAGAAGGTGCGAACGCGGAAAACGTCCGAAGCCAACCGTCTCGCGGCGGAGGTTCCGATGCGCACGGCCCGCTCCGCAGCCCGGCTCCTGGCCGCGATGCCCGAGCTCGCGAAGAGGGGCAACCCCAACGCCGCGTCGGACGCGGGCGCCGCGGCCCTCCTGCTCGAGGCCGCCGCCCATGCCGCGCTCCTGAACGTCGCGATCAACCTCGCCGGGATCGACGACGCGGCCTTCGCGGCCGACCTCAAGGCGGAGTCGCAGCGGCTCTCCGACGAGGCCGTGCGGATCCGCGAGCGCGCTCTGTCGACAGTTCGCAGCGCTTTTTAGCGCTTCGCACGTCGTCTCAAATCACTCCAACCGGGTGAGTTGCGCACCGCCGTGCGCGAAGGAGTTTTTCGCTTGACAGCGATGTGCGCTTTTGTTACTCTTCTCTCTATTGAATCGCGCGGCACCGGAGACGGGTCGCGCGATTTTCTTTTCTGCCCCCCACCTTCTCGACTAATCGGCTCGGCCCGCTCCGGTTAACTCGCGCCGCCCTTCGGCAATCGTTCCCTCTTTCCGATCTCGTCCCTCGAAAGGGCGCGATTTCACGGGGTTTTCTCCGTGCCGGAGCCCTCCCGAAGACGCCGGGATCGGCGACTACAATCGCCGCCGAATGACGGACGCCCCTCCGAAGCTCTACCTGGTGGACGCGATGTCCAACATCCACCGGGCGTACCACGCGATCCAGCGCCTCTCGACCTCCGCCGGCCGTCCGACCAACGCCATCTACGGCTTCGTCACGATGCTCCGCAAGATGATGCGGGAGCACACTCCGGAGTACGTCGCGGTGGCCTGGGACGGCCCGGAGCGGACCAAGCGCCACGCCGAGTACGTGGACTACAAGGCCAACCGGCCGACGATGGCCGATGACCTCCGGGTGCAGCTCCCGGCCATCCGCGCCATTCTCGAGGCGTACAAGATCCCGGTTTTGGAGCTCACGGGATACGAGGCCGACGACGTCATCGGAACCCTTTCCCGGAAGGCCTCCCTGATGGGCTTCGACGTCGTCATCGTCACCGCGGACAAGGACATGCTCCAGCTCGTGGGACCTCGCGTGCGCGTCTTCCACACCGGGCGCGAAAAGTTCCTGGACGAGGCCGGCGTCCGGGAGTTCTTCGGGGTTGCGCCGGCGCAGGTCGTCGACGTTCTCGCGCTGATGGGCGACAGCGTCGACAACATCCCGGGGGTCCCCCGCGTGGGTGAGGTGACGGCGAAAAAGTGGATCGCGGAGTACGGAGACCTCGCGACGCTCCTCGCGCGCGCCGACGAGATCAAGGGAAAGGTCGGAGAGAGCCTCCGCGAGCACAAGGACGACGCCCTGATCTCGCGCCGCCTGGTCGAAATCCCGGTGGACCTCGACATCCCGTTCGAGCCGGACGCTTTCCGCTCCACGGCCGCGGACTCGGAGAGGTTGAAGAAGCTCTTCGTCGAGCTCGAGTTCCACTCGCTGGCCGCCGAGATCCACGACGAGTCCGCGGTGGCTCCCGAGATCACGGCGGTGCGCCGGCGTCCGGGCGAGGCCTTCCAGGTCGATCCCGCGGCGGATCCGCTCGGAATCGCTCTCCTCCGGGCGAAGGACCGCGTGCTGCTCGCGGTCTCGGACGGCAGCAACGTCGAGATCGCCGAAGAGACCGCCCCGGAGATCGCCGCCCGCTGGCGGGCGCTCGATCGCCCCGGCCGCGCCGTCACGCTGGCCGACGCGAAGACGCTCGACGCGCTGCTCGCGAGCGAGGGCGCCGGGGCCGTCGCCGCCGACGTCTTCGACGTCTGTCTCGCGCAGTACGTGTTGTCGCCCGGCGTCGGCAGCTCGGACTTCGAGGTGATGGCGTTCCAGCGGCTGGGCCAGCGCGTTACCGCGAACAAGGAGGCGGGGATCGTCTCCTGCGCGCTGCCGGAAGGCTACGCCGTCGAGACCGCCGACCGCTGGCTCGGCGAGCGCGCGTCGGGAACGCGGGAGCTGGCGACGCGCCTCCGTGCGGAGCTGGAGAAGCGGCCGGCGCTCGAGAAGATCTACCGGGAGATCGAGCGCCCGCTGACACCGGTGCTCGCGCGGATGGAGCTCGCCGGGATCGCGGTCGACATTCCGTACCTGAACGAGATGTCGGCCCGCATGGAGAAGAGCCTGCGCGGGCTGGAGGAGAGGATCTGGGCGGAGGCCGGCGAAGAGTTCAACGTGAACTCACCGGTCAAGCTGGGACAGGTCCTCTTCGAGAAGATGAAGCTCCCGGTCGGCCGGAAGACCGCGAAGACGCGCGTGTCGTCGACGGGAGTGGAAGTCCTGAACGAGCTGGCGGACGCGGGGTTTCCGATCGCGCGGATGGTCATCGAATACCGCGAGATCTCGAAGCTCAAGGGGACCTACGTCGACGCGCTCCCGCAGCTCGCCGACGCCGAATCCCGCGTCCACTCGTCGTTTCACCAGACCGTCGCGGCGACCGGGCGCCTCTCCTCGTCCGACCCGAACCTGCAGAACATCCCGATCCGGACGGCGGCGGGCCGCGAGATCCGCCGGGCTTTCGTCGCGCCGCCCGGCAGCAAGCTGGTCGTCGCCGACTACTCGCAGATCGAGCTGAGGATCCTCGCGCACCTCTCGGGCGACGAGAACCTGATCGCCGCCTTCGAGCGGGGCGACGACATCCACCGCGCGACCGCCGCGAAGATCTTCGGCGTCACGCCGGACCTCGTGAGCCAGGAGATGCGGTTCGCCGCGAAGCGGATCAACTTCGCGCTGCTGTACGGAATGGCGGCCTTCACGCTGGGGAAGGACCTCGGCGTCTCGACGGCCGAGGCGAAGAGCTACATCGAGTCGTACTTCGCGCAGTTCCCGGGCGTTCGCGGGTACCTCGACGGAATCCTCGACGAGGCGCGCCGGACCCGGGAGGTGACCACGATCTTCGGCCGCGTGCGGCCGATTCCGGACATCCAGGCCTCCAACGGGATGGTGCGCGGAAACGCCGAGCGGATGGCCCTGAACGCCCCGTTCCAGGGGTCCGCGGCGGACATCATCAAGATCGCGATGGTTCGCCTCGACCGGGCGCTCACCGCGCAGGGACTCCGGTCCCGGCTCCTGCTCCAGGTCCACGACGAGCTCGTCCTGGAGGCTCCGGCCGAGGAGGTGTCCGCACTTTCGGACACCGTCCGGAAGGTCATGGAGGAGGCCGCGGCCCTCAAGGTCCACCTGGCCGTGGACGTCGGATCCGGCGACAACTGGCTCGCCGCAAAGTGACCTGGATCACACCTTCGCTATACTTCGCCCGCATTTCGATGAATCGGAGAGTTCTGTCTCACCTGGCTCTGGCCGTCGGCCTCTCCCTCGCGGGAGCTTTCGCGCGCGGCCAGGAAGCCGCTTCACCGACCCCGACGGCCGTGGCCACCCCGGCCCCCGAGGAGACTCCGCCTCCCGAGATCACGCCGACTCCGGAGATCACTCCGGCTCCGGAGATCACTCCGACTCCCGCGGCCGCCCCGGCGAGTCCCGCGGTGGCTCCGGGTCAGCCGCCGGCCCCGACGCCCGCGCCGATTCCACCGCCAGCTCCCGCCGTGTCCGCACCCCCTCCCGCGGCTCCCGTGCCGGCCCCAGCCATGGCGAAGCCGACTTCCGTGCCGCCCGGTCGGATCACGGATCCCGCGGTGATCTCCATCCTGCAGGTACCGTCGGATAATCCGTTCGGCGTCACGGCGCAGGTGCCGACGTCGCCGCCGCCCAAGCTCACCTTCGAGGACGCCACGGTCTCCACCAACCAATTCGTCTCGGTGCGCGTGGACCCGACCGGAAAGCCGGTCGGCTTCCGGCTGGAGCGCGATCCCATTCCGTCGCTGGCCGGCGAGGCGCAGAAATCGCTCGCGCGATGGACGTTCGAGCCCGCGCGGGCAGCGGCCGGGCCCGTCGAGACGTGGGCCGCGCTTCGCCTCGACCTCGTCGTCGAGATCAATGCGCCGCGTTCGGTGCAGAGCTCGGTCACGATGGTGACGCCGTCGACTCCGGTTCCGCGCCCGCTCGCCTGGCCGAACGACGACGTCTGGATCGCGAGCCGCAAGCCCGGCGCAACGGGCGACGGCGTGGCGCCGCTCGAGACCGTCGACAACCCGCCCATGCCCCGGAAGACCCCGTGGAGCGCGACTTCCTACAAGGGCCCCTTCTCCGCGAAGTTCTGGGTCCACGTGAAGGCGAGCGGA
>Ga0070694_100001491_pt1 | contig 13744 bp, 19 predicted proteins | sample KBSK1251metaG_FD_65470 | JGI IMG/M metagenome (GOLD analysis project Ga0070694, IMG submission 65470) | Corn, switchgrass and miscanthus rhizosphere microbial communities from Kellogg Biological Station, Michigan, USA - KBS K1-25-1 metaG | ecosystem: Host-associated > Plants > Roots >... | reverse complement strand
AACGGATTATCGCCGTTTCTATCGATGCCGACTTGCTTCCCGCATATCGTTGGTCGACGTCTCAAACTGTCAGGAGTCAACCCGGTTTAGACTGTCAGGAATCAGCCCGGTTCATACCCTTCGAGGTTCCCCTTGAAGCATCTATTTGGATTCGAATACCTGATCGCGCCCTACACGATCGCACATTTGAAGCTATCGCAGTACATCAAGGATCAAAAACACACCCTCAAGGATGGGGAGCGATTGCAGGTCTTTCTCACCAATACGCTGGAGCCTATCGAACCGCAGAAGAACTTGCTCCTACCGGAGGTGACGGCGGAAGTCGAAGCCGCTCAGACCGTCAAAGAGAAAGCGATTCTAGTTATTACCGGTAATCCACCGTACTCGGGGCATTCAAAGAATAAAGGGGCATGGATTACGGCTCAAGTCGGCAAATATCGCGAGGGTTTTCCCGAACTTGCGAAACCGGCACAAGGTAAGTGGCTTCAGGACGACTACGTTAAATTCATTCGCTTTGCTCAGATGAAAATGGATGGCGGAGAGTTCGAATTCAGGAGAGAACGAGGCAATACCCAAACAATTCACATGGAAGGTGTCGAGCAAGGGGTCGTCGGTATCATTACTAATCACTCCTGGATTGACAACCCAACATTCAAGGGTATGCGCAAGTCCTTAATGGGATCATTCAACCAAATATACGTCTTGGATCTTCATGGGAATTCGAAGAAGAACGAGCGCGCGCCAGGTGGCGGTGACGACCAGAACGTTTTTGATATCGAGCAGGGTGTCGCAATAAGCCTTTTCGTAAAGCAACCAAACAGTCTTAGAGGAGTATGGCACGCCGACGTTTGGGGACGCCGAATCGACAAGTATCGGTTTGCTGCGGACGCTACAAGGATTCGATTGCGTGGACGCACATTGAACCGAAGGAGCCACTGTGGTTATTTAAGCCCTACGACGCTGACGCTGATGCCGTCTACAGGGAGCTTTGGTCGTTGCGAGATATTTTCGCGCCTATGGGTGATCCGGCGTCGGGAATTGTCACAACGCACGACGACTTCGCCATCTCCTTTACGCCCAGCGACGCCAGACAGAAAATTCAAACGCTCCTTGCTACGGGGAATGAGGCTGAAGCGCGTCAGAAGTTTCGTCTTTGTAGTCAAGACCAATGGGACTATGGGCGAGCGAAGGAAGAGTTGCCAGCCGTTGATCTTGCTGCTGCGACTCGAGAAATTGCCTATCGCCCATTTGATAGCAGATGGACCATTTGGAACCGGAACGTCGCCGTTCATCGCCGCGAACGTATCACGTCGCACATGCAAGAGGGCAATATTGCTCTGGACGTGTGTCGGGTTGTTTCACGTGAATGGCGGCATGTTCTGGCCATAGACTTGCCGCCAGATGATTCGTTAGTGTCGAATAGAACTAAGGAGCGGGGGTTTGTTTTTCCGATTCGGGTGGGAAGAGCGGAGAATCTGGGTTCGAGTTTTCGGGAATTTGCGGATCAACGATACAATAATCACTACGCTCCGGAAGAAATCTTCGGCTACATCTACGCCGTCCTGCACGCGCCAACCTATCGCAGCCGGTACGCCGAGTTCCTGCGCATCGACTTCCCGCGCGTGCCGTTCCCTGAAGCGGCGGAGCCCTTCGAGAGCTTATCGGTCCTCGGCTGGGCGCTGGTGCAGGCGCACCTCCTCCGCGAGCTGCCACGAAGGAATCTCGCCACCTACCATGGGAAGGGCGATCACTCGGTCGAGGCGGTGCGATATGTGCCTGCCGACGAGGCAATCGCCATCAACGAGACCCAGTTCTTCAGGCCCGTGCCGCTGGATGTATGGAGCTTCCACATCGGGGGCTACCAGGTGCTCGACAAGTACCTGAAGTCGCGCAAAGGCCGCGTGCTGTCGCTCGACGAGATCAACCATGTCGGCGCAATCACCGACAGCCTCGCCTTCACCATCGAGCAGATGGCACGAATCGATGAGGCGTACCGGGCGACCTTTCCCTGAACGGGGATAAGTGCCCCGCGGACCTCGCGCACGGCGTCGGCATTGGCCAACATCTCCTGTCACGATTCGCGAATCTGACGGGGAGCCCATGGCCGACACGACCCGACCGGATGAACAGCCAGCGCCAGAAGGCCAGCTCGATCTGTTCGGCGCTGAGCCTGTACCGAGCTATCAGCCGGACCCGGACAAGGTGCGTGCGCGGCTGCATAGGATTCTCGACGAGGCGCGGTCTGCCGAGATCGTCCCTTGGGAGCCGAGCCGCGCTTCTCTTTACCGCACCATCTTCCCGCAGATGACGCAGTGGCTGCCCGAGGGCGAAGGCACCCGGCTGCGTTTCGAATTCGAGGCCGAGCTGGCGCGGCTGGAGGCGGCCTGAGCCAGACTTGGGCCGACCCGCCCGCCGCGGGATGGTGGTCAGCGGCGGCGGAGTTGTGGTATCCGGCTCCACGCCCCCCCGGGGAAAGCGCCGCAGGGGCAGGGCGCAGCACGTCGATCCGGCCGGGACAGGGCGGTTAGCTCAGCGGTAGAGCGCCTCGTTTACACCGAGGATGTCGGGGGTTCGATCCCCTCACCGCCCACCATGCTACGGCGTGCTCGGCTCCCCGGCGCCGTTGCGGGGAGCCGCGGCGGCTGTCGCGCCTCCGCGGCGGGCGCGCGTCGAGGGCGACGGCTCCGCCTCCGCACCCTCCGCCTCCATGGCCGTCCTCGCCTCCGCCACCAGCCAGTCCAGGAAGGCGCGCACCTGGGGGCGGTCGCCGGTCAGGGCGGAGCGGATCACGAAATAGGAGCGGTCACCGATCATGCTGGCGCAGAACGGAGCCACCAGCTGGCCCGAGGCCATCAGGCCGCTCACCAGCCGGCCGATGCCCATGGCCACGCCCTGGCCGCCCGCAGCCGCCTGGATCGCCTGCTCGTAGCTGTCGAAGCGCATGGAGCCGGCGGGCTTGAGGCCCGCATGTCCCTGCGCCGCCAGCCAGGTGTCCCAATCCATGTGGGTGGCGCCCTCAACGTCCATGCGCAGCAGCACATGGTGGCGCAGGTCCGCCAGCGTGCGCAGCGGATGCGGCTGCGAGGCCTGCAGCGCCGGGCTGCAGACGGGGAGCAGCTCCTCGCCGAACAGGCGGATGGCCCCCGCCGGAGCCTCCTCCGCCTTGCAGTAGCGCACCGCCACGTCGACCAGGCTGCGCTCCAGGTTGACCGCCTTGTAGGTGGCCGAGATGCGCACATCCACGTCCGGGTGCAGCGCCGTGAAGGTGCGCAGGCGCGGGATCAGCCAGAGCGAGGCGAAGCCGCCGGTGGTCGTGACAGTCAGATGCGGCGAGCCTGCATCGGCCCGAAGGCGGTTGGCGGTCTCCTGCAGGCGCTCCAGGATCTCGGTGGCGGTGCGCTGCAGGGCGAGGCCCTGCTCGGTGAGCGCCAGGCTGCGCGGCCGGCGCTCGAACAGGGTGACGCCCAGGTGCTCCTCCAGTGCCCGGATCTGGCGGCTGACGGCCGACTGGGTGATACACAGCTCCTCCGCCGCCCTGGTGAAGCTGAGCGTGCGGGCAGCCGCCTCGAAGCCCTGGATCAGGTCCAGCGGGGGCAGGTTGAAGCGCCGTTGATGCATTCCCATAGCTCATGCATTCCCTGAGAAATGATCGTTTGTCGCAGCGCAACAACCGGCTTATTTTTGGGAAACTCTCAGAGATACCATCACAGTTCACCACGTCGGGCAAGGGCCATGCATGAATTTGGCGCATGAACCCCGCACCTGTATGGGAGATCGATCATGAAGCCTGTGCTCGACATCAAGCCGGTCCGCCTGGCCGCCCGGACCGTTCACAGCATCGAGGGCGGCAAGGGCCTGCAGGTCACCGCCGTCGCAGGCGCCGTCTGGCTTACCCAGGACGGCGACCTGCGCGACGTGGTCCTGACGCGAGGACAGTCCTTCATCCTCGACCGGCAGGGCCGGGCCGTGGCGTACGCGCTCGAGGACGCCGCCATTGTGGTCGGCCCGCCGGGCCACATTGCTGCCGCCGACTTCGCCGTCCCGGCGGCCTGGACGACGGCCGCCTGAGGCCGGTGCTTTCTCGGGCCCTGGCGCGGACCGGGCCAGGCGCCTTCACATCGCTGTGAGACAACCGATCGGTTGACGCGGGAGGCGCGGCGGCCCGCGTACCGTCCGGCCCTTCCCACGCTTGCCTGCGGGGCAACGCAGGGCGTGCGATGAAGACTATCGAAAAAGATCAATGCGCCAAGCGCATGCACGGAGATCGATCATGAAGCCAGCATTGGGCATCAAGCCGCTGCGGCTGCCGGCGCGGGCCGTGCACTGCATCGAGGACGGGAAGGGCCTTGAGGTCACCGCCGTCAGCGGCACGGTCTGGATCACCCAGGCCGGGGACATCCGCGATGTGATCCTCGCGCGCGGTCGGTCGTTCGTCCTCGACCGGCAGGGCCGGGCCGTGCTCTACGCGCTCAAGGACGCTGCCATTGTTGTCGCCCCGGCAGGCCATATTGCCGCCGCCGACAGTGCCGCCTCGGCCGTCTGGGACGCGGCGGCCTGAATACGGCCCACGCAAGGCGTCGCAAGCCATGCTGTACCAGATCCACCGCTACCCGGCCGACCTGATCGACGTGGTGCGGCTGCAGGGCGGCCGGCGGGTGCTGATCCGGCCGGTGCTGCCGCAGGACGAGGACATCACCTCCGCGTTCTTCGGCAGCCTGCCGGCGCGGGCGCGCTACGACCGGTTCATGGCGCCCATGCCCAATCTGCCGCCGGAGCTGATCAGGCGGTTCACCCACATCGACTACGCCAGTCACCTGGCCCTGGTGGCGGAGGTGTTCGCCGGCGGCCGCGAGACGGTGGTAGCCGAGGCGCGCTATGCTCGGAACGCCGATCCGTCGGTGGCGGAGTTCGCCGTGGCGGTGGCCGAGGACTGGCAGGGTCAGGGCTTGGCGAGCCTGCTCCTGTCGAAGCTCCTGTGCCGGGCAGCCGGCGCCGGCATCCGGCTCGTGGTCGGCGAGACGCTTGCCACCAACGAGCGGATGCTGCATCTCGCCCGCAAGGCCGGCTTCGTGGCCACGCCCAGCCGCGACGTGCGCGGGCTTGTGCTGCTGGAGAAGACCCTCTCTGCGGGCGCACAGGGCGCCGGCTGCGAGGAGGCCGTGGGCGAGGCGCATCCGCGCGCTTGAGCCCGAAGAGCGGTGTCCGCCTACTCGGCGGTCCAGCCGCCGTCCACCACCAGGGAGGTGCCGGTCATCAGTGCCGAGGCGTCGCTCGCCAGGAACACGATGGCGCCGGTCAGGTCCTCGAGCTGGCCGAGGCGGCCGAGCTTGATGCGCTTTAGCGTGTCCTCCCGGAAGGCCGCATTCTCGAAGAACGGGCGCGTCATCGGCGTCTCGATGAAGGTCGGCGCCAGCGTGTTGACGCGGATGCCGTGCGGCGCGAGCTCGATGGCCATGGCCTTGGTGAAGCCCTCCATGGCGTGCTTGGTGGCGCAGTAGACGGTGCGGTTGCGCCCGCCGACGTGGCCCATCTGCGAGGACACGTTGATGATGGAGCCGGGCCGGCCGGCCTCGATGAGCCGGCGCGCCACCGCCTGCGCCACGAAATAGGCTGCCCGCACGTTGAGGGAGAACACGAGGTCGAAGTCTTCCACCTTCACCTCGACGAGCGGCGCCGGCCTGTTCGTGCCCGCGTTGTTGATGAGGATGTCGAACGGCGCCTGCGCCGCGACCGCCGCCCGCACGGCCTCCACGTCGCGCACGTCGAGCGTTAATGCCTCCGCCTGCTGCCGGCGCGCACGGATCGCCTCGGCCGCGGCCTCGATCTCCTGCGTGCTCCGCGAGGCGAGCGTCACGTGTGCTCCGGCGTCCGCCAGGGCGGAGGCGGCCGCCAGCCCGATACCGCGGCCGGCACCGGTCACCAGCGCGCGCCGGCCGTCGAGCCGGAACGACGGTGTGGCGGTCAGCTCCACGGGCCTACTCCGCCGCCCCGGCATAGGGCACGTTGCGCCCGCCGTAGCGCCGCACGCGGACGTTGGCCTGCTCGGCGTGGCCGAGGAAGCCCTCCAGCACGCACAGCCGCGAGCAGTATTCGCCGATCTTGGCGCTGGCCTTGTCGGTGAGGATCTTCTGGTAGGTGCAGGTCTTCATGAATTTGCCGACCCACAGGCCGCCGGTGTAGCGCGCCGCCTTCCTGGTGGGCAGCGTGTGGTTGGTGCCGATCACCTTGTCGCCGTAGGCGACGTTGGTGCGGGGCCCGAGGAACAGCGAGCCGTAGTTGCGCATGCCGTTGAGGAACAGTTCGGGATCGCGCGTCATCACCTGCACGTGCTCGGAGGCGATGCGGTCGGCCTCGGCGATCATCTCCTCGGTGCTGTCGCAGACGATCACCTCGCCGTAGTCCTTCCAGGCCTGCCCGGCGGCGTCGGCGGTGGGCAGGATCGAGAGCAGCCGCTCCACCTCGGCCATGGTCTCGCGCGCCAGCTTCTCGGAGTTGGTGATCATCACGGCCGGCGAGGTAGGGCCGTGCTCGGCCTGGCCCAGCAGGTCGGTGGCGCAGATCTCGGCGTCCACCGAGTCGTCGGCGATGATCAGGGTCTCCGTCGGCCCTGCCAGCAGGTCGATGCCGACACGCCCGAACAACTGCCGCTTGGCCTCCGCGACATAGGCGTTGCCGGGGCCGACGATCATGTCCACCGGCTGGATCGTCTCGGTGCCGAGCGCCATGGCGGCCACCGCCTGCACGCCGCCGAGCACGTAGATCTCGTCCGCGCCGCCGAAGTGCATGGCGGCGACGATGGCGGGATGCGGGCCGCCCTTGTACGGCGGAGCGCAGGCGATGATGCGCTTCACGCCGGCCACCTTGGCGGTGACGATCGACATGTGGGCCGAGGCCACCATGGGATAGCGCCCGCCCGGCACATAGCAGCCGATGGAGCTCACCGGGATGTGGCGATGGCCGAGCACGACGCCGGGCAGCGTCTCGACCTCCAGATCGCGCATGGTCTCCTTCTGCTTCTGCGCGAAGTTGCGCACCTGCGCCTGGGCGAACCTGATGTCGTCGAGGTCGCGCTGCGGCACCTGCGCGATGGCGCGCTCGATCTCCGCCGGCGACAGCCGGAAGTCGGCCGGGGACCACGTGTCGAACTTCTCGGACAGCTCGCGGATGGCGACGTCCTTGCGCTCCTCGACCTCGGCCAGGATGCCCTCCACGGTCTCGCGCACCTTGGCGTCGGCGGCCTTGACCGCGCTCGCATCCATTCCGCGTTTGAGCCAGCGGGCCATGGGCTTCCTCCAGACGTTCCAGGTCTTGCTGCGGGGCGCGCCGCCCGCGCCCCTGCCGACCCATTGTAGGACGGGAGAAGGCGCCCCGGGTCAACCCCGGGTCAACCCTGGGTCAACCCTGCGGCGGCGCTGCGGTCGGCGTCTGGCGCAACCTTGCGATCAACCCGGCGACACCGCGTTCGAGGTGGGATAGGATAGCTCTGGGGGCACTTCCGAGCCTGGGGTGTGCCGTGGCCGAGCCGAAGGACCCTTCGCGGCCGAGGATGCGCGAATGGCCGATGTTCCGGAGCCCGCGCGCCAAGCGAGCGCATCGGGCGAAGTCGTCCTCGCTCGACGGTAAGCCGCTGCCGCGTGTCGCCGACCTGGTGATGCAGCGACTGGCGGGGACGCCGGCCGAGAAGCTTGCGTGGCTGCGCGCCCAGATCGCCGCCGGCAAGCTCGACGGCGACGATCCGGACGAGGTCGCGCAGGCGGAGGCATTGCTGTCGATGCTCATGCGCCTGTCGGCGGCGCGGAGCGGACGTGAGAGACGGCACCTTGACGAGCTCCTCGACGAGGGGCTGCGCGAGACTTTTCCGGCGAGCGATCCCGTGACGGTCGGCCGCTTCACAAGCACCGAGCCGCCCAGCCGGCCCGTCGACAGGGCGGCTCCTGACACGACAAGCGCGCCCAAAAGCCGACGCGGGGGTCCGCACACCCGCAGAGGACGAGCGGCATGAGCAGGTTAGGGCCGACGCTCAGAAAGTGCCGGGCACCAGGGAATCGGCACGGGGGCCTAGTGCCGCTCACGCCAGGCCTGCAGCCGGCGGGCCAGCGCGATCATGCCGGCGGCGGCGGCGCCGAGCAGAACCAGCAGCAGGGCCATGAGCACCAGCACCGGAGCGAACGCCCACATGGCCATGCCGGCGAGCACGATTGCCGTCGCCGCCAGCCAGAGGCGCAGCAGCGTCACGGCGCCCGCCGCGCGAGCCGGTAGCCGATTGAGGCCCAGACGAGCGCGAGCACGCACTGGGCGATGAAGACCCCGGCGGCGGCGCGGCCCGTCCCGGCCACGCCGGGGATACCGAACCGGACGGCGGCATAGACGGCCGCCATGCCGGCGAGCGAGGCGGCGAATGCGGCGAGCGGCAGCTTCTGCCACTGGTCGGCGCTGCGCCCCATCCAGAAGGCGACGATGACCACCACCGGGTTCAGGAGAGCGGTGAGAAGCACCATATCGAGGTCGACCGGAACCGGCACCGCAGTCTCCTCGCCGTAGCCTCAGCTGCGCGCGCCCTTCTCAAGCCGGTCGCGCAGTTTCTCCTCCTCGTACTGGATGAACCAGCCGATCATCTGCCGCCACAGCGCCTCGATGAGGTCGGGCGGCACGCCCGCCTCGGCGGCGCGGGCGCGGACCTTATCGATCACCTGCTGGTTGCGCCAGGGCACGTTGGCCTCCTGCCCGGCCTCCAGCTTGATCTGCCAGGCGCGCTCCACATAGCCCAGACGCTCGCCGATGAGGCCGACCAGGGCGGCATCGATACGGTCAATCTCCTGGCGCACCTGGGCCAGATCGGCGCAGTCGGCGGGTTGGCGTGGGGAGGCTGTCATGCTCGGCTCGGTCGGGTGGGGTTGCACGTGGACTTAACGTACCAGGCTTGCGATTGGCAACTGGGACAACCGGAGGATCTCGGCCAGGATCGGCGGAGGCGACGGGCGCGAGACTTAGGCCGGAATTCTGCATGGCCCGTCGGCGGCCTTCCCCGGCCCGCCGCGAATCACTATCTTGCACCGCGTGGCTCGGGCATAGCCGCTGCAACAATAGCAAGGACCGCCGCCATGGGCACATTCCTGGATCTGCCGCGCGAGATCGCCACCGCGCTGTTCTTCGCAGCGGCCATCGCCGTCGCCGCGGGCGCCCTGGTTGCCGGACGCACCCAGCGGCTGCTGCCCGCCGCCCACGTCGCTGCCGGGGCGTTCGTGATTGCTCTCGCCAGCTTCGCCTATGCCATCTGGCGCAACCATCGCCGGCATTCGCGGCGCATGTTCAGACCTCTCGCCCCCACGACCCGGCGCTGACCGCCTTCACCCACCGCCCCAAACCTTCGCAGCCACCTGTCCCACGAGCCGCAGCTTGGCCTCCTGCTCGGCATGCGTCATGGTCGTGGCGTACTCGCCGGAGGCGAAGCCGCACTGTGGGCTGAGCGCCAGGCGCTCCAGCGGCACGTAGGCCGAGGCTTGCCCGATGCGCGCCTCGACTGCGGCCGGGTCCTCCAGTCTGCCGTCCTTGGTGGTGACGAGCCCCAGCACCACCGTTGTATCCGGGCGCACATGCGCCAGCGGGCTGAAATCGCCGGCGCGCGGTGTATCGTACTCCAGGAGCAGCGTGTCGTAGTTGGTGAGGCGCGGGAACACCTCGGCCGCCACCCGCCCGTAGCCGCCGTCGGCGAGATACCGCCCGCCAGGTGCATTGCCGCGGCAGAGATGGATGCCGCGGGTGATGCCGGTGATGCCGTCGAACACCGAGTTGTCGATCTCCGCGTCCTCGATCAGCTCCTTGTCGAGATCGCGCCCCCAGGTCGCGAAAGCCGCACGGATGCGCGGGTCGATGTGCCACTGGGAATAGTTGGGCGCGTCGAGTTGCACATAGTCGCAGCCCAGATCGACGAGTTGCTTCACCACTGCACGCACGTGGTCGCGCACGTCGAGCAGGAAGTCGCGGGCGGTGGGATAGGACCCGCGCGAATTCTCCGGCTCCCAGGCGATGCGGTGCATGCTGGGCGCCGGATAGGTGAACTTGGCGCGAGCCCTGCGGGCGGCGCGCTTCAGGAAAGGGAACTCCTCGCCGGCGGCATCGCGACCCGGCGCGATCTTGTCCACCACCAGCGAGCGCGGCCCGGTCTCGGTCTTGACGAGGCCGCCGTCGGAGCCGTCGGGGTTGAGCCACAGCCGCATCCAGCCGGCATCGGTCACCACCGTCTCGAAGCCGCACAGGCAGGCGTCGCGCGAATCCCGCACGCCCATGGTGGCCATGAAGTTGAACCGGCGGTACTCGCCGTCGGTGATGGCATCGAGCCCGGCGCTCTCCTGCAGGGCGACGGCCTCGGTGACGGCCCGGTCCGCGGCCTTCTGCATCTCGGCCTCGCTGAGGCGCCCCTCGCGCCAGGCGTTGCGGGCATCGAGCAGGTAGTGCGGCCGCAACAGGCTGCCGACCACGTCGGCCCTGGCGACCTTAGGGGCGACCTTGGGCGCAATCTTCGGGGCAATCCTGGGCATCATCCCTCCGGATTTTGCCGATCTATCCTTGCTTGCCGGTCCACGGCGCGTCGAGCTCGGCGTTATGCTCGCCGAGTTGCGGTGCACGGGCGCGGATGGCGGGGCGCTCGCCGTCGAGCGACAGCGGCAGGCTCAAGAGACCCAGGTCGATCTCGGGCACCGGCTGGACCATGCCCAGCGCCTCGGTCTGCGGGTGCGCCCGCATTGCCGGCAGGTCGTTGATGGCCGAGCAGGGCACGCCGGCCTTCTCCAGGCGCGCCACCCAGGCGGCGCTGGTCTCCCGCCTCATGATCGCGCGGACCTCGGTCAGCAGCGCCATCTTATTGGCGTGGCGGTCGGCATTGGTCTTATAGCGGATGTCCTCTATCCATTCCGGGTGGCCGACCTCGGACGCGAGCTTGGCGAACAGCCGGTCGTTGGCGGCGGCCACGATGACCTGCCCGTCCGCGGTCTCGAACGCCTCGAAGATCACTACCGCCAGGCTGCCGCTGGGATGCCGCTCCGGCACCTTGCCGCTCGCCTGGAAGCGGGCGAAGTGCACCGTAAGGAGGCCCAGCGCCGTCTCCAGCAGCGAGGTATCGACCACGCAACCCCTGCCGCTTTTCTCCCGCTGCAGCAGGGCGGCGATGCACCCGAGCGCCGCCCAGGTTGCCGAGCCAAGATCGAGCACCGAGGTGCCCATGCGGGCGCCGGGGCGGTCGGGATAGCCGTTGATGGAGAAGAGGCCGGCGAACGCCTGCACGATGGGCTCGTAGCCCACGCTGGCCTGCAGCGGTCCCGAGGCACCGAACGCGGATATGGCGCAGTAGACGAGCCGCTCGTTGAGGGCCGCCAGGGCGGCGCTGCCGAGACCGAGGCCCCCCAGCACGCCTGGGCGCAGGTTGTGCACCAGCACGTCCGCCTCGCTCAGGATTGCCTTGAGCCGTACGACGTCGGCCGTCTGCTTGAGGTCGAGGGTCACGCCCCGCTTGTTGACGTTGAGAGCCTGGAAGGTGGCCGACGTGCCGCGCCAGAACGGCGGACCCCAGCCGCGCGCGTCGTCGCCGCCCTCGGGCCGCTCGACCTTCAGTACGTCGGCCCCCAGCGCGGCCAGGATGAACCCGGCATAGGGGCCCGCGACATTGTTGGCGATCTCGACGACCTTCACGCCGGTCAAGGGCAGCATGGCGTTTCCCCGGTGTTGCCGTTGTTCGGCTTGGTTCGGCTTGAACGTTCTTTTGTAACACGCCCCGCGCGTCCTGCCTCGTCCGCCGTCGGCATGGCCGGCATCGTGTTTCGGCAGGCCACCCAGGGCCCGGGGGCTACGACCGGAGACCACGACCGGGCTACGGCCGCCGGGCGCCGGGGATGCTGTCGATGGAGGCGTAGTAGGGTTTGATGTCGAGCAGGGGCGTGCCGTCGATGCAGTCCACCTTGCGCACGGTCAGGGTGGCTCCCTCGACGGCGAGCAGCTCCACCACGGCCAGCGCGATGGGGTTCGGTCGCACCGGCGAGCGCAGCGCGAAGGTGCCGCGCGTACCGCCTTCGAGGTGCCCCGGCACCTGCAGGACCAGGTCGCGCCGCGCTTCGTGCATCCAGTAGAGCAGCATGACGTGGGAATAGAGGCCAAGGTCCTCGAGCCCGGCGGCATAGCGTGGGTCCAGGTCGACCCGGCCGGTGGCGTCGGATTGGGCGGTGTTCCGGGGGCAATCGGCGCGCGTCTTGAAGGGCGTGCGGATGCGGCCGATGAAGTAGACCCCGGCATCGAAGGCGGCTGGCAGCTCCACCGCCGCCTCGCCAGGCCGGATGTCGCCTTTTGCCGCCATTCTCGTAACCCCTTGACCGGACGACCCTGCCTCCGACTGCGCCCCCGGGGGGCGACGGAGGGCGACGCCTCATGGTTGAGACGTTTGCAGGCCCCCGTCAAATGGAGTATCAAGCCGGGTGCCTGCAGCGCACCGCACGTTGGCAATCGCACATTTGCACGGGCACCCGTAGCTCAGCTGGATAGAGTGCTGCCCTCCGAAGGCAGAGGTCACAGGTTCGAATCCTGTCGGGTGCGCCATTTCATAGACCAAGATATTGATTTCCTTGGGTTTTTTCTTTGACACTTTGACGGGGGTGCGCCACGCGTGTCAAAGATCGGTACACGGTTTAGGCCTGTTTCGTGCCGCCGTGCGGTCTTGACTCACAAGACGACTCAGCCCACGCGCTAGCCGCTATTAGGTTCGGCCAGAGGAAGTGCGCCAAATGAGCGAGCGCGGTCAAAATTTCATCGATCAATGGATCGAGAACAATATCTTTGCTGAGGGGTATGCGCCAGAAGGCGACGACACCGAGGCGCGACAACTTGCTGAGCGCTGCCTCGAAGCGGCGAAAGAAGAGGGGGTCTCCAAGAACGAAATCGAGGAAGCTGTTGGTGAGATTGTTGCCTACTTGTCCGCAGCCGTGGAGCGCGTGAATGACGAGGAAGTCGAGCGCCAGGCTGCGAAGGACGACTGAGAGGACGATCACGGAGCGGGGAGTATACTATGTGCTCTCTCACCAGGGAGCGCCCAATGGCCTTAAGTGATTCCTGCTTCGAATTTCTGCATTCAGTCGCGGAGGGTGCCGCTCAACTCGGTAGGGAAGCTCATCGGTACTCCGATCCTGAAACCCCCATCCAATACGGCTCTGAGATCGACGCCTTGCGCCGAGCGTGCGTTGCCGCTGGAGAGGCGCCGTACGATTCAGAAGCCGTGGCTCGTGTGGTGCGCTTGGCAGCGTCGATCATGCGCTATCACGACACGCCTCCTGGCACGGAGCCCGAGACCGAGCGACGAGCAAAGCTCAACACGCTGGTGCGCACGATCCAAGCTGAACTGAGCCCCGAGGACGCTGCGGCAGTTCCAGCGGTGGTGGATCAGGTTGTCGCCGAGACTCCGTTCACCAAGCAGGCGGCGGAACGTCTGAAGTCGATACTCTCCAAGCTCGGCAAACCTGCCTACGACATCGTGATCAAAATTATCGGTGACATCGGATCGGCGACCGTCAAGCGGATGCTCGGGCTGTAGGCTCCTTTGGTCTAAGTGGCAACGACTCGGCATAAGTTGCTGAGGTGACATTGATGGGTGCCGTCCCGATGGTGGTGGGAATTTGGTGAGGGGGTCTCCGGCGGAGTGAGGGTAGCTCGTCAGGCAGCGAGGTCAATCGACTCGGCAAGGGGCCGTGCGATCGACATCCAGCCG
>Ga0070694_100001490_pt1 | contig 13746 bp, 12 predicted proteins | sample KBSK1251metaG_FD_65470 | JGI IMG/M metagenome (GOLD analysis project Ga0070694, IMG submission 65470) | Corn, switchgrass and miscanthus rhizosphere microbial communities from Kellogg Biological Station, Michigan, USA - KBS K1-25-1 metaG | ecosystem: Host-associated > Plants > Roots >... | reverse complement strand
ACAGCCCCGATTGGGGCGTGGACAACACGGTCGTCTTCAACCGGCCCGCAACCGGTGCCGGATGGGATGGCGCGGCCGACCTCTACACGATGGACCCGGACGGCCGGAACCTGCGCCGGATCACGAACCTGGAGAAGAGCGGCGGTCGGGCGCTCCAGCCCTCGCTCACCGGCGACGGGCGGGTGCTGTTCGTCCGGGAATCGAGCGTCGGCTCGCAGGGAACGCTCGCGTCCGTGCCCGCCGCGGGCGGGAACATCGTGTCCGCCACGGGATCCGTTGAGATCGTTGGCCTCCATCCGCAGGCTCGTCCGGATTGAGCCTGCGCGCATGTGCCCGGTGGCGTCCGGGACGAATCGGGTGAAGGCGCCGCCGTACCTTGTGACACGGTCATATCGGCCGGGCCGAACCCGAGGCGGCTGTGGACCAGCGCGATCTCGTCGAACGGGCGAAGCGCGGCACCATGACGCCCCGGAGGTCTCGATGGCGCTGACGTCGACCGACTTCTTCGCCGGCCGCGACCCGGTCCTCGACGCAGCGTTGAGCGGCGAGCTTCCGAAGCCCGCGCCGTAGGTCAGCCTTGCCTCCAGGGCCACTTTTCGATAGCATTCGAAAAACCCCCGGAGGACCCGACCCATGGCGAAGTATGTCTTTGTGACCGGAGGCGTGACCTCCTCTCTCGGCAAAGGCATCACCGCCGCCAGCGTCGGCCGCCTGCTCAAGGCACGCGGATTCCGGGTCTCGATCCTGAAGCTCGACCCGTACATCAACGTCGACCCGGGGACGATGTCGCCGTATCAGCACGGCGAGGTGTTCGTCACCGACGACGGCGCCGAGACCGACCTCGATCTCGGACATTACGAGCGATTCATCGACGAGAACCTGACCCAGCTGAGCAACGTCACGACGGGGCGCATCTACCAGGCGGTCATCGCCAAGGAGCGCCGCGGCGACTACCTCGGCGGGACCGTCCAGGTCATCCCCCATATCACCAACGAGATCAAGGAGCGGATCGGGCGGGTCGCCCGCGACGGTGACCCGGACGTCGTGATCGTCGAGGTCGGGGGAACCGTCGGCGACATCGAGAGCCTGCCGTTCCTCGAGGCGATCCGCCAGATGCGCAAGGACGTCGGGCGGGCCAACGTCCTGTACATCCACGTGACGCTCCTGCCCGTCCTGGCCGCCACCGGCGAGCTGAAGACGAAGCCGACCCAGCACTCGGTCAAGGAGCTCCGCGGGATCGGCATCCAGCCCGACGTGATCGTCCTGCGCTCCGACCAGCCGGTACCGGACGAGATCCGCGAGAAGATCGCCCTGTTCACCGACGTCGCGACCGACGCGGTGATCCCGGCCGAGACGGCCGACACGATCTACGAAGTCCCGCTGATGTTCGAGGAAGCCGGTCTCGGCCGGCTGCTCGTCCGCGAGCTCGGCCTCGGCGATCCCGACAAGGCCCCGGACCTCGCCTCATGGCGAGCCCTGGTCGATCGGATCAAGGCGCCCAAGCCGACCCTGGAGGTCGCCCTCGTCGGCAAGTACATCGAGCTGCCGGACGCGTACCTCAGCGTCACCGAGGCGCTCCGCCACGCGGCGTGGGCCCACGGTGTCGATGCCAGGGTCCGCTGGGTCGATTCCGAGGCCCTCACCCACGACAACCTGCACGAGAAGCTCGACGGCGCCGCCGGGATCCTCGTCCCGGGCGGCTTCGGCCACCGCGGCATCGAGGGCAAGGTCCTGGCCGCGCACTTCGCGCGGGACCACAAGGTGCCGTATCTCGGGCTGTGTCTCGGGCTCCAGTGCGCGGTGATCGAGTTCGCTCGCGACGTCCTGAAGACCAAGGACGTCAACTCGACCGAGTTCGACATGTTCACCGAGAACCCCGTGATCGACTTCATGCCCGACCAGCGGGACATGGAGGACAAGGGCGGGACGATGCGCCTCGGGCTGTACCCGGCCAAGCTGACCGCCGGCTCGAAAGCCGCCGCGGTCTACGGCCAGGAGGTCATCTACGAGCGGCACCGCCACCGCTTCGAGGTGAACAACCGGTATCGCCAGACGCTCGAGGCGGCCGGGCTGCTCCTCTCGGGCCAGAGCCCCGACGGCCGGCTCGTGGAGATCGTCGAGCTCCGGGATCACCCGTGGTTCGTGGCCAGCCAGTTCCATCCCGAGTTCAAGAGCCGTCCCGAGCGGCCCCACCCGCTGTTCGACGGGTTCGTCGCGGCATCGCTCGCGGTCCGCGACGGTCGTGCGCCGGTCCTGACGGCCCGGACGGCGCCGGTCGACGGGCCGGCCGGAGCGCCTGCCGAGCCGGTCATGACGCCCGAGCACGACGAGGTCACCGAGGGAGCCACGTCGAGCTGACGGGAGACTCGTTCCTGCTCGCGCCTGTCGCGACGGACCCGCGGCTCGTGCCCGCCGCGACGGAAATTGTCAGACGAATCCCACCCGGTCGTTAGCCGGCGGATTCCTGTCAACCGATCCCTGGGCGATCAGCTGTCAGAAACCCGACCCGCTCCCACGCTCAGGCTCACGACGGCGGCCGGCCGTCGCCTGCCTTGTGACCGCCTGAGATTCGTTTGACAGAACACGGGCTGCGGTCGGGTCTGGGGGCCTTCGTCTGCGGTGAATCCCGGACCAGCATCGTCGTCGGGATCCGGAAGCGGAACGTCGCTCCGCCGCCGGGCCGCTCCTCGTAGCCGATCTCACCGCCGTGCGCCTGCACCGCGGCGGCCGCGGTCGCCAGCCCCAGCCCGGTCCCGTCCGATCGGCCGCGTGCCCGCGACGCGAACGGGACGAAGAGCACCGGTCGGACGCTGGGCGCGACGCCCGGGCCGCGATCGAGCACGGCGATGTCGAGGACCGCGGGCAGCCGGTCCGCGCGCGATGTCGAGCCGCGCCGGCGGGCCGTGCCCCCGTTCGACCCGTTCGACCCGTTCGACCCGCTCTCGCCGCTCCCGCCCGACGCCGGCGTCACCCTCGCGGCGACGTCGACGCTCGACCCGGCCGGCGCCTCACGGATCGCGTTCGACAGGAGGTTCACGAGCGTCTGCTCGACACGGACCCGATCGACGTCGACCACGGCATCCGTCGCGCTGATCGAGAGCGTCGTCGCACGCTCGGTGGCGAGCGGCTGGACCGCCGCGATGGCGGCCGCGACCAGCTCGCCCACGACGACGGGTCGTCGGACGAGCGCGCGGCCATTGGCCTCCGCTTCGGCAAGACCGAGCAGATCGGCGGCGAGCGTGCTCAGCCGGACCGCGTCCGCGTGGGCGACCCGGACCGCCGTGAGCATGGCGGGGCCGTCGTCCGGGTTCCGGGCGGCAAGCTCGAGCTCGGTCCGAAGGGCCGAGATCGGCGTGCGCAGGTCGTGCGACGCGGCCGCGATGAACTCGCGTTCCCGCCGGACCGACGCGGCGAGCCGATCGAGCATGCCGTTCAGGGTCCGCGACAGGCGGCCGATCTCGTCGAGCCGGGCGGGCTCGGGCAGCCGCCGCTCGAGATCGGCCGCGCCGATGACCGTCGCCTCGCTGGTCAGCCGCTCGACCGGCGCGAGCGCCCGACCGGACAGCAGCCAGCCGCCGACGAGCGAGGCCCCGAACCCGGCCAGCCCGATCGCGACCAGCAGCAGGCCCAGGCTGTCCAGCTCCCGATCGACCGCGCTCAGCGAGCTGCCGACGACGACCGTCGCGCCGTCTGGAGCCGGGATCGCGAGCACGGCGTACGACCCCTCGGCGAATTGTTCCTGGGTCACCGATGTCCCGGCCGGCGGCGGGCGGAGACCGGCCGGCACGCCCGGCGAGCGGACCTCGACCGCTCCGCGCCGGCCGAAGATCGCGGTGAAGATTCCCGGCTGGGCCGGGTCGAGGCGGGTGACCGCGACGGTGGCGGCCCGGGCAATCCCGGCCCGCACATCGGCCGCCTGGACGCGGAGCGCCTCGTCGACGGATCCGCGCAGGACCGCGGCCGTGCTCACCCAGACGAGCACGCCGAGGGCCGCGACCGTGATCCCGAGCGCCGCGCCGTACCACAGCGTCAGGCGTGTCCGGATCGTGAACGGGCGGCGCACGAGCGATCAGGGGGCGGCGAGCCGGCCGCTCGCGGCTCGTTCGCGGGCGACCCGTGGCCTCGGTCGCGCCCGGCCGGCCGTGCCTGCCGAACCCTCCGGATCCGCCGGATCCACTGCCGCCGGATCCGCTGCCGCCGGATCGGCCGTCGCGCGATCGGCCGCCGGCCGGAGGACGTAGCCGACGCCACGGATCGTCTCGATCCACGGCCCATCGACCACGCCGTGCAGCCGCTGGCGCAGGTTCATCACGTACCAGTCGACGACGTTTGATGTCCCGTCGTAGGCCCAGTCCCAGATGTGCTCGATGATCTCGGACCGCGTCAGCACCTCGTCCGCCCGGCGCATGAACAGCTCGAGGAGCGCGAACTCGCGCACGGACAGGACGATCGGGCGGCCGGCGAAGCGCACCGTCCGGCGCGCCCGGTCGAGCTCCAGATCGCCGACCCGGACGATCGTCGGCCGCTCGTGGGCGCCGCGCCGGACGAGGGCCCGGATCCGGGCGGACAGCTCGGTGAACGAGAACGGCTTCAGGACGTAGTCGTCGGCGCCGACGTCGAGGCCGCGGACCCGATCGGACACGGCGTCCCGGGCGGTGAGCATCACGATCGGCGCCCAGCGGCCGGCTCCCCGCAGATCGGCACACAGCGTGAAGCCGTCGCCGTCCGGCAGCCCGATGTCGAGGACGATCGCGTCATAGTCGTTCTCGGTCGCCAGCCAGCGGGCCTCCTCGGCCGTCCCGCTGCAGTCGACGGCGTAGCCATCGGCCCGGAGTCCGCGGCGGAGCTGGTCGGCCAGCCGCGCGTCGTCCTCGACGACCAGGAGTCTCATCTCGGCATCGTCCTTTCGCTGCCCCGTTCCACGTTGCCCGGGCATCGTCGTCCCCCCGGGATGAGAGGCGGATGGGCGTCGGGTAAAGGATGCGCAACCGCCGGCCCACCTCGATCTCATGGCCGGCTCACCGTGACCACAGCCGCCGGGTCGCAGGCTCTGGCCTGACATGGATCGGGCATTCGACCCGATCGCGATCGGTTCGGACCGACGGGGCGCTCCCAGCGGGCGTCCGCGGTCCAGGAGGTGTTGTCATGCGACGATTCGCATTCCTCGGCGCCGCGACGGCGCTCCTGTTCGGCGGGGCGGTCGTCCTCGCCGCGGCCAGCCCGACGCCGTCGCCGTCGTCGGCGACTCATCCAACGGCCACGCCGGCTCCGTCCGCCTCGGCCGCCCCGAAGGCGAGCGCGACGCCCGCTCCGAGTGCGAGCACGGCGCCGGCCACCTCGGAGCCGTCCTTCAATGCGTCGATTCACCCGCTCCAGATCGGCGGCTCGGCCACGGTCGCCGAGACCAGCACGGGCGGCGGGACCGTGACGCTCCACATCACGGGTCTCCTCGACGCCGTCCACTGGACGGTCGACATCGATGGCGGAACGGTGGCTCGTCCGAACGAGCAGGTCGAGATCGCCTTCAAGACCGGGACGGACCTTACCCGACTGGCGACTGACACGGTCCGGATCCACCTGACGAAGACCGAGATGACCGCATTCATGCATGCCCGGAAGTCCGGTGGCGTCGTCGCCGTCGTCTCCGACGGGTCGCGCATGGGCTATGCGGAGTTTGCCGCCTCGTAGGGACCCAGCCACCGCGATCGACTGCCGGCCGGGCGCGGGCCCGACCGGCAGTCCACTGCCCGACGCCGGGCAGCACGTCCGTCTACAGTCCGTTGCATCGAGCAACCCGGCTGCCCGCACCGAACGGGGCCACGACTGGAGCGAGGGCATGATGCGTCGGACGAACCTGAGCCTGTACTACCTCGCCGGCTACCTGTTGCCCGCCGGAACGCTGCTGCTCCTCGTGCCGGAGTTCGCGACGAAGCTGCTCCTGTCGAACCGGACCTACGACGACGCACCGTTCCGGCTCGCGGGGATCCTCCTGATCGGGCTCGGGATCCTCATCGTCCAGATCATCCGCCACCGGCTCGAGGTGCTCTACCCGACGACGGTGCTCGTCCGGCTCCTGATCAGCGCGACCCTCATCGGACTGTTCGCCGAGACACGCGATCCGTTCTTCCTCGTCGTCCTGACGGTCGTCGTGATCGGGATCGTGCTGACGGCAACGAGCTATGTGCTGGACCGGCGCGGGGTCGCTTCACCGGCCTGACGCCACTCGGGCCGCCCGACCGTTCGGGCGTAGACTCAGGGACCTTCCACGAGACCGCCAGGAGCGCCCGATGAAGATCTTCCTCGACACCGCCGACATCAACGAGATCCGGACCGTCGCCCGCTGGGGCGTCCTCGACGGGGTCACGACGAACCCGACCCTGTTCGCGAAGACGAGCGGCTCGACCTACGAGGAGGTCCTCAAGGAGATCTGCACGATCACGAGCGGACCGGTCTCGGCCGAGGTCGTCGCCGAGGACGTCGAGGGGATGCTCCGCGAGGGCCGGGCGTTCGCCAAGCTCGCCCCGAACATCGTCGTCAAGGTCCCGATGAGCGAGGAAGGGCTCGAGGCGATGGCGACCTTCGCCGACGAGGGCATCAAGACGAACTGCACCCTGATCTTCACGGCCAACCAGGGGCTTCTCGCGGCCAAGGCCGGCGCGTCGCTCCTGTCGCCGTTCGTCGGCCGCCTCGACGACATCAACCAGGACGGCATGACCGTCATCCGCGAGCTCTCCGAGATCGTCGCGATCCACGAGCTCGACACCGAGGTCCTCGCGGCGTCGATCCGGAACCCGCTCCACATGACCCAGGCCGCGCTCGCCGGCGCCCACGTCGCGACCCTGCCCTTCAAGGTCCTCCAGCAGATGGTCCATCACCCGCTCACGACGTCGGGCATCGTCCAGTTCCGCTCGGACTGGGAGAAGGCGCGCAAGGCCCTCGAGGCGGCCAACGCCAAGGCCTGAGCTCTCGGGCGGCGGCGCCCGCGTCGGCGATCGAGCCGCTAAGGAGCCACCGAGGGGGCGTCGCTCGCGGCCGCCGGGGCGTCGCTCGCGGCCGGCGCGGCGTCGCTCGCCGCTGGCTGGGCGTCAGGCTCGGCCGACGGCGCCGGGGTTGGGGTCGGGTCCGGGGTCGGAGTCGGGGAGGGTGTCGGGCTCGGCGTCGGATCCGGCGTCGGATCCGGGACGACCAACGGGACCATCGCCCGGATCGGGGCCACGATGACCCAGCGGTGGTACCACTCGGACGTGCCTCGGCTGGGGGCGACCGAGCTGCGCTTCCAGCCGGCCCTGTACGTGTCGTCGTAGGGGCTGTCCGTCTCCCGGTATGCCTGGAAGCGGACGCGCAACGTCCCGGCCTTGAACGTGGCGTTCGAGACCTTCGTGTTCACGACGTGATCGCCGTACAGGGGATCCGACAGGTAGACGTAGCGGACCGTGAACGAATCGGACAGCCGGGGGTCGTCGCCGTCGACGACGAAGCCGGTCATCACCTGGGCGTGCCCACCCGCCCAGGTCAGGATCCCGACCGGCATCTGGTAGCGGGCGATCGCCCGGACGGCCGCATGGACCGCCGCGTCATAGCTCGTGAACTCGAGATCGTCGTAGACGCTCCTGGTCGGATCGGTCATCGCGGCGCTGCCCCAACCGTAGGCGTTCAGCGCGTTGCGCCAGCCATGGGCGTCGGATCCCGCGCCGAGCGTCGAGAGCGTGTCGTGGGCGCGCTCGAACAGCAGGATCGAGGTCATGTCGTGATAGTTGGTCCGGTTCGGGTCGTTCTTCACCCGCGTCGGGGTCCAGCGGAGGGTCGCGCCGCCGGTGTGGCGATAGGCGATCGTGTTGAGCATGATCATCGTCGCGGCCGCCGTGCACGCGGTGCCGTACGGGTCCTGGTAGAGAAACGCACGCGAGGTGTACAGGTTCGTCGTCCAGGTCTGGGCCGCGCGGGCAGGGGCGGGCGTCGACTGGGCGAAGAGCGCGAGGAGGCCGACGACGAGGGTGAGGGAGCGTCGCCTGCCACCCGGGCGTCGGCGTGGGGCGGCCATCGCGGGTCGTTCGGTATCCACGGGTCCCCCGACCGTAGCCCACGCAGCGAGGCCCGCCAAGTAGCGCCATGGTCATGGACGCGACTGCAACAAAGTTTGTCGGGTGAGCTCTCCGGCCCCGATCAGGACCGCCAGACGCCCGCTCGCATCACCCGGCTGACGAGGAGGTCGTCGGTCAGCTCGACCAGATCCGCCCGCTGGCCAGCCGCGAGCCGGCCGCGATCCGCCACGCCCAGCATCGCCAGCGGATTGCGGCTCGCGGCCGCGATCGCCGATGGCAGGGCCGCTCCGTTCCGGACCAGATTCCGGACCGCGGTGTCGAGCGCGATCACGGAGCCGGCCAGCGTCTCGCTGCCGACGATCGAGCAACGGCCGTCGCGGACCTCGACCTCGAGGCCGCCGATCACGACCCGCCCGTCGCCCATGCCGGCGAGCGACAGCGCGTCGCTGACGAGCATCAGGCGATCGGCCGGCTTCGTGCGCCAGATGATCGGCCACAGCGACGGGTCCACGTGGTGGCCGTCGGCGATCAGCTCGACGAACGCGTCGTCGCGGGTCAGGGCGGCGACCGCGACGCCCGGCGCCCGGTGCTCGACGCCGGTCATCGCGTTGAACAGGTGCGTGGTCGTCGTCCCGCCGGCGTCGTAGCCGGCACGAGCGCCAGCGAGGTCCGCCGCCGAGTGACCGATCGACACGCGGACGCCGAGCCCGGCCAGGCGCCCGATCAGCTCCAGGCCGCCCGGGATCTCGGGCGCAACGGTCATCACCCGGAGCGCGTCGACGAGCGGCTCGATCTCCGACCACGGCACGTCCGCCGGGTCGAGCAGGAAGTCGGGGTTGTGCGCTCCCTTCCGGGCGGCCGCGATGAACGGCCCCTCGAGGTTGAATCCGAGCGGCTCTGCGCCGTCCGCCGGTGCCGTCGGGATCCAGCCCCGGACGCGGTCGGCGAACGCGTGGAGCTCGGCCATCGGCGTGGTCCAGGCGGTCGGCAGGAACGACGTGACGCCGCGTCGGGCCAGCGCCCGGGCCATCCCGTCGAGCTCGTCGGTCGAGCCCATCGCGGAGTGGCCGCCCCAGCCATGGACATGGACGTCCACGAAGCCCGGGGCCAGGTACGGCAGGCCGGCGTCCGTCGGGCCCGCCTCGCGCTCGACATCGACCGACTCGATCCAGCCGTCCGCGACGGACACGGCCCCGACGGCCACCCGGTCGTCGAGGACGAGGCGGCCGCGGGCCTCCGTCCGACCGCTCACCGGTCTGCCTCGGCCGGGCTCTCGACCTCGAACGAGACATCGAGGGCGTACCGGTCGGCCGCATAGCGCGACTCGGTCGACTCGATCCGCCGGCCGTCGTCGTCGACGATCACGCGCCGTTCGATCAGGAGCGGATCGCCGCGCCGGATGTCGAGCAGCCGGGCGTCCTCGGCGGTGGCCGCACCGGCCCCGACCGTGCCGGTCCCGCTCCGGAGCGTCTGGCCGGCCGCGGTGATCGCGGCATGCAGGGAGCCGTGCTCGAGATCGGCGGTCAGGACGGACGGGGCGCAGCTTGCGACCAGGATCGCGGACTCCAGGGCGATCGGCTGGTTGTCGGCGAGGCGGATCCGGCGGACCTCGACCACCGGCTCGCCCGGGGCGAGGGCGAGGGCAACCGCCTCGCCGCGCGTCGACGGGCGGATCGCGCGGGCGAGCAGCCGGGAGCTCGGGACCCGCCCGCGACGGGCCATCTCGCTGCTGAACGTCATCAGGCGGTCGGTCCGGCGATGGGCGGCCGGCGCCGCGACGAACGTGCCGCGGCCCGGATGGCGAGCGACCAGCCCCTGCTCGGCGAGTCGTTGCATCGCGTTGCGGGCGGTCATCCGGCTGACCCCGAACTCGGCAACGAGCTCGGCATCCGATGGCAGTCGGTCGCCCGGTCGGAGCGTGGTGATCCGCTCCCGGAGCACCTGTTCGATACGGCGATGGTGCGGGACGTAGCCGGCGTCGATCATCGACCGACCTTGGCAGCGTGCGCGGTCGTGCCTGCCGACGCCTGCTCGGCGCCGTGGATCGCGGCCCCGATCGCGCCGGCCCACGTCCCGAGCTCGGCCGTGACGATCTCGACCTCGTCGACCGAGGTCGTGCGGACCCGGCGCCGGATCTCCGCCCGGGCCTCATCGAGGAGCAGGTCGCCGGCCGGCGCGATCCCGCCGCCGATCACGACCCGGTCCGGCGAGATGACCACGATCATGTTCGCGATCCCGATCCCGAGGTAGCGGCCCACCCGGCGGAGCCCCTCGAGCGCGGCCGCGTCGCCGCTCCGTGCCCGCTCGACGGCCTCCTCCGCGGTCGCCGTCCCGCACGCCTCCGCGATCCGGTCGGCCCGGGCGAACGCCTCGAGGCAGCCGTGGTTACCGCAGTTGCATGACGGCCCATCCGGGTCGATCGTCTGGTGGCCGATCTCGCCGGCCGTGCCGTCGTGGCCCTGGTGGACCTTGCCGTCGACGGCGATGACACCGCCGACGCCGGTCCCGAGCGTGAGCCCGACCATCGACGCCGCGCCGCGCCCCGCCCCGAGGCGGAGCTCGGCGAGCCCGAACGCCCGGGCATCGTTGATCAGGGCCACGGGGACGCGGAGGGCCTCCGCCATCGGGCCGGCGACCGGGTAGCCATCCCAGGCACCGCGGATGTTGACGAGAAACCGCGTCGCTCCGGTGCGCGGGTCGTACAGCCCGGGGATCCCGATACCCGCCGTCGAGACGTCCGGCCAGCGCTCGAGCGCAGCCCGCCCGACCTCGGCGAGCTGCGGGACGATCGCGTCGGGTCCGCCGGATCGGGTCGGGACCTGGCCGCGGTCGAGCACGCGCCAGTCGACACCGTCGCGCTCGACCACGGTCCACTTCAGGTTCGTCCCGCCGAGGTCCAGCCCGAGATGGCGGGTGGCGGCCGCCTGACCGGTGTCGGCCGCCCGACCGGTGGCTGCGCCGGCCTCCGTCACCATCGACTCAGGCCTCGCCGCTGACCCGGGTATAGGCCGCCGCGACCACGACGATGATCACGCCGAAGAGGACCTGGCGGACCGCCTCCGGCATCTCGAGGACGGTCAGCAGGGTCGTGACCACCGTCAGGATCAGGGCGCCCACGATCGTCCCCGAGTACCCGCCCCGACCACCCATGATCGAGGTTCCGCCGATCACGGCGGCGGCGACGGACGGCAGGACCGACTGCTCGACGAGGCTGACGGTCGCCGTGTTGGTGTTGCCGGCAATGAGGATTCCGGCGATCGCCGCCAGGATCGCCGAGAAGATGTACAGGACGACCAGCACCTGCCAGACGCGCGTTCCGGCAAGCCGCGCCGCGATCGGATTGTCGCCGACGGCGAACAGCAGACGACCATAGCCGCTCCGTCGCAGGCCGATGACGATCAAGGCGGCGACCGGCGCGAACACGATGAGGCTGTTCGGCACGAAGCCGAGTGAGATCCCGGAGCCGAGCCACTGGATCGCGTCGGGTATGAGCGTCCCGGACCGGACCATCAGGAGCTGGTACACGGACATCAGCCCGAGCACGACCAGGCTCATGCCCAGGGTCATGATCAGCGGATGGACCTTGAACACGCCGATCCCGATCCCGTTGACGAGTCCGGCGATCGCGACTGCGGCGAAGGCGACCACCAGCGCGACGACCGGACCCTGGCCGGTGGCCAGGGTGGCCATGAGGAACGCCGCCATCGAGGCGACCGCGCCGACGGACAGGTCGATGCCCCCCGTGAGCATCGCCATCGTCTGGCAGCCTGCCAGAATCGCGAGAGGGGTCGCGGCACGGATCGTCGTCGCGAGCCAGTTGCCACTCACAATTCCCGGCTTCGCCAGCTCCAGGACCGCCACCAGGACGGCGAGAAGGATGAGGAGCGGAATGATCGGCTGATCTCGGATGATCCGACGCCAACCTCCCTCGGCCAGGGACGCGATCCGTGCCAGGATCGCCCTCTTCACGGACGTGCCGACGGACGCGGTCATGCCCGCACCTTGCGCATCGCGACGAGGCTGCCGAACATCACGACGCCGATCAGGATCGCCCCCTGGATCGCCGTCGACCAGTTGGGGTCGACACCGGCGAAGAACAGGTCGGTCCGGACGAGCGCGAGGACGATGACGGCGATGATCGGCCCGAGGACGCCGCCGCGGCCGCCTGCGAGGCTGACCCCGCCGAGCACGATGGCGGCGACACTCTGGAGCGTGTAGGAGCCGGGCACGGGCGCCCCGACCCCACCGGTGGCGGTGAGGGCCAGCCCGCCCAGGGCCGAGAAGAACCCGGTCAGGGCGTAGGCGACGATCTTCGTCGGGCCGACCGCGACACCGCTGCGGAACGCCGCGAGGGGGTTGCTCCCGACCGCGTACAGCGTCAGACCCAGGGTCGACCGCCGAAGGGGGAGCCAGACGACGGCCACGATGACCGTGAGCACGACCATGGCCTTCGGCAACCAGTCGGTCCCGAGCGGCCCGGAGATGATCGCCATCAGCCACGGTGCCGCTCCGCCGCCCGGAGTGTTCAGGATGAGCAGCGCCGTTCCGGCCCAGACAAAGGACATCGCGAGCGTGACCACGATGTCGGGCACCTTCGTCGCCACCACCAGACCGCCGTTGATCGCACCGACCACCACCCCGAGCACGAGGACGCCCCCGACGACGGCCACGCCAAACAGGTCGCCCTGGCCCTTCATCAGGACCGCCGAGGTCACGCTGGCGAGCGCCATCATCGATCCAACCGACAGGTCGATGCCGCCGGAGATCACCACGATCGCCTGGGCGACCGCGGCGAGCGCGATCGGCAGGATGTTGATCGCCAGGCCCTGGATGGCGGCCGCTCCGTAGTTCGGCTGGAGCAGCTTCGTGATCCCGAAGACGACGACGAGCAGGCCGAGCAGGCCAAGGGTCCACACGTTGCGTCGCGCCCACGAGCCGGCAAGCTCGATGATCTCGGTCCGGTTTCGCGGCACGGTTGCCGCGCCATTGCTCATGGTGGCCCGGCCTGGCTGATCTCCGCAGCCTCGACCGCGACCGCCGCGGATGCGACCTCTTCCGGCATCAGCTCCTCGGGCCGCAGGTCGTAGGCGGCCCGCAGGAGCGTCGCCTCGTCGGCATCGTCGACGGCGATCTCGGCGACGATCCGTCCGCCGAAGATCACGATCGCGCGATCGCACGCGAGCTGGATCTCCTTGAGCTCGGATGTGTAAAGCAGGACCGCCGCGCCGGCCCCGGCGAGGTCGCGGAGCAGCTGGTAGATCTGCTGCTTGGTCCCGATGTCGATGCCCCGGGTCGGGTCGAAGCAGAGCATCGTCCGGACGCCGCCGGCAACCCATCGGGCGATCGTCACCTTCTGCTGGTTGCCGCCCGACAGGCGCCGGACCTCGCCCGCGGCTCGGGTGTCGATCTGCAGTGTCGCGATGGCGGCGTCGACCTTGCGCCGCTCGCCGCGGACATCGATCGGGCCCCACGAGCCGAGCCGGGTGATCAACGGCAGCGCGATGTTCTCACGCACCGAGCGCTGCATCAGGAGGGCCTCGGCGCGATCGGCCGGGACGTAGACGAGGCCCGCCCGAATCGCGTCGGCGGGATGACGGAACGTGACCCGCGCGCCGTCGACCAGCAGGTCGCCGCCGTTCGGTCGCTCCGAGCCCGACAGAACGTCGAACAGCTCGTCCTGGCCCTGGCCCTCGAGCGCGACGAC
>Ga0070694_100001489_pt1 | contig 13747 bp, 9 predicted proteins | sample KBSK1251metaG_FD_65470 | JGI IMG/M metagenome (GOLD analysis project Ga0070694, IMG submission 65470) | Corn, switchgrass and miscanthus rhizosphere microbial communities from Kellogg Biological Station, Michigan, USA - KBS K1-25-1 metaG | ecosystem: Host-associated > Plants > Roots >... | reverse complement strand
AAGTCGGACGGCAGCATCTACTTCACCGATCCGGGCGGACCGCTCGCGCCCGATCAGTTCGACGTGACCATCGCCGGCGTCTACCGCGTCTCGGCCGACCTCGGCACCATTTCTCTCGTCGTCGACGACCTGGTCGGCCCCAACGGCCTCGCCTTCTCGCCGGACGAGAGCGTCCTCTATGTGAACGACGCACGCCGCCGCATCATCCGCGCGTACGACCTCCTGCCGAACGGCACCGTCGCGAAGCAGACGAGCCGTCTCTTCGCCGACATGGGCGGCGCCGAGCCCGGCGTGCCCGACGGGATGAAGGTGGACACCGCCGGCAACGTCTACACGGGCGGCGCGGGCGGGCTCTACATCATGGACAAGACCGGCAAGAAGCTCGGTCGCATCGTCCACGGTCAGCCGGCCACGACCAACATGGCCTTCGGCGGCGAGGACTGGAAGACGCTCTATTTCACGACGAGGGTGTCGCTGAACATGGTCGCGGTGAAGATCCCCGGTATCCCCGTGCCGGCCAGGAAGCGGACGTCGTGAGCGCGGCATCGAGCGTGTCGAGGCGGAATTTCCTCGTGACCGCATCCGCTGCGATGGGCGGCATGACGCTCGCCCGAGACGTCACCTACGCCGCGCAGGCCGGCGACGATATCGCGAGCCTCCCGCCGTACGGAGGTTCGACGATCCCGCCGGGCATCCGCTCCCGGCGTATCCCGAACGTCAACGGCCTCACGGTGCACATCCTCGAAGCCGGCTACGAGACGCCGGGCCGCCCCGCGGTGCTGCTGCTCCACGGCTTTCCCGAGCTCGCCTACAGCTGGCGCAAGGTGATGCTGCCGCTGGCGGCGGCGGGCTATCACGTGATCGCTCCCGATCAGCGCGGGTACGGCCGCACCACGGGATGGGACGGTTCCTACGACGCGGATCCGGATCCCTTCCGCATCTTGAACATGGTGAGGGATGCGATGGGCCTGGTCTACGCGCTCGGCTACCGCTCGGTGGCGATGGTGGTGGGACACGACGCGGGCGCGCCGGTCGCCTCGTGGGCCGCGCTCATCCGGCCCGACGTCTTTCGCTCGGTGACGATCATGAGCTCGCCGTTCGAAGGGCCGCCGGCCATCCCGTTCGACACGGCCAACGGCGCCGCGGCGCCGCCGCGCGCGCCCACCGACGACGATCTCGACGCGGAGCTGGCGAAGCTGAATCCGCCGCGGAAGTACTACCAGAACTACCAGCGCACGCCCGGCGCCAACAACAACATGCTGCACGCCCCGCAGGGCCTGCACGCGTTCTTCCGCGCGTACTACCACTACAAGAGCGCCGATTGGAAAGGGAACAAGCCGCATCCGCTGAAGGCGCGAACCGCCGCGGAGATGGCGCAGATCCCCACCTATTACGTGATGGAGCGGGACAAGGGGATGGCGGAAACCGTCGCGCCCTTCATGCCGTCGGCGGCGGAGATCGCGGCGTGCAAGTGGTTGACGGAGGCCGAGGTCGACGTCTACGCGGCCGAATATGCCCGCACGCAATTCACCGGCGCGCTCCAGGGCTACCGCGTGCGCCGCGGATCGGATCCGAAGAGCGTCGCCGAGATGCGGACCTTCTCGGGCCGTTCGATCGACGTGCCCTCGATGTTCGTCGGCGGCGGGAGCGACTGGGGCGTCTATCAGACGCCTGGCGCCGTGGACAGGATGCAGAAGACCGCGTGCACGCGGATGACCGGTTTCCATCTCGTCGACGGAGCCGGACACTGGGTACAGCAGGAGCAGCCCGAACAGGTGAGCCGGCTGCTCATCCAGTTCCTGCACGAGCAACGGGCCGGCTGAAGCCGGCCCCTACGAAATCCCAAATCCCAAATCCCAAGCTCCAAATGCCGAGAGCGAGTTGGGATTTCTTGGGATTTGGGATTTGGGGTTTGGGATTTGGGATTTGGAATGAACACCATCTCGATGACCGTGAACGGCAAGGTTCGCAAGGCACAGGTCGAGCCGCGGCTGCTGCTGGTTCACTTCCTCCGCGAGCACCTGAACTTGACGGGGACGCACGTCGGCTGCGATACGAGCCAGTGCGGCGCGTGCACGGTGCTCGTCGACGGCAGGAGCGCCAAGTCGTGCACGCTCTTCGCGGTGCAGGCCAACGGCGCCGCCATCACGACCATCGAGGGCCTCGCACGCAACGGCCAGCTGCACCCGCTGCAGGAAGGCTTCTGGGAAGAGCATGGCCTGCAGTGCGGCTTCTGCACGCCCGGCATGATCCTGTCGGCCGTCAACCTGCTGGCCGACAACCCGCGCCCGACAGAGCGCGAGATACGCGAAGGGATCGCCGGCAATTTCTGCCGCTGCACCGGCTATCAGCACATCGTCAACGCGATTCAGCACGCCGCGAACAAGGCCGGATCCGCGCCGTCCGGTCCGGAGCGGTAAGCCGTGCCGGCCTCTCCGGTCCTGCCCAAGCTTGTCGGCGCGCGCGTCAAGCGCCGCGAAGACCCGCGCCTGATCCAGGGACGCGCGCAATACGTCGACGACGTGAAGATTCCCGGCATGCAGCACCTTGCGTTCAAGCGCAGCGATGTGGCGCACGGACGCATCCGCTCGCTCGACACGAGCGCGGCGCAGGCGATGGACGGCGTCGAGGCGGTCTTCACCGGCGCCCAGATCGCGGAGCTGGTCGGACCGATGTCGCCCGGCACCCCGTTTCCCGCGCCGGTTCACCGCGCCGTCGCGGTCGATACCGTGCGATTCGCGGGCGAGCCCGTGGCTGTCGTCGTGGCCAGCGACCGCTACGTGGCGCGCGATGCCGCGGACGCCATCGTGGTCGAGTACGACGTGCTGCCCGCGGTCGTCGATCCGGAGCGCGCGATGACCGGCAAGCCGACGGCCATCTATCCGGAGTTCCCGAACAACGCGGCGGTGGCGAACCTGCCCGGCGGCACCGGCGTCAGCCATGACGGGAAGGTGGACGACACGGCCATCGAGCGCGCGTTCGCGGCCGCGGATCTCGTCGTCTCGCAGCGAATGGTCAATCACCGGCTCATCCCAAGCGCCATCGAGCCGCGCGGCGTCGTCGCGCATTACGAACCCGGCAAAGAGTCGATGACCATCTGGTCCTCCACGCAGAACCCGCACATCCTCCGGACCGCGATCGCGGCCGCCAACGGGCTGGGACAGGACCAGGTGCGTGCCATCGCACCGGAGGTCGGCGGCGGCTTCGGCGCGAAGATCAACATCTACGGCGAGGAGTACGTCGCCGCCGCGCTCTCGAAGCGGCTCGGCATCCCGGTGAAGTGGATCGAGGACCGCTCCGAAGCGTTCGTGGCGACGACGCATGGCCGCGACCTGATCGGCTACGTCGAGCTGGCCGCCAGGAAAGACGGGAAGGTGCTCGGCCTCAGGTTGCGCCTGATCGCGGACGTCGGCGCCTACAACATGATGTTCACGGCCGGCATCCCGACGCTCGCGGCGCTGATGGCGAACGCGACCTACGACATTCCCGCCATCCGCACGACGCTCACGGAGGTCTTCACCAACAAGACGCCGACCGACGCCTATCGCGGCGCCGGCCGGCCCGAGGCGAGCTACTTCATCGAGCGCGCGATGGAGATGCTCGCGCGCGAGCTGAAGATGGACCCCGCCGAGCTGCGGCGGAAGAACTTCATCGCGCCGACGCAGTTTCCGTTCAAGACCCAGATGGGCGCCGTCTACGATTCGGGCGACTACGAGAAGGCGCTCGACGCCGCGCTGAAGGCCGCCGACTGGAAGGGGCTGCAGGCGCAGCGCGACGCGGCGCGCGCGGAGGGACGCCTCGTCGGCCTCGGCCTCGCGATGTACGTCGAGGTGTGCGGCGTGGGTCCATCGTCCACGATGGCGACCGGCGGCTGGGAACACGCACAGGTCACGATCGAGAGAGACGGGCGCATCAGCGCCACGACCGGTGCCTCGCCTCACGGCCAGGGCAACGAGACGACCTTCGCGCAGATGCTCGCCGATCAGTTCGGCGTGCCGATGGAGCACGTCACGATTCATCACGGCGACACCGCCATCGTGAAGCAGGGCATCGGGACATTCGGCAGCCGGTCGCAGGCCGTCGGCGGCACCACGCTCCACCTCGCGAGCGCCAAGGTGAAGGCCAAGATGGCCCGGTTTGCCGCCGACCTGCTCGAGGCGAGCGAGGCGGACCTCGTGTTCGAGAACGGCACCATCGCCGTGAAGGGCGCACCCGCGTCGGCGAAGAAGTTCTCGGAGGTGGCGGCGTTCGCGTACGTTCCCGTGCCGCTGCCCGAAGGCCTCGAGCCCGGCCTCAGCGAGGAGGCGTTCTTCGAGCCGACCAACAACACGTATCCCTTCGGATGCCACATCTCGATGGTCGAGATCGATCGGGACACGGGCGAGCTGACGCTGCTGAAGCTCGTTGCCGTGGACGACGCGGGCAACCTGATCAACCCGTTGATCGTCGAAGGTCAGATTCACGGGGGGCTCGCGCAGGGGATCGGGCAGGCGATGATCGAGGAGGCGGTCTACAACGATGCGGGCCAGCTCCTGACCGGATCGTTCATGGACTACGCGCTGCCGCGCGCCACCGACTTTCCGCGATTCGAGCTCCACAGCACCGTGACGCCGACGCCCGTCAATCCGCTGGGCGCCAAGGGCGTCGGTGAAGCCGGCACGCTGGGCTCGACGCCGAGCGTCGTGTCGGCGGCCGTGGACGCGTTGAGCGAATTCGGCGTCACGCACGTCGACATGATGCTGCGGCCCGAAAAGCTGTGGCGCATCATTCACGGAGCGCAGCGATGATCCCGGCGCCCTTCGAATACGATCGCGCCGCGACGCTGGACGAGGCGGTTGCGAAGCTCGCGGCCGCCAATGGCAGCGCCAGGCTGCTCGCCGGCGGCCACAGCCTCGTGCCGTTGATGAAGCTGCGGCTGGCCGAGCCGGCGCGCCTCATCGACATCGGCCACATCCCCGGTCTGTCGGGGATCCGCGAGAAGGACGGACGGATCGAGATCGGCGCCGGGACGGTTCATCACGACGTGGCGTCTTCGGCGCTGCTGCGGCAGCAGTGCCCCGCCGTCGTGGACGCGGCCGCGGCGATCGGCGACCTGCAGGTCCGGAACCGCGGCACGCTCGGCGGCAGCCTCGCGCACGCGGATCCGGCCGCCGACTACCCGGCGGCCATGCTCGCCTCCGACGCGGACATGCACATCGTCGGGCCGAAGGGCTGGCGCACGGTGAAGGCCGATCGATTCTTCCGCGGTCTGTTCGCCGTCGATCTGGCCGCGGACGAAGTCCTCGCGGCCGTGCGCGTCAGCCCTGCGCGCGCCTCCGCGTACAGCAAGCTCTATCAACGCGCCTCGCACTTCGCCATCGTCGGCGTTGCCGCCGCGATCGAGGTGAACAACGGAACAATCCGGTCGGCGCGCATCGGCGTCACCGGCGCGGGGCCATGTGCGGTCCGGCTGGCGAAGGTCGAACGGGCGCTCGCGGGCCAGCCGGCGTCGAAGGATGCGTGTGCCGCTGCCACGCAGGATGCAGGCGCGGAGCTGCCGGTGGTGAACGCCGACCTCCACGCCAGCGAGGACTACCGCCGCGCGATGATCGCGGTCTTCGCACGGCGTGCCCTGGAGGGGGCCATCGCACGCATGTAAGCGAACCTCGGGCCGACCTGAAGGTCGGCCCCTACACTCCCCTCGGAGGTGACCCATGCCGCTCAGGCGAGTCGTGACGCTGCTGTTGCTCGGCGTGCCGCTGGTGTTCGCATCGACCCTCACCGCTCAAACCGTCGGCGGCAGCCTGCAGGGGTTCGTCACCGATTCAACCGGCGCCGCGCTTCCACGCGCGCAGGTGCTCGTCCTCAACGTCGGCACCGGCGCGACGCGCGAGCTGTCGACAGACGAGGGCGGACGCTACCGCGTCCCCATCCTGCCGCCGGGCACCTACGAGGTTCACGTCACGGCGACCGGCTTCCGCGCGCTCGTGCGGCGCGGCATCCAGCTCGACATCGGGCAGACGCTGGTCCTCGATGTCGCCCTCGAGGTCGGCGGCGTCGAAACGGAGGTCAGCGTCACCGCCGAGGCGCCGCGCATCAACCTGGCCAATGGTTCGGTGAGCGGGCTCATCGACGACAAGCAGATTCGCGATCTGCCGTTGAACGGCCGGTCGTTTCAGCAGCTCGCGCTGCTGCAGCCCGGCGTGACCTCCGCGCTGGCGGCGGGCAACGACGTGGTCGGCGGGCGCGCGCCGAAGATCTCGATCAACGGCGCGAGGCCCGAGCAGAACAGCTTCCTGCTCGACGGCACGGACATCAACAACGTCTACAACAAGACGCCGGGCTCGGTCGCCGGCGTGCTGCTCGGCGTCGAGGCGGTGCTCGAATTCCAGGTGCTCACCAATGCCTACTCCGCCGAGTTCGGCAAGTCGGCCGGCGGCATCATCAACGCGGTGACGCGATCGGGCGCGAACACGATGCACGGGTCGCTGTTCGAATTCCGGCGCGACTCGGCGCTCGACGCGAAGAACTATTTCGATCCGAAGGACAAGCCGATTCCGCCGTTCACCCGCAACCAGTTCGGCGGCGTGCTCGGCGGTCCGCTGCGGCGCGACAAGACGTTCTTCTTCGGCGCGTACGAAGGACTCATCGAACGGCTCGGCGTCACGGGACTGACGGCCGTGCCCGACGACAACGCGCGGCGCGGCATCCTGCCGAGCGGCCCGGTGCCGCTGCACCCGGCGATGCCGAGATACCTCGACGTCCTCTTCCCGAGGGCCAATGGCCGATCGCTCGGCGGCGGCGTGGCCGAGTATCAGTTCACGCTCACGCAGCCGACCGACGAGCACTTCGCGCAGGGGCGCATCGACCATCGCTTCACGTCGGGCGACGCGCTGTTCGGCCGCTACACGATCTCGAACGGCAAGGTCGATCGGCAGCCGACCGTCAAGCCGCCCATCACCTTCACCAAGGAGAGCTCGCGCAACCAGTACCTCACGGTCGAGCATCAGCATGCCTTCTCCTCGAACCTCCTCGGGACGATCAAGGGCGGGCTGAACCGATCGGTGTCGCTCGCCGACAACGTGCGGACGATCGACGTCCCGCCGGACATGGCGTGGATCCCGGGTGAGAACTTCGGCTACCTGACGATCCAGGGGATGGTGACCGAGATGGCCGGCGATTACCGTCTGCCCCGCAACGATCGCCTCAACAACTTCCAGTGGGACCAGACGATGTTCTGGACGAAGGGGCGCAGCGACATCAAGGTCGGCTGGCAGGGGCAGTACCTTCAGTTCAACCAGGACACCACGAGCCAGCGCGGAGGCATCGTCACCTTCACCAACCTGTCGAACTTCCTGCAGGGCGTCGCGCAGAGCGTCGACTTCGCCGTGCCCGGCAAGATCGATCCGATCCGCAACTACCGGCAGCAGTTCTGGGGCTTCTTCGCGCAGAACGATCTCCGGTGGCGGCCGAACCTGACGATGAATCTCGGCCTCCGCTACGAGTTCGTGACGACGCCGACCGAGGCGAACGGGAAGATCTCGAACCTGCGGACGGTCAACGACAGCGCGCTGACGATTGGCCCGCCGTGGCACAAGAATCCGTCGCTGAAGAACGTGGCGCCGCGCCTGGGCGTGGTGTGGGATCCGGCCGGGAAGGGTCAGACCGCCATTCGCGGCGGGTTCGGCCTCTTCTACGACGAGATCCTGCCGAAGTACTACTTCTTCTCCGGCAGCCTCAACCCTCCGTTCACGACGCGCACGTCGATCACCAACCCGCCGTTCCCGAACGTCGTCGCCAACTTCAACGCGAACGCGCCGATTCGCGCGCAGCTGCAGACGGTGAACTACGACCTCGACACGCCGTACATCACGCAGTTCAACGTCAGCGTCCAGCAGTCGCTGCCCGGCGACTGGGACGTGATGGTCGGCTACGTCGGCTCGCGCGGCCGCAACCTCCTTCGCATCGGCGACGCCAACCTCGCGCCGGAGGTGATGGTCAACGGCGTCAAGACCTATCAGCCGGCGCTGGGACGCCGCAATCCGAACTTTGCCGGCGTCTGGCAGCGCGTGTCGGACGGCGAGTCGTTCTACAACTCGCTGCAGCTGGCGGCCAACAAGCGCTACTCGCGAGGCCTGCGCGCGCAGGTCTCGTACACGCTGGCGCGATCGGTGGACGACTCGAGCGGCATCAACTCGCAGGACTTCGACAACAACGTGCAGTACGTGCTCGATTGGTACGATCGCACGTACGACCGCGGCCCGTCGGCGTTCAACGTGAAGCACAACCTGACGTTCAACTGGACGTGGGACATTCCGTCCGGATCGGTGACCGGCGCCCGCGCGCTCCTGCTCAAGGGCTGGCAGCTGAACAACATGACCACGCTGATGTCGGGAACGCCGTTCACGGTGAGGCTCGGCTTCAACCGCTCCGGCAATCTCAATACGACTAGCTTCTCGATGAACGAGCGGCCGAACCTCAAGGCCGGCTGCTCGAGCAACCCGGTGCTCGGCGGCCCCGATCGCTACTGGGACATCAACTGCTTCGAGCTGCCGGCGGTCAACACGCGGGGGAATCTCGGACGCAACACGCTGACGGGCCCCGGACTGATCAACGCCGACCTGGCGCTCGTGAAGTCGTTCGACGCCGGCGCGGCGCGGTCGCTGCAGTTCCGCATCGAGGGCTTCAACGTGTTCAACCGCGCGAACTTCGCGGTGCCGTCCGGACGCATCGCGTTCACGGGAGTCGATGCGCAGGGCAACCCGATCGTCGCGCCGACGTGGGGCCGCATCACGTCAACGGTGACGACGGCGCGGCAGATTCAGCTGGGCCTGAAGTACATGTTCTGACAGGTGGCAGGGGGCAGGGGGCAGGAGGCAGGAGGGGGCAGGCACGCAGGAGGCAGCGGAGCCCTACTGCCGCCTGGAGTGCTGGTGACCGTCGGCAGCCACCGGCTTCACGTCCGGTGCGCGGGCGACGGCGGCCCCGCAGTGATTTTCGACGCGGCGCTCGGCGGCTCGTCGCTGAGCTGGAGCCTCGTGCAGCCGGCGATCGCGCGCATCACGCGCGCGTGCAGCTACGATCGCGCCGGCTTCGGCTGGAGCGACGCCGGTCCTCTGCCACGGACGGCAGGCCGCATCGCCGGCGAGCTCTACGAGTTGCTTCACGCCGCAGCGGTGCCGCCGCCATACGTGCTGGTCGGCCACTCGTATGGAGGTCTCGTGATGCGCCTGTTCGCATCGCGTCACGCCGACGAGGTCGCCGGCCTGGTGCTGATCGAACCTGCCATCCCCGAGGAATGGGCCGATCCGACCGACGAGCAGCGAGCGCTCGTTGCGCGCGGGGTCCGTCTGTGTCGGTACGGCGCGACGGCCGCGCGCCGCGGGCTCGCGCGGCTCGTGTCGATGCTGGTGCGCGCCGGCGCGACCGGCGCCGCGCGTCTGCTTGCCCGCATGGTGAGCCGCGGAGGACTGCGCCGCGAGGACGAGGGCATCCTCGCGCCCATCTGGAAGCTGCCGCCGGAGGCGCGCGGCGTGCTCGGGCAGATGTGGGCGCAACCGAAGTTCTTCGAGGCCCTCGGCAGCCAGATCGAGACGATGTGTGAGAGTGCGTCGGAGGTCCTGGGCGCCGGACCTGCGGATTATGGAGATGTTCCGCTCGTCGTGATGTCGGCCGCGAGCTCCGGCGAACGGCGCTTGCAGGCAGATGCCGCGCTCGCGCGACGATCAACGCGAGGCCGGCACGTGCTCGCCGCGGAGAGCGGTCATTGGATTCCGCTCGATGCACCGCAGGCCGTCGCCGATGCCGTTACGACCGTCGTCGACGAGATCCGCCGCGTGCGTTGAACGTTCGTGACGGTGGTCCGTCCGCGGTCAGGCTGATATCGCGTTCAGCAGACCGAACACGACCCCGTAGCCGATCGCGAAGTAGGAGATCAGCAGGACGGCCCGATCCGTCCACGACCGCGAGTGCCAGGCCGCGAACGGGTGTGCACAGATGGCTGCCGAGCGTCCGATGAAGACCTCGATACCGTGGCTGTTTCGATTGCGCGCTGGGGCCATGTGGCAAGTGGGCGGCAAGAACGGCACCAGCACAAACCGCCCCTCGTCGGGCGGTTGACAGGGCAAAGACGAGGGGAGTCCTGTCAGAGGAAGACTTTTATTCAGACGAGAGCGCCATGCACCCATCGCCACTTCGGATCGAGCCAATCCCGGGCTACACGCCGGCGATCGGAAGGCTCGTCGGCATGCTGACGTATGCGAGGTCCACCACGCTCGCCGCCGTGGAAGGGCTGACGCTCGCGGACCTCGATCATCTGCACGACGCACAGAGCAACTCAATCGGCGCTCTCCTCGCTCACATCGTCGTCGTAGAGCGCTCATATCAGGTCATGACGTTCGAGGAACGTCCCCTCTCTCCGGACGAGGATGCACAGTGGTCCCTAGCCCTGAAGCTGGGCGCCGAGGGGCGACGTGCGTTGCGGGGGCGCTCTCTTGATCAGTACCTGGATGAGTTGAGCTCCGTGCGTCATCTGACACTCGAGCGTCTCGCCGCCCGCGACGATGCCTGGCTGGAACGGTCCGTGAGCCCGGCGCCCAGGATCAACGTGCATTGGGCGTGGTTTCACGTCGCCGAGGATGAAATCAATCATCGCGGACAGATTCGCTGGTTGCGAACGCGCCTGCCGCGTAGACGCGTGGACGAACGCGATGGATAGTCTCTTTCAGGATTTTCGGTATTCCGTGCGCGTGCTGTGGCGAAATCCTGCTTTCACCATGACGCGCGGCTCGAGTTGATCCGGCGATTGCGCTGAGAGCCGAATGAACCCTGAACGTTGGCGACAGATCTCCCAGCTCTACGGCGCCGTACTCGCGCAAGACACGACGGAACGCGCGACGTTCCTCGCCAACGCGTGCGGCGCCGACCACGAGCTTCGCGAGACGCTCGAATCGCTCCTAGCGCAGCAGGGCTCCGCAGAACACTTCCTGGACGTTCTCGCTCTCGAGGTCGCCGCGCAGGCGCGCTCCGACTTTGAGGCGGCCCGCCCCGAGCCTGGTGGAGGGGCCTCGACGCCGCCTATGGAAGGCCGGCGCCTCGGCGTGTACCGAATCCAACATGAAATCGGCCGAGGCGGGATGGGCTCGGTGTACCTGGCAGACCGGGTCGACGAGACCTTCCACAAGCGAGTCGCGATCAAGATCGTCCGCCCCGGGTTCGTAGATGCGGAGATCATCGGACGATTTCGCCAGGAGAGGGAGATCCTCGCAGCGCTGGATCACCCGACGATCGCCCGCGTCATCGATGGTGGCAGCACGGACGACGGCGTGCCCTATTTCGTGATGGACTACGTCGATGGGCAGCCGATTGACACCTGGTGCGATCAGCGCAGAGCGGATGTCACGCGCCGCCTCGAACTGTTCCGTGCCGTCTGCTCCGGGGTACAGCACGCCCATGACCACCTCGTGCTGCATCGGGATCTGAAGCCCGCCAACATCTTCGTCACCGCCGACGGCACCGTGAAGCTGCTCGACTTCGGCATCGCCAAGCTGCTGGCCAGCGGTGCCGTCCCCGGGATGCCTGCCAAGACCGCGACGGCCATGCGGGTCATGACGCCGATATACGCGAGCCCGGAACAGGTGCGAGGCGAGCCCCTGTCCGTCACAAGCGATGTCTACGCACTGGGCGTCGTCTTGTACGAGCTGCTGACCGGACACTGGCCGTACCGCACGCAAGGCCGGTTGCTGCACGAGGTCACCCGCGCGATCTGCGAGGAAGAGCCGACGTTGCCGAGCACCGTGGTCGGCCAGGTCGAGGATGCCCCTGGCGAGAAAGCCACGCATCCGCTGACGCCAGAAACGATCAGCGAAGTCCGAGAAGGAACGCCGGCCCGACTGCGCCGGCGGCTCGAAGGTGACCTGGACAACATTCTGTTGAAAGCCCTCGACAAGGAATCGGCTCGACGGTACCGCTCGGTCGATCAGTTCAGCGAGGACGTACGCAGGCATCTCGCGGGTTTGCCGGTCGCTGCCCGCGAGGATACCTACAGGTACCGAGCCGGCAAATTCGTTCGCCGCCATCGCCTCGGCGTCGCGGCGACGATCCTTGCGATCGTTGCGCTCCAGGTCAGCGTGATGACCACGGTCTGGGAGCTCCGTATCAAGGTGCCCGCGCCACTGGCGACCGGAGCAGCCGTTGATATCAGGCCGGAGCTGGTGTCAATGACGTACATCGTACTGGCACTCCTGGTGGCCGTCGCGTACGTCAGCCGCGCCCAGGTCCGGCGTGTCGCGAGTTCGATCGTCGGCGGCGCGGTCTTCTCGGTCCTCGTGACCGTGGTCCCAATCTCGATGGGATGGCGGCGGTTCGTGGTCGTGGAACACTCGACTCAGGCGCTGCTGCTGCTGTACGCGACAGGTGTTTTTGTTGGTGCGTTCACCCTGTCGTGGGCATGTGCGCTCCTCCTGTCGCATTCGATCATGCGCCTGATGGCCGGCCCCGCTCGCGATGATCGGCTGGCTCGCACTCAGTAGCGAATCTCGACTCAACCGATCGTGACGAGCCCGCGATCGCCGTCCACGGTCAGCCGATCGGCTGTGTGAATGCGTTCGGTCGCCACGCCCGTACCCAGCACCGCGGGGATGTGATATTCGCGGGCGACGATCGAGCCGTGGCTGAGCGGACCGCCCACATCGGTCACGACGCCTGCTGCGAGGGCGAACAGCGGTGTCCAGGCAGGCGTGGTGATCTTGGCGACGAGGATGTCACCCGCACGCATCAGTCCGAACTCGCCGGGACTACGAATGACGCAGGCGATGCCGCTCACGCGGCCTGGACTCGCGCTGTGGCCTTTGATGATGTGGCCCGCCGCCTGGTCCGTGCGTGCCGGTGACGTCGCACTGAAATCGATCCCCAGGAAGCGCATGCCTCCTTTGATGGGCAACGAGACAGGTGGCGTCACGGCGCGCTCCTGTTCCCACGCCGCACGTCGCCCGGCGACGACCTGGCTGAACCCCGTCACGGCCCGACGCGCATCCAATGCCTGCGCCGCCGCATCTGCTTCATCGAGCGTCAACCAGAACACATCGTCTCGTTCGCGGATGCTATCCGCGAGGACCAGCCGGCGTCCGAGCTCGAGCAGTGAGCGGCGGACGACTGGCCAGCCTAAGCCCACATCAGCGAGGGCGTCTTCGCGCAATGGCGCGTACCGTTGCGCCAAGGGCAGCAACCATCTGAAGAGCCACCCGCGGAGGCCGTGCAGGCGTCGCCGAAGAGACTGTGCAGCCTGCTCGCGCGCGGCGGCTGCCGCCGCCTGCCGTTCGTACGGATTCCGCGCCTGTGTGGTGAGAAAGTGTTTGATCGCTTCAATCAGAGGCGCCGGATCCTCCGTCGGCAGCCCCTTGGCGAAGTCCAGGTCGTACACCGCGTGGCCAAAGCGATCGAGATGGACAGTCAGCAGGCGGCAGAACTCGCGCCAACTGTCATCGTCGGCAGCGCGAGCGGGCGACGGTGTCAACATGTACCGAGCCACTACATCGCCGCTCGTCGAGCGCGTCAGATAGTCTGCGAGGCCTGGCTGATCGCGTGCCCATGCCGCCAGGTCGAACAGTGACTTCTCCGCCTGCATGGGCGCGCTGTCGAAGCCGAGCATGAAGGTCACGGCGGGTGGATCGTCCGCGCGCTTCGCCAAACGGTCGTACGCCAGCGTGAACAGCGCTTCGCTCGTGAACGCGGCGGGCAGGATGCCACTCTGAATCGTGAGGTAGTGGTC
>Ga0070694_100001488_pt1 | contig 13747 bp, 16 predicted proteins | sample KBSK1251metaG_FD_65470 | JGI IMG/M metagenome (GOLD analysis project Ga0070694, IMG submission 65470) | Corn, switchgrass and miscanthus rhizosphere microbial communities from Kellogg Biological Station, Michigan, USA - KBS K1-25-1 metaG | ecosystem: Host-associated > Plants > Roots >... | reverse complement strand
CTCGCCGCTGCCGGTGAAATAGCCGCTGCGATGCGCCGCATCACTCCAGGTGCCGTTCTCGGTCCAATGCCACGCCGCCATGCGCAGCTCGGTGTTGTTGCGGTAGGTGATCGGACCCCAGCCGGCGGAGAGGGCCTCCTGGATGATGTGTGGCGTGTAAACCCGGTTGATGTCGGTCCGCGAGAGGACGTCGATCGAGCTGCCCAGGGCGCTGTCGGGATCGAACGTATTGATGGCACGGCCCGGCGTGGCATCGACGCGGACGGTCACGATTCCATCGGGCTTCGGCGGCGATTGGGCGAACGCGACGCTGGCCAGCGCCGTCAAGAGCAATGCTACATTCATGCACTCAAGGTAGGGGCCGTTATCTTGTCCGTCTAATGACGGGACGCTTCACGCCGGCGCTGCTCCTGGTGATACTGGGATGCTCTGCGACAGTCGCCCCCATCAGGCAGAAGCCGCGCATCGTGGTCACGACCGATCCCGAGCTCGACGACGCGAACTCCCTCATCCGCTATCTCCTCTACAGCACCGACTTTCAGACCGAAGGGCTCATCTACGCCAGCAGCCAATTCCATTGGAAGGGTGACGGCACAGGAAAGAAACTCTCGGTCCCGAACCGCGAGTACTCGCGCTGGGGACTCAACCTCTGTCCCTGCGAGTCGTACCGTTGGGCTCGGGACGAGCACTTCATCGACCTCGCTGTTGCAACCTACGCGCAGGTGTACCCGAACCTGCGGGTGCATAATCCGAATTACCCTACGCCCGCCGAGCTGCAGTCGAAGATCAGATGGGGCAACGTGGCGTTCGACGGGGACATTTCCGAGGACACTCCCGGGTCAGACTTGATCAAAGCGCTGCTCTTGGACGACGAGCCGGGTCCCGTCTACCTGCTCGCGTGGGGTGGACAGAGCACCATCGCGCGCGCCTTGAAGTCGATTCAGTTGCAGTACTCGGCGACGCGCGAGTGGCGCGCGATATATCAGAAGGTGTCGCGCAAAGCCATCCTGTCCGCCTCTGGGGATCAGGACGACACGTACGCGACCTACATCCATCCGAACTGGCCTGATATCACATTGCTCCCGGCTGGCGTGGGCGGCGTCCCGCTGGGGTACGAGGCGCAAGCCACCGTGAGCGCCGAGGATTCGGTCTATTACTCCACCAACTGGACGCGGGAGAACATCTCGAGTCGCGGGGCATTCGGCGCTTTGTACCGGGTGTGGGGCGACGGAAAACAGATGGTGCAGGGCGACATCTTCGACTACTTCGGGCTTTCGAGCTACACCGCGGACGAGCTCAAGGCGAAAGGCTACATCGTCTGGACACCGCCCCGCCCGAAGGGAGCGTTCCTCGGCGAGGGCGACACCTTCACCTACCTCAACTTGATCGACAACGGACTGCAGCGAGACGGCTGGGGAGGACATGGAGCCGGTGCAACGACCGCGGCCACCGGTCAGCGCCCGCTGCCACAGATCACGATCAACTCGTACGACGACTTGCTCCGGTTGCAGGAGATGGCCAGCGCCCGCCCACGACCCCCGTCACCGGACCCAGACTTCATTCCCGCCGCGCAGAACGACTTCGCGGCGCGCCTCGCGTGGTCGGTGACCAGCGCGTATGCAGGCGCGAACCATCCGCCGACAGTCGCGATTCGCGGGAGCTCGCGGATCTCCGCTCATGCCGGCGAGACGGTTCGTCTCGAGGGTGCCGTGTCGGACCCGGACGGAAACGCGATGGCGATGCGGTGGTGGCAGTGGAAGGAAGCGGGTACCTATCCAGGCGTCGTTACCATCACGAATCCCACCGCGCTCACCGCGAGTGTGCAGATACCGTCTGATGCAGCCGCGGGGCAGACAATCACCCTGGTCCTCGCGGCAACGGACAACGGGACTCCGGCTTTGACGCGTTATCAGCGTGTACTCGTCTCAGTGACGCGATGACCCGGGTGTCGGTTCAACGCTACGTTGCCTTCCTTTGCTGCGCGGCCCTGCCGGCCATGGCGAAAACGCCCGCCGGCGACGGGGGTGCGGGCGGTGTGGGTGAATGGGGTGGTGGTTTACAGTGGGGCGGTGAGGGGGCGTTTCCGGGGCGGGTGATTCGGCGGCGCTGAAGCAGGTATCCTTCCAAAAGCGGATCCCTCGCTACGCGCGCGATGCGCGCTTCGCTCGGGATGACAATTGCGCCCTCCTTTTTTGGGGGGGGGAAGAGAAAACTTAGGAACCTTGCGTTCTTATGGCTTCTGATCCGCCGGTAATGCATTCCAGAAGTCGACGACCACCTTCCATTGACCAGTCGCATCCCGCCGCCACAAGTGAATGTCGCGCGACCGCTCGGCGGTTGGTTTGCCATGTGCATCCACGGCTGTCGTCTGCACCCAATTCACCACGTACCCGAGGTCACCGGATTGCGAAACAACGATGGTCTGACGCTCGGCACTCATCTTGAGACTGGGCGTCGCTGCAAAAGCCTTCGCGAACTCGCGCACCGCGTCGATTCCGACCACGTTCGGCTCCCCGGGAGGGTACATCACCGCATCAGGGGCGTAGAGCTCGACCAGACCAGGAACGTCCATCGAGCGCAACCCCGCGGAATACGCGCTGTCAGCGCTGCGCAGAGTCGCTGCCGCATCACTGGCTGGATTGGGTCGCGCAGAACATGCCGCGAGAAGCGCCGAGCCTGTTGCGAAGGCGAGCCGGACGCGTCGCATGGGGAAGCTCCTATTGAAGGAGCGTTCCAATATGCACCTGAGCACATGAGTCACAAGAGCGATGAGCCCTTTAGGGCTCGCGCTTTCGCCGAGCCGGCGCTTCAGCGCACGGACAAACGGCTCTAGCCTGCGATTAACTCGGTGAACTTCTCCAAGTCGATATTACCGCCGGATACGATGGCGACGATCGGCCCCGCGCCGGCCTTGCCAGTGAGCGCCGCCGCTAGGCCGAGCGCACCAGCTCCCTCGGCGATAACGCGCGCCTTTTCCGCCATGAGACGCATGGCGCGCTTCACCTCGTCCAAGGTCACCACGATGTAGCCGTCCACGACCGGCTGCATGCGCTGCCACATCCGCGGAAACACGCTCTTGCCGCCCGCGCCGTCGACAAACGTGGCTTTCCAATCGGGAAACACCTGCGCCGAGCCTTTGGCAAACGAGAGCGCGGCGGGTGCGGCGGTCTCCGGCTCGGCGCCCCACACTTTGATTTCCGGGCGCAACGCTTTCACGGCACTGGCGAGCCCCGTGATCAGGCCGCCACCGCCGATCGCGGCAATGATGGCGATGGTGTCCGGCGCATCCTCGAGAATCTCCAGGCCCATCGTCGCATGACCCGTGATGAAGTTCTGATCGTCGAATGGGTGGATGAACGTTCCATCGACCCCCGGATAGGCGCGGTCTTCGAGCGCTTGCCAGGCCACGGCGTATGGTACGAGCACGAGCTGCGCGCCCAACGCGCGCATGCGCTCGAGCTTCGACGCGGGCGCCGTCTCGATCGCGACGACGGTGCAGGGGACGCCCGCCGCGCGCGCCGCGTACGCGACACCCTGACCGGCATTGCCCGCGCTGATCGTCCAGACGCCGCGCCGCCGCTCGGCATCGGACAACAGCGCGACGGCGTTGGCGGCGCCGCGCAGCTTGTAGGCGTTGATCGGTTGGAGGTTCTCGAGCTTGAGCCGCACGTCCGGAAATCCTGGTCCGAGATCCAGGCGGACCAAGGGGGTACGAACGATCGTTCCGGCGATGCGTTTCCGAGCGTCCCTGATCTCATCCAACACGATGGGGCGCACCGGTTCAAGGGCCCTCGTCATTTAGCCCCCAGAACCAGCGCCGCGGCGGTGACGTCTTCGACCGCGACGCCCACGGACTTGAATAGCGTGATCTCTTGGGCATTGCGTCTGCCGGGAGCGACTCCGGCCACGACCGCGCCGATCTCCGTTATCTCGCCCCGCGCGGCGATGACGTCGCCCGATTCCCGCAGCGCGGCCTCGCGCGAGTCGACGAAGACGCGCGCCGTGGTGACGAGGTCGTCGTCCAGCTCGCGCCACTCGGGGCGCGTCGCGCCGATCGCGTTGACGTGCGTGCCCGGTGACAGCCAGCTACCCCGCAGCACAGGCGTGGTCGCGCTTACCGCGACCACAACCACGTCCGCGCCGCGCACGGCATCCGCCGCACTCGGCACGGCCTTTACTCCATGTCGTTCCGCAAACGCCCGCGCGTTGCGGGGACTCCACACCCGCACTTCTTCGAAGGAACGGACATGGCGCAGCGCCGCGAGGTGGCTCTTTGCCTGCACACCGGATCCGAGAATCCCGAGCACCGACGCGTCTTCTCGCGCGAGGAGTTGGGTCGCCACCGCTGATGCCGCGGCGGTGCGCATCTCGGTGATGAGCCGGCCGTCCATGACCGCGAGCGGCTCGCCAGTCTCAGGCTTGAGCATCACGATGACTGCATGGTGTGTGTGGACCCCGACGTTTTGCGGATAAAACGTGACGAGTTTGGCGCCGAGGGCGCCCGCGTATGCCGGCATGACGGCGAAGAAGCCGTGGTGCGGCGCGACCGGAAGCACCGAGCGGACCGGCTGCACGACACTCCCGGACGACAACGCTGCGAGCGCCTGCGCGATGGCGGGAATGAGGTCTTGATAATGCAGCCGTTGTTGTACGGCCGGCTCGTCGAGAACGACCATGTGCGCCATATCGAACATGGAACTACGTCTTGCCGGCGCTCTCCACAAGCAGCGAGGCGCGCCTCCCGGTCTGGATTTGCCGAGCTTCCACGGCGATACTCTTTGCTATGCCTGATCGGCGCTACAACGACAAGGAAATCGCGGCCATCTTTCGCGCCGCCACGGATGGTCCCGCCGACCCGCAGCCCGAGGTGCCGCGCGACGAAGGGCTGACGCTCGCCGATCTCCAGGCGATCGGTCGCGAAGTCGGGATCGCGCCCGATGCGATCGTGCGGGCGGCGCAGGGCCTCGATGTGCGTCGCGGCGCAGCGCGCACGTTCCTCGGATTGCCGCTTGGGGTCGCGCGCACGGTGAATCTCAATCGCCGGCTCACGGACGCGGAGTGGGAGCGATTGGTGGTACAGTTGCGCGAGGTCTTCGATGCGCGGGGCACGACGCGGTCCGAGGGCTCATTGCGCCAGTGGAGCAACGGCAACCTGCAGGTCCTCCTTGAACCGACCGACGCGGGACATCGGCTGCGCTTCCGGACGTTGCACGGGGGCGCGCGGGCATCCATCGGCGTCGGGTTTTTCGCGCTGAGCGCCTCCGCTGCGGTCGCGATCGCGACCGGGATCAGCGGCGCGATCGGCGATTCGCTTACCGGCATCCTCTTTCTGGCCGCGATCGGCGCCGGCATGATTGCCAACGGCGCGCTCCGGTTGCCCGGCTGGGCTCGGCTCCGCGGGCGCCAGATGGACGCGCTCGCCGCGCAGATGGCCAGTCCACGCATTGAGGGTCAGCAGACGACATCGAGTACTCCAGCAGACTAGCTCGGAGGCAATCGGCAGTGACCCGATCACTCTTCGACGCGAACACGCGTGCGTCCGTTCTCGAGCGAATTGCGAGACTCGCTCCCGAGCGCAGGCCGATCTGGGGCCGGTTCACCGCGTCCGAGATGGTTTGCCATGTCAGCTGTGGGCTGCGCCAGGGACTCGGTGAGCTCGATGCCGGCCCGCCGTCCGGACCGTTGAAGCGTTTTCCCATGAACTGGCTCGTGATCCACGTGTTGCCGTGGCCCAAAGGGAAGGGGCAGAGCCCGCCAGAGTTCCTTGCGACGCGCCCGACGACGTGGGCGACCGATATCGCTCAGCTGCGCGATCTCGTGCAGCGCTTCGGCGCGCGCGGGCCCGCGGCGCACTGGCCGCCGAGCCGCGTGTTCGGCGCGATCTCAGGGCGCAGCTGGGGCGTGTTACAGCACAAGCATCTCGATCATCATCTGCGGCAGTTCGGCGTGTGAGCCGCCAATCGCGCGACGGTAGATAAATAAAAGGCGCGCATCACAAATAGGCGTTACGCAATCCCTTTCTCGCCTGCTCGCACTGCATCTCATCCCGGGCCTCGGGATCGTCACGTTTTACCTGGGAGTCGCCCCGGTCGTCGCATCGGCCGGGTTTCCGCCAGAGGCGGCACTCCTGCTCGGCTTTGTCCTCGTCGGCATGCCGGTCGAGCTCGGTATCCTCAAGCGCGAAGCGCGCCGCACCGGCCGAGCCTCGGTGCTCGATGTGATCGAATGGCGCGCGCCGATGCCGCTGTGGCTCTTTGGAGTGCTCTTGCTCGGCCTCTGCGGCTGCGTGCTGGCAATCTTTGCACTGCTCCCTCTTTCGAGGATCGCCGATTATCTGGCGGCGCACGTGTTTGCGTGGTTGCCGTACGCCCTGCGGCCTTCGTCAGCTGCCGAAGCGGGTCTACGGCCGGCGCTCGTGGTTTCGACGCTGGTCGGTCGCGTTCTGATCGACGGAATCGCGAATCCAATCGTGGAAGAGTTCTACTTCCGGGGATACCTGCTGCCGCGCCTCGCGCGCTTCGGCCGGCTGGCGCCGCTGATTCACACGGCGCTCTTCACGCTTGCGCACTTCTGGCAGCCCCATAACTACGTCACGATTTTTGTCACGGTCTTGCCGCTCACGTACGTGACGTGGTGGCGGCGCAACATTTATCTCCAGATGGCGCTGCACTGCTTGGCCAACACGATTGGGGCCGTCCTAGCGCTGTATTCCTTCCTTCATATGTCGTAAGGGGCGACGGCTCTTTCGGTCCGAAAGCATCACAAGTAGAGTGAGGCGTGCCTCGCGACATTATTCGACGCGTCTTTCTCGTCGTTGGGGGGTTGTTTGCGATCGTGTGGAACCGCACGACGGTGATCGTGCGAATCATCACCGGCGTTGTGATGGTGTGCGTGGGCGCGTTGATCATCTGGCTACTCCACGCCGGGACGCGCGGCCTCACCGTCGCGGGCCTCATGATCTTGATGGCCTGTCAACCTCATACTGTTGCCAAGCCGCCCGCCCCCGTTCGCGATTCGGTTGTCTCCAGGGTGACTGTTCGAAGCGATACCATCTCTGACACACTGCTCCTGCGCGCCATGCATGAGGCGCAGGCGCAGTCGGCGCGTGCCGCGGCGCAGGTCGACACGATCGTGGTCCAGCCCGACACCGTCCGCCTGCACGTCGGCGAAACTGTGCCACTCTATCCCACGGTGAAGATCGAGGCGCGTGACAAGCGCGGCGCCGCGGTTCCGCATTTTGCGCCTGCCCTCTCGCTCGGCGATCGCGGGATCGCGGACTTCTCGGGATGGGCGCTGACTGGCCGCCGGCCGGGTTTGACCTGGCTGGTCGTCAGCCCGCTCTCGGTCGATCCCGCGATCAAGGTCAAGGCGACCAAAGCGATGCTGTGGATTCAGGTGGAGCCCTGAAGACTGACGAGCGAGGACTCCTGCGGGGTGTGATTGACGACGGACGGCCGCTGCTTTCGCTCACGGCCGCCACGCTGCTGATTTCGGGAGTCTTCGCGATCTTCCTGTCGATGCGGCGCGAATTCCTGCCGCACGACGTGGCCTACCTGAACATGACCGCCGAGCAGCTGTGTCGCATCGCGCGCTGCCACGTGGTCCAATTCATGTTTCACGATCGCGTGGCGTTCGGTGGGACGCTCATCGCGATCGCGGTGCTGTACTTCTGGCTGGCCGCGTTTCCGTTGCGCGATGGCGCACGCTGGGCGTGGTGGGCGTTCGCGCTCAGCGCCGCGCTCGGTTTCGGCAGCTTTCTCGCCTATCTGGGCTACGGCTATCTCGACAGCTGGCACGGCGCGGGAACGCTCGCGCTGCTGCCGCTATTTGTCGTCGGTCTGTGGAAGTCGCGAACGATCGCCACCGCACCGACGACTCCCTGGCTGCGCAGCGACGAGGCGACGACACGTCCCCTCCTCACGCGCGTCGGGCGCTGGGGTCTCGTCGCGACGGGGCTCGGCATGGTCAGCGCCGGACTGAGCATCCTCGTGATCGGCGCGACGCGCGTGTTCGTCCCGCAAGACCTCACCTTCATTGGACTGACGCGCGGCGACCTCGTGACCCTCAATGCTCACCTGGTCCCGCTCATTGCACACGATCGCGCCGGTTTCGGCGGTGGTTTGGCATCCGCGGGTGTCCTGGTAGCGCTCTGTGCCTGGTATGCACGGCCGGCGAGGGCCTTCCACGAAGCTACCCTGATCGCCGGCGTTGCCGGTTTCGGATGTGCGATTGCCGTACACTACTTCGAAGGGTACACAGACGTCACGCACCTCGGCCCCGCGTTTGCGGGCGCCACGTTGTTTGCGCTCAGTGCCTTCCTGGAAATGTGGCCGTGGCGGGTGCGACCCGCGCCGGCTCAGGTCAGGACTCATCCTCTACCTCCAGAAGCCTCAAACGCAGGCCCAATTTGACGTACGAGGGCGCGACCGGGAGGTTTGAGGTTCTCATCTCGGAAGAGGGACCATGTCACGGTTTCTGATTGAGGTCTCGCATGACGGCACCGCTGCTGCGTGTGCCCGCGCCGCCGAGCTGTTGCTCCGCACCGGTTCGCATTTCCTCACGCACGCGGACTACGGTTGCAGCGACAAGGTGCACAAGGCATGGATCATCGTCGATGTCGACAGCAAGGAAGAGGCGCGCAACATCGTGCCGGCCGAGCTGCGGGCCAAGGCGACCATCATCGGTCTCAACTACTTCACCATGGACATGGTCGACGAGCTGAAGCGCCGCCACGGCGCCTGAGGCCCGTGCTCACCGGGAGCTCCCGTGCGAACCTCTGCCCGCCTGCTCGTTCAGTCGCTCGCGTTCACGCTCGCGCTCAGCTTCTCGACGCAATCAGCCGCCCAACAGCTCACGCCGGCCGAGCGTGGCCGCGTCGACAGCGCCGGGGTGGCGATTCTCAAGGCCACGGGCGCGCCGAGTGTGTCGATCGCCATCGTGCGCGGCGCGCAGATTGTCTACGAGCGCGCGTATGGCGATGGACGTGGCGCCACTCCCGCGATTTCGTCGATGCGCTACGCGATCGGGTCTGTCAGCAAGCAGTTCACCGCGACCGCGATTCTCCTGCTCGCTGAAGAAGGGAAGCTCTCACTCGCCGATCCAGTGGCGAAATGGTTCCCGCGCCTCACGCGCGCCAAGGACATCACCGTGCGGCAGCTGCTGTCGATGACGTCGGGATACCAGGACTATTGGCCGCAAGACTACGTGTTCCCCGACATGCAACACCCGGCAACCGCCCAATCCATAATGGAGCGTTGGGCCGGCAAGGGGCTCGATTTCGACCCCGGCACCCGGTGGCAATACAGCAACACCAACTACGTGATTGCAGCGGCGATCGTCGAACGCGTGGCAGGCATGCGATTCATGGATTTTCTGCGCCAACGAATCTTCGGACCGCTCAAGATGACATCGGTCGCCGACTTCGATGCCGGTCCACTGTCGCAAGGGGATGCCGGGGCATATTTGCGGAACGCGCTGGGGCCGCTCCGTCCCGCGCCGAAGGAGGGCGCCGGATGGTTGTTCGGGGCGGGACAACTCGCCATGACCGCGCACGACCTTGCACTATGGGATGTCGCCGTCATCACACAGTCGGTCCTGCGACCGGCGTCGTACAAGCTGCAGCAAACCGAAGTCCTCCTTGGTGACGGAACGGCAACCGGCTACGGGCTCGGCGTCGGAATCGGCGCGCCGGGAGGCCGGCGGAGACTTGCACACGGTGGGGCGGTGTCGGGCTATACCACAAGTAATCGCATCTATCCCGACGATAGTGCGGCGATCGTGGTATTCACGAACATCTATCCCGGGGCGGCAGGCGCGTCGGGGCAGATGGCGGACCGAGTCGCGAGCATCCTCTTCGCGCAAGTCGATACGGCCGACGCCGGCGCGCGCGACCTGGCGCGGCGAATCTACGACGGGCTCACGAACGGAACAATCGATCGTTCATTGTTCACACCGGCAGCGAACGCTTACTTCACTCAGGACGTGCTGTCTGACTATGCGGCGAGTCTCGCTCCCCTTGGGCCGCCCACTGAATTCTCCTCGACGGGTACGTCGCTGCGAGGTGGGATGTCGATCCGCTCCTACCGTATTCGCGCCGGCGATGTGGTGATGGATTTGACGACGATGACGCTGCCGGACGGACGAATTGATCAATACATCATCTCGCGGGAAGGGTAGGTGCATCCCCTAAAAAAGACGGCTCGACTCGCCGGATTCCTGTATCTGCTCGTCGTGCTCGCTGGTCCCTTCCTGCTTATTTACGTGCCGAACAAGCTCTTCGTCCCCGATGATGCACTGGCCACTGCGAACAACATCCTCGCCCACGACACGCTGTTTCGCGTGCACATCGTGCTCGGAATTGTCATGGAGCTGGTGTTCATCGCCGTCGTCCTCACGCTCTATCGCCTGCTCAAGGGCGTGAACGCCGAGCTGGCAGCGGTCATGGTGATCCTGATTTTGATCGACGCTCCGCTCGCGTTCTTGAGTGTCGCGAACGAAGCGGGTACGCTCGCGTCCCTGCAGAACGCCGGCGCCCTGTCGGTCTTTGACGGATCACAGCGGGCCGCCGTGGCCACTCTGCTCGTCAACTTCGATCAGCACGGCATTTTCGTCCGCGAGGTCTTCTGGGGGCTGTGGCTGCTTCCGCTCGGCGTGCTGGTGTACCGCTCCGGCTTTCTCCCGCGCTTTCTCGGCGTCTGGCTTTTCATCAACGGACTCGGCTACGTTGCGCTCAGCTTGCTCGGATTGGTCGCGCCCGAGCATTACGACCTGCCTTTCAAGATCGCCACCCCCATTCTGTTCGGTGAGGTGGCGCTGATGTTGTGGCTGCTGATTGTGGGAGTGCGCACGCCCGCCAATCCTTCGTGAAGCTCTTGCGGGCGGCCGGGGTAATATCCGGCTGCGAATGTCCCGCTCCGCCGTCGTACTCCTCGCATTCCTGGCGAAGTCAGGCACTGGGCTCGCTCAGGCTCCCCCAGCGCGGCAGTGGGAGATCGGCGCGAGGGTAGGGGGCGGACCGTCGATCGTGACACAGGCCTATGGCGGCGTGCCCGACGGCGACCTGCTGATGGCGAGTGTTTACGTGACGAGGGCCGTGGTGCGCTGGAAGGGATTCGCCGCCGGCTATTTCGCCGAGCTCACCCCATTGGTCGTCATGACTAAGGTCCCCGGTACCTCAGGCATCTCGTGGGACTCGAGCGCGGTCGCGGGTGTGGGGCTGCAGCCAGTGGGTGTGAGATTCTCGCAGCAGATCGGCGGCAGCGTCCTGGCATTTGCCGAGGCCGCCGGTGGCGGAGCAGGCTTCACGCGCGCGGTTCCCAGACCCGATGCCCGCGCGCTCAACGTCCTGGCCAGCGGCGGAGGCGGTATCCGTATCGGCAAGCGGGCGGGGCGCGCCTACTTACTCGGCTATCGTTTCACGCATCTGTCAAACGCTTACACCGCTCCAAACAATCCCGGCTACAACGCGCACATTTTCTATCTGGGTGTGACGCTTCGCTAGTGCATGCGAGACGCCAGATCGAAGACCTGGACCGGGCAGATCGTGGGGGTTTTCGTCGTGCTCGCGGTGATTCTCTGGTTCATTCAAATGCGCAAAGCGCCGATGCAGCTCCTCGAGTGGCGCGATTGCCAGAATGCGTACGCGAGTGCCCGCACCGCGGCAGAGTCTGCCGCCGTGGACTTACGTCAGCCGTTGGGCGCGGATCGACCGGACAGCCTTGCGCAGACCTGCGGAGATCTGCGCAAGGCGGGTCGCTTGTGAGGACCTAGGGCCGCGGCTTCGCGGTCCGCTGCTCTCCAGAAGATGAGCTCGACGTCGCGGGGGGGGGTGGAGGGGGGGCGGCACCCGAGCTCGATCCCGTGGACGACGAGGAGCGCGGCTCACCCCACCGAGCCACGTTTGCGTTCGTGCCTTGTCCTTCCTGATAGCCGCGGCCGTTGACCACGCGACCGTGGGACCCGGACGGGCTTGGCGCGCCGCCACCGCCGCTGCCGCCACTCGAACCGTTGAAGATGATGATGACCGGATAATCGTGCTGATAGTAATCGTACGCGTACGGATATCCCGCAAAGCCGTCGCAGTAGTTCGAGCTGTAGGGGAACGGCAGATAGTCCATTCCGCAGGTGCCGTACCACGAGCTCACCGGATACATCGGCCCCACTCCTGAACCGTACGCTAGGACGGCGTCGCCGCGCCTTTCACCGCGGTGCGAGGTGGCGTCGATCGAGAACGCACCGGGATAGGACAGCGCGATCATGAGATCGGTGATCCTGGAGGGTATGCCGGCTTTGGCGAGCGCGACCAGCCGCTTACCGTCGAGGTTGAAGGATGAGCCGCGCTCGACCAGCCACGCCTCCACCACGTCCAGGTCGAGCTCGCGTGAGGCTTCTGCGAGATCGTCGATCCCCAACGGCGCCTTCGCCATGGCGCGTGCCTGGCTTGCCGCGGTGAGATCGAGGTGCAACGCGTCCAGCGCGTCCTGGACCTCGCTCGGCAACGCGAGACTATCCGTGATCTCGCGGTAGCGCTCTACATGCACACCGGTCTGCAATCCGACGGTGCTGCCCTGGATGTACAGCAGTTGTCCCTCGCGCGTCATCGCAAGGACGCCGTTCCCGGTGCGCGTCCCCCAACCGGGACAGCTCTCCTCCGAACGCAGATACAGTCGATCGCTGACTCTCGACCACTCGGCGCTTTGCCAGCCCGTGCATTCACCATGCGCCGTCTCGAGACGCCGGCCACCGGCGATGACCTGTTCCGCCTTGACGACCGCGCCGTTTTCAATGGTCACGAGATCGACGGCTCCGGTGTCCACAGCGGGTACGACGCAGACCAGGGTCTGCCGGGGACTGATCAGCTTCCAGCAGCCGATGTACGCAATCCAGCGCGAGTCGACTGTGGTGTTCTGGGCCGCTGCCGGCGTTCCGATGGCGAGGAGCGCCGCTGCGACCAGCAATGTTGGGATAGCGATTCGCATACGCGCTTCCTTAATAGAGGCGGAACGTCAGGCCCGCTGTCACCGACAGGCCGGAAAGATCGATGTTGTGGAAACCGACGAAATCGGCGCTCATCGGACCTCGCGCCAAGCTGTAGCGGGCCTCGGTCGTCACCATCGTGAAGCTGCCGAGCCCGAGGTCGAGCCCGAGGGCTGCGTGCACAACCGGCGTCCACGCCTGGGACACGAATTCGTCGTGGAAGACATTGAGCGTAGTGAAATCGATGAAGTCGCCGACCTGGTGGAACTTGTATTCCATCATGCCGGCGCCGACCGTGGCGTACAGCGCGCGCCGAGCCGGGATCCAGGCGAACTGGCCGATCGACCGCCCGCGGGAGGTGATGTAGTGCCGGAACCCCAGCGTGATCGGGATGCGTCGGAGCGATGTCTCCTGCTGGATCGGCTGATCGTTGTTGTCGACCCAATCGCGGAACTCGGACGCCCGGTTGACAGTTGCGTAGCTGATGTCGAGCACGATGTCATTTCGCGCCGACACGGTAAAGGCGAAGGCCGTACCGATCGTGGGGGAGTTAAAGTCGGAGCGATCGACGGTGAGCTGATCCGTGACGAACGCGAAGACGTCGCTGTTTCCCGTTGCGGTTGCTACCCCGCCCCGGAATGTCCACGATCCCACGGGTGCATGAAATAAAAAACCGTCGCCAGCGCGTTGTGCGTGCGACGGAAGCGCGATCATTGCGACCGCGGCTGCGGTGAGGAGCAGTGCTCGTCCCGCGAAACGATGACCAGTCATG
>Ga0070694_100001485_pt1 | contig 13771 bp, 13 predicted proteins | sample KBSK1251metaG_FD_65470 | JGI IMG/M metagenome (GOLD analysis project Ga0070694, IMG submission 65470) | Corn, switchgrass and miscanthus rhizosphere microbial communities from Kellogg Biological Station, Michigan, USA - KBS K1-25-1 metaG | ecosystem: Host-associated > Plants > Roots >... | reverse complement strand
CCAGCCGCTCGAAGTAGAGAAGGGAACGCTGATCGTCCTGCATCCGTTGCTGCCGCATCTCAGCCGCGAGAACCGTTCGACGAAGTCGCGACACGCTTACACGCTTCATGTGATCGATGCCGCTTCAGAATATCCGGAGAGTAATTGGTTGCGTCGATCGGAGGAGATACCCTTAAGAGGATTCGTTATTCGTCAATGAGGGACCAACGCATTTGCTACCCGAAAAATAATATTGCTTTCCAGACCGGCCTGTAGTATTAAGCTCGCTCGATTTCGCTTAAAGATCAAGTGCGGCCTTCCTCGCTAAGCCGCATAACTCACAACCCTTCCGTTGTCCATTAACGGCCCAACCAAGGAGACGTTATGGGAATGTTCAATTCAAATGTACTCGACATAGTAATCGGCCTGATATTTGTATATCTGACTCTGGCAATCCTGTGTACGGCCGCGAATGAATGGGTGGCCGCCGTCACGAAAAGGCGAGGCAAAACCCTGGAAAGAGGAGTCAGGCAGCTTCTTGCAGATCAAGTAGTGCCGAATGCCGACAGGGGCGACCAGCAGTTCGCGGAGGAGTTTTACAGGCACCCACTAATTACGAAGCTGCTGGATCGTGGCAATCATCCTGCATATCTTTCACCGCGTACGTTCGCCGCCGCGGTCACTGACATTGTGACCAATACTGGACCAGCACCCCCCGCGCCATCAGTCACCAGCGGGTTAACGCCCGACAAAATTGAGACTCCTCTACCCAATTTTGCGGGTTTACCGGAAGGACAGGTGAAAAGAAGTGTGCTTGCGCTTATTCAGCACCTGAAAGAGAGGAACGATCCTGCAGTTGTGCAACAGGCGCTAGAAGCCTGGTTCAATGACTCAATGGACCGCGTGAGTGGATGGTATAAACGGCGAACTCAGCTTTGGACGATTATCATCGCTGCAGCCCTGACGATCTTAGTTAATGCAGACACCGTTCATATCGTTCGGCAGTTGCGCAACGATCCGGTGCTGCGATCTGCGGTAATCGAAGAAGCGAAAGTCCGATCACAGAAGCCGCGGCCCACGGTAACAGTAGAATATAAAGATGAAAACGATCCGACCAGTCCCACGGTGACGCGAAACGAAGGAGACGCGTTGTCTCAAAAAGAACTTGATGTGCTTGGCCAAATGATCGGGTGGCATAGCCCATTTCGGGACAACCTGCGCGGCGAGACATTTTTGGGATGGCTTCTTACAGTGCTTGCAATTTCGATGGGTGCTCCGTTCTGGTTCGACCTGCTGAATAAGATTATGCGGGTTCGCTTCGCGGGCAAATCACCGGACGAAACTGCGAAGCCGCCAGAGAAACCCGATGCCGAGCCTCGCGTCTGAGCATGAGAAGGAGAGCCAAATGAAAACCAAACGCTTCCAGTTCTTACTGTTGAGCATAACTCTTGTTTTCGCGCCGATCACCTGCCGCGCGGAGATTACGGTGTCGCTCAAAAAGGTGTTTGTTCAGCAATTCAAAGACAAGGCGACCATTTCAACTAAGTTCCGGATCGACCAACACCATAATAGCGCCAATCCCATCGGGAGCGGTTCCAAAGATGGCGACATTCATATCGCCGGGCGCGACAGCGTTGTGAAGCTACCGATGGTGTCGGAAATTATCAATGGAAAAAAAGAGAATAGCGCGCTGAAATTTCTGTTGACGACCACGTCAGGTCAGTCAGTGAATCTGACTGGCGTCTGGCGACTCTGGTTTGAGCATCCCGGGAGTGCGGACCAGATTCAGGGAACAACGGTTCCGCCCGCCGACGATACCAACCCTGATCACATCTTTGAATTCCATCCCGTGGTCCAGTTTGGTACTTTCAACCTCCTGGATTCGTTCGCACCCATCAAAAATGGCAGCAAAGAGTTTCGTGGCTACCCGGCGGAAACAGCTTTTCCTGCTTATGAGAAGCGCCCGGCCGTAATCACCGTATCCAATAGCGCCATCATGATTAGCAGCACCAAAGCTGCTTACAACTATGCGGAATTCGAAATGAGACTCGCTGGTAAGCCGAAAGACGTTGGTGACGGCTTCATCGTCTTTGCAAACGTGTATTCGATTGGGTCGGGCGACGACGACGATCCGCTTTTTGAAGCCACGCGACGCATGGTTTTTGTGAAGGGAAGCGCTCCCGCAGAAGCCGTCGAGAAGCTGAAAAAAGGGGACAGGCTTCAAGTGCTCGGAATTCCGCGAGTGAATCTCAACGAGGTTTTTGCAATCGCAAGCGGGTTGCACGGAGACGAAGTATTCGACGAAACATTGCCCTACGAGATGATTATCGTGGCGATTCTGAAATAGATATCCCGTGACGAATATTCTTGCGGTCGGCGGCTATTCAACCGTCACCGACTTCGCCAAGTTCCTCGGCTGATCGACGTCGCAACCGCGACGCACGGCGATGTGATAAGCGAGCAGTTGCAGCGGAATGATCGAAAGAATCGGAGAGAGCAGGTCGCTGGAAGAGGGAATCTCGATTACGTGATCGGAAACCACCGAAGACATCGTGTCACCTTCGGTCAAGACCGAGATGACGATGCCTTCACGTGCTTTGACTTCGACGATGTTCGAATGGGTCTTCTCGTAGCGTAACTCCGACGCGCGATTGCCGGCTTCCCGCGTGTTGATGAAGAGGACGGGCAGCCGCTCGTCAATCAGGGCGTTTGGTCCATGTTTCATCTCGCCGGCCGGATAGCCTTCCGCATGAATGTAGGAAAGCTCTTTCAATTTCAAAGCGCCTTCCAAAGCGATCGGAAAATTGATCCCGCGACCGAGGTAGAGAAAGTCCGTCGAACGGAAAAATTCTTTGGCCAGATCTTCGATCGCGTCTGCGCCGTTGAGCAGATGCTCCATCTTCACCGGCAATTCGGCGAGCTGCTGCGCGTGAGCTCGGCTTTCTTCATCAGTGAGCGTTCCGCGCAATTGGCCAAGATACAACCCGAAAAGATAGAGGGCGATCATCTGCGAGGTAAAAGCCTTGGTTGACGCCACGCCAATCTCCGGGCCGGCATGCGTCAGAATTGTGCCGTGGGCTTCGCGCGTAATCATCGATCCCTGCACATTACAAATCGAAAGGACTTTCCCGTCCCGCTCTTTTACTTCGCGCAGCGCGGCGATTGTGTCAGCGGTTTCGCCGGACTGGGTGATGACCAGCAGCAGAGTATTATCATCCAGCACCGGATCGCGATAGCGAAACTCTGAGGCGTAATCAACGTCTACCTTGATGCGAGCCAGCTGTTCGATCATGTACTGGCCGGCAATTCCGGCGTGCCATGAGGTGCCGCAGGCAGCGATTTTGATCGACGTGATATTTTTGAAGTCAGCCTCAGTCAGCTCTTTCATCTCGTCCAGAAAGACGCGGCCGCTGTCGAGCGAGATCCGGCCTTCGACTGTTTCTCGCACTGCGCGTGGCTGCTCATAAATTTCCTTGAGCATGAAGTGCTTGAAGCCGCCTTTTTCCGCCTGAATCGGATCCCAGGTGATGCGCTGCCGCTGCGGTTCGACGTGATTGCCCGCAAAGTCTGTGACCCGGACGCCGGCCTTGGTCATCACGGCGATCTCCTTGTCACCAAGAAAAAATATGTCGCGGGTGTGTTCGAGAATTGCCGGAACGTCAGAAGCGACGAAAAATTCGCCGTCGCCGATCCCGATCACCACGGGCGGTCCGAGCCGTGCGGAAATAATTGTGTCAGCTTCCTCCGTGAACAACATTGAGAGGGCGAAGATACCGCGGAGCTCTGCCACCGTTTTGCGGACGGCAACCTCAAAGTTGTTGTCTTCCTTCAAATGCTCTTCGACCAGATGGGCGATTATTTCCGTGTCCGTTTCCGTGACAAAGTTATGATCTTTTTGCCTGAGGGCCTCTTTGAGCTCCAGGTAATTCTCGATGATTCCGTTGTGAACCACGACGACGCGGCCGGAGCAATCCCGATGCGGGTGGGCATTTTCTTCGGTAGGACGTCCGTGCGTGGCCCAGCGTGTGTGGCCCACGCCGTAGGTCCCGTCCAAAGGTTTATGCCGCAAAACGTCTTCGAGGTTTCGCAGCTTGCCTTCGGCCCGCTGAATCTTTAGCTGATGATTGACATCGACGACCGCAATGCCTGCCGAATCGTAACCGCGATATTCCAACTTGCGCAGGCCGTCGATAATCAGCGGCACCACTTGTTTGTTTCCGACGTATCCGACTATTCCACACATAAGATAGAGGCCTTAGCAGGCAGCAAATAAATAAGACTACGGTGGTCGAGCTATTCTTTGACGAGCTTTTTCTTGACCTTAGCGGGCACGCCGGCCACCAGAGAGTTGGGCGGCACATCTTCAGTGACCACTGATCCGGCGCCCGTCACGGAACCATGGCCCACGCGCACCGGCGCGACCAGCATCGTGTCCGAACCGATCTTAACATTGTCTTCGATGACGGTTGGATGTTTGTGCTTTCCGTCGTAATTGCAGGTTATTGTTCCCGCCCCGATGTTTGTTTTCTCGCCGATGGTTGCGTCGCCAAGATAAGTCAGGTGCATCGCTTTGGTCCCGCGACCGATCGTCGATTTTTTGACTTCGACAAAGTTTCCCACTACCGCGCGCTCCTCCATCCGGGTGTTCATACGCAGGTGAGCGAACGGCCCGACGGCGCAATCATCGCCAATCTCAGAATCAAAAATTAGGGAATGATCTTTCACCGTCACCCGCGCGCCCAGCTGTGAGTTGACGATGCGCGAGCCCTGGTGAATCTCGCAGCCTTCGCCGATCGCAGTATTGCCTTCGATGTGAACGTCAGGCTGAATCACACAGTCTCGCCCGATTCTCGCCTGACCGCTGATGTAAGTATGCGAAGGATCGATAAAGGTAACGCCTGCTTCCAACATCAGACGGCGAATCGTGCGGCGGCGCAAAAGGTTCTCGAATTCCGCAAGTTCCGCACGGGTGTTGACGCCCGAGACTTCACGCGAGTCCGGATGAAGATAGAGGCCGACGCTTTCACCCGCTGATTTTAAGATAGCCGCGACGTCCGTCAGATAGTATTCACCCTGGTCGTTTGCCGGTCTTACCTGGCGTAGCGCGTCGAACAATTTGCTGCTCTCAAAGCAATAAATTCCTGAATTGACTTCGCGGATTTTTCGCTCTTCATCGCTACAATCGCGGTGCTCGGTGATGCGCAGAAAATCATTTGCTTCGTCGCGAACAATCCGCCCGTAGCCAGTTGGGTTCTCGAGTTTGATCGTCAGAATCGTGCATGAGTACTGGTCGTGGTTATGTCTGTCGAGCAGGTTGCTCAGCGTTTCCGCACGGACCATCGGGACGTCGCCGGAAAGAATCAGGACGGTTGAGTTGGACCTTGCCAGAGCGTCTTCAGCTGCCAACACCGCGTCGCCGGTGCCGCGCTGTTCAGCCTGGAGGGCGTAGCGAGCAACGTGCACGCCAAGTTCCGCCTCGACCGCTGTCTGAACATCGCTGGCCTGATGACCCACGACAATGACGATTGCATCCGGCTTTAGGTCGGCAGCCGTGCGGCAAACATGCGCGATCAGCGGACGCCCGTCCAGCTTGTGCAGAACCTTCGCCAGGTTCGACTTCATACGGGTGCCCAGTCCGGCAGCCAAGACAAGAACATCCGGCGATGACTTTTGGTTATTGGCCGAGGTTGATGGCATCGAGAGGTATATTTTGACTTAAACTGCTCGCCGCAGCCAGACGCCGGGCCCGATCACTTGCGGCGCAGGCAATCACAATTTGCGCCAGGCGCTTTGAGTCATGCCGAACCATTTCGCTTTCGTCCAACAGGTCAGCGCAGACAATCTCAATTGAGCTGTCGGATCGATTGGCGTTGGCGTCACCTTCCAAAAGTATCTGATCGGCGCCGTCGGCTCGATATAACTCAGACTGCTCCTCAGAAATTGAGCGGTCGTTAACGATGGCATAATCGAACCGAATTTGGGGGGCATAGTTACGCACCGCATTTAAGTGCTCCCAAAATCCGTAGCCATCGGTCTCGCCGGGTTGCGTCATCAGGTTCCCAATAAAGATTTTGGTGGCCCGCGCGGTCCCGATGGCGTCCGCGACGCCTTGTACAAGGAGATTAGGAACTATGCTGGTATACAGCGAGCCTGGTCCAATCGTTATTACGTCGGCATTCCTGATCGCTTCCAGGGCCTCGGGCAAAGGCTGACATTCTTCCGGAACCAGCCGCAGTCGGACAATCCGGGAACGCGATGCGGTGATTTGAGTTTCACCGTGAACCTCACGCCCATCCGCAAGCTCGGCCATGAGCTGGACGTCGCTAATCGTCGCCGGGAAAATGTGACCTTTGCTGGCGAGAACTTCTGAAGAGAGACGGACCGCCTCCACAAAATCACCCGTGACATCCGTCAGCGCAGCCAGGAACAGATTTCCGAAACTATGCCCTGCCAAATCTCCCGAACCACGGAAGCGGTATCGAAATAGACGGGCAAGCAGTGTCGAATCTTCGGATAACGCAATCATGCAGTTGCGTATGTCCCCCGGCGGCAGCATTTGCAGCTCCTCGCGCAGGCGACCTGAACTGCCGCCGTCGTCTGAAACCGTGACGATGGCCGAAAGGGAATCGATCCACAGCTCTTCACTGCGCTCGCCGACAAAGCCCTTCAGCCCGGCTAGAAGCGAAGACAAACCGGTGCCGCCGCCGATAGCTACGAGCTTAAGGCTGCCGTTGGCGTTTGGTTCTTGCAAGTAATGTTGCTCCGGAATTAACCAGCAGTGACGTGACTGAGAATAATACTCGAAACGGAAATCGTTGGAAATATGAGCGCGCGAGGCAGGGCAAGTACTTGAGGGCTAATCGCGAGCAGCAAAAACCAATTGTTCAAAGTCAGGATCGCTCCGCAAGGGATTGAGATCCTGATCCCTTTGGGCCCTGATGCGAAGGCTGGGTTGCAAATCGAGCGCGCGCTCCAGAGACTTCAGTGCCGTGTCAATCGCTCCAAGCCGCGCTCGTGTAGCGGCCAGTCCGTAGTGAATATGGGCCGCTTCCGGTTCGCGACGCAAGGCCCGTTCAAAAAGTTCCTGAGCGGCAACGTACTCGCCCCGGTTTAATTCAATTACGCCCCGGTCATAAAGCGAGTCGGCATCACGAGGCAGAGTCATATCGGTTCGCAAGCGAGACTCCGCAACCGCCAGATATGTTCGCGAACGCGCCGTGACCTCTGAAACAGAAGGATATCTTTCGACCAAGGTGCGAAACAGGTTCCGTGCCTCGGCAAAATGCCCGCGCGAAAACTCCTTATGCGCAGCCTCAAATGCCTTCAGAGCGGCGGCCTCATCATGTGTTGGCTGAGGAGGTGGTTGAGGCGGCTCGGGCTTCTTAAGAGCCAGCGGCGCGCTAGTCATACCCGCTTTTCGTTTGCTGGGCGTGGCTTTGCTCGGAGCGGCAACTCGCCCGGAAACCTTCGTAGCCTTCCTGGTTGGAGCGATTTTGCGGGCGGTCTTGCCAGCGGCGCTTGCGGGAGCCTTACCTTTTGGTTTTGCTACCTTTGTTTTCAAAGCCTTGTGAGCCCGTGCCTTTCCTGCAGGCGAGCTTTTGGTCGCCGGCTTAAGCCGTGTTGACTTTGTAACCGCTTGCTTGCGAGAAGAAGGGCGCCCGCTTGATCTGCCAGACGAACGGGAAGAAAGTTTCTTCCCACCCTTTTCAATTGAACTTCTCATACCGGAAAGTCCTCACTGTTGACACGACCAATAAGTAAAATGGCCCCAAAAATAAGGGCGAATCTTAACATAGCTCGACCTGCTAAATCAACGAAAGAGTAGGGTTTGCAGCCATCTTAAGACAGATTGTTCAACGAACGACATACATGTCAGCGAAAGAAAAACACTTGAAGCCAAAAAATAGGCGTGTTAAGGTGAATCATTGGCGTCGATGGCCGCTTTTGGCCGGCCGGCGCTTCGAAGGAACTTATCCGAGAGTGGCTCCGATAGCGCCGAAAGACGCAAAATTTGTCTCGTTCCTGCCTCCGTTCACTTCTATTTATTTAGCCAGATGGCAAACGGCCCAATCCTTTTGCGGGAAAACCGCTATCACCAGATAAAGGCGATCTTGGCTCGCCTCCGACTGGATTCATCGGCACGCCTGGTGGTGCTGGTGGACAAGGACGGCCAACAGATTGCCGTTCACGGTGAACTCGGCGACCTGGACACGACGAGTCTCGCCTCTTTGGTGGCCGGAAATGTGGCGGCGACGGGCGGAATGGCCAAACTGATTGGGGAGGACGAGTTTCCCACCCTTTCGCACGAAGGTGCAAAAGAAAGTATTCACATCTCGGTGATTGGACGGGTTTTGCTGGTCGTGGTCTTCGATGACCGGTCAAGTCTGGGGTTGGTGAAGCTGCGGTCCAAACAAATCTCCCAGGAATTAGCGAGCGCCTTCGCGGAAATCGAGAGAGACTCCGCAACACCCGGAGCGAAGAGTGCGCTCCCATTTGCCGAGATTACAGATGAAGAGATCGACAGCCTCTTCTCCCACGCATAAGGCCCCGGGCTCTCCGATCGACAGGTTGAATAAGCTCTATGACGTTCATCAACTACGCATCACGCGAAATCAACTGCAAGATTGTCTATTACGGCCCCGGATTGTGTGGTAAGACGACCAACTTGCAATACATCTACGATTCGACGGCTACCCAGGCAAAGGGGAAGCTCATCAGTTTGGCCACGGAAACCGATCGCACGCTTTTCTTTGATTTCATGCCGCTCGAGTTGGGAACAGTTCGCGGTTTCAAGACACGTTTTCATCTTTACACCGTTCCTGGACAGGTTTTTTACGAAGCCTCCCGCAAGCTGATCCTGAAAGGTGTCGATGGTGTAGTGTTCGTGGCCGATTCGCAGGAAGAGCGTATGGATGCAAACATTGAGTCGCTGTACAACCTCGAAGAGAATCTTCAGGTCTACGGGTATGACTTGATGAAACTCCCTTATGTATTGCAACTCAATAAACGGGATTTGCCCAATGTGATTCCGTCGCCCGATTTGACCTCGGAGTTGCAACGCAAAGGCGAGCCGGTAGTCGAAGCTGTGGCCTCAACCGGCGCCGGCGTTTTCGATACATTGAAAGCTGTAGCGAAACAGGTACTTACGGAATTGCGGAAGAGTTAGCAGCTCAAATGGACTTGACCATCAACAGGCCGTCCCCACCATTTGAATAATATTTAGGCAGTCTTTGAGTAACGGAATATCCCAGACTGGAATAGAGCTTCTGGGCTGAGACGTTGCTTGAACGAACTTCCAGCCTCACGATTCGCACGTGACGCCGGCGAAACCCCGATTCAATCGTTTCCATCAAACAACTTGCCAGTCGGCGACGCCGATGTTCGGGAGCAATTCCGATTGTGGTGATGTGCCCCGTATGATCTGGTTCGAGCAAGCCAATCACGAACCCGGCCATCATCCCGTTCTGCATTACGGCGCGGTAGGAAACCGATTCAGGTGCAGTTAGTAGATACTCGAAAGTGTCGCGACTGTAGGCCTCGCCATCCACAAAACAGCGCTGATCAAGGCGCCAGCATTCATCGATTTGCGAAACGGTGAGCGGCCGCACGTCATAGCGGGCATTGACCGGTGGGACCAGGGCGATATTTGTCGGGCCTTCAATTTCGGGCGATTGTCGCCCGTTCAGCCACCACCTTGGTCTAAATTTTTTTAGAACTGCCATAACTCGCAGAATTTTCCGGCCATTCGAAAACGAGGCGCAGATTATATCCTGTTTCCCGTCCGTTCTTACAAGCGTCCTACAGGATTAACATGCAGTCGCCATAACTGTAAACCCGATACCGCTCTTCCACGGCATGATGGTAGGTCCGAAGCATGAAGTCTCGGCCGCCGAACGCGCAAACCAGAACGAGCAGGGATGATCGCGGCAGGTGAAAGTTTGTTAGCAGAGCATCCACGATTTGAAAACCGTATCCCGGAAAAATTGTCAGGGCTGAGAAGCCGGATTGGGCCTTGATCTGACCGGGAGCGACGGCTGCCGATTCCAGCGCGCGCGCCGTAGTAGTACCTACCGCCACGATCCGGCCACCCGCGCCGTGTGCCTGATTGATCACAGCGGCGACATCCTCAGGGATTGAAAACCATTCGGCGGCGACGCGATGTTCGAAAATGTTATGGACTCTAACGGGTTCGAACGTGCCGTAGCCAACATGAAGCGTTACTTCGACCACGCGAACACCGCGTTCCTGAACCGCTTTCAAAACGGCCTGTGTGAAATGCAATCCGGCGGTTGGCGCTGCAATCGAGCCGCGCTGTTCAGCGTAAATTGTCTGATACCGCTCCCAGTCACCTTTTGATTCGCCCGAACTCCGCTTGATGTAGGGAGGCAGCGGCGGTTCGCCAATCCTATCGATGACGTTCTCAAGTGGCTCGTTTGATTGGAACTTGATTGTTCGCAGACCATCATCGTGCGAAGCGATCACCCTGGCGCGTAAGTTGGCGTCCTCGAATTCGAGCTCGGCCCCGGTCCTCAGACGACGCCCCGGCCGGGTCAAAGCCTGCCAGGTTTTGTCTTCCACTTCACGCAACAAAAGCAACTCGATTGAGCCTCCCGACGGCCACCGTCGGCCGCGCAGGCGCGCCGGGAAAACTCGTGTGTTGTTGAGAACCAACACATCCCTGTCAGTCAAATTGTCCGGCAACGTCGTGAAGCTTGAATCGCGCCACGAGTGCGCGGCTCTGTTTACGATCAACATGCGTGAGGCATCGCGCTCAACCAGCGGTTGCTGAGCGATTAGATCTTCCGGCAATTCGTAATCAAAGTCCGAGATCTGCATAGCGGATCGCGCTTTTGGGCGATCGTGGGTCGGGAATTCTCAGGAATAAGACGCGGATGGAACATTAATGCCGGGCGCCGGAATGGGGTGTTCCATGTGTTCGCGGTGAAACACGCCGGTCAGTTGGGCCCCGAAAAGTAACACCAGGCTCGAGACATAACCCCAAGTCAAAACTGCGACCACCGCGCCGACGGAACCGTAAACCTGTTCGTAATTGAAATAGTTCAGGGCCCAGGCAAAAACATACTTTGCCGCTTCCCACAACAAGCTGCCAATCAATGCGCCGGGAATGGTGTCGCGAACAGTAACGTGCGCATTCGGCATGAATCGATAGACGATTGCGAATAACGCGAAAGTGACGAACAGACTTACCAGGGCAAAAACGATTTGCCAAAAGAGACTACCGACGGAGGCCAGCAGTTTGTAATGCTCCAGCTGCCTTGGCGACATGCGGCCGGCAACCTCCTGGAGCCATACGAGCACCGAGGTGCCGAAAACCGATGCGACCAAAAGCAAACCGACAACGCCGATCATTCCCAGGGTCAACAAACGGCCGTGGAGAAAAGTGCGATGAGTGGTTCCCCAGACGCGGTTCAAGGCCCGTTCAAGTACGGCAAAGACCCACGAGCCCGCCCATAGGACAATGATGGCGCAAGTAACAATTATGCCAGTACTGACATTCGCGAGGGACCGCATGGTTTCATGAAGAAATTTGCTGGAGCCGGGATAGACCTCGACAATCTGGTGGATCATTTGATTGGTGGTGGCGATCCTGTTGCTCAAAGCCAGCAGCAGAAGCAACGCGGGAAACAGGGTCATCAGGCCGAAATAGCTCATGGCCGCAGCCGAAGTGAAGAGATCGTTTTCATGAAAATGATGAATCGCGTGGGCAAACATTCGCCGCCAGGGCGAACGATTTTTGACTCCGAAAAAGTCACGAGTGATGCGTCGTGCCATAAAAATGGTGTGCTTTGAGCTTTGTACTTTGTGCTTTGTATATGCCGGCTGCCGATCGCCGTGAGCTCAACTACAAAGTACCAAGCACAAAGTACAAAGTTCTCTTTTTGCTAATCGAACAGGCCGGGTCGTCGTTGCTCCGTTTTCATTTCAAAATGCTGATAAGCAAGTTGGGTTGCCATCCGGCCGCGTGGAGTGCGATTAAGAAAGCCGATTTGGATTAGGTATGGCTCGATTATTTCTTCGATCGAATCCTTTTCTTCATGAATCGCCGCCGACAACGTGCCGACGCCAACAGGGCCACCTTCAAACTTTTCGATAATCGTCAATAATAGTTTGCGATCCATCTCGTCAAGGCCGTAGGTGTCAACTTCCATACGGTTCAGCGCGTCGTCGGCTACCTCGTGCGTAATGATGCCGTCGTAATCGACTTCAGCGTAATCGCGTACGCGGCGCAGCAACCGGTTGACAATTCGCGGGGTCCCGCGCGAGCGGCGGGCGATTTCATGCGCTCCACTGTCATCAATTTCCACGTTCAGGATTCCGGCCGATCGCTTGCAGATGGTTTCCAGGTCTTCATGCGAGTAAAAATCCAAATGGAAGTTGATGCCAAAGCGGCCCCGCAATGGGGCGCTAATCAATCCGGCGCGGGTGGTGGCTCCGACGAGCGTGAATTTTGGCAAGTCGAGTTTGATGGAACGCGCGCCAGGGCCCTGGCCAATAACAAAATCAAAAGAGAAATCCTCCATTGAAGGGTAAAGCTTCTCTTCGATGATCGGCATCAGGCGATGAATCTCGTCGATGAAAAGAACGTCGCCTTCCTGTAGGGTCGTCAAAAGGGCCGCCACGTCGCCGGTTTTTTCCATCGCCGGACCGGAAGTCGAGCGCAATTGAGCGCCCATCTCGTTAGCGATGATATGCGCCAGCGTGGTCTTTCCCAGTCCCGGCGGGCCGGTCAGCAGCACGTGATCCAGAGCCTCTCGTCTTTTGAGTGCGGCCTTGATGTAGATGTGCAAGTTTTCTTTCGCTTTTGATTGACCGATGTACTCGGCCAGCTGCGTGGGTCGTAAAGACAGATCGTATTTACGATCCTCTTCGGTCGGGGTCGGGCTCAAGGCTTCTGCTGCTCTGGTTGCGTTGGGCATTTGCGAGTTGAATTGTGAATGCGAAGCTGATGATCGGTCAACTTGTCCTGGTGGCACAGACCTCAGTCTGTGATGGTCCTTCGAGTCACAGACTGAAGTCCGTGCCACTCTTATGTCTTGGCCAGCGATCGCAGGCTGCGTCTGAGAATTGCTTCAACCGACAATTCACCGCCTTCATCAATCGCGTTTTTCACCGCTTTCTCTGCCGCGCCGCGTTGATAACCGAGATTTGCCAATGCCGACATCGCATCGTCGCGCATGGCGTCCGGAGATGACGGCGCACCTGCTGCGGCGGCTTTTGCGGCGAACTCCTCTTCGAGCGCCGGGGACGACAAAGCCGCGATCTTGTCGCGCAAATCGACCACCAGACGTTCGGCAGTTTTTCGCCCGACGCCCGGAATCGCGACGAGGCGCACAAGGTTGTTCGTCCGAATTGAAGCGATCATTTCATCGGCGTTCATGCCCGACAGCAATTTGATCGCCAATCCGGGCCCCACGCCGTTTACTGAGATGAGTTGCAGAAACAATTCGCGCTCTCGCGCGGTTTTGAAACCATAGAGCCGAATGGCGTCCTGGCTGACGTGCGTATGGACGCGCAGTTGGACGGCCGAGCCGGTTTCCCCAAGTTCGTAAAAGGTGGAAACGGGAATTGCGAGTTCATAGCCGACGCCGCCAACATCGATGATTGCCGCCGTTGGCTGTTTCGAAAGTAACGTTCCTGATAGATGTGCGATCATTTTGGACTGCGGCGCAGCAGGTGGCACAGACTTCAGTTTGTGATTACGGCTCGAAACCGCTCACAGACTAAAGTCTGTGCCACTTTGTCGCGACTTCCCGGCAGATTATGGGCGAAG
>Ga0070694_100001477_pt1 | contig 13781 bp, 13 predicted proteins | sample KBSK1251metaG_FD_65470 | JGI IMG/M metagenome (GOLD analysis project Ga0070694, IMG submission 65470) | Corn, switchgrass and miscanthus rhizosphere microbial communities from Kellogg Biological Station, Michigan, USA - KBS K1-25-1 metaG | ecosystem: Host-associated > Plants > Roots >... | reverse complement strand
CCTGGCGAAGCTCCTCGCTCGTCTTCGCTTTGATCCTCCAGTGGATGTCGCGATCCTTCGCCCGGTCGCTGCGCGGCCCGTGCATCTGCATCAGCGGCCCCCACCACCGGTCGAGCGCCTCCTGGATCGCCGCCCGCTGGGCCGGCGTGCCGGTCGCCATCGTCACGACGACGTCGCGGCCATGCATGATGTGGACCGACTCCTCCCAGCAGATCTTCTTCATCGTCCGGGCGTACGGGGCGTAGGACGAATCGCGGAGGGCCTGCTGGGCGACGATCGCGGCCGCGTCGACGAGCCACGCGATGATCCCGATGTCGGCCCACGACTTCGTCGGGTAGTGGAAGACGTTGTGGAACTTCGTCTTGCCGTCGAGGAGGTCCTGGATCATCGCCTCGCGGGGCTTGCCGAGGTCCTCGGCGACCCGGTACAGCAGCTGGGCATGCCCGACCTCGTCCTGGACCTTGGCGGTGAGGGCCAGCTTCCGGCGGAGCGTCGGCGCCCGCATGATCCATTCGCGCTCGGGCAGGACCCCCATGAGCTCGCTGTTCGCATGCATCTCGACGAAGCGCAGGACGGCGATCCGATATTCGTCGGGCATCCAGTCGGTGGCCTCGACCTTGCCGCCGCCGGTCACGTGCTCCTCGAAGTGTCGGTAGCGCTCGTCATGGTCGAGGGCGTCGTCGTTGAACGGCAGGGCGCTCCGCTCGCGCGGCGGCAGGACGGGATCGAGGGCGAGCGGGTCGGTCATCGGTGGTCCTCCGAGAGGGAGCGCAGGGCGAGCTCGACGTAGTGGTCGGCGATCCGGTCCGGGCTCAGGCGGCCGTCCGGGCGGTACCAGGTCGCGATCCCGTTGAGGGCGGTCAGGATGAAGGTGGCGGCAATGGCGGGATCAGTCGGGCGAAAGGCTCCGACAGCGACGCCGTCGCGGATCGTCTCGCGGAACCGCGCCTCGTACGCGTCGCGGCGTCCGGCGATGACGGCCCGCCGGCCGCCCGACAGGTGGCGCCACTCGGTCACGAACACGCTCGATCGCTCGGGATCGGCCGCGACGACCTCGACATGGGCCTCGACGAGGGCGGCGAGCCGCTCGACGGCGTCCGCATCGCCGGTCTCATCCACGGCTCGGTCCGCCGCGTGCTCGAACGCCGAGGCCGACCGATCGACGATCGCCCAGAGGAGGTCCTCCTTCGACGCGACGTGGGCATACAGGCTGGCGCCCTGGATGTCGAGGGCTCGGGCGATGTCGCGGACGCTCGTCGCCGCGTAGCCGTTCGCGTGGAAGAGCTCGCTGGCAACCTCGTCGATCTCGCGCCGCCGGGCGCCCGTCTCGATCACGCCGTCCCGCCTCCTACCTAACGATCGTTAGGCATCGCAGGGTACGTGCGTGAGGAGCTGGATGTCAACCCGAGCGCGTCGACGGGCGCCTCACTTCAGCAGCGCATACCGATAGCTGACGGACACCTTGGCAACGTCGAACGTCACGACGCCGCCCGCGTATTGCGCGAACACCAGCCCGCGCACGTACCCTCCGCCACGGTGGGTCGCCAGCGCGGCCGTCGTCCCGTACCACGCGTAGCTCGGCCCGATCAGCCTGGCCGCGTCGTAGTTCTCGACATAGACGTAGGAGCCGTATCCCGGATTCCAGATGCCGCTGACCGCCTTGCGACCGTTCGGCGAGCGGCCGAGGACCTTGTACGTCACGTTTCCGTAGACGGTCGCGGACGGGACGCTGAAGGCATACGACAGGGCGACCCACGAGTGGCCGGAGGAGATCCGCACGCCGTGGTAATAGCTCGACGAGGACGTGCTGATCGATCCGTCACCCGGGTCGCCATGGATCGCGAACTGCGATCCGTAGAGGGTCTTCGAGCCCGTGTACCAGTACAGCTTCTTGAGCGAGATCGTCGTGTACGCGGTCGCCTTCAGCGTGTTGCTTCCCGTGTCCACGAGCGTCTGGGTCACCCGGTACTTGCCCGCGGCGACGAGCGTCCCGGCGGCCGTTCGTCCGTTCCACGCCCAGGCATACCCCGCCGACTTCGTCCCGAGGCTGACGAGTCGCACGATCTTCCCGGTTGCGACCGAGTAGATCCGGATCGTGACGGTCGCGGGCTCGTGGAGAGTGCCCCGGATCGCCACCGTGTCCTTGTAGCCGTCCTTGACCGGGTAGAAGGTCGCCGCCGAGACACCGAGCGACACGGCGTCGACGGCCTGGTCGAGAACGACCGTCTCGGCCAGCCCGGCCTGCGACGACCGGAAGACACCCGATCCGGCGTATTCGGCGACGAGGTCGTGCGACCCGAGCGCGAGCGACGTCTTCACGACGAGGGTCGTGTCGCCCGGTCCGACGACCTTGGTCCCCAGGACCGTGGCCGTGGTCGCGTCCCGGATCGTCAGGTTCCCCGCGGTCGGCGGCGCGGAAGTCCCCGCGGCGCCGGTCTTGCCGCCGACGATGGCGGTCAGCGTGACCTGCTGCGTCGTCTGGACCGGGTTGAGATCGGCGCTAAGCGTGGTGGCGGTCGCGTTTCCGACCGAGATCGGCACAACGCTGCTGGTGCTCGGTCCGAAGAGCCCGATGCCGCCGAAGGATGCCGTGACGGAGTGGGCCCCCGCGGCGATCGCCAGGTCCACGGTCGCGGACCCGTCGGGCTGGAGCGGCCAGGGTGACGACGGGCCGCCGTCAACCGCGAGCAGCACCGCCGGGATGAAGCCCGGATCGCCCGACGGGGCGGGCGTGACCTGAACCGTGAACGATGCGGGATCCGGCGCGTCGACGGGCGATGCGGGCCCTTCGAGCGTGGTCGTCGTCGGCGTCAGGCCCCGGCCGCTCAGGGCCACCGTCCGCGTCCCGCCTCCCGTGAGATGAAGGACGGCAAGGGCAGTCCGCGTGCCGGCGACCGTGGGACTGAAGGTCAGCTGGATGGAACAGCTGTCGCCGAGGTTCAAGGTGACGCCCTGGCAGCCGTTCGATCCGATCGCGAAGTCGCCGGGCTGACTGCCCCCGAGCGTGACCGACGTGATCGACGTCGCGGTCGTCAGCGGGTTGCTGACGGTCGTCGCGCCGGGGGCGCTCGTCGTCCCGACCGATTGATCGCCGAATGCGACGGCGGTTGCTCGGACGAGCGCGATCGGTACGCCCGAGTTGATTCGCACGGCGCCGCGGAGCGCGGGAACCAGGCCCTCGCAGTGCTGCTCGAAGTCGGCGGCGAACGCGGTCAGGGTGCCGGCCCCGTCGAACGTCGGTGCCTGGAGGATCTGGAACCGGCCGGTCAGCTGGTTGCAGCCACGTCCCTGTCCGTACACGTCGAGGCCCGGATATCCCGGCTCGGCACCGAAGGCGCGCTGCGCGTCCTCGTAGGAGCCCGTCGTCAGCGCCTCACCATCGCGTCCGCGGAAGTTGAGGAACCAACCCGACACTTCCATCATGATCAGTCCGGCCGTCCCGGAGCCACCCCCGAACGCCGGCTCGATGTCGTACAGCTGGCCCTGGCCGATGTAATCGCCGGCGTCGCTGTCGAGGACGAGCGCGGTGGCCGTCGGCACGCTCGCCGCGACGGGCGCGATCGGCGCCAGGACGGCGGTCGCGAGGACGGCCATCAGCACCCCGATCAGGGTCCTCCGAGATCGATCGATCCGTCCGGAATGTGTCGATTGAGCGATCACCGTGAGCTCCGATCCGCGTCCGGCCAAGCAAGGTCAATCGGGCCGCCGCAAGGGTAGAACGCACGGATCTCGGCACCGTTACGCACGGCGGGCCCTGATGGCGAACCCGGCGTCCAGGGCCACCTCGCACGCCGAGGCGTGCAGGTCCGCACCGAGATGACGGGGCGTCATGACCATCCCGGCTACCCTTGTGTATGACCGGTCGGTGAACCGGCGTCCGCTGTGGGCGCCCGCGGCCCTTCTCTGAACAAGGACCCGCCGATGGTGACCGACAACTCCCCGCGCCCAGCGGCGCCCGCCGCCCCGCCGAAGCCCGCCCTCGTCGTGGCCGACTCCCACGCCGACGATGTCGCCCTGCTCAACGAGCTCGAGCCCGAGGCCGCCCGCCTGTACGACCGACACGCCAAGGTCGCCCAGGAGTGGTTCCCCCACGACTACATCCCGTACCGGCTCGGGCGGGACTTCGACAAGGAGCCCTGGACGCCCGACCAGCCGCGGCTCACCGGCGTGGCCCAGATCTCGTTCGAGGTCAACCTCCTGACCGAGGACAACCTGCCCTCGTACCACCGGCTCATCCACGGGATGTTCGGTGCCGGCGACGGCGCCTGGATCAACTGGATCGGTCGCTGGACGGCCGAGGAGGGTCGCCACGCGATCGTCCTGCGCGACTACCTGACGGTGACCCGGAACCTCGATCCGATCGCCCTCGAGCGCGGCCGGATGACCCAGCTGATGCAGGGCTACGACCGCGACACCATCGACACGCTGCGCGGCCTTGCCTACGTCGCCTTCCAGGAGCTGGCGACGCGGATCTCGCACAAGAACACCGGGCGCTACTCGCAGGACCCCGTGGCCGACAGGATCATGACCCGGATTGCTGCGGACGAGAACCTGCACATGGTCTTCTACCGCGACATCCTCGGCGCGGCGCTCCAGATCCAGCCGTCGCGCGCGGTCCAGGCGATCGTCGCCGAGGTCCTCGCCTTCGAGATGCCCGGCAACGGCATCCCGGGCTTCCTGCGCAAGGCGGCCGCGATCGCCAAGGCCGGCATCTATGACATCCGGATCCACCGCGACGAGGTCCTGATGCCGATCCTCAGGCATTGGCGGATCTTCGAGCTGACCGGGCTCGACGCGGCCGCCGAGGAGGCCCGCAAACGCCTCGCCGAGCACCTCGACAAGCTCGAGGCCGCCGCCAGGCGGTTCGAGGAGAAGATGGCCCTCTCGGGCAACGACGGGCGGCTCGTCCGGGCGGGATAGCGGATCAGCGCGGGTCGCCGCTCGGCCCGCGGTATCGGTCCGGCGCGCGGTCGCGCGTCAGGGCGCGCAGTCCCCGGGGACGCCGGGACCGGGCATCGGACCCAGCATCGGGGTGTTGCCGGGATACATGTCGAGGCGTCCGCAGGACAGGTCGGCTCGCGCGCCCGGTGCCCTGTGGCTGCTGGTGCCGTCGGCGTTCCGGACGTCGACGACCGATCCGGGCTCGACGGTCAGGGTCAGGACGACCCGCCCGGACACCGATCTCGCCTCGACGGTCCAGGGCAACGGCGGAAGCGCGGCGACCGGGATGTCCTTGGCGTCCTTCGCGGCTGACACGGCGACCGGCTGGCCGTTCACCACGATCGCAAGCGCCAGCGTCGTTCCATTCACGACGTGCAGGGTGTAGTCGGCCTGGACGACGGCGCTGGTCGGGCCGATCGGTCCGCACGCCGCCCCGACGAGGAGCGAGACCCCGATCAGGAGCGGCCGCAGGACGTTCATGGCTCGCAATCGCCGGGGACCCCGAGCGCCACGCCGCCGCCGCTCGGTGGGATCCCGCCCGCCCAGAGCGTGACCCGTCCGCACGAGAGGGCCGCCCCGCCGGCCGGAGCGCTGTAGGACCCCGTGCCGTCGATCGCGCGCTGGTCGACGATCGAGCCCTGGGCCACGGGCATCGTCGCGATCACGCGGCCGCTCGCCGTCCGCACGACGACCGCCCAGGGCATGGCCGGGAGGGCTCCGGGCGGGATGTCCACGCTCGTCCCGGGCTCGAGCACGGACACCGGCTGGTCGTTGACGACGAGCGTCAGCGCCAGGGTCGTCGCGTTCGAGGCGTGGAGGGTGTAGTCGGCCGGCAGGAGGCTGCAGCCACCGGGGAGCGAGGCAGCCAGCGCGACGAGCACGACGAGGCCCATGTTGACGATCCGTGCGGTGCGGCGGCGCATCTCGTCTTCCCTCCCACAGCGGGACGCGAGTCTAGGACCCGTGGCGCCGGCGGGTGTTCGTCGTACCCGCGGGACGGGTCGCGACCGCCCGGCGGGCCCGACCTCATCCCTGCGCCGCGCCTTGCGCGCGCCACCAGGTCGCCGCGAGCAGCTCCGGAACGAGGACCTCGGTATGGCGGGCGACGTCGGGATCCTCGTCGCCCGGATAGCGGATCACGAGGCGCGCGTTCGGGACGTCGGCGCCGACGGCAACGATCGTCGCGCGCCGTTGCGCGAGCCAGTCGAGGGCCTGGCCATCCCAGCGCGATCCGGCGAACAGGATCGCCCGGTAATCGAGCGTCCGCGTCAGGTAGACGTCGACGTGCGACCAGTCGCCGGTCTCGCATGCCACGGACGGCCGGCGCGGGCCCTCGCGGATCATCAGCGCGCCCTGCTCCGCGGACGACAGGCGCTCGGCCGGAGCCAGGAGGTACACGCCGTTCGGCGACGCCAGGGCCGTCACGACCGTCGGCAGCCAGCGCTGGCTCGTCCGGAGGAGGTCGGCGGACGCGTGGGCGACCTGCCGGACGAGGGCGGCCAGGTCCTCGTCGAGTGCCGTGAGATGGCTCTCGAGCGCACGCAGCAGGAGACCCGTGTGCTGGAACGTCCGGCAGGCGACCCCGCCGGCCTCGTCGCCGGCGCCCATCTCGACGACGACATCGGCGCGCGTGGCCAGGGTCGAGGCCGGGTCGTTGACGATCGCCACGACCGGGGAGCGGCCGCGGTATCGCTCCACGGCGTCGAGCGTCTCGGCGCTCTCGCCGGTCGCCGAGATCGCGATGACCAGGGTCCGCGGGTCGGGCGGCCAGCTCGCGTCGACCGACGCAAGCTCGGCTGCGGCCGCGATCCCCGAGACGCGCAGATCCCGCGCCGCCACGGATGCCGCGAAGCGCGAGCTGCCCATCCCGAACAGGAGCACCCGGTCGACGTCGCGCGGCACGTCCGCGAACGGGTTGCCCACGGCGAACCGATCGGCCAGCAGGTTCAGCCAGCGCGGCTTCGTCTCGAGGTCGGCGAGGAAATCGAGCGGGTTCATCGTCGCGATGGTCCCACGCGCCGCCTCACCCGCCGTATCGCGCCCGCAGCGTCGCCAGCGGGGCGTAGCGCCAACGGGGCAGGAACCGGGCCGCGTACACGAGCTCGCGGCACTCCTGCTCGACCTCGAACGCAGCGAGGAGAGCGGGGTCCGGCCGGGCGTCCAGGGCCGCGAGAAACTCGCGCCGGGTTCGCGCGATCCAGGCCTTGACGATCAGCCCCACGGCCGCCCGACCAGCGGCGTGGTGCTCGACCACGCGGCCGACGTGGTCGAGGCTCGAAAGCATTTGCGCCAGGTCGCGCTCGATCGGCTGACGGAGGGCGTTGGCGGCGTCGCCGAGCGCCGGGTTCCCGTCGAAGTCGATGACGGCGAGCCCGCCCGGCCACTCGAGAACCTGGCCGACGTGGAGGTCGCCGTGGACGGGCCGGGTCGGGATCGGGCGATCGACCGGCAGGCGGTCGAGATCGGCCCGCATCGACGACTCCATCGCCCCGAGCACGCCGGCCGCCGCCGGATCCTGCTCGACGGTCCGCTCGAGGGCTTCGTCAAGCGTCGCGTGGGCCCGGAGCCGCCAGACCGCCAGCTCCGCAGGATCCGCAGCCGAGACGGGCTCGGGGATCGTGTCCGAGGCCGTGCCCAGGGCTGCGTGGAGCCGACCGATGAGCCGACCGAGCGGCCCGCCGATCCACGGGTCGCAGGCGGCCGGGCACGCCGCCCTGCCGTGGTCGACGTGCTCCTGGACCCGCTCGATGCACCACTCCCACCCGTCGCGGGCGCCGGGAAGGAAGACGTCGCCCTGGGCGATCGTCAGCTCCCTCCCGGCCGGCGACCGCCAGGCAACGGAGCCGAGCGGCGCAGGCATGTCGCGGAAGCCGACCGCGTCGAGGTGGGTGAGGAGCAGGGTCGCCCGGGACGGCAGCGGCCCGACCGACCGGAACCACTTGACGATCACCTTCTCGCCGACGACGACCGAGGCGTTCGTCTGATCTGCGTCGATCGTCCGCTCGGAGGCGGCCGGTGCTCCCGCGACGAACGCCGACAACCCGTCGCCGGCTCGAGCGTGCCGCCAGGAGGTGACGAGGATCTCGTCGCGGACGACCGGGACGACGGCGAACCGCTCGCCGGGCTGGACGACGAGAGCGACGGCGAATCGGTCGCCCAGGCGGAGGACGGCTGCCGGCTCGGACCCGTCCAGATCCGTCGTGATGTAGCCACGCTCTCCGTCGCCGGGCACGGCGGCCGTCGGCCACGCGGCGCGCAACTCGGCGAGGAGCGCCTCGTCCGCCGCGTACGATGCAGTCGCGATCCCCGGCGGACCCGCTCCCGGCGCCGTCCCGTCCAGCTGCTCAGTCACGAGGAGATGATGGCCCAGCCGCTGACCATCCTGTTCATGCCCGAGTCGGCCTACGGCCCGACGAACAACTGCATCGGGATCGGCGATGTCCTCCGCAAGCGCGGCCACACGGTGGTCTTCGCTGCCGAGGCGTCGTGGACCGGGCGACTCGCGCCCCTCGGGTTCGTCGAGGATCTCGTCGACCTCGCCCCCCCGCCGGAGCTCGACCCCGACGCGCCGCCCCAGGACGCCGGCCAGTTCTGGAAGGACTTCATCCGCGACACGGCGCCCGAGTTCCGGAAGCCGACGATCGAGCAGCTCGCGACGTTCATGCAGCCGACCTGGCAGGCCCTGATCGACGGCGCGAAGTTCTGCGAGCCACAGCTCCGCGAGATCATTGCCCGTAACCGGCCGGACGTGATCGTCGAGGACAACGTCGTCACGTTCCCGGCCCTCCAGACCGCCGGCAGGCCGTTCGTCCGGATCGTGTCGTGCAATCCGCTGGAGATCCGGGGCAGCGATCCGAGCGGCGTCAGCGGCAAGCACGGAGCGGAGATCCCGCCGCCGTACTCGGGCCTGCCGCTCGACGACCGGACGGGCTGGCAGGCTTTCCGCGAGGAGTACGACCGGACCCATCGGCCGACCTGGGAGGACTTCGACGCGTGGTGCCGCGACCAGGGCGCGGGGCCTCTCCCCGAGCTCGAGTTCGAGCACACCTCGCCTGACCTGAACCTGTACGTCTACCCGGCGGTGGCCGACTACACCGATCGCCGCCCGCTGGATCGCACGTGGCGCCGTCTCGACTCGTCCGTCCGGGCGACCGACGGCGCGTTCGAGCTGCCGGCGGAGCTGTCGGACCGGCCGGCGGGCTCGTCGCTCGTCTATCTCTCGCTCGGGTCCCTCGGCAGCGCCGACGTCGCGCTCATGCGCCGGCTCGTCGCGGTCCTCGCCGACACGCCGCACCGCTACATCGTCTCCAAGGGACCGCAGCACGCCGACTACGAGCTCGCACCGAACATGTGGGGCGCCGAGTTCCTGCCCCAGACGAAGATCATCCCGCTGGTCGACCTCGTGATCACCCACGGCGGCAACAACACGACGACCGAGGCCTTCCACTTCGGCAAGCCGATGGTCGTCCTGCCCCTGTTCTGGGACCAGTACGACAACGCCCAGCGGGTCGACGAGACCGGGTTCGGCGTCCGGCTGCCGACGTACGCCTTCGCCGACGACGACCTGCGTGACGCGATCGACCGACTCCTGGCCGACGCCGACCTGCGCGGTCGGATGGCCCGCGGCGGGGCGGAGATCCAGGCACGGAACGGAGTCGCGAAGGCCGCGGATGCGATCGAGGCAACGGGGCTGGCGGGCCGGTGACGACGCCCGAGCCCGCCCTGGCCACGCCGTCGTCGACGATGCGCACGGTCCGCGCCACCCGCTACGTGACCGCGTTCCGCGAAGGCGGCTCGCTGCCCGGCCTGGTCGAGGCCGACGACGACGGGCTGTACGTGGTCAAGTTCCGGGGCGCCGGCCAGGGCCCGCGCGTCCTCGTCGCGGAGTGGCTCGCGGGGGAGATCGCCCGCGCGATCGGCCTGCTCGTGCCGGACCTCGTCGCGGTCGACCTCGAGGCCGGGATCGCCGACAGCGAGCCGCACCAGGAGATCCACGATCTGCTCGTCGCGAGCGTCGGGCGGAACATCGGGCTGGACTTCCTGCCCGGGTCGATGACGTTCAGCCCGGTCGTGGATTCGACACCGGATCCGGACTGGGCGGCCACCGTCGTATGGCTCGACGGCCTCGTGACGAACCCGGATCGATCGCCGCGGAACCCGAACCTGCTCGTCTGGCACGGCCGGCCGTGGCTGATCGACCACGGTGCCGCGCTGTACATCCACCACACCTGGCGCGACCCGGACCTCCATGCCCGGCGGCCCCACGCGGAACGACTCGCCGACCACGTCCTGCTGCCGTTCGCCTCGTCGATCGCGGCGGCCGACGAGCGGCTCGCGCCGCTGGTGACCGCCGACCTCCTCGAGCGCCTCGTCCGCGCGCTTCCGGACGATTGGCTCGCGCCCGACGCGGTGATCGGCGACGCGGCCGCCCAGCGGCGGGCGTACGTCGCGTACCTGGGTCGCCGTCTCGAGTCGCCCCGCCCGCATGTCGGGCCGGCGGACGAGCTGCGCCGGGCGGCGGCCTGACGTGGCCGACCACCCGTTCCAGTACGCGATCGTCCGGGTCGTCCCGCGCGTCGAGCGCGGCGAGTGCCTGAACGCGGGGGTCGTCCTGCTGTGCCGCCCGAAGCGCTACCTGGCGGCACTCGTCGGCCTGGATCACGCCCGCCTGCGGGCCCTCGCCCCGGACGTCGACCCGGCGACGATCGAGACCCACCTCGCCGGGATCGTCCGGATCGCCCGCGGCGATGCCGACGCCGGCCCGATCGCCCAGCTGAGCCAGGGCGAGCGGTTCCACTGGCTCGTCGCACCGGCCAGCACGGTCATCCAGCCGTCGGAGGTCCATACCGGCCTGTGCGACGACCCGGCCGTCGAGCTGGCGCACCTGTTCGAGCGCCTCGTCCGCTAGCGAGCCGGGCCCGGCGCGACCTCCGATGTCACACGTCCCGCCGGTACGGCACCGCCGCGACGAGGATGTTCGGCCGGCCGAGAAGCGAGTGCTCGATGCGCCGGGCGCTGTCGTTGTAGAGAAAACGCTCCCACCAGTGGCGCGGCACGTACTCGGGCAGGAGGACGATGACGACCTGGTCCGCGGCGTTGGCCGCGGCGTCCTCGAGGTAGCGCACGAGGGGTCGCACGAGCGATCGGAACGGCGACTCGACGACGATCAGCGGCAGCCCCGGGAGCTGGCGGGCGAACCGCTTGCGGATCTCGCCCGCCCGCTCGAGATCGTCGGTGACATGGATGGCGCTCACGTCGTCGGACATCGTCCGGCCGAACTTCACGGCCTGGACGACGTCCCGGGTGACGTCGGACGCGGGGATCAGGACGCGCTGGCGCCGCGTCGGCGGACCGATGACGGCCTCGGGCCGGACGGCCGTCTCCGCGCGCCGCCGCGCGTACTGCCGGCCGACGAAGAGCATCCCCGCCACGAGCACCGGGATCACGATCACGATGAGCCACGCCCCGAGCGCGAACTTCGCGACCGCGAACACGACCGTGACGATCCCGGTCGCGACCGCGCCGAACCCGTTCACGATCGCGCTCCGCCGCCAGCCGTCGCCCCGCTCCCGGAGCCAGTGGACGACCATCCCCGCCTGGGAGAGGGTGATCGAGGTGAAGACGCCGACCGCGTAGAGCGGAATCAACGCCTCGACCCGGCCGCCGAAGATCGCGAGGACGCCGATCGCGAGCGCCGCGAGGGCCACGATCCCGGCATTGAATGCGAGGCGCTCGCCGCGGAAGGCGAACCGGGCGGGCATGAATCCGTCCCGGGCGAGGAGCGAGGCGAGCCGCGGGAAATCGGCAAACGCCGTGTTCGCGGCCAGGACGAGGATGCCCATCGTCGAGAGCTGGAGGACGTAATAGACGACGCCGGTCCCGAACACCGCCCGGCCGATCTGGCTGATCACGGTCTCGTGCTCGGACGGGATCGCGCCGCTGATGCCGGCCAGGATCGAGACCCCGATGAACATCAGCCCGACGAGGACGCCCATCACCGCGAGCGTCGTCCGGGCGTTGAGCGACTCCGGCCGGCGGAATGCGGGGACGCCGTTGGAGACCGCCTCGACGCCCGTGATCGCGCTGCACCCGTCGGCGAAGGCCCGCATGAGCAGGAGGATCCCGAGCGTCTCCGGCGCGACGACGACCGGCACGACCCCGCTGACCTGGGGCGCATCGCCGAGCACGGCGCGGCCCAGCCCGACCGCCATCAATCCGAGCATCGAGAAGAGGAAGACGTACGTCGGGACGGCGAAGATCGTGCCACTCTCGCGGATGCCGCGGAGGTTCACGACCATCACGAGGACGATGAAGGCCGCCGACACCTCGACCCGGTGGTCGGCGAGAGGTCCGGGGAATGCCGAGGCGATCGCCGCGACGCCGGCCGCGACCGAGACCGACACCGTCAGGACGTAGTCGACGAGGAGCGCAGCCGCCGCGACCAGCCCGGCGTTCCTGCCCAGGTTCTCGCCCGCGACGATGTAGCTGCCGCCGCCACCCGGATACGCGCCGATCGTCTGGCGGTACGAGACCACGATGATCCCGAGGACGAAGACGATCAGGAGCGAGATCGGAAGCGTCAGCCAGAAGCTCTGCCGTCCGGCCGCGAGCAGGGTGAACAGGATCGCCTCGGTGGCGTACGCGACGGACGAGAGGTTGTCGCTCGAGAAGACGGCCAGCGCCTTGACCTTCGACAGGCGCTCGGCGGCCTCCTCGTCGCTCGACAGCGGACGGCCGAACAATGCGCGCCGGGCCCTGGCGGCGAACCGATCGATCGGCCGTCGTGGCTCGATCGCCGCTGGGCGGGCGGTGACCGTTCCGGGACCGGCGTGACGGAAGTACGGCGAGCGGTCGATCGGCCGGCGAAGGCGGCGATCGGCGACGTGTCGGCCTGCGATGAGCCGCCCCCGACCACCCGGTGACGGCTCCGGACGATGGCCGGCCGGCCCGTCCGGCGCGCTCACTCCAGAGGGCCGACGGTCACCGTCGCGACGCCGAGCCGCTCGCCGCGCTCGAAGGTGAACGCGATGCCGGCGGCTCGGGCGTGAGCGAGGCCGAGCGCTGCGGCGTCCTCGACAAACGGAATGGCGGTCAGGCGCACGCGTCGCGCGGCGTGGCTCGCAACGAGCGCGATCGCGACGTCGATCTCGGTCAGCGCGCTCGACACGACGTCCGACGCGGCGGCATCACCGCCCGGGCGCGGGAACACGATGACCGGCGAGGCATCCATGACCCAACCGTAGGGAGGCGGACCAAGAGGCCGCCGGGGTCGGACCGGGCCGGACCGCTCAACAAGCGCTCAACGTCCCGGGCGGAGAGACGGGCCACTCCCTCGGCGAGGCGGGCTACTCCCCGGTGAATCGCGGCGGCCGGCGCTCGAGGAACGCGGCGATCCCCTCGGCGTGATCGGCCGTCGCACCGGCGGCACCCTGGAGGAGGGCCTCGGTCTCGAGCTGGTCCTCGAAGCTGGCCTCCGCGCCGGATGCGAGCGCCTGTTTCGTGAGCGCCAGTGCCCGCGGCGCTCCGGCAGCCAGGCGGGCGGCGAGCGCGTGCGCCTCGGCGAGCAGCGCATCGCCCGGCACGACCCGCGCGACGAGGCCGTGCCGCTCGGCATCGACGGCGCCCAGGGCCTCGTTCGTCATGGCGAGCTCGGCGGCCTTGGCTCCGCCGATCAGCCGCGGCAGGAGCCACGTCGCCCCGGAATCCGGGATGAGCCCAACCCGCCCGAACGCGAGCAGGAAGCTCGCTCCCTCCGCAGCCAGACGGATGTCGCAGGCGAACGCGAGCGACGCGCCGGCACCGGCGGCGATCCCGTTGATCGCGCCGACGATCGGCTTGGG